>ERZ1645187.814-NODE-814-length-30430-cov-6.248132_pt1 | contig 30430 bp, 21 predicted proteins | sample MGYA00575352_ERZ1645187 | MGnify/ENA primary metagenome ERZ1645187 (study PRJEB40837, sample SAMN11349314) | freshwater sediment metagenome | isolation source: river sediment | host: Sediment | place: India: Wazaribad , New Delhi | collected 2017-02-21 ... | reverse complement strand
TCGCGACATCGCGGCGGATCTGCGCGTGCAGGTCGCGCATTGCATTGATGGCGCCGAAGTCGAGATATTTCCGGAACACGAAGGAACCGCGAATTTTCTCCAGCTCCGGCCAGCGGCAATAGTTGGCCGGCGTCATGGGACGGGCCTTGATCCAGGCGTAGCGCTCCCACTCGCGGCCCTGCGTGTAGAAGTAATTTTCGAGCATGTCGAACGAGCAGGTCAGCGGCCCCGAATCGCCGTTGGGCCGCAGCCGCATGTCGACGCGGAACACCTGTCCGTCGCCGGTAATGTCGGCCAGTGCGTTGATCAGGCTCTTGCCCAGGCGCGTGAAGAATTCGAAGTTGGAGACTGAACGGGAACCGTCCGTGTCGCCGTCCTCGGGATAAACGAAGATCAGGTCGATGTCCGAAGAAACGTTCAACTCGCGCCCGCCAAGCTTGCCCATGCCGATGACGATGAGGCGTTGCCTTTCTCCAGCAGCATTGCGCGGCTCGCCGTAGCGGGCAACCAGCGCGGCTTCGGTAACTTCCAGCGCCGCCGCGACGGCGATGTCGGCGACCAGCGTCATGCTTTCGACCACTTCGGCCAAGTCCGCTCGTCCCGTGAGGTCGCGGCTGGCGATGCGCGCCATGGCACGCTGCTTGAGGCGGCGCAGGGCCGGTTTGAGCGAGTCCTCGGTCAGCGGCGCCTCGCCCAGCCAGGCCTGCAACATGACCGCGTTGAGGGGCGTTTCGGCGCAGAGCTCGTCCTGGAATTCGGGGCGCGCCTGCATCAGGCGCGCCAGATAGCGCGAGTATTCGGTCGGGGAGGGGAGGTGGGTCATGGGGTCATGGATTAGAATTTGTAGCCCGTCTAACCGTGGCATTCTAGTCCCGCCCACCCCCTTGCCCGCGCCCACTTTTCTTCCCAACGGCATCGTCCGCTCCGCGCTCCTCTGGTCCGGCCGGTTGTTGCTGGCGCTCTATTTCGCGGCGGCGACGCTGATCCTCGTCGGCCGTCACTGGGTGATGCCGGAAATCGGCCTGTGGCGCGGCATGATCGAACAGAAACTCTCCAAGGCCATCGGCTTGCGCGTCGAGATCGGCGGCCTGACGGCCAGCTGGCCCGGATTGCATCCCCACCTCGTCATCGAGCAGCTGCAGCTGCATGATCCGCAAGACAATCCCGCGCTGGGATTCGAGCGTGTCGAGGCCGAGATCGGCTGGACGTCGCTGCTGTTCATGGAGCTGCGCCTGCACCGGCTGGAAATCGGCACTCCGGTGCTCGACATCCGCCGCGACGCAGCGGGCACCTTCTTCATTGCCGGCTTGCCGTTGAGCGGCGCGGGCGATAGCGGCTTCGTCGACTGGCTGCTGGAGCAGTACCGCATCGTCGTGCGCGATGCCCGCATTACCTGGCGCGACGAGCTGCGCGATGCGCCGCCGCTCGAATTCGACAAGCTCAACCTGGTGCTGCGCAATCTCGGTCGGCATCACAGCATCGGCCTGACGGCCGAACCTTCGGGCGGGATCGCGACGCGCATCGATCTGCGCGCCAACCTGACCGGCCGCAACCCGGCCGACCTCGCAGCATGGGAAGGAGAAAGCTACGCCGATCTTGCCCAGTTCGATCTCGCGGCGCTGGCACCATGGCTCGAGCTGCCACTGGAACTGACGCGTGGCAAGGGTGACATGAAACTCTGGCTGAACTTCGCCAGTCTCATGCCGACGGGATTCACGGCGGAACTCCAACTGGCCGATCTGGGCCTCCGCCTGCAGCCCGAACTGCCGGCGCTTGACCTGACCCGTCTCGAGGGGCGCCTTGCCGGCCGCAAGACGGCAGACGGTTATTTCGGCGAAATGAAACGCCTGCGCATCGCGACGGCGAACGGCATCGAGGTGCCGCCGACGCAGGCCAGTCTGAAGCTCGATACGGCCGGGCGCGGCCAGGGTGGCGAACTGCGTGCCAGCAGCATCGACCTGGCCGCGCTGGGTGCGTTGGCGGAACACATCCCGCTGCCGCAAAGCGCGCGCGCGCGCCTGCAGACTTTCGCGCCGCGCGGGCGGCTTGCCGACGTTGCCCTCGCATGGCAAGGCCCGGCGGACGCACCGACGCATTGGCGTATCAAGGGCAGCTTCGCTGACCTGGCACTGGCCGCGCACAAGGAACTGCCGGGCTTCAGCGGCATTTCCGGACGGCTGGAAGGCGATGCGCAGTCCGGTCAGGTAAATCTCGACAGCCGCGCTGCGACGATCGACCTGCCAGCCGTCTTCCCGGAACCGACTCTGACCTTGGCGAAGCTTGAAGCCGAGATCGGCTGGCGCGGCAAGCCGGGGATGACCGAGATCCTGTTCCAGCGCGTCAACTTCACCAATGAAGATGCCCGGGGAGAGGCCGCGGGAATGTATCGCTACACCGGTCAGGGACCGGGCGACATCGACCTCTCCGCGAAACTGACGGATGCCGCCGGCAACGCCGTGTGGCGTTACATGCCGCTGGTGGTGAACAAGGATGCGCGTGACTGGCTACGGGCCAGCATCCTCGGCGGTCGTGCCGACAGCACGACGTTGCGCCTGAAAGGTCCGCTGGCGCAGTTTCCCTTCCGTGGCGGCAAGGACGGCATCTTCCAGGTCAAGGGCACGTTCCAGGGAGCGCAGCTCGATTACGCGTCGGGCTGGCCGGGTATCACCGACATAGACGGGGAACTGCTGTTCGAGGGGGAGCGCATGTTGATCCGCGGCCAGCGCGCGACGATCATGGGTGTCGGTCTTGCGGAGGTTCGCGCCGAGATCGCCGACCTCGAAGCCCCCGAGGAAATCCTGACCGTGACAGGGCGCGCCAGGGGCGAGACGCAGCGCTTCCACGAGTTCATCGAAGCCAGCCCGGTCGGAGCACGCATCGACCACTTCACCGAGACGATGGTCGCGACTGGCAGCGGTGAACTCGAACTCAAGCTGGTGCTGCCGCTGCGCCATATCGTCGACTCGCAAGTGCAGGGCCGCTACCGTTTTTCCGACAATCGCCTCGAAGTGCTGCGCGAACTGCCTTCCTTTACTTCCGTACAGGGTGAACTTTCCTTCACCAGCGACAAGCTGCAGGCGAAGAACCTGCGTGCGCGTTTCCTCGACCAGCCGATGACGCTCGATGTCAATTCCCTGCCCGGCGGCACGGTGCGCATCAGCGCGGCGGGCAGCCTCGAAACGAATGCCTTGCGCCGCTTCTACGGCCTGCGCGCGCTGGAGCATCTCGCAGGTGAAACCCCCTGGCGCGGTACCTTGAACGTCAAGAAGCCGGCGGCCGAACTGAGTATCGAATCGGATTTGCGCGGGCTGTCGTCGAGCCTGCCGGAACCGTTCAACAAATCGGCATTGACCAGCCTGCCGCTGAGCGTGACGGGCCGCTTCGAGCCGCAGCGCGACGAATGGATGGTGGCACTCGGAACCGCCGCGGCATTGCGTTTGCAGCAGCAGGGCGCAAGCTGGCGCGGCCGGCTCGCCATAGGTGAAGCGGCACCCAAACCAACGGCCGCTTCCCTGCCGGCGCAGGGGATCGCTCTCGCGATCCATGTGCCGCAACTCGACGCCGATGCCTGGCAGGCGCTGCTGCATGATGGCAATGGCGGCGAGGGCAAGGAGGCGAGCCTGCCGCCCCTCTCGGTTATCGATATCCGCAGCCCAGACTTGCGTGTCGCCCACCGCCATTTCCATGATGTGCAGCTGCAGGGAACACGCAGCGAGTCGCGCTGGCAACTGGGGTTGTCCAGCCGCGAGGCGCAGGGGCAACTGACCTGGGATGCTGCCGGGGCCGGACGCATCGCCGGGCGCCTCGCCCGGCTGCACCTGCCGGCCGGCGATGGCACCACAGCCGAAGAGCCAGCTCCGGAACAGACGCGCGAGATGCCGGCGGTAGATCTGGCAATCGACAGCTTGCGCCTCGGCGAACTGCAACTCGGTGAGGCGAAGGTGAAAGCCGAGAACCGCGAGGGCGTCTGGCAGGCGAAGCTCGACGTGAAGAACGATGCCGCCAAATTGAGTGGCGAAGGCCGCTGGCGCCCGGGCCGTGCCGGAGGCAACGTGCCTGAAACAGCACTGACCTTCAAGCTCGATGTGAATAACGCCGAGAAACTGCTCGACCGCATGGGCATGCCCGATGCCGTGCGGCGCGGCGAGGGCGATATCGAGGGTGACGTGCGCTGGACGGGCAATCCCTTCGCCTTCGACCTGCCGAGCCTCGCGGGCAACATCAAGGCGGATGTCGGCAAGGGCCAGTTCAAGAAGCTCGAGCCCGGCGTCGGCCGCCTGCTCGGCGTGTTGTCGCTGCAGTCGCTGCCGCGCCGCATCACGCTCGATTTCCGCGATATCTTCAGCGAGGGCTTCGCCTTCGACAGCATCGTCGGTGCGGCGAAGATCGACAAGGGCGTGATGATGACCGACGAACTGCGCATCCGCGGACCGTCCGCGAAAGTGCTGCTTTCCGGGCAGGCCGATCTGGTGGCCGAAACGCAGAACCTCAAGGTGCGCGTGCAGCCGGCACTCGGCGAGACGCTGGCAGTCGGGGCAATGCTCGCCAACCCGGCGGCCGGTGCCGTGGCCTGGGCCGCGCAGAAAATCCTCAACGATCCGCTCGACCAGATCTTCGCCTTCGAGTATGCCGTCACCGGCGGCTGGAGCGATCCCAAGGTCGAGAAAATCGTCCGCAAACCTCCGGAGCAAGGTTCCAATCCGCCATGACCGATCCCCTGCGCATTGCCGCCGTCCAGATGATCTCGACACCCGAGGTTGCGTCCAATCTCGCCACCGCCGGACGGCTGGTGGACGAGGCCGCCGCACGCGGGGCGCAACTGGTCGCCCTGCCCGAATACTTCCCGATCATCGGCGGCAGCGATGCAGACCGGCTGGCGGTGCGTGAGATGGAGGGGCGCGGGCCGATCCAGGACTTCCTCGCGGCAACTGCGGCGCGTCACGGCATCTGGCTGGTCGGCGGCTCGATCCCGCTGCTGGCGAACGATCCGCGGAAACTGCGCAACAGCTGCCTCGTTTTCGACCCGGCCGGGCGGCGTGTCGCCCGCTACGACAAGATCCACCTGTTCGGCTTCCAGAAGGATACGGAACGCTACGACGAGGCGGAGACCATCGAGGCCGGTTCTCCCGTACCGGTCGCTCTCGATACACCCGTCGGGCGCGTCGGGCTGGGCATCTGCTACGACTTGCGCTTCCCCGAACTGTTTCGTGCGCTGGCGCCGCTGGATCTCATCGTGCTGCCAGCGGCTTTTACCGATACAACCGGCCAGGCGCACTGGGAGCTGCTGCTGCGCGCCCGCGCCGTCGAGAACCAGTGTTACCTGCTCGCGTCCGCGCAAGGCGGCTTGCACCCGACTGGCCGCATGACCCACGGCCACAGCATGATCATCGACCCATGGGGCCAGGTATTGGCGCGCATGGAATATGGCGAAGGCGTGGTTGTCGCCGACATCGAGCCCGCGCGCATCACGAACGTCCGTGCCAGCTTGCCGGCCCTGCGCCATCGAAAACTGTAAACTCGCCCCATGGATGCCATTACCCACTTCTCCACCGCCGAACGCCACCTGCTGACGCCCTACGACCTGACCCCGAGCCAGTTGTCCGGTGTGTTCGGCGAGCTGTTCGGCCACCGTCTCGATTACGCCGACCTCTACTTCCAGTTCGCCCGCTCGGAGGCATGGAGCCTCGAGGAAGGCATCGTCAAGTCGGGCAGCTTCAACATCGAGCAGGGCGTCGGCGTGCGCGCGATCAGCGGCGAGAAGACCGCCTTCGCCTATTCCGACGAAATCAGCCTGCCGGCCCTGCTGGGTGCCGCGAAGGCGACGCGCGCGATCGCCGCAGCGGGCGGCAGCGGCAGCTTGCCCAAGTTCGTGGGCAGCCGCGCTCCGGCCCTTTACGCAGGCAACGACCCCTTGGCATCGCTGCCGGACGCTGCCAAGGTGAAACTGCTGGAACGGCTCGAAAGCCTCGCGCGCGCCCTCGACCCGCGCGTCACGCAGGTGATGGCGCACATCGCCGGCAGCTGGGAAACGGTGCTGGTGGCACGTTCCGACGGCCACCTGGCGGCCGATGTGCGGCCGCTGGCACGCGTCTCGATTACCGTGATCATGGAAGAAAACGGTCGGCGCGAGCAGGGCTCGGCCGGTGGTGGCGGACGCTTCGACTACGGTTATTTCACTGATGAAGTGCTGAAGGACTACGCAGCCAAGGCTGTGCACCAGGCCCGCGTCAATCTTGCCGCCGAGTCGGCACCGGCGGGCGAGATGACCGTCGTGCTTGGCAGCGGCTGGCCCGGCATCCTGCTGCACGAGGCGATCGGCCACGGGCTGGAAGGCGATTTCAACCGCAAGGGCAGCTCGGCTTTCTCCGGCCGCATCGGTGAGCGCGTGGCGGCGAAAGGCGTCACGGTCGTCGACGACGGCAGCATCCCGCACCGGCGCGGTTCGCTCTCCATCGACGACGAGGGCAATCCCACCCAACGTACCGTGCTGATCGAGGATGGCATCCTCATCGGCTACCTGCAGGACACGCTGAATGCGCGCCTGATGGGGGTCAAGCCGACCGGCAACGGCCGGCGCGAATCCTTCGCGCACATGCCGTTGCCGCGCATGACCAATACGACGATGGAAGCGGGCAACCGCGACCCGCAGGAAATCATCGCCTCGGTGAAGAAAGGCTTGTACGCAGCCAACTTCGGCGGCGGGCAGGTCGACATCACCAGCGGCAAGTTCGTCTTCTCGGCCGCCGAGGCCTACCTGATCGAGAACGGGAAAATCACCCGGCCGGTCAAAGGCGCGACGCTGATCGGCAACGGCCCGGATGTTCTCACGCGCGTGACCATGATCGGCAACGACCTCGCGCTCGACCCGGGTGTCGGCACCTGCGGCAAGGAAGGCCAGAGCGTGCCGGTCGGCGTCGGTCAGCCGACGGTGCGTATCGACGGCATGACGGTCGGCGGCACGGCGGGTTGATGCACTGCGGTAAAATCGCCACCTTTTCGTTTCGGGCACAACCATCATGAAGCACATCGTCGACGACGTCCGCATCAAGGAGATCAAGGAACTTTCGCCGCCGGGCCACGTCCTGCGCGAATTCCCGGCGACCGAAACCGCCGCGATCACCGCCTACACCGCGCGCGCGGCGATACATCGCATCCTGCATGGCGCTGACAGCCGCCTGCTGGTGGTGGTCGGCCCCTGTTCGATTCACGACTTCGATTCAGCGCTGGAGTATGCGCGTCGGCTCAAGGAAGTGCATGACCGGCTGGGCGATGACCTGCTGATCCTGATGCGCGTGTATTTCGAGAAGCCGCGCACCACCGTCGGCTGGAAGGGTCTGATCAATGACCCGCGCATGGACGGCAGCTACAAGATCAACGAGGGTCTGCGCCTCGCCCGGCGCCTGCTGTGGGAACTGGCCGAGATGGGCCTGCCCTGCGCGACCGAGTTCCTCGACACGATCTCCCCGCAATACACTGCGGACCTGATCAGCTGGGGCGCCATCGGTGCGCGCACCACCGAATCGCAGGTGCATCGGGAACTGGCCTCGGGCCTGTCCTGCCCGGTCGGCTTCAAGAACGGCACCGACGGCAACATCAAGATCGCCGTCGATGCGATCCGCGCGGCACAGGCCCCGCACCACTTCCTCTCGGTGACGAAGGCGGGCCACTCGGCCATCGTCTCGACCAACGGCAACGAAGATTGTCATGTCATCCTGCGCGGCGGCAAGCACACCAACTATGACCATGCGAGCATCGATGCGGCCTGTACCGAGCTTGGCAAATCCGGCCTCGCCGCGCGCGTGATGGTCGATTTCTCGCACGGCAACAGCCGCAAGGACTTCAAGCGGCAGATGGAAGTGGCGACCGATGTGGCCGGCCAGCTCGCCGCCGGCGAAGACCGCATCTTTGGCGTGATGATCGAATCGCACCTCAATGAGGGGCGTCAGGACCTCAAGCCCGGCAAGCCGCTCGCCTATGGCGTGTCGATCACTGATGCCTGCCTCGGCTGGGACGACACCGTGGCCGTGCTCGACCAGCTGGCCGACGCGGTCAAGCAGCGCCGTGCTGCGCTTGCCGTGCGCTGAACCGCACTTTGCTTAATTCTCCCGGTCGCCTGTTTCTCGCTGCCGCCGGGCTGACGCTCGCCTTTCGCTTCTGGCTGGCGGCGGTCGCGCCGATTACCGGCGACGAAGCCTATTTCATCTGGTGGGGCAAGGTTCCCGACTGGGGTTTCTATGACCACCCGCCGATGATCGGCTGGTGGCTCGCGGCATTACTTTCCGTTGCCGATGCCGAGTGGTGGCTGCGCCTGCCGCAGGTGGTCCAGCCGTTGCTGCTTGCGCTGGCGGTGCGCTGGACATGGCCGCGGCTGTTTCCCGACCAGATTGGTTACAAGGACTGGGTTGCGCTGCTCGTGTTGCTGGCGCCGGTGAATGTCTGGAACGTTTTCGTCACCACCGACACCGCGCTGGTCTATTGCGCTGTCCTGTCCGGGTTGGCCTGGTTGCGAGCGGTGCAGGATGACAATCCGCGCTGGTACCTGGTTGCCGGGATCTTTCTCGCCGGTGCGGTGCTGTCGAAGTACTTCGCCGCGCTGCTCGGCTTTGCCTTTCTCGTCGATGCGCTGCGGCGGCGTACTCCGCAAGCCTTCGCTGGACTCTCCATTGCCTATGCCTGCACGGTTCCGGCGCTGTTGCTCATGGTGTGGTGGAACAGCGAGCATTGCTGGACGAACTACCTGTTCAATTTCGTCAATCGTCACGGCAAGGGGAATACCGGTCTGAACCTGTCGACGCCCCTGCTGTATCCGCTCATGCTGCTCTACATCCTGACACCGCCGGTGATGTGGACGCTGCTGCGCCGCCGGCCCGTCTGCCGTCCTGCCAGCGCCGACTTTGCTGCGGACCGCGTGCTGCTGGTTCTGGCGGCGGTGCCACTTCTGCTGTTCGCGTTGCTGTCATTGGTCAAGACCATCGGCCTGCACTGGGTGCTGTCTTTCGTGCCCTTTGCGCTGATGCTGGCGGCGCGCCGCCTGCTGCCGGGCGGGTTGCAGAAGCTCGCGGTCTTCTTCCTCGGTTTCGCCGTGCTGCATGTCGCGCTGGCGATCACGGTATCGCGCCTGCCGCTGGAAACCTGGCGCAAGTTCAACCTCTACCCGGGCCTCGTTCTGACCGTCGAAAGCGAGCCGCTGGTCGAGCGCGCCGCGCCGGGAGAAACGCTGCTGGCCTCCGATGGTTATTCGAACGCGGTGACGCTGGGCTACAACCTGCGCCGCCATGTGCCGGTGCTGGGGCCGGGATCGGGCCATGCGCGTCACGACGACATCCTGACCGACTGGCGCGCACATGCGGGGCGCGACATCACGGTGCTGCGCAAGACCGCGCCGCGCGACGGTGAGTACGCTGACTGGTTCCGCAGCGTGAGCATCGATAGTTTCGACTACCGCGGCGCGCGCTTCTGGGTGGTACGCGGCCAGGGCTTCGATTACGCGCGCTATCGTGATACGGTACTGGCCGAGGTGCGGCGCCGCTACTATGCCGTGCCGGACTGGCTGCCGCTGCGCGGCTGCTATTTCTGCGAACGCTACTTTCCCGACCAGCCATGCCGCCGCTGATCCAGTTGCTCAGGCCGCACCAGTGGGTGAAGAACGGCTTTGTGCTGATCGGCCTGCTGTTCGGTCACGCCTGGGCGAATCCCGAGATGCGGGCGCAGGCGCTCGCCGCCTTCGTCGCCTTCTGCCTGATCTCGTCGGCGGTCTATGTGATGAACGACATCATCGACCGGACGGCCGACCAGCGGCATCCCGAGAAGCGCAAGCGTCCGATCGCCAGCGGCAAGGTGGGCATCGGCGCAGCCAGCGCGCTTGCCGCGTGTTGCCTGCTGGCAGGTCTGGGCCTGGTTTTCGGCTTGCTTGGCCTGCCAGCCTCGCAGGCGCCGTGGATCTTCGTCGCCTATGTGCTGATGAACATCGGCTACAGCATGGGCCTCAAGCATGTCGTGATCCTCGACGTCTTCATCATCGCCGCCGGCTTCATGCTGCGCATCCTTGCCGGCACGCTCGGTGTCGGCATCCAGCCTTCCCACTGGCTGGTGTTATGCGGCCTGATGCTGACGCTGTTCCTCGGCTTCGCCAAGCGGCGCGCCGAAGTCGAGGTGCCGGCGGAGGAGGGCAAGCCGCACCGGCGCGTGCTCGACCAGTACTCGGCGCCGATGCTCGACCAGTTCATCACGCTCACGGGCGGGGCGACGGTGATCGCCTACAGCCTTTACACGGTGAGCGAGGAGACCATCGCGCTGCATGGCACGCCCTGGCTGATCGCGACCGTGCCCTGCGTGCTGTACGGCTTGCTGCGCTACCTGTACCGCCTGCACCGTGCCGGCGGCGGGGGGGATCCGGCGCGCGAACTGTTGAATGACCCCCATTTAATGGGTGTGTTCGGGCTTTGGCTGCTCTTGGTCATCTGGCTGCTCGCCGGCTAGAATGCTTGCAACCTGTTGATTTCCCGATCCCATGACCAGCTCCTATCCGACTGACCCGTTCGCTTCGCTGCAAGCGCTCGGGAATGCGACCGCCCACGTCGATCGCATCATGGAGATCATCGAGCACATCCGCTTGTTCGAGGATTTCGACCGCCAGGAAATCGAGCGGCTCGCGCATTACATGCGTTGCTATCGAGCCGATATCGGCGTCGAGATCATCCGCGAGGACGAACTCGGCGACTGCATGGTCCTGCTGCTGGAAGGCAGCGTGGAAATCGTCAAGCGTGATCGTCAGGGCCTGCCGCAGCGGCTGGCCGTCGATGGCCCCGGCAAGACGCTCGGCGAGATGTCGCTGATCGACGGCGAGCCGCGCTTCGCCAGTTGCGTGACGCTGGCGCCGACGCTGTTCGCCGTGCTCGATCGCGACGCGCTGACGCGTCTGGTGGCCGAGGAACCGAAGATTGGCGTCAAGATCCTCATGGAGCTGTTGATGCTGCTCAACCAGCGCCTGCGGGCCGTGAGCGGCGAACTGATGAAGTGTCTCGACAATCAGCGGCTGCGTATTCGCTGATCCCGCGCGAATAATCGGTGCTGCCGGGACTGCCCTCCGCCAGCACTCTGTCTTTTTATAGACCGAGTAGTTTTACGTATATCCCTAGCTTAAAGTCCCAGTAGACAAGGCGGGGCACATATCTAGAATGCCCCGCAGAAACGATTGCGTCAGGGGGGCGAAATGGGCAAGCAGCTATACGATTTCCTCATGGCGGGGTCGATGGCGTACGCGCGCTGGGACCTCGAGGTATCGCGCGACATCATCCGCAATCGGCGCAAGTTGTTGCTGATCGGGCTGCTGATATTGCCCATCATCGTGGTGTCGCTGGCCGAAGCCGCGGGTTCTCCGATGCTCGGCGGCAAATCGACCTATGCGCCCTCGTTCTATTCCACCGAAATCTTCCTCGTCTCGATCGGCATCGGCCTCGCGGCGGGACTGATCACCGGCACGATCGGCGCCGGTGGCGGTTTCATCATCACCCCCGCGCTGATGGCCGTCGGCGTCAAGGGCATCATGGCGGTCGGTACCGATGTCTTCCATATCTTCGCCAAGGCGATCATGGGCACGGCGCTGCACAACCGCCTCGGCAACGTCTCGCTCCAGCTGGCGATCGCCTTCCTGATCGGTTCGGGTGTCGGCACTTTCATCGGCGGCACCATCAACCGCAGTCTCTACGATGCCGACCCGCTGCTTTCCGAAATGTTCATCAGCGTGATGTACGCCGTGCTGCTCGGCTTCCTCGGCTTCTACGCCGGCATGGAATACTGGAAAGCTTACAAGGCGGGCGCAGCCGGCAAGGGCGAAGGCAGCGATCCCCACTGCCAGGCGGGCGAAGTCACCTTCCTGCAGAAGATCAACCTGCCACCGATGATTACCTTCGACCGCCGCATGGGTGCGCCCAAGCGCATCTCCGGCGTGTTCGTGGCGATCGGCGGCATGATCGTCGGCATCCTCGCCGCGATCCTCGGCGTCGGCGGCGGCTTCGTCACCTTCCCGATGTTCGTCTACGTCTTCGGCGTTTCGGGCGCGACGACGGTCGGCACCGATATCCTGCAGATCATCTTCACCGCCGGCATCGCCTCGATCTCCCAGTACGCGATCCATGGCTACGTCTTCTACACGCTGGCGATGGGCATGCTGCTCGGCTCACTGATCGGCATCCAGATCGGCGCCCTGACGACCACCGTGGTCGACTGCCACCAGATCCGCGGTTTTTACGCGATCACCATCATTGCCGGTTTCATCAACCGCGCCGCCGTGTTGCCGAAGAAACTCGTCGAACTCGAATACCTCAATTGGCCGATGGGGCTGGTGAGCGGCATCGAGTTCATCGGCAACCTGCTGTTCTGGGCGATCGTGGCGGTGTTCGGCTTCTGGGTCTTCGCCAAGTTCTTCGGCAACATGCGCGCCCTGCGCTGGGAGGAATGACATGCTGATCCGCAATCGCCCGTCCTTCATCACAGGCATGATCCTGACGCTCAGCTTTACTTGCGTGCTGCTGTTGATCTTCGCGCCGGTGTTCGGTGATGGCCGCAACGGCCTGCAATACGCCGACGACATGTTCAACCGCCTGTCGAAGGGCTCTTCCTATTTTCTTCCCAGGATTGCCAAACACGCGGATGCCATGGCGGGCAAGAGTTTCAAGCTCGAGTTGCCCTTCAAGGCGACCCCGGAGGCCGAAAGTGCCGCGGCGATGTATGCGGCCGCCGGTCTGAAAGCCGAGGTGACCGGCCAGGCTGTCCGGCTCGATGGCGATATTGGCCACTTGCTGTCTATGGTGCTGAGGGATGCGGAAGCTGGCTTCCGGAATGATGAGGAGGCGCTGCAGCAGCGCTATGGCCTGCCGGCCCGCACGGTGCTCGCGAACTGGTGGCAATTGACGAGTCGGCTCGACAAGTCGCTCAAGCTGGATAAGCGCGTGTCCGAGGCCAAGGCGGTGGTCGAGGTGATGAAGAAGGGCATCGAGCCGTCCCACAACTATTTCGGCATCGAAGCCGAGAAGGTCGCCGACATGATTCCCGAGATGCTCGGGTTGCTGATCTTCTACGTGGTCTACACGGTCTGGTGGGGCTATGCCATCCTCAAGATCATGGAAGGCCTCGGCCTTGTCCTGAGGAGCCACTGATCGTCAGGCATTGATGCCTTTTTGCCAGAGCACGTCGCCCCGGCCGGCGTCCTTGTTGAGCCAGCGTGCCAGCACGAACAGCAGATCAGACAACCGGTTGAGATACTGCCGCGCCGGCGCGGAAACGGTTTCATTATGGGCGAGCGCCACCACCGCGCGTTCCGCGCGCCGGCACACCGTGCGGGCATGATGGGTCAGTGCCGCGGCGCGCATGCCGCCGGGGAGGATGAATTCCTTGAGCGGTGCCAGTTCGCCGTTGAAGCGGTCGATCGCCGTTTCCAGGCGCTCGGGTTGCGTCGGCTTGAGGAAACTGCCGCCGGGTACCGACAGTTCCCCGCCGAGGTCGAACAGGTCGTGCTGCACGCCGATCAACAGCGTGCGTACTTCGGTGGGCAGGTCCTCGCAGAGCAGCAGGCCGAGTACGGCATTCAGTTCGTCGACATCGCCGAGCGCGGCGACGCGCGGCGCATCCTTGCCGACGCGCGAGCCGTCACCGAGGCCGGTGGTGCCGGCATCGCCGGTACGTGTGTAGATTTTCGAGAGTCGGTAGCCCATGGGAAAAGTCGGCGCTGACAGGACGGCAGAGTCTACGTGATCAAGCCTGATTGCGCACGGCCGCGACGAGTGCATCCGGTTCCGGCGGCCGCTTGACGACGAGTACCGCGCACTTGAGCCCGCCGACGATGCGGTCGGTGGTCTGGCCGACCAGCTTGCGCGACAAGCCCTTGCGCTGGTCGTTGCCGATGACGACGAGGTCGGCGCCGATTTCCGCGGCGGTTTCGATAATCGCGGGTTCGGGCGCTTTTTCGACGATCAACGGCGTGCAGGCGATACCCTCGAGCTTGAGCAGGCCGATCTTCTCGGCGACGTCTTCCTCGGCCTTGGCGCGGTTGCCGCCCGGTGGCACGGCCGCGAGGACGGTCACCGGCAGGTGCATGACCTTGGCGATTTGCGCGGTGACTTCGGCGAGTGTTTCGCTGATGCGCGAACCGTCGGTGGCCATCAGGATGCGCTTCCTGCATGGTTCGGAAGGCCAGTTCGCGATTAGTACATGGCAAGGCGAGCTGATGATGATCTGCAAGGCGATGTCGCCGACGAGGCGTTCTTTCATGTCGCCGCGCGGCGGGCGGCGGCCGATGACCAGAATGTTGCTGTCGGCTGCCGCTGCCGCGGCCACGACCTGCTCGACCGGATTCTTGCCATAACGGATCATGGGTTCGCTATCCACGCCGGCCAGCAGCGCCTTGCGTTCGACTTGCGCGAGCCGGACCTTGGCAATCTCGTCCTCGGCGGTGGATTCGACGGCGGTCATGATGTCGAGCGTGACGCCGAAATTCTTCGCCAGCGCGATGGCGATATCTTCCGGCGCGTGGCTGAACTCGGTGCCGTCGGTGGCCAGCAGCAGGCGCTGGCGGCGGAAGCCGTCGGGCAGGATGCCGCGGTTGCACTCCTTGAAGATGCGCGTCTTGCAGGTGCGGCAGATGTCCGGATCGAGCGTCCAGTAGAGCGCGCGCGTCACGTCGGTCATCACCGGGAAGAAGGCGCCTTCCCCGATATCGCGCGTGTAGCCGCCCTGCCGTAGCAGGTCCACGATCGATGACTTGAGCCGGTAGAAGTAGAGGCCACCCCCGAGGCGCCGCCGCCGGCGCGCTTCCTGAGCCAGCACCTCGGCGCCCGCGATGTCGAGATAGGTCAGGCTGGCCGCCGAGATCAGCACGGATTTCTGGTGGGGATTGTCCTCGTCGATCTGCTGCAAGGCGGCCTGCACGTAGCTGGCCGCGCCGAAGTAGATCGAGCCGTTGATGCGCACGATGCGCAGTTGCGGACATTCCGGCCGGCCCTTGGCGCGGATGAAGTGATAGGCGCCTTCCTCGGGTGCGGGCACGACGGGGACGATTTCCGGTTTCGAGGTGCGGTAGAGGTAGAGGATCAGCGAGAGGAAGACGCCGAGGAAAATGCCCAGTTCGAGGTTGAACAGGGTGCCGATCAGCGTGGCGGCGAGGATGGCCGACTCGACCTTGCTGGTATGCCAGATGTGCTTGATGTGGTGGAAGTCGATCAGGCCCCAGGCGACGAGAAAGAGGATACCGGCCATCGCGGCGTTGGGCAGGTAGGCGGCGAGTGGCGCGACCACCAGCAGCACGACGACGAGCAAGACCGAAGCGAAGATCGAGGAGAGCGGGGTCTTCGCGCCGGCTTCGTAATTCACGCCGCTGCGGTTGAACGAGCCGGACGCGGTGTAGCCCGAGAAGAAGCTGCCGACGATGTTCGACAGGCCCTGGCCGACGAACTCCTGATTGCCGTCAATACGCTGTTCGGAACGCACGGCAATGGCGCGGCCGATCGACACGGCTTCGGTCAGCGCCAGCATGGTGATGACCAGCGCGGGGCCCAGCGTGTGGCGGAGCGCATTCAGGGAAAAGTCCGGCATCGACAGCGGCGGCAGATGCGCCGGCAGCGCACCGACTGTCTTGATGCCGGCGGCGGTACCCTGCCAGAGGATCAGGACTTCGGCGAACAGGCTGCCGACGATCATCGCCGCGATCATGTAGGGGACCTTCTTCGCGTAGCGCCGCGTCAGGATGCCGGCGGCGAGCGTCACGAGGCTGACGGCGAGCACCCAGGGATTGATGTCGTCGAGCTGCACGACGAGTTGATGCACGATCTCGTAGAAGGGCGTGCCGCGCGGGATGGCGATGCCGAAGAAGTTCTTCACCTGACTGGCGGCGATGAGGATCGCCGCGCCGGCGGTGAAGCCGATCACCACGCTGTGCGAAATGAAGTTCACCAGCGCACCCATGCGCGCCAGTCCGAGGATCAACTGGAACACGCCGACGAGGAAGGTCAGCGTCAGCACCAGCTGGATGTACTGCGGCGAACCGGGGTCGGCCTGATGTGAGAGCGCGGCGAAGATCGCGATCGATATCGCCGTGGTCGGACCCGATACCAGATGCAGGCTCGAGCCGAACAGCGCGGCGATGATCGCCGGCACCATCGCGGCATAGAGGCCGTATTGCGGGGGGAGTCCGGCGATGGTCGCGAAGGCGACGCCTTGCGGCAGGACGATCAGCGCGCCCGTGAAGCCGGCGACAAGATCGTCGCGGACGCTACGCTTGGTGACCATTGGCCACCAGAGCAGGAAGGGGAAGAGTTTGCGGAGGAGCGGGGAGGTTGTCATGAAAGCGGCGACTGAATCTGAATATCAGTCGCCGCTTATTCTACGCCAGCCCGGGATGCCGTCCCGTCAGCGCCGACTTTCGCGTGTTTATTTGGCGAGGATCGGCATGCCAAACAGCGGCCAGATGGTGACCATCGCAATGCCCAGGATGACGAGCAGGACCACGCTCATCACCAGACCGTGCTTGAAGAACTCGCCGGGGGTGAATTGCTTCGACTCGTAGGCGATCGCGTTCGGCGCGGCACCGATCAGCAGCACGAAGGGCATGCCGGCGGTAACCAGCGAGGCGAAAAAGATCACGTCGGGCGCGACGCCGAGGTAGCGGGCCATCACCAGCGAGACCGGCAGCGCGATGGCAATGGCGGCGACGTTCATGATGAAGTTGGTCATCGCCAGCACGAAGGCGGCGATGCCCAGGACGAACACCCACCAGTGCCCCCCCTGAAGCATTGTGAGGAAATTCACCGCCATCCACTCGGCGGCGCCGGTCTTCCAGAGGCAGAAGCCGATGCTCATGGCGCCCGAGAACAGCAGGATGATGTTCCAGGGCATCTCTTCGAGATCCTGCACCTTGAGCACGCCGAAGATGAAGAACAGCAGCGTCGAGATCAGCATCAGCGCGGCGCGGTCGATGACCTTCAGGGCTGGCACGAAGGACTGTAGAGCCGTCAGGACAACGACCAGCGCAACACAGACCAGCACGAAGATTTCATTGCGGGTAATCGGGCCAAGCGTGCGCGACAGCTTGGCGACCTTCTGGCGCAGTCCGGGTATGGTGGCCTTGGAGGGCTTGAAGACGATGGAAAGGTAGAACCAGATCACGAAGACCATGGCCCAGCCGATCAGGCCCATGTAGAGGGTAAAGTCGAAGAAATCGACCTGGCGGCCGGTGAACTCGGCGAACATTGCCGCCGCTGCCGGGCCGCGTGCCGCACCGAGCAGAGTGATGATGCTGCCCGCGCCCGCTGCCCAGGCCATGCCGATGAACAGGCCCTTGCCAAAGTTCGTGGTACCGTCGCCTTCCTTGTAGAGCGCCAGCACGGCGAGCAGGATCGGATACATCGTCGCCGCGACGGCGGTGTGCGCCATGACGTGTGTCAGCAGTGCGGTGACGACGAGGCAGCCGAGCAGGATGGTGCGCGTGTTTTCGCCGACGAAGGCGAGCATGTTGTAAGCGATGCGCTTGGTCAGGCCGGACTTCGTGAAGGCGAGGCCGATGACCATCGAGCCGAAGATGAACATCACCGAGGGGTCCATGAAGTCCCGGAAGGCTTCCCTGGCTGGCCGGATCAGGAACAGTGCCTGGAACACGCCGATGGCGATGGCGGTGACGCCGATCGGGATCACCTCGAAGACCCACCAGATGCCGGCCATCAGGAAGAGACCGATGGCGGCCTTGCCTTCCGGCGAAAGCGCAAATTCCTTGCCACCCGGGTCGACAGCGACATCCCAGGGCGGCGAGTAGTAAATGACCAGGAACACCGCCAGGCCGCCCAGCAGGGCGGTCCATTTCCTCCAGTCGAAGGAAGGAACGGTCTGTTCGAACTGGGCAACTTCACTCATGCCACGCACCTTTCGCTGAGTACTTCGATCACGATTTCGTCGAAAACGTCAACGAGGCGGATGACGCCAACCACCTGCTTGCCTTCGACCACGGGCAGTACGTTGACCGGCGTGGTGGCAAAGAGGAAGGCGGCCTTGGTCAGCGGTTCGTCGGCGCCGATGGTTGCGGCGATGGGGGCGACGTGATCCTTGGCGAGGATCTTGTGCGCGTCGCGGCACTGCTCCTCGCAGTCTTCCTGCCACAGGACCGCGAGGGCACTGATGTCATTGGACGAGCCTTGGTAATGCGTCGATCCGTGCCGCAGATATTCCGGCAAGAGCGCGTGCATGACATTCTTGAGACCGAGGGTGCCGAGCAGGTGGCCCTTGTTGTCGAGCACCAGGATGTTGCGAAAGAGTTCCGAAGAGCCGCTCACCGCATGCAGCTTGGCGAAGACTTCGCGCAAGCTGGCGTTCCCGGTGACGTGGGGAAACTTGTCGAGCTCGACCATCAGGTCGCGCACGGTTCCGGAAATGGACATGACGGACTCCCTAGTTCTGTTAGACGTTCAGGGCGGCGGACGACATCGGCTCCGCCTTCTGCGGCGGACGCAGGGCATCGTCCTCACCAGCGTATTCGGCGCGGGAATAGATCGCTTCGAGTGCATCTTCGGCCGTGGCGAAGAAGCGCTTCTCGCCGATCAGGTCGCGCAGCCCGGTCGCGCGCATGACGTCATGGATCTGCTTCTTGAGGCCGGAGAACAGCACGACGATGCCATTCTCGTTGAGGCGCTCGACAAGGTGGTGGATGACTTCCTCGCCCGAGGCGTCGATGCCGTTGATCGCGTCGCCGACGATCAGCACGTAAGGTGCTTCCGGGTTGTCGGCGACGGCGTTCAGCACGGCTTCCTCGAAGTAGGAGACGTTGGCGAAGTAGAGCCGGCCGTCGAAACGGATGGCGGTGACGACGTCCGAGGAGGGCAGGTTGTTGATCTTGGCGTCGCGCAGCGTGCCGTCGTGATAGCGGCCGAGGATGGCGACACGCGGCTGCATCGTCTCGTAGAGATACATCACGATCGCCAGCACGGCACCAGTCATGATGCCCTTGTCGAGATGGGGCGCGAAGATCAGGGTGGCGAAGAAGGTGATCAGCGCCGTGGCGCCATCCTTGCGGCTGGCTTTCCAGGTGTGCTTGATCGCGCCGGGGGTGATCAGGCCAACGACCGCCAGCAGGATGATGACCGCCAGCACGGATTTCGGCAGGTAGTACAGCAGCGGGGTCAGGAACAGCAGCGTGATAGCCACGAAGAGGCCGTTGAACGTCGACGCCAGACCGGTCCTGGCACCAGCCTGCAGGTTGATCGCCGAACCGGTGAAGGAGCCGCAGGAAGGATAGGACTGGAAGAAGGCGCCGCCGATATTGGCAACACCCTGGCCGATCAGTTCCTGGTTGGGGTCGAGGCGTTGCTTGGTCTGGGCCGCCAGCGCCTTGGCCATCGAGATCGTTTCCATGAAGCCGACCAGCGCGATGATCAGCGCTGCCGCCAGCAATGAGACGATGGCATCGAAGCTCAGGCTGGGGATGCGCAAGTTCGGCAGGCCGGCGGGAATGGCCCCGACGACGTCGCCGCCACCGACCAGCTTGAGTTGGCCATTCTCGATCTTCTTGATGTGCCACTTGCGGCCATCCGTTTCGACATCTGCAGGCACCTGGCCGGCCAGATAGTAGATCGCTGGCTGGTCTTCCGGCACCTTGGCGCGGGCCAGGTTGATCCGGTTGAGCTGCTGCATGCGCTCCTTGTTGTCCTGCTCCATGTTCGTGATGCCAAGACGCATCAGGTCGAGCTGGTAGTTCAGGTCTGCGATCGCGACGGTGTCTTCTTCCGGGTCGAGGGCGCGCGCTTCGGCGGACTTGGCGGCGATGTCAATGGACAGGTCGCGGATGTTGTCGCTCGCGACAACATAACCCGTCACCAGCGCATGGATGGCTTCGTTGGCGATGTCGTCGGGCTTGCCCTTGGCGTTGTGGGCGTAACCGAAGAAATAGCTGATCAGGGTGGTGACGACGACGACGATCAGGACGCTGGGTTTGGCGAGCGCCTTCATCTTCTTGAACACGAGCATCATCACGAGGGCGAAGATCGACATCGCCAGGGTGGGCAGGTGGGTTTGCGGCAGGTAGCCGAGCATCTCCCAGATGTCTTTCAGGAAGGAATTACTGCGGCCCTTGGGGATGCCGAGCAGTAGATCGAGCTGGGAGAGCGCGATGATGATCGCGGCCGCATTGATGAAACCGAGAATGACCGGGTGCGAAACGAAGTTGACAATGGTGCCGATCTTGAAGGCACCCATCGCGAACTGGATGATGCCAACCAGCAGGGTGAGCAACAGCGCCAGCCCGATGTATTCATCGCTCATGGGGATCGCCAGCGGCGTCACGGCTGCAGCGGTCATCAGCGACACGATCGCGACCGGGCCGGTCAGCAGCTGCCGGGAGGAACCCCAGAGTGCGCCGAGGATCGCGGGGATGAAGGCGGTATAGAGGCCGAAGTAGATCGGCAGTCCGGACAGTTGCGCGTAGGCCATCGCCTTGGGCACCAGCACTAGCGCGCCGATGATGCCGGCCATCAGGTCGCCACGCAGGATGGTCGAATTGACCGGGAACCAGGACAGGAATGGAAACAGGCGCAGCAACAACGTGTTGGTAAACATCAATCCCCTCTTTCTTGCGTGGGCAAAAGCCGTATTTGTTTGAACTAATTCGTTAATGCAGGCCTAAGCGCACGTTATTGAAGCGTTATCTTATCTTCTCAATGCCCTGTTACGGAAAACAAGTTGCGTTATGCAACCATTACTTCAGCCTATTTTTAATGGTGCAGATCAATCTTTTTCCAGTTCGTAGCGCTTGAGCTTGCGCCAGAGCGAGACACGGTCGATGCCGAGGATCTGCGCTGCCAGGGTCTGGTTGCCGCCCGCTTCCTGCAATACCCAGCGGATGTAATCGCGTTCCTGTTCCTCAAGCGAAGGCAGGCGGCCTTCCTTCTTGCGGAAGGTGCGGATCGACAGCTCGCGCAGGTCGTCGGGCAGATAGGCAGCCTCGATGGTGTTGCCGGTGGCGATGGCGACGCCGCGCTCGATGATGTTCTCCAGTTCGCGCACGTTGCCCGGGAAATCGTAGGCCTTGAGGATGCTCATCGCCTCGGCCGAAATCTCGCCGACCGGCTTGCCCATGCGCGCGGCGCACTTGGCAAGGAAGTGATAGGCCAGCAGGGGAATGTCCTCGCGCCGCCGCGACAGCGGCGGGATATGCAGGTTAACCACGTTGAGACGGAACCAGAGATCCTGGCGGAACTCGCCGCTCTTCATCATTTCCTGCATGTTGCGGTTGGTGGCGGCGACGAAGCGCACATCCACTTTCAACGGGCTGGTGGCGCCGAGCGGCAGCACCTCCTTTTCCTGGATGACGCGCAGCAGCTTGACCTGCATGGCCGGCGACATCTCGGTGACTTCGTCGAGGAACAGGGTGCCGCCGTCAGCGGCGGCGAGCAGTCCCTTCTTGTCCGCCTGCGCGCCAGTGAAGGCGCCCTTGACGTGGCCGAACAGCTCGTTGGCCAGCAGTTCCTCGTTGAAGGCACCGCAATTGATGGCAAGGAAGGGCGCGGACGAGCGGTGGCTGTGATGGTGCAGGTAATGGGCGAAGAGTTCCTTGCCGGTGCCCGACTCGCCCGTGATGAGCACGTTGCAATCCGTCGGTGCCACCTGGCGCGCCATGTCGAGCAGGCGCTGCATTTCGCCATCCTGCGTGATGATGCGCACCTTGCCCTGGAAACTGTCTACCTGCTCGCGCAGCGCGCGGTTCTCGCGACGCAGGCGGATTTTTTCGATGGCCTCCGCGACGACCTTGCGTACCTCGTCAAGGCGGAAGGGTTTGGCGATGTAGTAGTAGGCGCCATGCTTCATCGCCTCGACCGCCGATTCGAGCGAGGCGAAGCCGGTGATGACGATGACCTCGCTGTCCGGACAGGTCTCACGGCAGCGCTGCAGGACCTGCATGCCATCGACCTTTTCCATGCGCAGGTCGGTCAGTACGACGTCGAAGGGCTGGGCCTCGAGATGGGCGAGGGCGTTGCTGCCGCTCTGGGTGGCGACGACCTCGTAGCCTTCCTTCTTCATTACGTGTTCGAGGTTGCGTACGGCAACCTTCTCGTCGTCGACGATCAGCAGTCTTCCTTTGCTCACGATTTCTCCAGCGGCAGGCGAATCCGGAAGGTCGTGCCCTTGCCCGGTTCGCTATCGACGGCGATGCAGCCGCCATGCTCCTCGATGATCTCGAAGACGATGAACAGACCGAGGCCGACGCCCTGGCCGACCTCCTTGGTGGTGAAGAAAGGGTCGAAGATGCGTGGCAGCACGTCGGCCGGGATGCCATGGCCGTTGTCATGCACGGTGATCTCGACGCTCCTGACTTGCCCGGGACACTGGCCGAACACCAGCTTGCCGCATTCGCATTGGGAGGCGACCGGATGCACCTCGATGACGATTTTGCCGTGTTGTCCGAGTGCCTGCAGCGCGTTGCCCACCAGGTTGATCAGTACCTGCTGCAGGCGCTGGCGGTCGCCGGGGATTTCCAGCATGTCAGGAATGTCCACATCGACGATAGCTTGTCCGGCAATGCGGCCACGCATCAGGCGCAGGGTTTCTTCCACCAACGCGGCGAGCCGGATCGGCTCGCGCTTGAACTCGCGGTCGCGTGCATAGTCGAGCAGCGAACGGACGATGTGGCGCGCACGCCAGGTTTCGGCATCGATTTGCTCGATCAACTCTTGCAGGTATGCCGTCTCGCCGGAGCTGACTTCTTCGGCAAGGATTTGCGTGGAGGTGCCGATGTTCGACAGCGGGTTATTGAGTTCGTGAGCGACGCCGGACAGCATCGTGCCGAGTGCGGCGAGTTTTTCCGAGCGCACCAGCTGGCCCTGGCGGACCTCGAGTTCGCGCAGCACGTGGTTGAAGGCCTGGGTCAGCGAGGCGATCTCGCGATCCTCGGCCTTCATGTCGAGCTGGGTCAGCCGGCCGGCGGCGACGGCTTCCATGCTCTCCTCCATTTCCTTGAGCGGCCGGCCGACGCGTTGCGTCATGAGCTGGCCGATGCCGATGACCAGCAGGCTGACGACGATCACCGCAGCAATCAGCAGGCGCCGGTGGCGGTCCAGCATGGCTTGCAGCGAAGCACGCTCCGTCCCGGCGAGTTCCTCGGCGAAGGTGATGATGTCCTTGCCGATGCGCCGGATATTCACGGCCAGCGGTTCGGCGGAATCGTCGGCGCGGGTTTCGCCATAGGCGAACATGAGTCGGCCATAGCGTTCGAGGTCGTTCTCCAACTGGTCGATGCGCGGCTGGCCGGCCAGCGTTTCGAACAGCGTGGCATGGTCGCGTAGCAGACCGAGGCCGCGTTCGACGTAGGCGCCGTTTTCGGCGAGATCGGCTTTCTGGTGATAGAGGAAGTAATTCTTTTCGAAGCGGCGGATTTCGAGGGCGGTGTCGAAGAATTCGCCGATGCGTCCGCCTGCGGCAATGCGCTGTTCCATTAGCCGCAGTTCGAAAAACGAGAATAGCGACAACGCCACCACAAGGATGGCGATGATCAGGTAGCCGATGGTGATTTTGCGCCTCAGAGATTGCACAATTGCATTATGCAACGTGTATTGATATTGGTGCAACGAAAAAGTTTGTTGATTAAGTTGTTACAGCAGCAGCATAAAAGTTTGTCGATTGGGAACTTAATGAATAAAATGTTGCATCATGCAATAACGTATCCGGGCTTGGTTTGGCTGGCTGGCTTGAATATTTCCTTGAGGAAAGAGCCATTTGCGGGTATTTCTCGCCCATGGCGCGAAATCTGCTTCAGCGGGTGCGCCCGAACCAGAAACCATGAATGATGTCCGGTCTTGCTCCGTCCCCCCCGTCCGAACGCAAAGTGCTGCTCGCCATCCGCGAGGGTTATCTCGACCCGCGCCTGCTGGCATCGGCGCGCAGCCTCTGCCAGCGTCTCGGTGCGGAACTGGAGATTTTGCTGGCGAGTGCCGGGACGCAATTGCCGGCGGCTGTCAGCGAATTGGTGAATAGCTTGCGTGCTCAGGGCGTGCCCTACGGCATTACGCGCTACGAGGCCTTGCGCCGGCGTGATGTGGTCCAGTACGCCAATACCCACGAGTGCATCGCCACGGTCGTCATCGATTCGCTGGAAGGTTGGGAGAGCGTTGCCCGCAGTCGCGGTTCGAATCCCTGGGCGAAGCTTGCCTGTCCGCTTGTGACTGCCGTGCCGGCCAAATCTGAAATGGAAAAATCATGACCCTGTCGCCCCGCATCCTGTTTCCTTTTCTGAGCTGGTTTCCCCTCAAGGGCGGGACGCTGCGCGCCGACTTCATTGCCGGCCTGACTGTCGCGCTGGTGCTCGTCCCCCAGTCGATGGCCTACGCGCAGCTCGCCGGCCTGCCGGCCTATTACGGGCTCTATGCCGCCTTCCTGCCAGTGGCCGTCGCGGCGCTGTGGGGTTCCTCGCACCAGTTGGGGACGGGACCGGTGGCCGTCGCTTCGCTGCTGACCGCTTCGTCGCTCGCGCCGCTGGCTGCACCCGGGACGGATCAGTTCGTCATGCTGGCGATCATGCTCGCCCTGCTGGTCGGCATCGTGCAGCTCGGGCTCGGCCTGTTCAAGCTTGGCGTGGTGGTGAATTTCCTGTCGCACCCGGTCATCGTCGGGTTCACCAACGCCGCGGCGATGATCATCGGCCTGTCGCAGGTCAACAAGCTGCTCGGCGTGCCGATGGGACGTTCGGAATCCTTCATTCGCGACATCTGGGACGTGTTCAAGCAGGTCGGCGATACCCACTGGCCGACGCTGGCGATGGGGCTGGTCGCCATTGCCATCATGCTGTTCGTCAAGCGCAAGGCGCCCAAGCTGCCCGGCGTGCTGCTGGCGGTCGTGATCACGATCCTGATCAGCTATTTCAGCGGCTTCGCCCAGAATGCCAAAGGCAAGCCGGAAGATATCGTCAACCCCGGTATCCAGGCCCTGGTGACGGGGCATATCGTGGCCGACGACAACATTCGCGACATGGTAGCGGCGATCACCGAGAAATCCGCCGAACTGCGCGGCATGGAAGAGATCGCGGAGGCCGAGGACAGTGCCGACATCGCCGATCTCCATTACCAGCTCGAACTGATGCGGCTCGGCGTCGCCAACATGGAAAAGGAAAACAGGGAACGCGAGCAGGGCCTGCACCGGGTGCGTTTCCTGCGCTCCATCGCAACACCGGAGGCGCCCGCGAGACTCTATCTTCCTGACGAATTGCCGGCTGGCGTGGCGAGCGACGGCCACAAGTGGCACATCAAGAAAATCAGCAATGGCGAGATCCGTCTCGCCGGCGGCGGCGAGGTGGTCGGCAATGTTCCTGCCGGCCTGCCATCGTTCCGCCTGCCGAACGTTTCCTGGGAATTGATCGGTACGCTGCTGTCGACCGCCATCGTCATCTCGCTGGTCGGTTTCATGGAGGCGATTTCGATCGCCAAGGCCATCGCGGCGAAAACGCGCCAACGCATCGACCCGAACCAGGAACTCGTCGGGCAGGGGCTGGCCAACATCGTCAGCAGCCTGACGCAGGGCTTCCCGGTTTCCGGGTCGTTCTCGCGCTCGGCGGTCAATATGAATGCCGGGGCGAAAACAGGCATGTCCTCGGTGATCACGGCGGCTTTCGTGCTGCTGACCCTGCTGTTCCTGACGCCACTGCTGTTCCACCTGCCGCAGGCCGCCCTCGCCGCGGTGATCATCATGGCCGTGATCGGACTGATCAATTTTTCCGCCATCAAGCATGCCTGGGAAGCCAACCGGCACGATGGCGCCGCTGCCGTGGTCACCTTCCTTGCCACGCTGGCCTACGCGCCGCACCTCGACAAGGGCATCATGGTTGGCGCCGGCCTCGCCATCATCCTCTTCCTCTACCGCACGATGACACCGCGGGTCGCGATCCTCGGCCGTTATCACGACGGCACCCTGCGCGATGCGAAAGTGCACAATCTGCCGGCCTCCGATGTCATCACCGCCGTGCGCTTCGATGGCCGCCTCTACTTCGCCAACGTCTCCTACTTCGAGGACGCGATTCTCGAAGCTGTTGCTGACAATCCCAATGCCCATTACCTGCTGGTGGTCGGTGATGCGATCAACGAGATCGATGCTTCCGGCGAAGAAGTGATCCATCATCTGGTGCAGCGCTTGAATGCGACGGGGGTCGTCATGTTGTTCGCCGGCCTGAAAAAGCAGGTGCTCGACGTCATGCAGGCGACCGGTCTGCGTGATGAGATCGGCGAACAACGTTTCTTCGCGACAGCCGAACAGGCGCTGGAGAAAATTTACGCGCGCGACGAGTATTCCGATATGGATGATGCACTGCGCTTGCAACCGGGTTGATACAATCCGTATCAGAAAACCATAATATCCATGCCTTCCCTCCTGACCATCGACTTCCTCCTGATCGCTGCCGGCGCGTGGCTGGGTGTGGGGTTGCTCGGTCTTGCCGTGCCGCGCAATTCGCGCTTCATCAGCAGCGTCCTGTTTCCGCTAGGCGCGCTCGTCGGGCTGTTCGTCGGGGGGTACGCGCTGAATGCCCTCGGTCAGGCCCCGCAGACCGCCGTGTTGGCGATCGGCCTGCCCAACCTGCCTTTCCATCTCAGGCTGGATAGTCTTGCGGCGATCTTCCTGCTGCTGCTCGGCATCGTTGCGGCGGGCATTTCGATCTATGCGGCCGGCTATTTCCGCCACGACCACGGCATTCCACTGGGCCTCCTCTGTCTCGAATATCACATCTTCCTCGCCAGCATGCTCATGGTATTGCTGGCGGACGATGCCTACGCCTTCATGGTGGCGTGGGAGACGATGGCACTGTCCTCCTTCTTCCTGGTCACGACCGATCACCGGCACGAGGCGATCCGCCGCGCCGGTTACCTCTATTTGCTGATCGCACACGTCGGGGCGATCGCCATCCTGCTGTCCTTCGGTGTGATGACCTCGGGCAGTGGTGATTACAGTTTTGCCGGGATGCGCGCACAGACGCTTTCGCCGTTCTGGGCTTCGATCGCCTTCCTGCTCGCACTGTTCGGTTTCGGTGCCAAGGCCGGCCTGCTGCCGGTCCATGTCTGGTTACCCGAGGCGCATCCGGCTGCGCCTTCGCCGGTTTCCGCCCTGATGAGCGGCGTGATGCTGAAGACCGCGATCTACGGCCTGCTGCGTGTCAGCTTCGACCTGCTGGGAACACCGCTCTGGTGGTGGGGCGTCGTCGCGCTGGCGGTCGGGCTGGTCACCGCCTTGTTTGGTGTGCTCTACGCGACCGTGCAGTCGGACATGAAGCGCCTGCTGGCATATTCCTCGATCGAGAACATCGGCCTGATCGCCGTCGGCATCGGCCTGACACTGATCTTTCACGCCTACAAGATGGAGGGGTTGGCGGCGCTGGCCCTGACCGCGGTTTTCTATCATTGCATTGCCCATGCCGGCTTCAAGAGCCTGCTGTTCCTCTGCACCGGCTCGGTGCTGCATGCCACCAAGGAACGCAGCCTCGGCAAGCTGGGCGGCCTGATCCATCGCATGCCGTGGGTGGCCTGGCTCGCGCTGGTCGGTGTGCTCGCCGGTGCCGGCCTGCCGCCGTTATCCGGCTTCATTTCCGAGTGGCTGCTGCTGCAGGGTTTCCTGTTCTCACCGGGCCTGCCTCACCCGTGGCTCAACATGCTGGTGCCGGTCGCCGCCGCAGCCGTGGTGCTCGTTGCCGCAATGGCGGGATTCGCAATGGTCAAGTTCTACGGCATCATCTTCCTCGGCCAGATGCGCGAGCCCGCCCTGAAGGATGCTCACGATGCCGGTCCCTGGGAGCGCCTCGGCCTGGCCTGGCTGACCATGCTGACGCTGCTGCTCGGGGTGCTGCCCGTCACGGTCATCCTGCAACTGGATGCCGCGACCCGGCAATTGCTGGGCAAGGGACTGGCCGAACGGGTGTCTGAGCAAGGCTGGTGGATGCTGGCACCGATCTCGCCTGATCGCGCCAGCTACGAGCCCCTGGTTTTCCTTGCCGTAATTGCAGTATCGCTGCTGTTGGGGGGCTGGGTGGTCAAGCGCCTCTACCATGGTCGGCTGAGACGAACACCGGCTTGGGATTGCGGCTACCACTTCCAGGGACCGCGTGCCCAGGATACGGCCGAAGGCTTCTCGCAGCCGATTCGCCGCATCTTCGAACCGATGTTCCGCATGGAGCGGCATTTCCCCAGCATCCGTGACAGCAAGCCGTACTTCGAGGTGAAGATCGAGGATCACTTCTGGCATTGGCTCTACCTGCCCGTGGCGCGTATCGCCGGGCGAATCTCCACGCTGATCACCAACCTGCAGGGTGGGCGCATCGCCGTCTATCTGATGTACAGCTTCCTGACCCTGATTCTCCTCATCCTGGTGGCCCGGCCATGAGTGTTGCCGGACTCCTGGGCCAGGTTTTTGCCATTGTGTTTGCGCTGGCGCTGGCGCCGTTGCTGACCGGCTGGGTCAACCAGTGCCGGGCCTGGCTGCAGAATCGCAGTGCGCCGCCGCTCTTGCAGCCGTACTACATGCTGCACAAGCTCTTCAACAAGGATGTGGTGCTCGCGCATGGCGCCTCACCTCTGTTCCGCTTTGCGCCCTATGCCCTGTTCGGCTGCATGATGCTGGCCTGCGCGATCATCCCCAGCCTATCGACCGACCTGCCGCTGGCGCCGGCGGCGGATGCGCTGGCGCTGGTCGGCGTGTTCGGCCTGGCGCGCGTGTTTATCTCGCTGGCGGCGATGGATATCGGCACATCCTTTGGCAGCCTCGGCGGACGTCGCGAGATGCTGGTCGGCTTCCTTGCCGAGCCGGCCCTGCTGATCGTCATCTTCACCGTGGCCTTGATCGCCCAGTCCACTTCGGTCGCAACGATCGTCGAGACCCTGGCCCATCGCGAGTTCGTCATCTATCCGAGCATCGCCTTCGCCGGCATCGCTTTCACCATGGTGTCTTTCGCCGAGAACGCGCGGGTCCCGGTGGATAACCCGGCGACCCACCTCGAGCTGACGATGATCCACGAGGCGATGATCCTCGAGTATTCCGGTCGCCACCTCGCGCTCATCGAGTGGGCGGCCAGCCTGAAGCTTTATGCCTACTCGTGCCTCGGGCTGGCACTGTTCTTCCCCTGGGGCATTGCCGAGCGCGACAACTTCATGGCGCTGGTCGCGGCCATCCCGATCCTGCTCGCCAAGCTGTTGATCGGCGGCTTCCTCGTCGCCCTGATCGAAACCATCAACGCGAAGATGCGCATCTTCCGCGCACCGGAATTCCTCGGTACCGCCTTCCTGCTGGCGGTGCTCGGCATGCTGGTGAACCTGCTGCTGGAGTCGCGCGTATGAGCGGACTGATGGCCTATTCCGGCCAGCTCATCAACCTCTGCGCCGCGGTGATCCTGCTGCTTGCGTTCGCCATGCTGGCACAACGCCGGGTGATCCACCTGATCGACCTGTTCGCGCTGCAGGGCTTCACGCTGTTCCTGTCGACGCTCATCATGGCGCTGAAGACCGGGCAGACGCACCTCTTTTATTCCGCAGGCCTGACGCTGGGACTCAAGGCACTGCTGTTGCCGTGGATCCTGCACAGGCTGGTACGCAAGCTGCACGTCAAGAGCGAGGTCGAGGCGCTGATCAACATCCCGACAACGATGCTGGTCGGTATTGTCCTCGTCGTCATTGCCTTCAATGTCGCGCTGCCGATCTCGAACCTCTCCAGCTCGATCGCGCGTGGCATGCTGGGGATCGCGCTGGCGGCCGTGATGCTCGCTTTCCTGATGATGATCACGCGACGCAAGGCGATCACGCAGGTGGTCGGCTTCCTCTCGATGGAGAACGGCCTGTTCCTCGCCGCGACCAGCGCCACCTACGGCATGCCGATGGTGGTCGAACTCGGTATCGCGCTCGACGTGCTGGTCGGTGTGATCATCCTCGGCGTGTTCTTCTTCCAGATCCGCGACCAGTTCGACAGTCTCGATATTCATCACATGGAAAAGTTGAAAGAGCACTGATGGATATCTTCGTTCTGACCCTCGCGATCCCGCTGATCTCCGGCATCCTGCTGAGCGTGCTGGGCGAGCGCGACTGGGCGCCGCACCTCAACATTTTCGCCAGCGCCGGCACCTTCCTCGCGTCCGCCCTGCTGACGATGGAGATCGTTGCCACCGGTCCGCGCTTTGCCTTTGGCGAGCATTTCTTCATCGACTCGCTGAACGTCTTCTTCGTCACGCTGACTGCTTTCGTCGGCATGACGACGAGCATCTTCTCCGACCCCTACATGAAGAACGAGCGCGAGCACGGCAAGCTGACCAAGCCGCGCCTGCGCCTCTACAAGAGCATGTTCCAGCTCTTCATGTTCACCATGCTGGCGGCGCTGACGACCAACAACATGGGCATCCTCTGGGTGGCGATGGAAGCGGCGACGCTGACCACCGTGCTGCTGGTCT
>ERZ1645187.813-NODE-813-length-30430-cov-10.653235_pt1 | contig 30430 bp, 29 predicted proteins | sample MGYA00575352_ERZ1645187 | MGnify/ENA primary metagenome ERZ1645187 (study PRJEB40837, sample SAMN11349314) | freshwater sediment metagenome | isolation source: river sediment | host: Sediment | place: India: Wazaribad , New Delhi | collected 2017-02-21 ... | reverse complement strand
AAGTGGCTGCGCACCAGCGTTTCCATTCCCGGCGTGCTGCCGCTGGTGGCGCACGACGGAGAACTGCTGGGCGACGGCGGCACGTTCAACAACTTTCCCACCGATGTCATGCTCGACCAGGGGACCGGCTTCGTCATCGGCAGCGATTTGTTGCAGAAGGGCTTCGATCAGGTCGAGCACGACGAACTGCCCAGCAACCGCCAGCTGCTGCTGGACCGGCTGCTGCGGCGCAAGGCGCGGCGTTTCCGGGTGCCGGGCCTGATGAGCGTCCTGGTCAATTCGATGATGCTGGCCAGCCAGGCGCGTCAGCGCGACGCCCGCCTGTGCACCGACATCTGCTTCACGCCGGCCATGGAGGGCATCGGCATGCTGGACTGGCGCAAGTTCGACCGCATCGTCGAGCTGGGCTACCACCACGCCAGCGACATTCTCGAGGGCTTGCCGTCCGATCAGGCGGCGCGTCTGCGCGGCGGCGGCGTCCCCGCGCGCGGCGTCCTGCTGCGCGCCGAGTGAAGCGGGCGGCGTTCCGCCGCGGCTGACTTTCCGCGGCCCGGGCCGATCAGGCCGCGACTTCCTCGCGTTCGGCGCGCTTGCGCTCGTGCGCCTTGAGGAAGCGCTTGCGCAGGCGGATCGACTTCGGGGTGATCTCGACGAGTTCGTCGTCGGCGATGAACTCGACGGCCGATTCGAGCGTGATCTGGATCGGCGGCACCAGGCGCACGGCTTCGTCGGTGCCCGAGGCGCGCACGTTGGTGAGCTGCTTGCCCTTGATCGGATTGACCACCAGATCGTTGTCGCGGCTGTGGATGCCGATGATGATGCCTTCGTAGAGCGGGTCGCCCGGCGAAACGAACATGCGGCCGCGGTCCTGGAGCTTCCACAGCGCGTAGGCGACGGCGGCGCCGTCTTCGGCGGAGATCAGCACGCCATTGCGCCTTTCCGCCATCTGGCCGGCCATGGGGCCGTAGTCGTCGAAAACGTGGCTGGCCATGCCGGTGCCGCGCGTCAGCGTCAGGAACTCGCCCTGGAAGCCGATCAGGCCGCGCGCCGGAATCCGGTAATCGAGACGCACGCGGCCCTTGCCGTCCGGCTGCATGTCCTGCAGGTCGCCGCGGCGGCGGCCCAGTTCTTCCATGACGCCACCCTGATGGGTCTCCTCGACATCGACGGTGAGCATCTCGTAGGGTTCCTGCTTTTCACCATCGACCTCCTTGAACAGCACGCGCGGGCGCGACACGGCCAGTTCGTAGCCTTCGCGGCGCATGTTTTCCAGCAGGATGGTGAGATGCAGCTCGCCGCGCCCGGAAACCTCGAAGATGTCGGCGTCGGCCGTGTCGGCCACCCGCAGTGCGACGTTGGAGAGTAGTTCCTTCTGCAGGCGGTCGCGGATCTGGCGGCTGGTGACGAACTTGCCTTCCTTGCCGGCCAGCGGCGAGGTGTTGACCTGGAAGTTCATGGTCAGCGTCGGCTCGTCCACGGCGATCGGCGGCAGGCCGGCCGGGTTGTCGACCGCGCAAAGCGTGACGCCGATGCCGACCTGCTCGATGCCGGTGACCAGGACGATGTCGCCGGCTTCGGCGTCCTCCGCCTGCTGGCGCTCCAGGCCCTGGAAGGTCAGCACCTGGCCGATCTTGGCCTTGCCCATGGCTTCGTCGCCATACATGACGGCGACTTCCTGGCCGGGTTTGATGTGGCCCTTCTTGATGCGGCCGATGCCGATGCGGCCGACATAGGAGTTGTAGTCGAGCGAGCAAATCTGGAGCTGGAGCGGCGCTTCCGAATCCACGTCCGGCGGCGGCACGTGGCGCAGGATGGCTTCGTAGAGCGGTCGCATGTCGGTGCCGGGCGTGTGCGAGGCCATCATGGCGTAACCGTTCAGGGCCGAGGCGTACACGACCGGGAAGTCGAGCTGGTCTTCGGTGGCGCCGAGCTTGTCGAACAGGTCGAAGGTGTGGTTGATGACCCAGTCGGGCCGGGCGCCCGGACGGTCGATCTTGTTGATGACGACGATGGGCTTGAGGCCGAGCGCCAGCGCCTTGCGCGTGACGAAGCGCGTCTGCGGCATCGGGCCCTCGACGGCGTCGACTAGCAGCAGCACGCCGTCCACCATCGACAGCACGCGCTCCACTTCGCCGCCGAAATCGGCGTGGCCGGGCGTGTCGACGATGTTGATGTGCGTGCCCTCGAAATCGATGGCGCAGTTCTTGGCGAGAATCGTGATGCCGCGTTCCTTTTCGAGATCGTTGGAATCCATCACGCGCTCCGCCACCTGCTGGTTTTCGCGGAAGGTGCCCGACTGGCGCAGGAGTTGGTCGACCAGCGTGGTCTTGCCGTGGTCGACGTGGGCGATAATGGCGATGTTGCGGAGTGGACGGGACATGGGATGGCGGTCGGCGCGAGGCGGCCGGAAATGGCGCGAAAGGGCGCGGATTCTAGCACATGGGCGGCGTCACGCCATGGCTGACTTTCAACGAAATTCGAGGAATTTCACATGCTTGCAGTGATTGGCGGCAGCGGGCTGACACAACTGGCCAACCTCGACGTGACATGGCGCGAGGTGGTGCGCACGCCTTTCGGCGAACCCTCGGGCGCGCTCACTTTCGGTCGGATCGGATGCCAGGAGGTGGTGTTTCTCGCCCGGCACGGCCATGGCCACACCATTCCGCCGCATGGGGTCAACTACCGCGCCAACCTGTGGGCGCTGGTCAGGAGCGCGGGCGCGGCGGGCGTCGTTTCCGTGGCCTCGGTCGGCGGCATCCGCGCCGACCTGGCGCCGGGCACGCTCGTGGTGCCGCATCAGATCATCGACTACACCTGGGGCCGCAACGCCACGTTTCACGACAATGGCGACGCGCCGGTGGTGCATGTGGATTTCACCGAGCCCTATGACCAGGGCTTGCGCGAACGGCTGCTGGCCGCCGCCGCCGGGGCGGACCTGGCCGCGGTCGACGGCGGCGTCTATGCCGCCACCCAGGGGCCGCGGCTGGAGACCGCCGCCGAGATCGACCGCCTGCAACGGGATGGCGCCGACATGGTGGGCATGACCGGCATGCCGGAGGCATCGCTGGCGCGCGAGCTGGAAGTTCCCTACGCGGCGATTTGCGTGGTCGCCAACTGGGCGGCCGGCCGGGGCGACAGCGCGCGCGCGATCCGCTTCGACGCGCTCGAGGAAGTCCTGCAACGCGCCATGGTTAGCGTGCGCGGCGTCATCGAGCACTTGTGCGCGAAGACCGGCTGAGTTGCGGCTGAATCGCGGCTGAACCGTGGCTCAGACGCGCAAGGCCGCCAGCAGCTCCTGTTCGATATTGACGAGGCTCGCCGTCTTGCCGAGCTCGGCGCCGGTGATGACGAAGGTGTCCTCGACACGCTCGCCCAGGGTGGCGATCCTCGCCGAAGCGATGAGGACGCCGTGCTGGCCGAGGATGCGCGCGATCGAGTAGAGCAGCCCCGGCCGGTCCGCCGCGGCGATCGTCATCACGTGCGAGGCGCCGCGTTCATCCGGCTCGATGTCCACTTCGGGCGTGATCGGAAAGTGCCTGACCTGGCGCGACAGGCGCGCCGGCGGCGGCGGTTCGAGGGGTGGCAGGCGCTTGAGATGCTCGGCCAGGTCGTGTTCGATCAGGCCCAGCACGTCCCGGTAGGCCAGGTGCTCGCCCGGGTCGAGCAGGATGAAACTGTCGAGGGCGTAACCATGGCGCGTCGTGTGCACCGTGGCGGCGACGATCGAATAGCCGAGCCGGGCGAAGAAGCCGCAAATCCTGGCGAACAGTTGCGGCTGGTCGGCGACGTAGACCATCACCTGCACGCCCTCGCCGGCGCGGTTGATGCGGGCGCGGACCACGGGCTCGCCGCTCTCGGGGCGATGGTAGAGCGTGTGCGCGTGCCAGGCGATCTCGTCGGCGTCGTGCTTGAGGAAGTAGCCGGTGTCCAGCCATTGCCAGAGCGCCTGCTCGGTGCCCGGGCGCAGCCCCCGGCGCTGCAACAGCGCCCGCGCCTCGTCCTGCCGCTCCGCGACGCCGGCCATCTGGGGCGGCGCGTCGCCGCGCAACAGTAGCGAGGTCGCGCGCAGCAGGTCTTCCAGCAGCTTGCCCTTCCAGGTATTCCAGACCTTGGGGCTGGTGCCCCGGATGTCCGCCACCGTGAGCAGATAAAGGGCGGTCAGCCGCCGCTCGGTGCCGACCACGGTGGCGAAGCGGCGGATGACGTCGGGGTCGGCGAGATCCTGCTTCTGCGCCACCTGCGACATGGTCAGGTGCTGGCCGACCAGGAAGACCACCAGGTCGGCGTCCTCGCCGACGATGCCGTGGCCGCGGCAGAAGCGCCGGGCATCGGCCATGCCGAGCCGCGAGTGGTCGCCGCCGCGCCCCTTGGCGATGTCGTGGAACAGCGCGGCGATGTACAGCAGCCAGGGCTTGTCGAAACCGCTCATCAGCCGCGTGCAGAACGGGTGTTCGTGGGCAAAGTCAGGCATGGCGAGACGCCGCAGGTTGCGCACCACCTGAAGGATGTGCTGGTCGACGGTGTAGGCATGGAACAGGTCGTGCTGCATCTGCCCGACGATGCGCCCGAAGACCGGCAGGTAATTGCCGAGGATGTCGTACTGGTTCATCCGCCGCAGCTCGTGCACGAGGCCGCGCCTTTCCTTGAACAGGGCCATGAACAGCTCCGGCGCCGCCGGCGAACGCCGCAGCGCGGAACCGGCGAGCTTGCGCGCCCGCCAAAGCGCGCGCAAGGTCCGGGCCGTCATGCCGCGCAGTTCGGGCCGCCGGGCCAGCAGCAGGAAACTTTCCAGAATGGCCTCCGGCACGCGCCGGAACAGATCGTCGTCGCGGATGTCGAGCAGGTCGCGCACCATCTGGAAACGATCGTCGATGACGATGGGAATCGGCGAGGGGCCGGGCGTGAGCCGGCCGCCGAGGTTTTGCAGCACGAGCGTGTTGAGTTGGGTGACCAGCTTGGCGTTGCGGTAATAGCGCTGCATCAGCAGTTCCGAGCGCCGCTTGCTGGGCGAGGGGCGGATGCCGAAGCTGGCGGCCAGCGCCTCCTGAAGCTCGAAGGAAAGCCGGTCCTCGCGGCGGCCGGCCAGGTGGTGCAGGCGGATGCGCAGATGGCGCAGAAACAGCTCGGCGCGCGCCAGCTGTCGCGCTTCCTCGGCGACGACCAGCCCGGTTCGCGCCAGATCCCGCCAGCGCTCGCCCAGGCGGCCGGCGCGCGCGGCCCACAGGATCACTTGCAGGTCGCGCAGCCCGCCGGGGCTTTCCTTGCTGTTCGGTTCGAGAGCGAAGGGCGTATCGTTGAAGCGGGCGTAGCGCTCGGCCTGTTCCAGTTGCTTGGCCCGCAGGAAGGACACCGGATCGAGGGTGCCGAGGACACGGCGCTCGAATTCGGCGAACAGGCGCCGGTTGCCGCAAAGCAGGCGGGCCTCGAGCAGCGAGGTGCGGACCGTGATGTCCTGCCCGGACTGTTCGAGGCATTCGGCGACGGTCCGCACGCTGTGGCCGATGTCCAGGCCGATGTCCCACAGCAAGCCGACGAGGGCTTCGAGCCGGTCATGCCGGCCGAATCCTTCCGGAACGAGCAACAACAGATCGACATCGGACGCCGGATAGAGTTCGCCGCGGCCATAGCCGCCGACGGCGACGAGCGCGAGTTCCGAAGGCATGGCCATCGCGCGCCAGATCTCGCGCAGCACGCGGTCGACCGCGCGCGCGCGGCCGCGCAGCAGCGCGACGGCGGCATTGCGGCGCTCGTACTCGGCGCGCAAGCGGTCCTGGCTGGCGCGCAGCGCCTTCCGGGCGTGGTCGCCCAGTGCGGCAAGATCGGGATTCGCCGCGGGTCCGGATGCCACGGCGCCTTCAGGCGATCCCTGGCATGGGCGGCGCTCCCGCCGACAGCGTCAGCACTTCCACGCCGGTGGCGGTGACGGCCACGGTGTGTTCCCACTGGGCGGAGAGGCTGCGATCCTTGGTGACGATGGTCCAGCCATCGGACAGTTCGGAGATGGCGGCCTTGCCGGCATTGATCATCGGTTCGATGGTGAACACCATGCCCGGTTCGAGTTCCGGGCCGGTGCCGGCCTTGCCGTAATGCAGGACCTGCGGTTCCTCGTGGAAGCTGCGGCCGATGCCGTGGCCGCAGAACTCGCGCACCACCGAGAAGCCGTTGCGTTCTGCGTGGCGCTGGATGGCGGCGCCGATGTCGCCGAGCCGGCCGCCCGGCTTGACCTGCGCGATGCCGATCCACAGGCACTCGAAGGTGATCCGGCAGAGCCGCGTGGCCAGGATCGAAGCCTCGCCGACAACGAACATGCGGCTGGTGTCGCCGTGCCAGCCGTCCTTGATGGTCGTGATGTCGAGGTTGACGATGTCGCCCTTCTTCAGCGGCCGCTCATTGGGAATGCCGTGGCAGACCTGGTGGTTCACCGACGCGCAAATCGACTTCGGGTAGGGCGCGTAGCCGGGCGGCGCGTAATCGAGCGGCGCCGGGATGCAGCCCTGCACATCCACCATGTAGTCGTGGCAGAGTTTGTCCAGTTCCAGGGTGGTGACGCCCGGCTTGACGAAAGGTTCGATGTGGTCGAGCACTTCCCCGGCCAGGCGGCCGGCCACGCGCATGTGTTCGATTTCTTCGGCGGTCTTGACGATGATGCCCATGTTGCCTGTGTTCCGGGGTGACGGGCGTGATTCTAGCCGCAAAGCATCGACGATCTTGATGGCATCTCATTGAAATGGATATAATCCGCCGCTTGCACGGGATGGTCCCGCGCAAAATCCACACGCCCGGCGCCGATAGGGTGGCTTCGAATGAAGCAGCACGGCCGGGCGGAGGCTTAACCCATATCGGAGATCGACTCATGAGCACGACCATGCGCCAGATGCTGGAGGCCGGCGTTCACTTCGGCCACCAGACCCGTTTCTGGAACCCCAAGATGGCCAACTACATCTTCGGCCATCGCAACAAGATCCACATCATCAACCTCGAGAAGACCCTCGCCAAGTACAACGAGGCGATCTCCTTCGTCAAGAAGATGGCGGCCCAGAAGGGCACCATCATGTTCGTCGGCACCAAGCGCCAGGCGCGCGAGATCATCGCCGAGGAGGCCGCCCGCTGCGGCATGCCCTGCGTCGACGAGCGCTGGCTGGGTGGCATGCTGACCAACTTCAAGACGGTCAAGCAGTCGATCAAGCGCCTGAAGGAAATGGAGCAGATGGCCCAGGAGGGCAACATCGAGAAGCTGTCGAAGAAGGAAGCGCTGATGAATCAGCGCGAGCTGACCAAGCTGCAAAAGAGCATCGGCGGCATCAAGGACATGGCCGGCCTGCCCGATGCGTTGTTCGTCATCGATGTCGGCTATCACAAGATCGCCATCACCGAGGCCAACAAGCTGGGCATTCCGGTCATCGGCGTGGTCGACACCAACCACAGCCCGGAGGGCATCGATTACGTGATCCCGGGCAACGACGACTCGTCGCGCGCCATCCGCCTGTATGCCCGCGGCGTCGCCGACGCCATCCTCGATGGCAAGAGCCAGTCGATCAATGAAGTCGTCCAGCAGATCGCCGGCGAGGATGAATTCGTCGAGGTCGAGGAAGACGCGGCCGAGTGAACCGCGAAGAAGCCTCTCGATATCGAAAACATTCTGGAGTGAAGTGATGGCGGAAATTACCGCAAGCATGGTCAAGGAACTGCGCGAGAAGACCGACGCGCCGATGATGGAATGCAAGAAGGCGCTGACCGAGGCCGCTGGCGACATGGCCAAGGCCGAGGAAATCCTGCGCGTGAAGCTGGGCAACAAGGCCACCAAGGCGGCCAGCCGCGTCGCCGCTGAAGGCGTGGTCGGCATGTACCTGTCGGCCGACGGCAAGCTGGGCGCCGTGGTCGAAGTCAATTCGGAGACCGACTTCGTCGCCAAGAACGACGAGTTCATCGCCCTGGCCAAGGGCTGCGCCGAACTGGTGGCCTCGAAGAGTCCTGCCGATGTGGCCGCCCTGTCGGCGCTGCCGATGGGCGATGGCACGGTCGAGTCGACCCGTGCCGCCCTGGTCGGCAAGATCGGCGAGAACATGAGCATCCGCCGCTTCGAGCGTATCGCCGCCAAGGGCAAGCTGTCGTCCTACGTGCATGGTGGCAGCAAGATCGGCGTGCTGGTGGATGTGACCGGCGGCGACGACCAGCTGGCCAAGGATATCGCCATGCACATCGCCGCCTCGAAGCCGAAGTCGCTCGACGCCTCGGGCGTTCCCGCCGACCTGCTCGACACCGAGCGCCGCATCGCCATCGAGAAGGCGCGCGAGGCGGGCAAGCCCGAGAACATGCTGGAGAAGATCGCCGAAGGCACCGTCCAGAAGTACCTGAAGGACGTGACGCTGCTGGGCCAGGTCTTCGTCAAGGCCGAGGACGGCAAGCAGACCATCGAGCAGTTGCTGAAGAGCAAGGGCGCGGCGGTCAACGGCTTCACGCTCTACGTCGTCGGCGAAGGCATCGAGAAGAAGGTCAACGACTTCGCCGCCGAAGTGGCCGCCCAGGCCGCCGCCGCCAAGAAGCAATAAACGAAAGTCAGCCGTCGCGATACGCCGCTTCCCAGCCATCCATGACTACCGCCACGCCTGCCTATAAGCGAATTCTGCTCAAGCTTTCCGGCGAAGCCCTGATGGGCGACGACGCTTACGGAATCAACCGGGATACGCTCTGGCGCATCGTCAATGAAGTCAAGGCGGTCGCCGACCTCGGCGTCGAGATCGGCGTCGTCATCGGCGGCGGCAACATCTTCCGCGGCATGGCGGGCGCGTCGACGGGCATGGATCGCGCCACGGCCGACTACATGGGCATGCTGGCCACCGTCATGAACGCCATGGCGCTGGCCGACGCCATGCGCCAGGCCGGCCTCAATGCGCGGGTGCAGTCGGCGCTCAACATCGAGCAGGTGGTCGAGCCCTACATCCGGGGCAAGGCCATCCGCTACCTGGAAGAGGGCAAGGTCGTCATCTTCGGCGGCGGCACCGGCAACCCCTTCTTCACCACCGATACCGCAGCGGCGCTGCGCGGTTCCGAGATCGGCGCCGAGATGGTGCTGAAGGCGACCAAGGTCGATGGCATCTATACCGCCGACCCGAAGAAGGATCCGACCGCGACGCGCTTCGCCAGGATCAGCTTCGACGAAGCCATTGGCCGCAACCTGGCGGTCATGGACGCCACGGCCTTCGCGCTGTGCCGCGACCAGAAACTGCCGATCAACGTATTCTCGATCTTCAAGGCCGGCGCGCTCAAGCGCGTGGTGACGGGCGAGGACGAGGGAACGCTGGTGTATTGCTAGCGAGGAGTTTGCGATGATTGCCGAACTCAAGAAGAACACCGAACAGAAGATGCAGAAGAGCCTGGAGGCGCTGAGGCACGATCTGGCCAAGGTCCGCACCGGCCGGGCGCACACGGGCATTCTCGATCACGTGCAGGTCGAGTACTACGGCGCCTACATGCCGATCAACCAGGTGGCCAACATCACCCTGATCGACGCGCGCACCATCGGCGTGCAGCCGTGGGAAAAGCCGATGATCCCGAAGGTCGAGAAGGCGATCCGCGATTCCGACCTCGGGCTCAATCCGGCCACGCAGGGCGACCTGATCCGCGTGCCGATGCCGATGCTGACCGAGGAGCGCCGCAAGGAACTCATCAAGGTCGTCAAGCACGAGGGCGAGAACGCCAAGGTGGCCGTGCGCAACCTGCGCCGCGACGCCATCGCCCATCTCAAGGACGCGCTGAAGAAGCACGAACTGTCCGAGGACGACGAGCGCCGGGCGCAGGACGACATCCAGAAGCTGACGGACAAGTACGTGGCCGAAGTCGACAAGATGCTGGTCGAGAAGGAAAAGGATCTGATGGCCATCTGAGCCATCGGCGCCCCGCGATGGCTGACTTTGGCAGTTCCACCCAGAGGGTGCCCGATGTCTCCGACGTGCCGAGGCATCTGGCGATCATCATGGATGGCAACGGCCGCTGGGCGCGCAAGCGCTTCCTGCCGCGGGTTGCCGGCCACAAGCGGGGTGTCGATACCCTGCGCCGCGTCATCCGGACCTGCATGGAACGCGGCATCGAATACCTCACGGTCTTCGCCTTCAGTTCGGAAAACTGGCGCCGGCCGCCCGAGGAGGTTTCCTTCCTCATGAACCTGTTCGTGTCGGCGCTCCACGACGAGGTGGCGCGCCTGCACGAAAACGGCATCCGCCTGAAAGTGGTGGGCGACCTGGGCCGCTTCGAAGCGCGGCTGAGGGAACTGATCGAGGCCGGCGAACGTCAAACGGCCGGCAACCGTCGATTGACGCTGACCATCGCCGCCAACTACGGTGGGCGCTGGGACATTCTCCAGGCGGCCAACCGCCTGGGCCAGGAACATCCGGAGCGTCGCGGTCAATGGACGGAAGCCGACTTGGCACCCTATCTGGTCATGGCGCACGCGCCGGAGCCGGATCTGTTCATACGCACCGGCGGTGAGGAGCGCATCAGCAACTTCATGATCTGGCAGCTCGCCTACACGGAACTGTATTTCACCGACAAGTTGTGGCCGGATTTCGATGCCCGCACCCTGGACGCCGCCATCGCCTCGTACCGCAAGCGCGAACGGCGCTTCGGCCGCACCAGCGAACAACTGCGGGCCGCCGGCGAAGCCCCGCCCGTGGTCGAGGCGTCTTCGTCGATGCAGAATGCTTAAGACGCGGGTCATCACGGCGCTGGTCCTGCTCGTCGGCTTCCTGTGCATCCTTTTCCTGCTGCCCGGGGCGGGCGTCGCCCTGGCCTTCGGCGCGGTCGCCGGGCTGATGGCCTGGGAATGGGCCGGATTGATGCGGGTCGATTCCGCCGGCCGCTTCCTGTTTGCCGGCGTCGTCCTGGTTTCCTGCCTTGCCGCCTACCACCAGCCCGAATTCGCCTTTCCGCGGCTGTGGTGGATGTCGGCGGCGTTCTGGCTCCTGTTGGCGCCGATCTGGTTATGGCGCCGATGGCGCATGGATGCCAACGACATGGCGGGCTATCTCGTCGGCTGGACCTTGATCGTGCCGACCTGGGCGGCCCTGGTCGGCTTGCAGGCGCGGAATCCGTGGCTGCTGTTCGCGGTGATGGGACTGGTCTGGATCGCCGACATCGCCGCCTACTTCGCCGGGCGCGCCTGGGGGCGTCGCAAGCTGGCGCCGGCCATCAGCCCGGGCAAGACCTGGGAAGGCGTCGGCGGCGCCGTGGCGGGCGTTCTGCTCTACGGCACCGTCGCCACGCGGGTGGCGGGTTACGCGCCGGCCAGCATGGCCGGCTGGGCGCTGCTGCTGCTCGGGCTGACCGCGGTGAGCATCATGGGTGATCTTTTCGAGTCGATGATCAAGCGCCAGGCCGGGGTCAAGGACAGCAGCCAACTGCTGCCGGGGCATGGTGGCCTGTTCGACCGGCTCGACAGCCAGACATCGACATTGCCGCTGGCAGCGCTGGTCATCGCCTGGCTATCGTCATGACCGGCCGCCAGCGCCTCGCCATCCTCGGCGCCACCGGGTCGATCGGCCTCAGCACGCTCGACGTCGCGGCCCGTCATCCCGAGCGTTTCGAGGTGGTCGCCTTGACCGGGCACCGCCGGCTCGACATCCTGGAAGCGCAATGCTGCCGCCATCGGCCCCGTTACGCGGTGGTCGGCGACGCGGCCGACGCGAAGAAGCTCGGCGACGCGCTCGCCGGTGTCGGCACCGAGGTGCTGGCCGGCGCCGAGGCCCTGGAGGATGTTGCCGCGCTCGCCGAAGTCGATACCGTGATGGCCGCCATCGTCGGCGCGGCGGGCTTGTCGCCGACCCTGGCGGCCGTGCGCGCCGGCAAGAAGGTGTTGTTGGCCAACAAGGAAGCGCTGGTGATGGCCGGTCCGGTGTTCATGGCGGAAGTCAGCCGTCGCGGCACGCCGCTGCTGCCGATCGACAGCGAACACAACGCGGTTTTCCAGTCCTTGCCGCGCGGTTTCGACGGCAACCTCGCCGCTTGCGGCGTGCGCAAGGTGCTGCTGACCGCCTCGGGCGGACCTTTTCGCGCCACGCCGGTCGAGGCCCTGGCGGAGGTGACGCCGGAGCAGGCCTGCGCCCATCCGAACTGGGTCATGGGCCGCAAGATATCGGTCGACTCGGCCACCATGATGAACAAGGGCCTCGAGGTGATCGAGGCGCGCTGGCTGTTCAACGCCATGCCGGACCAGATCGAGGTGGTCATTCATCCACAGAGCATCATCCATTCCCTCGTCCAGTACGTCGATGGCTCGGTGCTGGCGCAACTGGGCAACCCCGATATGCGCACGCCCATCGCGCATGCCCTGGCCTATCCCGACCGGATCGAGGCCGGCGTGGCGCCGCTGGATCTTTTCGCCATCCGCCATCTGGATTTCGAGCGCCCCGACCTGCGGCGCTTTCCGTGCCTGGAACTCGCCTTCCAGGCGCTGCGGGCCGGCGGCAACGCGCCGGCCATCCTCAACGCGGCGAATGAAGTGGCGGTCGAGGCGTTCCTGGAAGGCCGGCTCGCCTATCCCGGCATTGCCCAAGTCATCGCCGCCTCGCTCGATGGCGTGCCGGCCGCCGCCACCGATACCCTGGAGGCGGTTCTGGCGGCCGACCGCGCCGGCCGCGAGACGGCCCGGGGCGTGTTGGCGCGCCGCGCATCGTGAGCTACTCCGGCATCTTCTGGTACCTGGGCGCCTTCATCGTCGCGCTGGGCGTCCTCATCGTCGTCCATGAATTTGGCCACTACCTGGTGGCGCGCCTGGCCGGCGTCAAGGTGCTGCGATTCTCGGTCGGCTTCGGCAAGCCCATCTATCGCCGGTGCCTGGGCGCCGACGGCACGGAATGGGCCATCGGCGCGTTTCCGCTGGGCGGCTACGTCAAGATGCTCGACGAACGCGAGGGCGAGGTGCCGGCGGCGGAACTCGACCGGGCCTTCAACCGCAAGCCGGTCGGCTGGCGCATGCTGATCGTGGCGGCCGGACCGGCGGCCAACCTCCTGTTCGCCGTGCTGCTGTACTGGGGGCTGTTCATCCACGGCGTCGACGAACTGCGTCCCGTGCTGGCGCGACCGCCGGCCGGCACCGTGGCGGCCGCGGCCGGCGTCGAGGACGGCGATCTGGTGCGCAACGTGTCCGGGATTGCGGTCAGGACCGCCCAGGAACTTCGCTGGCAATTGATGCAACGGATCATGGAGCGGCAGCCGGTCGTCCTCGAGGTGATGACGTCCAGGAACGAGATCGCCCTGCGCCACCTGGATACGTCATCGTTCGACGCCGCGGAACTCGATGCCGACTTCACCTCGCTGCTGGGCGTGCAGCCCCATCACCCGAGGCTGAAACCCGTGATCGGCGCCGTCGCGCCCGGTTCGGTGGCCGAGGCGGCGGGGCTGCTGAAGGACGACGAGGTGCGCGCGATCGATGGCCGGGCCATCGATGAATGGAGCCAGTTGGTGACGGCGGTGAAGGCCGCGCCCGGAACGTCGCTGGTCATGACATTGGCGCGGAGCGGGGCGACCATGGAAGTCACCCTGGTGCCCGAGGAGGTCGACGAACGGGGTGTCCGGATCGGCCGCATCGGCGTCGGCGTCCGCGACGATCCGGAAGTGCGGGCCGGATTGCTGGTGCGCGTGCATCTGGCGCCCGCCGAGGCGCTGGCCAGGGCAAGCCTCCAGACCTGGGAAACCTCGCTGTTCAGCCTGCGCATGATCGGGCGCATGCTGGTGGGCGAACTGTCGTGGAAAAACATTTCCGGCCCGGTCACCATCGCCGATTACGCCGGGCAGTCGGCCCGCATGGGGCTCGACCATTACATCAAGTTTCTGGCCCTGATCAGCATCAGCCTCGGCGTGCTGAACCTGCTGCCGGTGCCGATTCTGGATGGTGGGCATTTGCTGTATTATTTTATCGAGGTCATCAAGGGCGGTCCGCTATCCGAGCGGGCCATGGAGATCGGGCAGCAGGTCGGCCTTGCACTGCTGGCGCTCTTGATGGCGTTTGCTTTTTACAACGACTTCAACCGCCTGGTCTCGGGCTGATTCATGACGAAGAATACGATTACGGGCCTGATTGCGGCCATTCTGGCGCCGGCGGTGTACGCGCTCGATCCGGTGGTCATCAAGGACATCCGGGTCGAAGGAATTCAGCGCACCGAAGCCGGCACCGTGTTCAACTATCTGCCGGTCAAGGTGGGCGACACCATGACCGACGAACAGGCCGCCGAGGCCGTCAAGAAGCTTTTTGCCACCGGCTTCTTCAAGGACGTGCGGCTGGAGATGGACAATGGCGTGCTGGTCGTGGTGCTCGAGGAGCAGCCGGCCATCGCCGCCGTGGATTTCGTCGGCATCAAGGAGTTCGACAAGGATCAGCTGCGCAAGGGCCTGCGCGACGTGGGGCTCGCGGAGTCGCGGATCTTCGATCGCGCGCTGGTCGAACGCGCCGAACAGGAGTTGAAGCGGCAGTACCTGAGCCGCGGACATTACGCGGTCCAGATCACGACGACCGTCACTCCGCTGGAGCGCAACCGCGTCGGCATCAGTTTCAGCGTCGACGAGGGCGAGATCGCCAAGATCAAGCAGATCAACGTCATCGGCGCCACCGCGTTCAAGGAAAAGGAACTGCTCGACCTGTTCGTGCTGCGCACGCCGAACTGGCTGAGCTGGTACACCAAGAATGACCAGTATTCGAAGCAGAAGCTCTCCGGCGACCTGGAAAGCCTCCGTTCCTTCTACCTGAACCGCGGCTACCTCGAGTTCAACGTCGAATCGACCCAGGTTTCCATTTCCTCGGACAAGCAGGATATCTACATCACCATCAACATCTCGGAGGGAGCGCAGTACTCGGTATCCTCGGTCAAGCTGGCCGGCGATCTGCTGCTGCCCGAGGAGGAGTTGATCAAGCTGGTCAAGGTCGCGCCAGGAGAGATGTATTCGCGCGAACGGCTCACCGAATCGACCAAGGCCATCGCCGACCGCCTGGGCAACGATGGCTACGCCTTCGCCAACGTCAATGCCGCGCCCGAGCTGGACAAGGAAAAGCGCCAGGTGGCGTTCACGATTTACGTCGATCCGGGCCGCCGCGCCTACGTTCGGCGCGTCAACGTCACCGGCAATTCGCGCTCGCGCGACGAGGTCATCCGCCGCGAAATGCGCCAGATGGAATCCAGCTGGTACGACGGCGAGAAAATCAACCGCTCGCGCACGCGGGTGGATCGTCTGGGCTACTTCGAGGAAGTGACGCTGGAGACGCCGGCGGTTCCCGGGACGACCGATCAGGTCGACGTCAACGTGAACGTCAAGGAAAAGGCCACCGGCGCGTTGATGCTCGGCATCGGCTTTTCCAGTTCCGAGAAGCTGGTGCTGTCGGGCTCGATCCAGCAGCAGAACATGTTCGGCAGCGGCAATTACGTCGGCATCGGCGTCAATAGCAGCAAGTCGAACACCGTTTATTCCTTGTCGTACACCAATCCGTATTACACGGTGGACGGCGTGTCGCGCGGCTTCGACTTCTACCATCGAAACTACGACACCTCGTCGCTGGACACCATCGCCACCTATGGCGCCCGTTCGACCGGTGGCGGCGTGCGCTTCGGCGTGCCGATCACCGAGGACGACACGGTCAATTTCGGCCTCGCCGTCGACCAGACCAGGCTGAAGGTGGATTCCACCAGTCCGCAGCGCTTCCAGGACTATGTCGCCGAGAACGGCAACTCCTACAGCAGCGTGGTCGGCTCGCTCGGCTGGTCCAAGGACACCATCGACAGCCGTCTTTATCCGACCAAGGGCTACATCCACAGGCTGGGTGCCGAGGTGGCGGTTCCCGGCGGCGACTTGCGCTACTACAAGCTGAGCTACCAGATTCAGCGCTACATGACCTTGTGGGGCGGCTACACGCTGGCGCTGAACGGGGAGTTCGGCTATGCCGACGGCTACGGCAAGAAGTCGTTGCCGTTCTTCAAGAACTTCTATGCCGGCGGTATTGGTTCGGTGCGTGGCTTCGACAACGGCTCGCTCGGCCCGCGCGACCCGACCACCGACGACTCGCTCGGCGGCAACCGCAGGGTGGTCGGTGGCGCCGAGTTGCTGTTCCCGATGCCGGGCATGGGGCAGGACAAGTCGCTGCGCGTCGGCGCCTTCATCGACGCGGGACAGGTCTGGGGCGCCAACGAGAAAATGAAGGCGGCCGATCTGCGCTACAGCGTCGGCCTGTCGGCTGCCTGGAACTCGCCGGTCGGGCCATTGAAGTTCAGTATTGGACAGCCGCTCAACAAGAAGGATAATGACAAGCTGCAAAGATTCCAGTTCCAGATGGGAACGGTGTTCTGACGATGTCGCGTGGGAGTTGGATGCCTTGAACAAGTTGCTTACTCCGTTGGTCTCGTGCCTTTTCGCCGCGGCGCTGCTCGGGGCCGCTTCAAGTCAGCCGGCGTTCGGTGCCGAACCGGAAATCAAGATCGGTTTCGTGAACGGGCAGCGCGTCATCAACGAGTCGCCCCAGGCGGCCCGGGCCAAGAAGAAGCTCGAGAAGGAATTCGAGAAGCGGGATCAGGACCTGCAGAAGCTCGGCAAGCAATTGCAGGGCATGCAGGAGGCCCTCGAGAAGAACGCGGTGACCATGTCGGAGGCCGACCGCCGCAACAAGGAGCGCGAGTTCAACGATCTGAATCGTGAATTCCAGCGCCGCCAGCGGGAGTTCCGCGAGGATCTCAACCTGCGCCAGAACGAAGAGATGTCCGCGATTTACGAACGCGTGAACAAGGTGATCAAGCAGGTCGCGGAAAGCGAGAAGTACGACCTGATCCTGCAGGAGGCCGTCGTTGTCAGCAATCGCATCGATCTGACCGACAAGGTGATCAAGGCCCTGCAGGACGCCAAGGACACGACATCGAAGTGAGCCGTCTTGCTCCGCCTGGATGAGATCGTCGAGCGGTTGGGTGGAGAGCTGGCCGGCAGGGGCGATGTGCGGGTATCGCGCATCGCCACCCTTGATGGCGCCGGTTCCGGCGACCTGAGCTTTCTCGCCAATCCGAAGTACCGGTCGCGCCTGGCCGCGACTCGCGCCTCGGCGGTGATCGTGCCGCCCGACGCGGCGGCCGAATGCCCCGCGGCGGCGATCGTCACGCCGCGGCCCTACCTGTATTTCGCCCGGGTGGCGCAGTGGTTGCATGCCCCGCCCAAGCCGCCATGCGGCGCGCATCCGAGCGCGGTGGTCGAGTCGGTCCTGCCCGCCAGCGCCAGCATCGGCGCCAATACGCAGGTGGCCGCCGACGTCGTGCTCGGCGACGATGTGGTGATCGGCGCCAATTGCAGCATCGGTCCGGGGTGCCGCATCGGCGCCGGTTCCTGGCTGCACGCCGGGGTGACCATCCACCACGGCTGCGTCGTCGGCGCGCGCGCCGTCATCCATTCCGGCGCCGTCATCGGCGCCGATGGCTTCGGCTTCGCGCGGGACGACGACGGCGCCTGGGTGAAGATTCCGCAAACCGGGCGGGTCGTCATCGGCGACGATGTCGAGGTCGGCGCCAATACCACCATCGACCGCGGCGCGATCGACGACACGGTGATCGAGGATGGCGTCAAGCTCGACAATCAGATCCAGATCGCCCACAACGTGCGCATCGGCGCCCACACCGCCATGGCCGGCTGCGTCGGGGTGGCCGGCAGCACGCGCATCGGCCGCCGTTGCACGGTCGGCGGCGCGGCCATGATTCTCGGCCATCTGACGATCGGCGACGACGTGAACATCTCGTCCGGCACGCTGGTGATGAAGTCGATCGCCCGGCCCGGCACCTATACCGGCTCGGTGCCGTTTCTCGATCATGCCGACTGGCTGAAGAATTTCTCCCGGTTGCGTCATCTGGAGGACATGGCCGATAGAATCCGACTGCTCGAAGCCCGCTTGGCCGACTTGGAGAAGAAGACATGACGTCGATGGACATCCATCAGATACTGGACTATTTGCCGCACCGCTATCCGATCCTGCTGGTCGATCGCGTGCTCGACATGGTGCCCGGCGAGCGCATCACCGCGTTGAAGAACGTCACCATCAACGAGCCGTTCTTCCCCGGTCACTATCCGCACCATCCGGTGATGCCCGGCGTGCTGATCATCGAGGCCATGGCGCAGACGGCCGCGTTGTTGTCGTTCGAGACGATGGGGCGCAAGTCGGACGACAACTCGGTGTATTACTTCGTCGGCATCGACGGGGCGCGCTTCAAGCGTCCGGTCATGCCGGGTGATCAGCTGATCCTGGAAGTCTCGATCGTGACCAATAAGCGCAGTATCTGGAAATACGCCGCGACCGCCCGGGTCGACGGACAGGTGGCCGCCGAGGCGGAGCTGATGTGCACGCTGCGCTCGACCGAATGAGCATCCACGCCACGGCCATCGTCCACGCCGGCGCCCGCCTCGGAGCGGGGGTCGAGGTCGGGCCGTATTCGGTGATCGGCGAGCACGTCGAGATCGGCGACCGCACCTGGATCGGGCCGCACGTGGTCATTGGCGGCCATACCCGGATCGGCGAGGACAACCGGATTTTCCAGTTTTCCTCGATCGGCGAGGTGCCGCAGGACAAGAAGTATGCCGGCGAGCCGACCCGGCTGGAGATCGGCGATCGCAACACCATCCGCGAGTTCTGCACGCTCAACTGCGGCACCGCCCAGGATGCCGGCGTGACCCGGCTCGGCAATGACAACTGGATCATGGCCTACGTCCATCTCGCCCATGACTGTCAGGTGGGCAACCATACGATTTTCGCCAACAATGCCCAGCTGGCCGGACATGTACACGTCGGCGACTGGGTGATACTGGGCGGCTTCACCGGCGTGCATCAGTTCGTGCGGGTCGGCGCGCACAGCATGACCGCCGTGGGAACCGTCCTGCTGCAGGACCTGCCGCCCTACGTGATGGCCGCCGGCAACACCGCCGAACCGCACGGCATCAATAGCGAGGGGCTCAAGCGGCGCGGCTTTTCGCAAGAGTCAGTCATGGCGATACGCCGAGCCTACAAGACGCTCTACAAATCCGGGCTCAAGCTGGAGGAGGCGCGCGCCGCCATCGCGGCCGAGGCCGCCACCGTGGCCGAACTGACGCCGATGGTCGATTTTCTGGCGCGGTCGGGACGAGGCATCATTCGCTGATGTCGACGGTAACGGTGGCCATGGTGGCCGGGGAGGCCTCCGGCGATCTCCTTGCCGCCCACCTGATCGCCGCCCTCAAGCGGCACTTGCCGGAGGCGCGCTTCGTCGGCATCGGCGGCCCGAAGATGCAGCGCGAAGGCTTCGATGCCTGGTGGCCTTCGGAAAAGCTCGCGGTGCATGGCTACGCGGAAGCGTTGCGCCACTACCGGGAAATCGCCGGCATCCGCAAACGTCTGCTCCGGCGGCTGATCGACCTGCGGCCCGACGCGTTCATAGGCGTGGATGCCCCGGACTTCAACCTCTGGCTGGAGGCGCGCCTGAAGGCGCGGGGAGTGCCGACGATCCATTATGTCAGCCCCTCGGTCTGGGCATGGCGGGCCGGCCGGCTCGGCAAGATCGCGCGCTCGGTCAGCCACATGCTGGCATTGTTTCCGTTCGAGCCGGACATCTATCGGCGAAATGGCATCCCGGTCAGCTATGTCGGCCACCCGTTCGCCGACATGATTCCGCTCGATGTCAATCGCGGCGCCGCCAAGGAGCAGCTTGGCGTGGCCAAGGCGGGGCGGGTGTTCGCCCTGCTGCCGGGCAGCCGCCAGTCCGAACTGAGGCAACTGGCGAACCTGTGGGTCGACACCGCGAAGCGCCTGCACGAGCGCTTTCCGGACTGCGTGTTCCTCGTGCCCCTGATTTCGCGGGAAACGCGGGGAATGTTCGAGGAGGCCATCTGGCGGCAGGGCGCCCAGGAACTGCCGTTCAAGCTGCTGTTCGGCCATGCCCGCGAGGCGCTCGCGGCCTGCGACGCGGCACTGGTCGCCAGCGGCACGGCAACCCTCGAGGCAGCGTTGCTGAAGGCGCCGATGGTCATCGCCTATCGTCTGGCGCCGCTATCGTGGCACTTGATGCGGCGCATGCGCCTGCAACCATGGATCGGCCTGCCGAACATACTGGCGGGTCGATTCGTCGTGCCGGAGTTCATCCAGCACGACGCCTCGCCCGAGAACCTCGCCCAGGCATTGGGCAATCTGGTGGGCGACACCCAGGTCAAGGCTGCCGTCGAACGGGTTTTCCACTCCATGCACGAACAGTTGCGGCAGGGTACCGCCGACAAGGCCGCCGCCGCGATCCTGCCGTACCTGCAAACCGCATGATCTGCGGCGTCGACGAGGCGGGACGCGGCCCCTTGGCCGGGCCGGTGGTCGCGGCGGCGGTCATTCTGGACCCCGCGCGCCCGGTGGCGGGCGTCGCCGACTCCAAGAAACTGTCTCCGCGCACGAGGCAACAACTGGCGGCCGCGATTCGGGAGCGAGCCCTCGCCTGGGCGGTGGCCGAGGCCAGTGTCGAGGAAATCGATCGGCTCAACATCCTGCGCGCCACCATGCTGGCGATGAAGCGGGCGATCGACGCGCTGAGCCCGCGGCCGGTCGAGGTCCTGGTGGATGGCAACCGCTGTCCCGAGATCGACCTGCCGGTTCGGGCGATCATCGGCGGCGACGCGACCGAACCGGCGATCTCGGCGGCGTCGATTCTGGCCAAGACCCACCGGGATGCCGGCATGCTCCAGTTGCACGCCGCCTATCCGCAATACGGCTTCGACCGCCACATGGGCTATGGCACCGCCTTTCACCTCGACGCCCTGCGGCGGCATGGGCCGGCGCCGTGCCACCGGCGCAGCTTCGGCCCGGTTCGCCTGCTGCTGGAATAAGACCGCTCGTCGCGCGAATCCCGGTCGCGGCCGGCGATGAGTTCGGCATAATGTCGCCTCGACATCCATTCTTGGCGCAGGGGCACCTTTGGGCAGGGTAATCACATCTCGCGACAATGCCGCCATCAAGGCCCTGCGGGCCCTGGTCGGGGATTCGCGCGAGATCAGGCGGCAGGGTCGCACCGTGATCGACGGCCCGCACCTGCTGGAGAGCTATCGACAGCGGATGGGGGCTCCGGCCATGATCGTGGTCGGCGAATCCGCGGTCGCGCGGCCCGAGGTCTCGGCGCTGCTGGCGGCGTGTCCGGAGCTTGCGCCGCTCGTTGTGGCCGACGGCTTGTTTCGGGAGTTGAGCGGCGTCGCCACCCCGGTCGGCATCCTCGGCGTGATCGAGGTTCCGCGGGAACCGACGGGGACCGTCGCGGGCCCTTGCGTCATGCTGGACGCGGTCCAGGATGCCGGCAATGTCGGCGCCATCTTGCGCACCGCGGCGGCGGCGGGTGTCGCCGATGTCCTGCTCGGCCCAGGTTGCGCCGGCGCCTGGACGCCGAGAGTGCTGCGCGCCGCCCAGGGCGCCCACTTCAGCCTGCGGCTGCGCGAGGGCGCGGATCTGCCGGCCGCCGTCGGCGCGTATTCGGGGGCATCGCTGGCGGCCATGGCCGGGGAAGGTGAATCGATCTTCGATCTCGACCTGAGCGGCGACATCGCCTGGATATTCGGCAATGAAGGCTCGGGCATCGCCCGCCCGCTCGCGGACATGGCGACCGGTCGCGTCACCATTCCCTTGGCGGGAAGCACGGAATCATTGAACGTGGCCGCGGCGGCGGCGGTCTGTCTGTTCGAGGCCCGGCGTCAACAGCGTTTGCAGAGGGGGGAGGGGAAATGAAAACAATCACCCGTGAATTCGTTGTCGTGGCGCTTTCGCTGGCCTGCTGGACGGCGGATGCCGTCGGCCGCGAGGATGAGCCGGAATATTTCAGCGACATGCCGGTGGTCCTGTCCGCCTCGCGCTTGACGCAAACGCTCGATGCCGCGCCGGCGGCGGTGACGGTGATCGATCAGCGCACCATCAAGGCTTCCGGTGCGCGCGATCTGACCGGCTTGTTCCGGCTGGTGCCGGGAATGACGGTGGGGCTGTACAACGGCAGGAAGGCAATCCTGGGGTTTCATGGCTTCTCCGACCCCTATTTCCGGCAGTTTCAGGTGCTGATCGACGGCGTGTCGATCTACAGTCCGATGTGGGGCGGCGGGGAATGGAGTGAATTGCCCATCGCGATCGAGGACATCGAGCGACTGGAAGTCGTCCGGGGGCCGAATGCCGCCGCCTTCGGCGCCAATGCCTTCCTGGGCGTCGTCAACATCATCACCCGGGATCCGGCGACCGAAAACCGGTTCGAGGCGGCGACGAATATCGGCGAGTCCGGCATCCGCGACGTGCTGGTCCGGATGGCGGCGCACGAAGGGGATTTGCGGTACAGGCTGACGGCCGGGCAGCGTGTGGACACCGGACTCGATTCCTATCCGGACGACAGGCGATCCAACTTCGTCAACCTGCGCGGCCACTATCGCTTGACCGGTGAAAGCGAACTGCGCCTGCAAGCCTACTATGCCGGAGGGCTGACCCAGGACGGCAATTATTCCGACAAGTCGAACACCATCAACGGTCCGCGCGACGGCAACCATGACTTGGGCATGCTCCAGTTGCGCTGGACGCGAATGCGCGGCGCGGACGAAGAGTTCTGGCTGCAACTTTTCCACTCCACGCGCAGCCACCGTGAAACGCTGCCGTGGCTGATGATCCTGCCGGAGCCGTTCGGCACCTGGAACTATCCCCTGTCGTTCGATTATTCCTATCAACGCACCGACCTCGAGTTGCAGGACTCGGTCCGGCTCGGCGAGTCGGCGCGCGGTGTCTGGGGCGCGCATCTGCGCGAGGACCAGGTCCGGTCAAGCGTGTTCTTCGGCACCTCGTCGGCGCAGCACAGCATGCTGCACCGCTTGTTCGGCACCCTGGAGTGGCGGCCCCGGCCCGGCTGGATCGTGTCGGGCGGCGTCATGTGGGAGGACAACAATCTCTCGGGCAACTCGATCTCGCCCAACCTGGCCTTGAATCGCCAGATTCTTCCCGGCCATACCCTGCGCGTGCGCTGGGCGGAGGGCCGCCGCACGCCGATGCTCTACGAGGAGCGCGCGGACCGGCGCTACGACCAGCCGGCCGGCCTGGCCGCGATCCTGCGCTCGCTGGGGTTGCCGCTGGCCGACTTGCCGATGGCGCAGACCACGCGCAGCCGCGACGCGCTCAAGGACGAAGTCATCCATTCGCGCGAGATCTCCTATCTCGGGCAGTTCCCCGATCAGCGTCTCGAACTCGACCTCCATCTGATCGAGCATCGTCTCGGGCGGCTTATTTCGCTCTATGCCTACCCCTTCGAGACGGCGCTCGGCGCCTTCGAAAGCAAGTATCGCAGCACCCTGGGTTTCCACAACGAGGGTTCGGCCCGCATCAGGGCCCTGAGCGGCGGTGCGCGCTGGCAGCCGGTCCGCGGCACCGACGTCCAGTTGACCCTGGCGCGCACCTCCATCGATGCGCGCGGCGCCAATGCCGCGCTGATCGAGCAGAGCGGCCCCAGGCATACCGTCAGCCTGTTCGTCCGTCATGACTTGCCGGCCGACTGGCGGCTCGGGGCGGGCTACTACCGGGTCGGCTCCATGCGCACCCAGTCGGGAGGAGATCTGCTGCCCCCGGTCGAGCGCGTCGATGTTCGCGTGGCCAGGATGATTCCGCTGGGATCGGGGAAAGCCGAAGTCGCGCTGGTCGTCCAGAACGCCACCGGGGGAGGGCCGCTGTTCGAGCGCAACGACGTGGACCGCCGGACTGCATGGCTGAACCTGCGCTATGTCCATTGAGATGAGCCACCGGTTTTCGGCGGTCGCGACGACGTGATGCCGGCCCGCTGGCGCCAGTGGCTGTTGGCCATGGGCCTTGCCGCCCTGGCGGTGACGGTTCGCGCCGCCGAGCCGAAGGCGCAAATCGTTCGCGAGGAAAGCCCGATCGCCAGCCAGACGGCCCAACTGGTCATCGCGGATCTGGCGCGGCGCGGCTGGAGTGTCACCGAAACCATAGTCAGCCGTGACGGAGCGCCAAGCGAAACGCGCCTCGCCGGTGAAACGATGTTCGTCGCGCTTGGCGCGCGCGCACTGGCGGCGCTGCCGAAGAGCACTGGCGGCACGGCCGCCGTCGCCGCGCTGGTCACCCGGTCGGCGCTCGAAGAAATTCCGCAGGCCGACCGCTGGTCGGCGATCGTTCTCGATCAGCCCGTCGAGCGCTGGGCGAACCTGATTCAGATTGCCTTTGCCGGGCGACCGGCGACTTCGGGCCTGCTGCTGGGAGCCTTCAACACCCGATCAATGCCGCTGCTCCAGCGGAAATTCCAGGAACGTCAATTGGCCCTGATCGAGGAAAGGGTTGCGGCCACCGATGACGTGGTGCCGGCGCTCGACCGCCTGCTGCCGCGCGTGGCGGTGTTGCTGGCGCTGCCCGATCCTGTCGTGCATAACCGCACGACGGTGCAGGCGCTGCTGCTGACCACCTACCGCGCCGGCGTGCCGGTGGTGGCGTACTCCGAGTCCTATCTGCAAGCGGGGGCGGTGATCGCCCTGTACTCATCCCCGTCGCAGATCTCGGCCCAGGTGGTCGAAACCCTGCTGCAACTCCGCGAGGGCAGGCAGGCCGCCGCGATCCAGGCGCCGCGCTATTTCACGGTGGGCGTCAACGCCACGGTCGCGCGTTCCCTTGGCCTGCAATTGCCTTCCGGCAGCGAATTGAAGGACAGGGTGCGCGCGGCCGAACAGTAGGCCGGCCGTTGGCGCGAACTTGGCTTAAACTGGGCGCGAACCCATTCATCGCGGAGGCGTCATGCAAGTCGAATGGTGGCACTGGGCGGTCGGCGGCATCGTCCTGATCGTGGCGGAACTGGTCGTGCCGTCCTTCGTGCTGATCTGGTTCGGGCTGGGCGCGCTGGTCGTCGCCCTGGCGGTTGCCTTGGCGGCAATCGGTTTCACCTTCCAGCTCGCGCTCTGGCTGATCGTTTCGCTGGCGCTGGTGGCGGTCTGGTTCAAAGTGTTCAAGCCGAACATGCACAAGACGAAGGTCGGCATGGCCGACGCCAACGTGGTCGGCGAGATCGGCATGCTGGTGCGCGCCGTCGCGCCGTTCGAGAAGGGCGAAGTGCGTTTCCAGAAACCCTTGCTCGGCGACGACGTCTGGGAGTGCATCGCCGATGAGGCGATCAAAAGCGGCGAGCGCGTGCGCGTCGTCGCGGTCGAGGGCAGTTTCCTGAAAGTCGGGAGGGTTTGACATGGACATGATGATTTTCGTCATCGCGCTGCTGGCCTTCGCCGGCATCACGCTCGCCAAGGGCATCCGCATCGTGCCGCAGGGCGAGGAGTGGATCGTCGAGCGCCTGGGCAAGTATCACGGCACCTTGATGCCGGGCCTCAACATCATCATTCCCTATCTCGACAAGATTGCCTACAAGCTGGTCACCAAGGACATCATCCTCGACGTGCAGGAGCAGGAAGTCATTACCAAGGACAACGCGGTGATCCTCACCAACGCCATCGCCTTCATCAAGGTGACCGACCCGATCAAGGCGGTGTATGGCGTGACCGATTTCGCCGAGGCGATCCGCAACATGATCATGACCACCTTGCGCTCGATCGTCGGCGAAATGCAGCTCGACGAGGCGCTCTCCAATCGCGACCGCATCAAGGCGCGCCTGCGCGAGTCGATCGCCGACGAGGCCATCGACTGGGGCCTGACGGTCAAGTCGGTCGAGATCCAGGACATCAAGCCCTCGCCCTCGATGCAGAAGGCGATGGAGATGCAGGCCGCCGCCGAGCGCGAAAGAAAAGCGATGGTGACGAAGGCGGAAGGCGAGAAGCAGGCGACCATCCTGCAGGCGGAGGCCAGGCTGGAGGCGGCCCATCGCGACGCCACCGCCCAAGTGACGCTGGCCGAGGCGAGCGCCGAGGCGATCAAGCGCGTCACGCAGGCCATCGGCACCGAAGAGGCGCCGATGCGCTACATGCTCGGCGAGAAGTACGTGACGGCGATGACGAAGCTGGCAGAGTCGGGCAACGCCAAGACCATCCTGATCCCCGGCGACTTGCAGGAGACGATCCGCTCGGTGCTGGGCCGGAAAGCCTAGGGCCTGATCGAGCATGTCGCAATCATCCTCGCCGCCCGCCGCGCCGATACTTTTCGTTCGCGGCCCCCATGTCGACAAAATGCGCGATCCGCTCAATGCTTCCTGGAACACGGCATTGAAGGCGCACGCGGCGCCATGCGAAAACAACATTCCTCTCGATCTGGCGGCATTGATCGACTTCAGCCAGCTGAACCAGACCTTCGCCGATTACCTGGACGTGGTCGGCCTGCCGGTCGCCATCATCGATCTGGAGGGAAAAGTGCTGGCCTCATCGAAATGGCAGCGCCTGTGCATGGAGTTCCATCGTGTCAACGAACGAACGCTGGAGCGCTGCCTCGAAAGCGATGTGTCCTTGTCGCGGCAGATGCAGGACGGCAAGGGGTATGCCATCTATGGTTGCCTCAACGGCTTGACCGACTGCGCGGCCCCCATCGTGGTGGAAGGTCACCACGTCGCCAATCTGTTCATTGGCCAGTTCTTCTTGCAAGCGCCGGAGCAAGGCCGGTTTGAACGCCAATGCGCGGAATTCGGTTTCGATCAGGACGCGTATTTCGAGGCGCTGGCCGAGGTGCCCGTCATCGACGAGAACAAGGTGCCCGCCATCATGCGCTTGCTGACCGGATTGGCCAATCAGGTGGCGCAGCAAAGCCTGGCCGCGTATCGCCTGAAAGTCGCCAACGAAAGTTTGAACGAGCGCAATCTCGCGCTATCCCTGGCCAAGGAAGCCGCCGAAGCGGCCAGCGTGGCCAAGACGGCATTCCTCGCCAACATCAGCCATGAAATGCGCACGCCCTTGAATCACATCCAGGGCATGGCGAGCCTGATCCGGCGTGAACCGCTGTCGGCGAGACAAACCGATCGGCTGGAAAAGCTGGAAACGGCCTGTCGCAACATGACGGGGGTGATCGAGAACATCCTCGAACTGACCCGGATCGAAGCCGGCCGGTTTGAAATCGGCGCGGAGATTTTCAGCATGCGGGATCTGCTGCGCGAAACCCTCCAGCTGGTCGGCGAGCAGGCGAGTGCCAAGCGTATTCCCATCGCAATCGAGGCTTCCGGGGTGCCAGATGAATTCATGGGGGGCAGGCAACAGATCAAGCAGGCCCTGCTCAACTATCTGGACAATGCCATTCGCTTCACCGAGGTGGGCGGCATCGTCATTCGCGTTCGATTGATGGAGAGCAACAACGAACAGGCCTTGCTGCGACTTGAAGTGCATGACTCCGGCATCGGCATCGCGGCGGAAGATCAGCCCCGTCTGTTTTCGATCTTTCAACAGGTGGATAACTCGTCGACGCGGAAGTATGGCGGCCTGGGCGTCGGGTTGGCCATGACCAGGAAGATCGCGCAACTGATGGGCGGGGATGCGGGCTGCGAAAGCCGGCCAAGCGAGGGCACCACATTCTGGTTCACCGTCAGGCTCATGCTGGTATGAGCAAGGCAGGGGACGCTTGTCCTCAATTCCACGCCGGCGCAACGGCCGGCGGACATCCAGGAAACGATCAGGGGACTGCTCGGCAGGAAGCCGTGAAAGTCAGCCGTGGCGGCACGCTGCGGCTGGCCGTCAGCCCGTGCCGCAAAGGGCGAACTATCGTTTTTCCCTCATGAGCCGCCCTTTTTCGCGCTCCCAGTCCTTCTTCTTCTCGCTCTCCCGCTTGTCGTATTCCTTCTTGCCTTTCGCCAGGCCGATCTCCAGCTTGATCCGGCCCTTGGCAAAGTGCAGGTCGAGCGGCACCAGCGCGTAGCCGGCGCGTTCCACCTTGCCGATCAGCTTGGCGATCTCGCGCTCGTGCAACAGCAGCTTGCGCGTGCGGACGGGATCGGGATGGACGTGCGTCGACGCCTGCGCCAGCGGGCTGACGTGGGCGCCGATCAGGAACAGCTCGCCGTCCTTGATGACCACGTAGGCTTCCTTGATCTGGGCGCGGCCGGCGCGAATGGCCTTGGCTTCCCAGCCTTCGAGAACGAGCCCGGCCTCGAACCGTTCTTCGATGAAGTAGTCGTGAAAGGCTTTCCTGTTGTCTACGATGCTCATGACAAGGCTGGGCGATAGAATCGCGTAATTCTAGCGTGGCGAGTCAGCATGGCCGTTGTCGAAAAATCCGTCCTCATCGAGCGCACCGCGGCGCAGATGTTCGAACTGGTCGATCGGGTCGAGGACTATCCGGAATTCCTGCCCTGGTGCGGCGGCGCCGAACTGATCGAGCGCACCGACAGCAGGACGGTGGCGCGCCTGCACATCAACTATCACGGTCTCAAGGCGCATTTCGCCACCGAGAATCCCAAGGAAAGGCCGCGCTGGATGGATATCAAGCTGCGCGACGGGCCGTTTCGCAGCCTCGATGGCGGCTGGAAGTTCACGCCGCTCGGCGACGCCGCCTGCAAGGTAGAATTTCGCCTGCATTACGAGTTTTCCAGCAAGGTCCTGGAAAAAGTGCTCGGCCCCGTTTTCCATCACATCGCCAACACCTTCGTCGAATCCTTCGTCAAGCGCGCACAACAGATCCATGGCTGACCCGATCAATGTCGAAGTGGTATACGCCAGACCGGACCGGCAGGATGTCGTCCCGCTTGCCTTGCCGGCCGGCAGTTCGTTGCGCCAGGCGATCGAAGCCTCGGGCCTGCTGGCGAAGCACGCGGAAATCGACCTGGGCAAGACCAAGTTCGGTATTTTCGGCAAGCTGAGCAAGCCGGACGCGATACTGCGCGACCGCGACCGCGTCGAAATCTACCGGCCGCTGATCGCCGATCCGAAGGAAGTGCGCAAACAGCGCGCCGCCGAAGGCAAGGTGATGAAAAAAGGCGGCGGCCCCGCCGAGGAATAGGGGCGGGGCGGCGAGGCGAGGCGCTTCGCTTACTTGCCCGTCTTGGCGGCGGGTCGTGGCGCGCAGGCGCTGTCGACGGCGCGGCGCGCCTCGTTGAGTTCCGCCTCGCGCACGGCGCCGTCGAGCGCTTCCCGTTCGCCATCCTTGTCCAGGCGGAAGCGTATCTGCCCGGATTCCAGTCCTTGCAGGTTCACCTTGGCGCGCTCGCAGGCTTGGGCGCGTTGCGCCTCCTGCGCCCGTTCCCGCTCGGCATTGGCGGCCTTCTCCTTGGCCTCCGAGTCCCGCGTGGCCGTTTCCAGGCGCCGGTCGGCGGCTGACTTTTGGGCGGCGGGCAGGTCGTCGCTGGCCGAGTTGGCCGGGCCGAGCTTACGGTTTTGGTTTTGCGCCGGCATGCCGGCGGGAGGTTTGTCGCTGTAGTGGATTTTGCCCGTGGCGTCGCGCCACTTGTAGACCTGCGCTTCGGCGCCGGGAGTGAACAGCAGCAAAGTCAGCAGTGACAGGACGGCGATGGACGGCAAGCTGCGCATGGGGTCTCCTCGATCCAGATGCCGGCGACGTTTGCCGGCCGTCGGAGGGCCCTATAATACGTTTTTGGCACCGAGGATAAAAGCATGCGACTCATCCAGAAGGCGCTGACGTTCGACGACGTCCTCCTGGTTCCGGCTCACTCGACCATCCTGCCCCGGGATGTCAGCCTGGCGACCCAACTGACCCGCAACATCCGTCTCAACCTGCCGCTGGTTTCCGCCGCGATGGATACCGTCACGGAATCGCGCCTGGCCATCGCCCTGGCGCAGGAGGGCGGCATCGGCATCGTGCACAAGAACCTCAATCCCAAGGCCCAGGCCGCCGAAGTGGCCAAGGTCAAGCGCTACGAATCCGGGGTGCTGAAGGATCCGATCACCATTCCGCCCACCATGACCGTACGCGAGGTTCTGGCATTGACGCGCGCCCATCGCATTTCCGGACTGCCGGTGGTCGACGCCGGCAAGGTGGTCGGCATCGTCACCAACCGCGACCTGCGCTTCGAAACGCGCCTCGACGAAGTCGTCGGCAACATCATGACGCCGCGCGAGCGGCTGGTCACGGTCAGGGAAGGGGCGTCGGTGGAGGAGGGCAAGGCGTTGATGCACAAGCATCGCCTCGAGCGCGTGCTGGTGGTCAACGATGCCTTCGAGCTGCGCGGCCTGATGACCGTGAAGGACATCCTGAAATCCTCGGAGTATCCCAGCGCCGCCAAGGACGGCCATGGCCGGCTGCGGGTCGGCGCGGCGGTCGGCACCGGCGAGGGCACGGAGGAACGCGTCGCGCTGCTGGTCGAGGCCGGCGTCGACCTCATCGTGGTGGATACGGCGCATGGCCATTCGCAGGGCGTGCTGTCGCGCGTCGAGTGGGTGAAGAAGACCTTTCCGCAGGTCGAGGTCGTCGGCGGCAACATCGCCACGGGCGCCGCCGCCAAGGCGCTGGTCGACCACGGCGCCGATGGCGTCAAGGTCGGCATCGGCCCCGGCTCCATCTGCACCACGCGCATCGTCGCCGGCGTCGGCGTGCCGC
>ERZ1645187.812-NODE-812-length-30432-cov-6.671001_pt1 | contig 30432 bp, 23 predicted proteins | sample MGYA00575352_ERZ1645187 | MGnify/ENA primary metagenome ERZ1645187 (study PRJEB40837, sample SAMN11349314) | freshwater sediment metagenome | isolation source: river sediment | host: Sediment | place: India: Wazaribad , New Delhi | collected 2017-02-21 ... | reverse complement strand
CCGAAGGCTATGCCGCCGGGGAAATGAAGCACGGCCCCATCGCCCTGATCGACGAAGCCGTGCCGGTAATCGTGCTGGCGCCATCCGGGCCGCTGTTCGAAAAGACCGTGTCCAACATGCAGGAAGTGCGCGCGCGCGGCGGCAAGATCGTGCTGATTTCCGACCGCGCCGGGCTGGACGAGGCGGGCGAGGAGTGCCTGGCCACGATCGAGATGCCCAAGGTTCACCCGCTGATCGCGCCGCTGGTCTATGCCGTGCCGGTGCAGTTGCTGGCCTATCACGTCGCCTGCGTGAAGGGCACTGATGTGGATCAGCCCCGCAACCTCGCCAAATCGGTTACGGTGGAATAGTCTCGCCACCGGATTGCCGGACAGGCTTTACGCGCTGCTAACGATTACCCGCGTATTATGCGCGGGTGACACAGGACCAGACCACTTCCGCAAGCCTTCCGCGCCACCTGCCGGTCATGGCGGTGCTTGGCCTGAACGAACCGGGTGATGCCGATTGGGGCCGCCTGCGCGGGTTGCAATATTCCAGCCTGTCGAATGTCACCAAGCTGCGGGTTCTGGCGCATGCGGTGGCCGCGGTGGGGGTGGCGCGGCTGTTCTATGACGTCGTCTCGATCTTCGTGGTGCTGGCGTGGATAGTCGCGCTGGGCGTCAGCCTGTTCTATTCGGCGCGGACCGACCAGTCGCTGGCCGATGCCGACCGGCGGCGGATGTCGCGGGACGAAGTGAAAAAGCAGACCATGCTGTCCATCGCCAACGCGCTGGTCTGGGTGGTGCCGATTGCCGGGTTCGCACCGTTCGGCAGTTCCGACCGGATGCTGGAACTGTGGGCGATCACCGCGATGCTGATGACGGCGTCCGCCGTGCTGATGCCCGCCGTGCCGCTGGGCAACCTGATCTTTGCCGGGGTGGTCGGACTGGGATCGCTGGTCAGTTTCCTGTTCATGCAGAGCTTTGACATGGCGGTCATCTCGGTGGTGTTCAGCGCTGTCGTGGTGCTTGGCTCGATCGAAAGCGCGCGCTCGTTCCTGACCGCGCGCGTGGCCGAATCGGCCATGGCGGAAAAGAGCGAAGTCGTGTCGCTGTTGCTGCGCGAGTTCGAGGAGGGCGAGGCCGACTGGCTGTGGCAGATCGATACCTCGCGCCGCTGCCGTTCGGTCAGCCCGCGCTTTGCCTATGCGCTGGGGCTGTCGCCTGAGGAAATCGACGGCAAGCCGTTCATCCAGATGATCGCCGGCCCGGCCTGGGAAACGGGCCAGTTCCCGTCCAGCCTGCACGATCTGGCCGAGCGGCTGAAGCGCCGCGAGAACTTTTCCAACCTGCTGGTGCGGGTGACGATCAACGGCCAGCAGCGCTGGTGGGAATTGTCCGGCACGCCCAAGCTGGATGAAAACGGCGTGTTCGATGGCTTTCGCGGCGTCGGCTCCGACGTGACCGAGCAGCGCGAAAGCTCTGAAAAGATCGCGCACATGGCGCGCTATGACACGCTGACCGGCCTGCCGAACCGCATGATGGTGACCGAGGCACTGGGCGATGCGCTGCGCTATGCCGCGCAGTGGCGCACCCGCTGCGCGTTCCTGATGATCGACCTCGACCGGTTCAAGTCAGTCAACGATACGCTGGGCCACCTGGTCGGCGACCAGTTGCTGGCGCGCGTATCGGAACGGTTGAAAAGCCTGATTACCGACAACGAGCTGTGCGGCCGCCTGGGCGGTGACGAATTCGCCATCGTCGTGCGCGACGCGTCGGACCACACCCGCGTCAACCGCGTGGCGCACGCGGTGATCGAACTGCTGTCACGCCCGTATGAGGTGGACCATCACACGCTCTACATCGGGGCCAGCGTCGGCTCCGCGCTTGGCCCGCGCGACGGCAACACGGTCGAAACGCTGATGCGCAACGCCGACCTTGCGCTCTACCGCTCCAAGGAAGAGGGCGGCGGCCAGCACTTCAATTACGAGCCTTCACTCCACGCCCATGCCGAGGAACGGCGCAAGCTGGAATTTTCGCTGCGCCGGGCGCTGGAACGCAACGAATTCGTGCTCAACTATCAGCCGGTGGTCGATGCCAAGGACGAAACCATCGTCAGCTTCGAAGCGTTGCTGCGCTGGCACAGCGAAGAGCATGGCTTCGTCAGCCCGGCCAAGTTCATCCCGCTGGCCGAGGACACCCGCCTGATCGTGCCGATTGGCGAATGGGTGCTGCGCGAAGCCTGCCGCGAGGCGCTGAACTGGCCGTCGAGCGTCAAGGTGGCGGTCAACGTGTCGGGCGAGCAGTTGCTGGAACAGAATTTCATCGCCACGCTGGTTGGCGCGCTGTCATCCAGCGGGCTGCCCGCGCAGCGGCTGGAAATCGAAGTGACGGAAAGCATTTTCGTGCGCGATTCGTCCGCCGCGCGCGGGGTGCTGGAACAGATCATGGCGCTGGGCTGCGGGATCGCGCTGGACGATTTCGGAACCGGCTATTCCTCGCTCGCCTATATTCGCAACTTGCGGTTCTCGACCATCAAGGTTGACCGCAGCTTTGTGCAGGGCGCGGCGGCAGACAACCCGGAAAGCCTGGCCATCATCCGCGCCGTGGTGGCGATGGCGGAAAGCCTGGAAATGTCGACCACCGCCGAAGGCGTGGAAACCGAGCGCGAACTGGCGATCATCCGGGGCCTGGGTTGCCGCAAGATCCAGGGCTATTACTTCGGCCGCCCGATGCCCGCCGTTGACGCGCGCGCGCTGTTCGGCCGCCCGCAATTGCAGCGGGTGGGCGCTTAAGGGTTAATCGGAAACGGGGCGGGCGTTACGCCCCAACCAGCCCGCGGATCGCGCTTTCGAACAGGGCGCGGCCATCGGTGCCGCCTTGTTCCGGTTCGATCATGCGTTCGGGGTGCGGCATCATGCCCAGCACGTTGCCGCCGGCGTTCAGCACGCCCGCGATGTTGCGGGCCGAACCGTTGACGCTTTCGGCATAGCGGAACGCCACGCGGCCTTCGCCTTCCAGCCGGTCCAGCGTTTCGGCATCGGCAAAGTAGTTGCCATCATGGTGCGCCACCGGGATCATGATTTCCTGACCGGCGGCATAGCCGCTGGTGAACAGGCTCTGGTTGTTCTCGACCGTCAGCTTCACGTCGCGGCAGACAAAGCGGATCCCTGCATTGCGCATCAGCGCGCCGGGCAGCAGGCCGCTTTCGGTCAGGACCTGAAAGCCGTTGCACACGCCCAGCACCGGCACGCCGCGACCCGCCGCTTCGATCACGGCCTGCATGATGTGGCTGCGCGCGGCCATCGCGCCAGAGCGCAGATAATCGCCATAGGAGAACCCGCCGGGCAGGGCGATGAAATCCAGCCCGTCCGGCAGGGCATTGTCGCCATGCCAGACGCGGTGCGGCGCGGTGCCTGAAATCTTCTCCAGCGCATCGGCCATGTCCCGGTCGCAGTTGGAGCCGGGGAAGGTGATGACGGCGGAGCGGAAAGTCATGCCGCCACCCGTTCGATGCGGTAGTTTTCGATCACCATGTTGGCCAGCAGCTGCTTGGCCATCGCGTCGAGCGCTTCGTCGGTGACGGTATCGTCCACGTCGAGTTCGATCAGGCGGCCGGCGCGCACGTCCTGCACGCCCGAAAAGCCCAGCCCTTCGATCGCGTGGTGAATCGCGCGGCCCTGCGGGTCGAGCACCCCGTTCTTGAGGCTGACATAGACGCGGACCTTCATGGGCGGGGCCTTTCCATACGGGGCAGGGGACTCGACCGCGCCTATGCCGCCAGAACGGCGGCGGGGCAAGGGTTGCGCGCGCGTTTTAACCCGCCGGGAGCGAATCCAGCACGTAACCCAGCGAGCGGACCGTGCGCAGCGGATCGGGCACGCCGTGTCCGGTCAGCGAGCGGCGCAGGCGGCCGATCCAGACATCGACCGTGCGTTCGTCGATCGTGCCGCTGTCCTTGCCGATCCGTTCGATCAGCGCGGTGCGGCTGAAGACCTGATCGGGATGTTCGCAGAAATGGGCCAGCAGGCGGAATTCGTTGGGCCGCAAGGTCAGCGGTGTCCCGCGAAACCGCACCTGATGCGCGGCGAGATCCAGCGTCAGATCGCCGTGCACCAGTCGGGAGCGAGCCGCGGCGGCGGGGTCTTTCGCGTCGTACAGGTCCAGCCGCTCGGCCAGCTTGGCCGGGCTGAGCGGGCCGACGAGGTAATCGTCCGCCCCGGCGCGCAGCGCGCGGCGCTGGTCGTCGGGATCGCCCGCTTCCAGCACCATCGTGATGTGGCCGTGCCGGGTATTGCGCGCCTCGCGCAGGCGGCGGACCATTTCAAGGCCCGACAGCTCTGGCAGCAGCCAGTCGACGAAGCACCAGATCGGACCGTCAAAGGGAATTTCGGGAATGTCCGGCCCCAGCGGCAACGCGCGCACGCCCGGCTTCACCCGCGAGAGGGTGCCGTAAAGGGCGGGGTCCTGGGCAGTGAGCAGAACAGTCATCGGGCGGCTTCAGCGGTTCGGTTGATCCTGAAGCTGCACCATGACCGAGCGATATGACGCTTTCGTGACGGAAATCCGTCAGTTCGGCGGATCGACCCCTTCGGGCAGCACCGTTACTTCCACCGCTGCCGCTTGCTCCAGGTATTGCCGGACCAGCGCTTGCAGCCGTGCGGGCGTGATCGCGGCGACGCGCGCCTTGGCGGCGGCATAGCGTTCGATCCGGTCCGGCTCGGTCTGGGCGCGGTCAACCAGCGTCAGCCAGCCGCTGTTGGTCTTCAGCGCGTTGTCGTACCCTTCCAGCATCGGCGCGCGGGCGCGCAGCAGCATGTCGTCGCTGACCGGCGCATCGCGCAGCGCGGCCAGCGTCTCGAAAATCGCGGCGCGGGTCGCGGCGACCTGGCCAACATCGACCGAGGCGTTGATCGAAAACGTGCCATAGCCACGCCAGGTGCGCGAGGCATTGCTGTTCACGCCGGGGGAGTAGGCCTTGCCCAGCTTTTCACGCAAGGTGTCGGTGATCGCCAGCTGCACCACCCGGTCAAGCAGTTGCAGTTCCAGTGCGGCAACCGGGTCTTCGCCATCGCGGGTTGGCCAGGTCAGGGTCAGCAGCGCCTGATCCTTCGCCCCGGTGTGGCGCAGCACGCGTTGGCTGCGGTCGGCGGTGAAGGGCCGGGTGCGGCGGTCGGCATAGGCGCCGAAGTCGGCCTCACGCGGGGGCAGCGCGCCCAGCGTCTTGCCGACCAGTGCGATGGCCTTGTCCTCGTCCAGATCGCCGACCAGCGCGATTTCGATCGCGCCCTTGGCCAGCCGGTCGGTCACGTCGGCTTTCAGCTTGGCAAAGGTCAGCGCACGCCATTCCTCGACCTTGCCCAGGCTGAAGCGCGGGTCGTTGTCCGACAGGATCGCCCCCAGATCGGCATTGAGCGCGCTGCCCGGCGTGGCGCGGAGCGAGGCGAACATGTTGTTGATCGTCTGGCGGAACAGCACTTCGCCTTCGCGGCGATAGCCCGGATCGGTCAGCTGCGCGGTCAACAGCTGCAATTGCAGTTCGAGATCGGTGGGTGTGGTGCCGGTCAGCGCCACGAACGTCTCATCGGTTGCGCTGAGGCCCGCCGAAACTGTGCGGCCCGCCAGCAGCGAATCCAGCTCGTCCCGGCTGTGCTTGCCAAGGCCCCCTTGCGCGAACACGGTCATCATGTTGGTGGCGTGCGGGTTATCGCGCGTTTCGATCAGCTGGCCGCCGTCGACCGACAGCTGCACCAGCACGCGCTCTTTCTCGATGTCCGTGCGCTTCAGGTTCAGCCGCACGCCGTTGGCAAAGCGCAGTTGGCGGATGCCCAGCACGGGTTCGACCGTATCGCTGACGACCGTCCCGGCGGGGCCGAAATCGGTATAGGCAAAGGCGCCGGCGGCCTTGGCTTCCAGCGGCTTGATCGGGGCGCGCATCGCCTGATCCCAGGCGGTGCGGATCGCCAGGACCCCGCCGGCGGGATCGCGCCGGCCCTGAAAGCGCAGCAGCGGCGCCTCCAGCGGGACCACTTCGCGCTGCACGGCAGCCAGCACCGCCTCTGGCGTGATTTGCGGAATGAAGGCTTCCAGCCGTTCGAGCGAGCGGGTCGGCGTATCGGGCACGACATCATCGTTCACCAGTGCCAGCGCCGCGCCCAACAGCTGCGAATGGCTGCGGGTGCTTTCGGATGCGGCGGCGTTGAGGTTGGCGCGGCGGATATTGGCAACCTGTTCGGCCACTTCCGCCGCGGTGAAGCCGTATTGCCGCGCGCGGCGGTATTCCTTCACCGCTTCGACCAGCCCGCGCCACCATTGGCCGTCCACGGTATCGACCGCGATGCTGGTGGTGCGGCCGACGCGGAACACATCGCCGGTGCCGAAACCGGCGCTGCGGAAGGGCGCGTTGGCCTCGCGCGTGCGGCTCAGCAGGCGGCGGTTGAGAATGGCATAGCCGATCTGACGCAGCAGGTTTTCGCGGCGCTGGGCAATGCTGTCACGCTCGTCCAGCCAGGGGCCGATCCGGGTGGCGGTGATCCGTTCGGACAGGGCGGGATCGACGAAAATATCGACTTTGCCCGCCGCCTTGGGGTCGAGCGGGCCGGGGCTGGGCTGCGGCTCGGCCGGGGCAGGGCGCCAGTCGCCAAAGCGGCGCTGGATCGCGGCCTCAACCTCGCCCGCGTCGAAATCCCCGACGATCAGGACCGTGGTGTGGCGCGGCACGTATTCGCGCCGCCAGAACGCGCGCAGGCTTTCCGCCGTCGCGCCGTTCAGCGTTTCGGCCGTGCCGATGGCGAGGCGCTTGGTAAAGCGCGCATCGGGGGCCAGGAATTCCTGGCTGTCCTGATAATTGCGCAGGGCGAAAGTGTTGCGATCGCGCATTTCGGCCAGCACGACGCCGCGTTCGCGTTCCACCGCTGCGGGGGAAATGGTCAGCTCGCTGGCGGTTTCGCGCATGATCATCAACGCGGTGTCGAGCAGCGCGGGATCAGTGCGCGGCAGGTCCAGCATATAAGTCGTGCGGTCGTAATTGGTGCTGGCGTTATTGTGCGCGCCGAAGGCCAGCCCCAGCCGTTCCAGCAGCTTCACCATCTCGCCTTCGGGCAGGTTGGTGCTGCCGTTGAAGGCCATGTGTTCAACAAAGTGGGCAAATCCGCGTTCGCTGTCTTCCTCGTCCAGCGATCCGGCATCGACCTGCATCCGCACCATGGCCGTGCCCTTGGGCGTGGCGTTGCTGCGGATGACATAGCGCATCCCGTTTTCGAGCTGGCCGAAGCGGTAACCGGGATCGAGCGGCACGTCGCTCGCCTCGAACGCCCAGGTCGGGCGGGGCGGCAGGGCGGTGGCGGCAGAAGTCAGCCCCTCACTGCGCGGGGCGCAGGCGGACAGGGCTAGGGTGGAAATCGAGAGGGCGAGCAGGAACTTGCGCGAAATCATCGCGGCTTGGTGCCGGAATGTGCCCGCCGGGGCAAGTGGGCGCTCCTCCCCCGCTGTGGGGGGAGGAGGCCGGAACTTACTTGCCGCGCAGCTTGCGGTGCGCGGAGAGGTCGAGCACTTCGCTCGGCCCGTTGTCGGCGTCGAGCAGGCCAAGGCGGCGCGCGACTTCCTGATAGGCTTCTTCTTCCCCGCCGAGGTCGCGGCGGAAGCGGTCCTTGTCCAGCTTTTCGCCGGTGGTCATGTCCCACAGGCGGCAGCCGTCGGGGCTGATTTCGTCGGCCAGGATCACGCGGCTGTAATCGCCGTCCCAGATGCGGCCAAACTCCAGCTTGAAGTCCACCAGGCGAATGTTGATCGCTGCGAACATCCCGCACATGAAATCGTTGATCCGGATCGCCATCGAGGAAATGTCCTGCATTTCCTCGTTATTGGCCCAGCCGAAGCAGGCGATGTGCTCTTCCGCGATCAGCGGATCGCCCAGCGCATCGTCCTTGTAATAGTATTCGATCAGGGTGTGCGGCAGCGGTTCCCCTTCGGGAATGCCCAGCCGCTTGGAGATCGAACCGGCGGCAACGTTGCGCACGACCACTTCGATCGGCACGATTTCCACCTGCCGGACCAGCTGCTCACGCATGTTGAGCCGCTTGATGAAGTGGGTGGGGATGCCGATGTGGTTGAGGCGGGTGAACACATACTCGCTGATGCGGTTGTTGATCACGCCCTTGCCGTTGATCGTGCCCTTTTTCAGGGCGTTGAACGCGGTCGCATCATCCTTGAAGTACTGGATGATCGTGCCCGGTTCGGGGCCTTCATACAGGATCTTGGCCTTGCCTTCGTAGATCTGCCGGCGACGGGACATCTTCACGTTCCTCGAAAAACCAAGCCCCGGCTAAGGCGGGTCGGATGAGTGACTCGCGCGGGCCGGGGCAGACCTGAGCGCCTCTACGTCAAAACGCCCCCCGGTGCAATCGAGGCATCCATTTCTGCCAACCGCCCTGCGAACCTTTGGGCCAGCCACTGCGCCGCAGGGCCGGGCGGCGTGTCGGCGCGGTGGATCGCATAGAGCGGATAGGCTCCGCCGGGCGCTTCTGGCAGGCTGAGTTCCACCAGCCGCCCGCGCGCCAGATCATCGGCCACCATCCAGCGCGGCATATTGCCCCAGCCCAGCCCTTCACGCAGCAATTCGTGCTTCGCGCCCAGATCGCCCAGTCGCCAGGTGCGCGGCGAAATGACCGAGAATTCGCGGCCTGCCGACAGGCTGGACCGGTCCGACAGCACCAGCTGCACTTCATCGCGCGGGCGGCTGCCATGCGCCAGCGGATGGCCGGGGGCGGCGACCGGGATCAGGTCGACATGGGCGAGCAACCGCCGCTCCAGCCCGGTCTGCTCCGCCGCCAGCGGCCCGGCGATCCCCAGCGAAGTCTCGCCGCGCTGGACCAGATCAGCGACCGCGCCCAGCGCCTCGATCCGCAAGGACAGCGCCACGCTGGGAAACTGGGCGGCGAAATCGCGCAGCGCGGCGGCGAGACAGGGCATCGGGAACATCACGTCCACGACCAGCGCCACGCGCGGCTCCAGCCCCGCAACCAGCCCGCCGACGCGGGCGCGCAAGCTTTCCAGCCCGCGCTCCACCTGCCGCAGTTCCTCCAGCACCGCCTCGCCCGCCGGGGTCAGGCGCGGCTTCTTCGTGCCCTCGCGGGTGAACAGGGCGACGCCCAGCAAGCCTTCCAGATTGGCGATGGCATAGCTGACCACCGAGGTCGCGCGGTGCAGCCGCCGTCCGGCGGCGGCAAAGCTGCCTTCCTCCACCACGGCCAGAAAGGTGCGGATCTGCTCGATCGAAGGCGTGCCGGGCTTGAACATATCTATCCAGTCGAAAAGTCTGATCGATATTATCCGACTGAACAGAAATGGGAAGGGCTGCCATATCGGCTCCATCGCATGCAGCGGCGCTTCCCCCGTTCGCCGCCATCACAACGGAGAATTTTCCATGAGCAAGGTCCTCGTCCTCTACTATTCCAGCTATGGCCACCTCGAAACGATGGCCCACGCCATTGCCGAAGGCGCGCGCGCGGGCGGCGCGGAAGTGGACGTGAAGCGCGTGCCGGAAACCGTGCCGGAAGACGTCGCGCGCGGTGCGCATTTCAAGCTGGATCAGGCCGCACCGATAGCCACGGTCGCCGAACTGGAACACTATGACGCGATCATCCTTGGCACCGGCACCCGGTTTGGCCGGATCAGCAGCCAGATGGCGGCGTTCCTCGATCAGGCTGGCGGGCTGTGGGCGCGCGGCGCGCTGATCGGCAAGGTCGGCGCGGCCTTCACCTCTTCCGCCACGCAGCACGGCGGGCAGGAAACGACGCTGTTCAACCTGATCACCAACATGCTGCACTTCGGCATGACCATTGTCGGGCTGGACTATGCGCACGCCGGGCAGATGCGGAACGACGAAGTGGTCGGCGGCGCGCCTTATGGTGCGACCACCATCGCGGGCGGCGACGGCAGCCGCCAGCCGAGCGCAACCGAACTGGAAGGCGCGCAGCACCTGGGCAAGCGCGTCGCCGAAACCGCGAACAAGCTGTTCGGGTAACGTAAAACCGGGGCGGATCGCGCGATCCGCCCCGCCAATTTTCAACCATCAACCTCTCCCAGCCCGTCACCCCGGATCTGATCCGGGGTCCCGCTTCTCCACCGCCCCCCATCAAGGGAAGCGGGGCCCCGGAACCAGTCCGGGGCGACGCGGGGTAGGGGGAGTTACTTCTCGCCCAGCAGATTCTTTTGCCAGAACTGCAACTCGGTCCAGAACTGGTAGTCCTGGTTCTCCTTCTTGCCGAACCCGTGGCCTTCGTTGAGGCCGACGAGGTGCCAGGCGGTGCGGCCCTTGGCGCGGACGGCGGCGACGGCCTGATCGGCTTCGCTTTTCGGCACGCGCGGATCGTTTGCGCCGGTCACCACCAGCAGCGGGATCGAGAGCTTGTCGATGCTGGTGAGCGGCGAGATTTCGAGCAGCTTGGCGCGCTGCTTGGGATCGCGTTCATCGCCGTATTCGACCCGGCGCAGATCGCGGCGATAACTCTGGGTGTTTTCGAGGAACGTCACGAAGTTGCTGATCGCGACGATGCAATCCGCCGCCTTGAACTGCGCGCCATAGCGGATCGCGCTGGCATAGCACATATAGCCGCCATAGGAGCCGCCCTGCACGGCCATGCGGCCCGCGTCGATCGCGGGATCGGCCTGCAAGCGGTCCAGGAACGCGCCGATGTCCTTGACCGAATCCTCGCGCTTGAACGGCCCGTTATCGAGGCTGACGAAGCGCTTGCCATAGCCGGTGGAGCCGCGGACGTTGGGATAGAAGATCGCCACGCCCAGCTCGTTCAGCAGGTAGTTGGCGCGGCCCCGGAAGCTGGGGGTGGTCTGCCCTTCCGGCCCGCCGTGGATGTTGACGATCAGCGGGCGCTTGCCGGGGAACTTGGCCGGATCGGGGCGATAGAGGAAGCCTGACACAGCCTCGCCATCAAAGCTTTTCACTTCGACCAGTTCGGGATCGACATTGACTGCCGGGTTCAGCCCGCCCGTTTCGCTTTCCGTCCAGCGGGTGACCGCCAGCGTGGCCGGATCGACCGAGAACGCATCGGTCGGCACCTTGGCCGAGGATACCGTGACGCCAATCGTGCCCCACGGTGCGATCTTTACGCCGCCGATCACGCCCTTGGGCAGGCCGGTAACTTCGCGCACCGCGCCGGTTTTCGGATCGAGCAGCTTCAGCTTCGAAATGCCCGCTTCGTTCACCACGTAAGCAATGAAGCTGCCGTCCGGCGCAATGTCGAACCCGTCAACATCCCACTTCGGTTCGGGTGAGCGGGCGGTGAACTTGCCGGTCTTGACGTCCAGCGTGCCCAGCCGCTGGAAATCGCTGCCGACGTCGCTGGTCACCCACAACTGGCCATCGGGCGCATACTTTGCCCCGCCGTGCGAAATCGCCAGCTTGTGATTGCCGATGGAGTTCATTTTGCCGCTGGCGAGATCCAGCGTGTAGAGGTCCGACTTCTGGACCGAGACGTAATTGGCGACGACCGCCGTCTGGTTGCCGGGCGCGAAATCGGCCAGCGCCCAGCCGCCGCCCTTGACCTCTGCTACCATCCGCGTGCTCGCCGGATTGCGCGGGTCGGCCACGTAGAGGTCACCGTCGGTGCCGTTGCGGCGGGTGGAGCTGTACCCGATCAGCGTGCCATCGGCGCTGATCGCGTTCAGCGAATTGCGGCTTTTGCCATCGGTCAGCAGGGTCAGGCGGCCATCCTTCAGCGTGTAAAGCTGCCAAAATTCGTCGCCGCCCTTGTCCTTGCGCACCACCAGCGTGCCGTCCTTGCCGACATAGCTGCCGCCCAGCGGCTCCGCCTCGAAACTGATCTGGCGGCGGGCCATGCCGGGAGCGGCGACCGTGTGCAGCTGCGCGACGTTGCCGAAGCGGGTCGACACCAGCATCGCGCGGGTTACCGGGTCCCAATCGAGGAACGCGGCGGTGCGGAATTCCATGTAGGGGCGGGTCGCATCGACCAGCGCCTGTGGCACGGCGGGAACGCCGTCGGCCTCGATGCCGGCGGGCTTGGGCGCGACCGGCGCGGCGTCTTGTGCAAGCGCAGGCGTCATCGACAGGGTCAGGGCGGTAAAGCCCAGCAGAAGTTTGCGCATGGTGGATGGGTTCCCCGTTATTGGACTATGCCCCCAGACTGGCCGGGGCAGGGGCGAGAGGCAACCGGCTTATCGACGAACCGCTGACAACGGCCCGCCGCTGCGCTAGATCGGGTGTCATAAGGAGACACCGATGGACCGCACCGAAGCGCTTGCCCTGCTGACCCGTTACTATGCCGCGTTCAATGCGGGCGACTGGGAAGGGATGCTCGATTGCCTGGATGACGGCGTGATCCACGACATCAACCAGGGCGGACGGCAGCGCGGCAAGGACGCGTTCCGCGATTTTCTGGCCCACATGGAGCGCTGCTATCGCGAGCGGCTGGACGGCATCGTGCTGATGGCCAGCGACGATGGCACGCGCGGCGCGGCGGAGTTTATCGTCCACGGTGAATACTTGGCGACTGATGAAGGTCTGCCCGAAGCGGGCGGGCAGACCTATACCCTGCCAGCGGGCGCGTTCTTCAGCATCGCGGGCGGGCGGATCACGCGGGTCACGGTCTATTACAACCTGGCCGACTGGACCGCGCAGGTCGGCGGATGAGCGTTGCCGTCCGGGCATTGACCGGCGCGGACCTGCACGCGGCGCTGGACGATCTGGCCGCCCTGCGGATCGCGGTCTTTGCGGCGTTTCCGTATTTGTATGACGGATCGGCGGCCTATGAGCGCGATTATCTGGCCGAGTTCACGGCCGCGCCCGCTGCGGTGCTGGTCGCCGCGTTCGATGGCGCGCGGATCGTCGGCGCGGCCACGGCATCGCCGCTGATCGCGCAGGATGCGTACATCCGCGAACCTTTCCTGCGCGCCGGGATTGATCCTGCTGGCGTGTTTTATTTCGGGGAAAGCGTGTTGCTGCCGGACTATCGCGGGCAGGGGATCGGCCATGCCTTTTTCGACGCCCGCGAAGCCGCCGCGCGGGAGTGGGGCGCGGCGCAGGCCAGCTTTTGCGCCGTGGTGCGGGCGGAGGATCACCCGGCCCGGCCTGCCGATTACTCCCCGCTGGACCCTTTCTGGCGGCGGCGGGGGTATAGCCCGGTCGATGGCCTGACCGGCACGTTCAGCTGGGCCGAACACGGCGAGGAGCAGGAATGCCCCAAGCCGATGCAATTCTGGATGCGCAACTTATGACCGCCTTCACCATCGCCGCCGCGCAGTATCCGATTGAGGAACTGGCCGACTGGGATGCCTATGTGGCCAAGCTGACCGGCTGGGTGGAGCGCGCGGCGGCAGGCGGTGCGGCGCTGGCGGTGTTTCCGGAATACGGGGCGATGGAACTGGCCTCGCTCGAACCTGCAACGATGAGCGACCTGCGCGGGTCGATTGCGACCGTCTCGGCGTTGTTGCCGCAAGTCGATGCGCTGCACAGCGAACTGGCCGCGCGCCACGGCCTGCACATCCTTGCCGCCAGCGCGCCGTTCCAGCGCGCCGATGGCCGCTTCGTCAACCGCGCCCGGCTGTTCGCGCCGAATGGCAAAGTGGGCGTGCAGGACAAGCTGATCATGACCCGGTTCGAGCGCGAGGAGTGGGGTATCCACGGCGGCGCGCCGCTGCGCTTGTTTGAGACAGCACTTGGCAAGATCGGCATAACCATCTGCTATGACAGCGAATTCCCGCTACCCGCCCGCGCACTGGTGGAAGCGGGGATGGAGCTGCTGCTGGTGCCGTCCTGCACCGAAGCTGCGCTGGGATACTGGCGGGTGCGGCTGGGCACGCAGGCGCGCGCGCTGGAGGGGCAATGCTATGCCGTCCACAGCCCGACCGTGGGGCAGGCCGACTGGTCCCCGGCGGTTGACCGCAATCGCGGTGCGGCGGCGGTCTATGGTCCGCCCGACCGGGGCTTTCCCGATGACGGCGTGGTCGCGCTGGGGGAGATGGACGCGGTGCAGTGGGTCTTTGCCGAGGTGGACCTCGCCCGCGTGGCGGACCTGCGCGCCGATGGCGGCGTGCTGAACGCGCGCCACTGGACGGAACAGCCGGGGGCGGAACCCCTTCCTCCGATTGAACTCGTGGACTTGCGATAAGCACGCCCGCGCGGCACAACGCGCCATGCGTTTGTCATCTCTTGCCTTTTCCGCCGCGCTGCTGCTGGCCGTTCCGCTTTCCGCGCAGACGCCTGCCGCGCCGCCACAGACGGTGGAGCAGGCGCTGGCGCTGGCCCCGGCAGGCACGCGCTTTGGCGTGCTGGTGGTGGACGATCAGGGCCGGGAAGTGCTGGCGATCCGGCCCGATGACCGGTTTATCCCGGCCTCCAACACCAAGCTGTTCACCACCGCCACCGCCTATGCCCTGCTGGCCGACAAGGTCGCGGAGGCGAAGCTGGGGACGGAGGGATTTGGGCGATATGCCCCTGGTGCGTTCATCGGTCTGGCCGAGCGCGAGGGCGCTGCGCCCGACGTGATCCTTTATGGCCGGGGCGATGCGCAGCTTTCCAGCGCGGCAGACTGCAAGCAGGATTGCCTGTCCGAACTGGCCGATTTCATCGCGCGCAAGACGCGGCGGGTGGGCGATGTCGTGGGCGACGACAGCTGGTTCCCGGACCAGCGCTGGAGCCCCGGCATGAGCTGGAACAACATCGGCAGCGATTCCGGCACCGCGATTTCGGCGCTCTCGCTCGACAACAACGAAGTGCCGGTGGCCATCGCGCCCGGCGCGGAAGGCCAGCCGCCGCTGGTCGAAATCGCACCCTATTACACGGTGCGCAACGAAGCGGTGACGATTGCGGCGGGCGGCCAGACCCGGCTGGGGTTCGAGCGCGCGGTAAATGGCATGGACCTGCGCATCTATGGCGAGATCGCGGTCGGCGCGCCGCCGTTCCGTGACCGGCTGGGGATCGACGATCCCGCGCACTATGCCGCCTGGCAGCTGCGCCGGATGCTGGAGGCGCGCGGGGTGAAAGTGAGCGGCAGCGTGCGCACCCAGCATCGCCCCGTCAGCCTGATTGACGAGCCCAAGGCGCGTGAAGGGCGCGATGTGCGGGTGCGGATGCCGCGCGCCGCATTCATGGGCGGCCACACCGCGCCGCCGCTGGCCGACACGATCCGGGTGGTCAACAAGGACAGCCAGAACCTCTATGCCGAGTTGCTGCTGCGCCGCGTGGGCAAGCTGGAGGGCACCGGATCGCAGGCGGACGGGATTGCCGCGCTGCACAGCGTGATGGCGGCGGCGGGCGTGGCGCGGGGCAGCTATGACTTTTCCGATGGCTCCGGCATGTCGACCTACAACCGCATTTCCCCGCGCGCGGCGGTCACCCTGCTTCGCTGGGCCAAGGGGCAGCCGTGGGGCCGCGAATGGGATGCCTCGCTGCCGGTTGGCGGAGTGGACGGCACGCTGGGGCGGCGGTTCAAAGGCACCGCGCTGGAAGGGAAAATCCGCGCCAAGACCGGCACGCTCAACGCCACGAATACGCTGTCGGGTTACCTCACCGCCGCCAGCGGGCGCGAGCTGACGTTCTCCATTCTGGCTAATGACGTGCCGGAAGACGGGCGCGCGGTTCCGGCAATGGACGCAGCCTTGCTGCTGATCGCCGCCGCGAATTGAAATCGCTTCCAACGAAATTGTTGCGCGCTTGCAACAAAATTGCGTCAGCGGCGAAAAACCGTGCCTGACAAGCAGTTGAACAAGGTTTCAACTCTGGCGCTGACCCGCTGCATTGATACTGTCTGGGTTCTGGCCCTTGGGGGGGCCGACTCGTTTTCAGTTGGGGGTTATCCATGAACGTACGCGACTTTTCCCGAATTCTGCTGACCAGCGGTGTGGCACTGGGGGCGCTGGCCTCGCCCGCGCTGGCGCAAACCGCGCCAGGCAGCACGTCGGGAACGGGTGCAGCGGAAGAGGGCGGCAGCACGGCGATCATCGTCACGGGTTCGCGCATCAAGCAGGACCCGACCAAGAGCGCGCTGCCGCTGACCGTCATCAGCAACGCGGAAATCCAGCAGAACGGCATTTCCAGCCCCGAACAGCTGATCATGTACCTGTCGACCAACGGCACCGGCGCGGACAATCTGGCCGCCAACGCCGACGTCACCAGCGGCGCTCAGCGCGGCACCAACGGGCTGTCGGCGGCGAACTTGCGCGGGCAGGGCTCCGCCGCGACGCTGGTGCTGCTCAACGGCCGCCGCGTTGCCGCGCATGGCCTGTCGGGCAGCGCGGTGGACGTGAACCAGATTCCGTTTGCCGCGATCGACCGGGTCGAAGTGCTGAAGGATGGCGCTTCGGCGATCTATGGCACCGACGCCATCGGCGGGGTGATCAACTACATCACCAAGAAGGATTACACCGGCCTTGGGGTCAGCGGCTTTGCCGACCTGACTGAAGCGGGCGGCGGCAACATCTATAACGTATCGGGCATCGCCGGGTATGGCGACCTGAAGGAGCAGGGCTTCAACATCATGGCGGCGGTGTCCTACCGCTGGAACAAGATACTGCGCGGCAGCCAGCGCGATTTCGTCAATGGCAACCAGCCGAACCGGGGCCTGTCGGTCGACACGCGCGGCACGCCGCTGGCAACCGCGTTCAACACCGGCTCGAACGCATTCCAGCAGCCGAATGGCACCCTGCTGCAGGGCCTGACGCTGACCGCGCCGAACGGCGCCAACGCGGCAGCGGGCGGGATCAACCCGCTGAATCTGCCGGGCGGGGCGGGCTGCGAAACGATGGATGGCGGCATGGCCTATGACTATGCCCTGTGGAATTCGCCCACCGCTTACTACGCCTGCGCCTGGGATACGGGCCGTGCGGCGGTGATCCAGCAGCCGATTGAAACGCTGACCTATTTCGCGCGCGGCGTCTTGGCGCTGGGGGCAAGCGAGCTGTCGGTCGAACTGACCGGGTCCGACGCCCATTCGGCCAAGAGCTTCTCCAATGCGCAGCTTTCGGCCAACACCACCAACCTGCCGATCGGGATGCCGCTGAACAGCCTGACCCAATCGACCTATGATTCGGTGTTCAACGCCATTCGCGGCACGTTTGCGGGCAATCCCACGCAAGTCGCCGCGCTCGATGCGCGCTATGGCCGCCCGATCGGGTTCCGCTGGCGCTGCGCGCCCTGCGGCCCGCGTGAATACGTGACCGATACCAAGACCTTCCGCGTCGCCGCCGGGATCGACGGCCCGCTGCCGCTGGCCGGGTGGGATTACCGCGTTGGCGCCAGCTATGCCCGCAGCGAAAGCTCGTCGGTGCTGGGCAGCGGCTATTACTATCGCGGCACGCTGGCCAACGGTTCGTCCGACACCAACGCGCCGACCGCGCCGGGAGCGACCGCACCGGGTCTGGTGGGCGTGATCAACAGCGGCCTCATCAATCCGTTCTCGCTGACCCAGACCCCGGCAGGCCTGGCCGCGCTGGAAGCCGTTTCGGCACGCGGGGCGACGCTCTATGGCGGGCGCTATCAGCTCAAGCAGGTCGATGCCTCGTTCTCCGGCCCGCTGTTCGCACTGCCGGGCGGTGACGTGCAGATGGCGGTGGGCGTGGATTATCGCCGCGAGCCGTATGAATTCAACGGCTCGCCCGCTGCGGCGGCGCCCGCGCCGGGGATCGTCCTGGCGGCGTTCGACAACGTCAACGCGCTGACGCCGAAGAACCGCGACGTGAAGGCGGCCTATGCCGAAATCAACGTCCCCGTGTTCGACATGCTGGAACTGACCGGCGCGGTGCGCATCGATGATTATTCGGGCTTTGGCAGCACCACCAATCCCAAGGTGTCGGCCAAGTTCCAGCCGGCTGAATGGCTGATGTTCCGCGGCTCCTACAGCACCGGTTTCCGCGTGCCGAGCTTCAACCAGATCTTCAACGGGATCACCGAAAGCCCTTATGCGGGCAGCGATCTGGCCGATCCGGTGGCGTGCCCCGGCGGTGTGCCGAACGCGACCAACCCGGCCTGCGCATTCATCCGTCCGAACATCTGGACCGGCGGCACGATCGACCTGGGACCTGAAACGGCGAAGATGGCCAGCCTGGGCGTCGTGCTGCGGCCCGCGCCGCGCTGGACCGCCTCGGTCGACTGGTGGAGCATCCGCGCCGACAACACGATCCAGCTGCTCACCCTGCGCCAGCTGATCGATAACGCCGCACTGTTCCCCGACCGGTTCATCCGTGACAGCGCCGGTGTCATCACCACGATCGACCAGCGCTGGATCAACGCCGGTGCGCGCAAGACGCAAGGCCTCGAAATTTCGCTGCGGGGCGGGTTCGATCTGCCGGGGAACAGCCAGCTGAACCTGGGCGCCGATGGCACCATGCTCCTGCAAAAGAAGGAAAAGCTGACCCCGACTGCGGCGTGGAGCGCCAGCCAGATCGGCGTGTTCACCTTTGCGGGCGATCTGGGCCTGCGCTGGAAGCACAACGCCTGGCTGACCTGGTCGAACGACAACGTCTCGGCCACGTTCAGCCAGATCTTCCGCAAGGGTTACAAGAACCAGGCGCTGCCGGGCATCGCGGCCGGCACGATCACGCGGCCTGACTATAATCCGATGGTCAAGGACTATGCGATCTACAACCTGACCGTCAGCTATCAGGGCCTGATCGAAGGGCTGAAGCTGACCGCGGGCGTGAAGAACGTGTTCGACACCGATCCGCCGTTCGCCATCACGTATGACGGCAACACCGGCGCGGGCAGTTCGTGGGAGCCGCGCGTGGCCGATCCGCGCGGGCGTTCGTTCATCCTGCAAGCGGAAATGAAGTTCTGATCGATCAAGGCGGGCAGCACGCCCGCCAATCACGGAAATCCGGCAAGGGCGCGCAGCAATTGCGCGCCCTTGTTGCGTCGGGCGGGGCGTTGCGCTGCTGTTTGGAAAAAGCAATTTAGGCTTAACGGTTCGTTCACGGCATTTTGCCAGAATTGCCAAGTGATACAGGCACGCAAACCGGTGGCCGCCATGGCATATGCAGGTGAACCGAAATTTCAGACGACTGGCGGCCGGCGTACCGATCGGGCGCCGTTTGACGCGGCCGTGGTGTTCCGCGCCGGGACACGCAAGGCCACGGTCAAAGTACGCGATATTTCAACGCTGGGCGCGCGGGTATCCGGGGTCTATCTGGTTCACGAAGGCGACCGCTTTTTCCTGACCCTGCCGGGGCTGGAATCGATCGAGGCACGCGTTGCCTGGGTGACCGAATTCGAATTCGGCTGTGAATTCATGAAGCCGCTGAACCCGGTGATTCTGGAAAACCTGATGCGCCGCCATTAAGGCGCCGCACCTGTCCGGCGCGAGTTCCCGCCCGGCCATCGGTGCGTTCCGGGTGGGGCGCGCGATCCATGCTTGGCTGGCCGGACGGGAACCGCCGGGGGGCTTCTAAACCGGCGTCAGGTCAGCGGGCGAAACGCCGTATCGGGCCGCCAGCGCGTCAACAGGTTGTCCAGCACGATCGGGCTGAGCATCTGATTGAATGCGCAGCCGACCAGGCTGTTGTCCCACCAGATAACCTCGCCCTGCAGCGATTCCAGCCCCGGCAGCGTCAGCCAGCACACCGTACCCGGCGTGATCCGGTTGACCGCCGCCGCGCAGAACCCGCTGAGCGACAGATCATGCACGACCGACTGGAACCCGCGCCCGCCCGACATGCGCAGCGTGGCGGGAATCGAAATGCGGGTGCGCGGTGCGCTGCGGTCTTCCTGCGCTGCGGTGAAATAGGGATCCCGTGTCTGGATCAGGTAATCACTCATCGTCTGCAACCCCTGCTGCTTTGCTTGCCGCTGTCTTTCCCGACAGGCTTTGCAAAGTATCGCGCAGTCTGGTTGCGAGGGATTTATGAAGACTGGTTAACCCGCTCGCGGTGGGGGCTGGCAAACTGTTCACCAAGCAGGGTTACCAAACGCTGCGCCACCACGGCGGGCAGCTTGACCGTCTGCGGATCTTCGCCCGGATAGGCCTTGGCGCGCATCGCCGTGCGGGTTGCGCCGGGGTCGATGATGGCCACGCGCACCTTGCTGGTGTTTCGCACTTCCTGCGCATAGCAGTCCACCAGCGTTTCGGCGGCGGCCTTGCTGGCGGCATAGGCGCCCCAGAACGCGCGCGGGGCGGTGGCGACGCTGGTGGTCAGGTACAGGAGGCGCGGATCGGCGGCCTTGCGCAGCAGCGGATCGAAGTGCGCGATCAGCGCCTGGGTGGCGAGGACGTTGATCGTCAGCGCCTTGGACAGAGTGGACTGGTCAATCGCGGTGACCGGGGTCAGCTGGGGCAGGGTGGCGGCGCTGTGCACCAGGATGTCGAGCGCGCTCCAGCGGCCGGCGACGGCCTGCGCCAGCCGGGCGATGCCGTTCGCCTCGGCCAGATCGACGGGCGCGATGGTGGCGTTGCCGCCAGTGGCAAAGATCCGCTCCTCGACCGCTTCCAGCGCGCGGGTGTCGCGCCCGGTCAGCACCACGTGGGCACCGGCCCCGGCCAGCGCTTCGGCCGTGGCCGCACCAATCCCGCCGCTCGCCCCGGTGACGAGCGCGACTTGTCCGGCCAGATCGGTCACGCGACTTGTCCGACTGGCAGGGAAAGCTGGCCAGCCGTGCTGTCACGATCGGCCATGTCGGTCAGGCTGGTGGGATACTCCCCGGTGAAGCACGCATCGCAATGCTGCGGGCAAGCGGCCGAACGCTGCTGTTCCCCGACCGCGCGGTACAGGCCGTCGATGGAGACGAAAGCCAGGCTGTCGGCATGGATGAACTGCGTCATCTCCGAGATGTTCATCCGCGCGGCCAGCAGCTTGGAGCGTTCCGGCGTATCGACGCCGTAAAAGCAGCTGTGCACCGTGGGCGGGCTGGCAATGCGCATGTGCACTTCGGCCGCGCCCGCATCGCGCATCATCTGCACGATTTTCATCGAGGTCGTGCCGCGCACGATCGAATCGTCGATCAGCACGATCCGCTTGCCTTCCACCAGTGCGCGGTTGGCGTTGTGCTTGCGCTTTACATCGGCATGGCGCGCGCCGTCCGACGGCTGGATGAAGGTGCGCCCGACATAGTGCGAGCGGATGATCCCCAAGCCAAAGGGAATGCCGCTTTGCTGGGCGTAACCGATGGCGGCGGGCACGCCGCTGTCCGGCACGGGGACCACCAGGTCCGCCTCGACCGGGGCTTCGATCGCCAGTTCCGCGCCGATCTGGCGGCGCACTTCATAGACGGAGTTGCCGCCCATGACCGAATCCGGGCGGCTGAAATAGACGTGCTCGAAAATGCAGGGGCGGGCAGAGGTTTCGCCGAACGGGCGGTGGCTGGTGATCCGGCCATCGGTACGCACCTCGACGATTTCGCCGGGTTCGATTTCGCGCACGAATTCCGCGCCAACCACGTCCAGCGCGACCGATTCGCTGGCGAACACGGTGGCATCGCCGATCTTGCCCATCACCAGCGGACGGATGCCCAGCGGGTCGCGGCAGGCGATCAGGCGCTTGGGCGTCATGCAGATCAGCGAATAGGCCCCTTCGATCATGCGCAGCGCATCGACGAAGCGGTCCAGCAGCTTGTGGAAGCGGCTGGTCGCGATCAGGTGGATGATGACTTCGGTGTCCGACGTCGACTGGAAGATCGACCCCTTCGACACCAGTTCGCGCTTCAGCGTCATCGCGTTGGAAATGTTGCCATTGTGCGCGATGGAAAAGCCGCCCGCCGCCAGATCGGCGAACAGCGGCTGGATGTTGCGCAGCCCCGATCCGCCGGTGGTGGAGTAGCGGACATGGCCCGATGCGACCGAGCCAGGCAATTGTTCGAAAATGTTGTTGTCGGAAAAGACCTGCGCCACGTGGCCAATGCCCCGGTGCGCATAGAATTCGCGGCCATCAAGGCTGACGATGCCGCAGGCTTCCTGCCCGCGATGCTGGAGCGCGTGGAGCCCCAGCGCCGTCATTGCCGCGGCATCACGCGCGCCAATGACGCCGAAAATGCCGCATTCCTCGCGGAGCTTGTCGCCATCCGCGTCGAAAAAGGGGTGTGTCACATTCATGTTGAATCGCCCGGCCAGTGCTGGCGCCGCTTTGGCCCCATGCGCGCGGGAAAGCAAGTGTTGGGGGAAGGCAAGGGCGGGGGAAAGCAAGCGGGGGCATTGCCCTGCGCGGCCGATCCCCCTAAATCCACGATCCTGCCCGCGCGCCGGGCCAACCTGACGGGACCGAAGCTTGATCCTGACCCCTTTCGAATGGACGATTGCCAAGCGTTACATGCTGCCCGGCCGGGGCGAGGCATTCATTGCGCTGGTCGCCGGCATCAGCCTGGTCGCGGTCGCGCTGGGCGTGGCGGCGCTGGTCATCGTTATGAGCGTGATGAACGGCTTTCGCGCCGAACTGTTCGACAAGATCGTGGGCCTGAACGGCCATGCCATCGTCCAGGCCTATGGCGGGCGGCTGGACAACTGGCGCGAAGTGCTGGCCGACGTGAAGGCCACGCCCGAAGTCACCAGCGCATCCCCGCTGATCGAGCAGCCCCTGCTGGGCAGCTTCAATGGCCGGGTCGAAGCGGTGTTCGCGCGCGGCAACACGCAGGAAGACATTCAGCGGCTGGGGCCAAAGGTGATCGCGGGGACGCTCTCCCCGCTTCAGCCCGATGCGGGCAACGTGGCGATCGGATCGCAACTGGCGCAGAACCTGGGGCTGCGGGTGGGCGATTCGATCACCATCATCAACCCGCAGGGCCGCGCCACGCCGTTCGGCACGGTCCCGCGCGAAATCGCCTATCATGTCAGCGCGATCTTCGAGATCGGGGTCTATGATTTCGACGAACGCTTTGTCGTCATGCCGATGCGCGATGCCCAGACCCTGCTGCTGGCGGGTGACAGCGTCGGCATGATCGAAGTGCAGGTCACCGATCCCGACCGCGTGTCCGAAATCCTGGCCCCGGTCGCGCAAAAGCTGGCGGGCCGGGCGGTGGTGACCGACTGGAAGACGATCAACGCCAGCCTGTTCGAGGCGCTGGCGGTGGAGCGGGTGGCGATGTTCGTTGTCCTGTCGATCATCGTGCTGGTCGCGGTGTTCAACATTCTGTCCTCGCTGATCATGCTGGTCCGCGCCAAGACCCGCGACATCGCGATCCTGCGGACGATGGGCGCATCGCGCCGCAGCCTGCTGAAGATTTTCGTGACCGCCGGCTTCCTGATCGGGGCGCTGGGGACGTTTGCCGGGCTGGGGCTGGGCTTTACGTTCCTCTATTTCCGCCAGTCGGTGGTGCGGGCGGTGGAATTCGTGACCGGGCAGAACCTGTGGGACCCGTCAATCCGGTTCCTGACCGAGTTGCCCAGCCGCTCCGATCCGGTGGAGATCGCCATCATCTGCATCATGGCGCTGCTGTTCAGTTTCCTCGCCACGCTCTACCCCGCGTTCAAGGCGGCGAGCACCGATCCCGTGCAGGTGCTGCGTTATGAATGATCCCGTTGTCCAGCTGACCAACCTGACCCGCAGCTTCGAACAGGGCGGGGTGCGGATCGACGTGCTGCGCGGCGTCAACCTGGCGGTCCAGCCCGGAGAGATCGTCGCGCTGCTGGGGCCGTCGGGGTCGGGCAAGTCGACCCTGCTGCAAGCCGTCGGCCTGTTGGAAGGCGGCTTTGGCGGGCGGATCGACATTGCCGGGACTGATGCCTCCGCACTGGATGGCGACGCGCGCACCGCGCTGCGGCGCGACCGGGTCGGGTTCGTCTATCAGTTCCACCACTTGCTGCCCGATTTCACCGCGCTGGAAAATGTCGTCCTGCCGCAACTGGTGGCCGACAAGCCGCTCGCCGCCGCGCAAACCCGCGCGCGTGAATTGCTGGGTGCGCTGGGTCTGGGGCAGCGGTTGGACCACCGGCCCAGCCAGCTGTCCGGCGGTGAGCAGCAACGCGTCGCCGTCGCCCGCGCGCTGGCCAACAAGCCCGCGCTGGTCCTGGCGGATGAGCCGACCGGCAACCTGGATGAGGCGACCGCCGACAAAGTGCTTGCCGAGTTTCTGAAACTCGTGCGTGATGAAGGCAGCGCGGCGCTGGTCGCGACCCATAACGAACGGCTGGCCCGGTCGATGGACCGCGTGGTGCGGCTGCATGAGGGAGTGCTGGAATGAAGACGATTGCCGATTTCAAGGCGAAGCTGCCCGGCGGCGAAAGCATCGACCTGGCGGACAAGGTCGGCAAAGTGCTGCTAATCGTCAACACCGCCAGCAAGTGCGGCTTTACCCCGCAGTACGAAGGGCTGGAAGCGCTCTATCGCAAGTATGCCGACAAGGGCTTTGAAGTGATCGCATTTCCCTGCAACCAGTTCGGCGCGCAGGAACCCGGCAATGCCGAGGAAATCGCCAACTTTTGCAGCCTGAAGTACGACGTCACCTTCCCGCTGATGGCCAAGGTGGACGTCAACGGCGACAAGGCCGACCCGCTGTACGACTGGCTCAAGGCCGAAGCGCCGGGGCTGATGGGGACCAAGTCGGTCAAGTGGAACTTCACCAAGTTCCTGATCGACCGCGATGGCAAGGTGGTGCGCCGCTATGCCCCCACCGACAAGCCTGAGGCGCTGGCACGGGACATCGAAGCGCTGCTGTAAGGGAGCGTAAAGGCCCCTCCCCGGTGGGGAGGGGCTTTCGGTTACTTCGCCAGCCCGGCCAGATCGTCCGCGCTGATTTTCGCGACGGCGGCTTTCAGTTCGTCGATGCTGGCGGCATCACCCTCGGCCTCGACCATGAAGCGGCTGGCGACCATCTGGCCGAACTTGCCCCGGCTGTCGGTCTTGTTCCACTCCTCGATCTGCATCTGGCCATTGCTGGTGGTGACGCGCTCATAGCCGTCGGCGTCTTCCTTGCTTTCCTCAACCCCCATCGCCGCGCCGATCCCGGCGATGGCGCCAAGCCCGGCCATGTCGACGATCTTGAGCGAGAAGCTCTTGTCCCCGGCGGTATAGGTCGCCTCGGCGGTGCTGCCCATGCCGCCCACGGCGGCGCTTTCGATGGCGGTGCGCTGATAGCTGCCGATCGACGCGGGAAGCAGCGCTTGCAGGTCTGCCGCCTTGACTGCAACCTGCTGGCCGTTGGCGGCGGCTTCGGCCTGTTTACCCGCTTCTTCCAGCTTGCCCGCATCAATTGTGCCGACGCCGGGAATCTTCAGCTCGCCCGACAGCTCACCGCTGTCGGCGGCGCGGCCAAAGCCGAGTGCGCCGGTCACCGTTGCCGCCACCGCGCCGACCGCGATGTTGAGCAGGATCGCCGCGATCACCGTGACCGCCGCATAGCCCGCGCGCTTGTCATCCGGCACTTTCATCATCGGGCCGATCCCGGTGTAGATGACATAGAGCGTATAGAGCGCCAGCAGCAGCCCCAGCACCGACAGCGCCGGGATCAGCCCGAAGATGCCGCCCAGCCACGATGCCGTCGCGCCATAGATCACCAGCCGGAACGCCCCGCGCCGATCCGCCGTGCCGCCGAATTTGGGAGCCAGCCAATCCGCCAGCAGCGCCAGGATTACCACCCCGATCAGGCTGACGACGAACGTCAGCACCGCGCTGCTCAACCCCTCCATGAAGCCGGGCTTGTAGGTTATCCCCAGCAGCGACATCCCGAACAGCTGCCCGCCGATGAACCCGGCGACCGGGCCGATGGCGGCCAGCGGCGCGGCATATCCGGTCAGCAACTCGCCCGGCGTGGTGTTCTCGGTGGCAATGGCCGGCCAGGTATCCTTTGGCCGCATGACCATGGCCTTCACCCGTTCGACAAATGCGGACTTGCTCGTATCGGTCATCGCAAAACCCCTCTTGCAAACTGGAACCCGACCCGGCCGCTCTGACGGCGGCGACTGTAACGGGGGCAGCAGACCACAACCGCCCGGAAAAGCCTAGCCTTTTCCACAGGGTGCAGGGGCTGGTGGATAAGGCGCGCCTGCCCCCTTCCGAATCCCGGCGCGGTCCCTAGTTTCAGCGCCATGGCCTATGCTCCGTTTGTCCCCTTGCGCGTGTTTTCCAGCTATTCGATGCTCGATGGGGCGATCGATCCCAAGGCCATTGCCAAGCTGGCCAAGGAACGCGGCTTTCCCGCCATCGCGATGACCGATCGCAACGGGCTCTACGGCGCGATGTCGTTCGCCTCCGCGTGCAAGGACGCAGGGATACAGCCGCTGGTCGGCACCTATCTGGCGGTGCAGCGCGAAAGCGGCGGGCCGATCGACTGGCTGGGGCTGATCGTGCAGAACGATGCCGGCTGGCTGAACTTGTGCCGGCTGGTCAGCCGCGCGCATCTGGAGCGCCCGCTCGAACTGGACCCGCACGTCACGCTGGCGGATTTTGACGGCTACAGCGACGGGCTGATCGCGCTGACCGGCGGCGGCGAGGGCGCACTGGCGCGGCTGCTGGCCGAAGGACGGCACGAGCGAGCCGAGGCTTATGCCGAAAAACTGGAAGCCCTGTTTCCGGGGCGGCTCTATGTCGAGATCGTCCGGCGCGGCGAGGCGGTGGAGGAAGCGGCCGAGGAAGCGCTGATCGACCTCGCCTATGCTCGCAATCTGCCGCTGGTCGCCACCAACCCCGCGCAGTTTGCCGAGGCCGGTTTCCACGCCGCGCATGACGCGATGCTGTGCATTGCCAATTCGACCCACGTTGATGCGGCGGAGCGACCGCGCTCGATGGCGGAAAACTGGGTGAAACCGGCCGAAACGATGGCCGAGCTGTTCGCCGACCTGCCAGAGGCGACCGCCAACACGCTGGTCATCGCCCAGCGCTGCGCGTTCTCGCCGCCCAAGCGCAAGGCGCTGCTACCCAGCCTGGCGGGCGACAAGGAAGGCGAGGCCGCAATGATGGCCGAGCATGCCCGCGCCGGGCTGGAACGGCGGCTGGCCCCCTATGGCGAACTCTCGACCGACGAGCGGCAGGTCTATTTCGACCGGCTCGATTTCGAAGTCGGCATCATCACCCGCATGGGGTTCTGCGGTTACTTCCTGATCGTGGCCGACTTCATCAAGTGGGCCAAGGACAACGGCATTCCGGTGGGGCCGGGGCGCGGGTCGGGCGCGGGCTCGCTGGTGGCGTGGGCGCTGCTGATTACCGATCTGGACCCGATCCGGCTGGGCCTGCTGTTCGAACGCTTCCTCAACCCGGAACGCGTGTCGATGCCGGACTTCGACATCGACTTCTGCGAAACCCGGCGCGGCGAGGTGATCCGCTACGTCCAGCAGAAATACGGCGCGGACCGCGTGGCGCAGATCATCACCTTTGGTAAACTGAAAGCCCGCGCGGTGCTGCGCGACTGCGGGCGCATTTTGCAGATGAGTTATGGCCAGGTCGACCGGCTGTGCAAAATGGTGCCCAACCATCCGACCGACCAGTGGACCGTGCCGCGCACACTGAACGGCATGGCCGAATTCAAGCGTGAGTATGACAACGATCCCGACGTGAAACGGCTGGTCGATCTGGCGATCCAGCTGGAAGGGATGCCGCGCAACAGTTCCACCCACGCGGCGGGCGTGGTGATCGGGGATCGACCGCTGGAACAGCTGATCCCGCTGTACCGCGATCCGCGTTCCGACATGCCGGTGACCCAGTTCGACATGAAATATGTCGAGGACACGGGCCTCATCAAGTTCGACTTCCTTGGCCTGAAAACCCTGTCGGTGCTGCGCAAGGCGACCGACCTGCTGAAGCGGCGCGAGATCGAGATCGATCTGGATACGCTGCCGTGGGATGACAGCCAGGTCTATGACCTGCTGCAACGCGGCGACACGGTGGGCGTGTTCCAGCTGGAATCCGAAGGGATGCGGCGCACGCTGGCGGCGGTGAAGCCGACCAACTTTGGCGACATTATCGCGCTCGTCTCGCTCTATCGGCCGGGTCCGATGGACAACATCCCGCTGTTTGGCCGCCGCAAGAACGGGCTGGAAAGCATTGAATACCCGCATGAAAAGCTGGCCGGTATTCTGAGTGAAACCTACGGCATCTTCGTCTATCAGGAACAGGTGATGCAGGCCGCGCAGATCCTGGCGGGTTATTCGCTGGGCGATGCAGACCTTCTGCGCCGCGCAATGGGCAAGAAGGTTCAGGCCGAAATGGACGCGCAGCGGCAGCGCTTCGTCGATGGTTGCCGCGAAGTGTCGGGGATCGACAAGGCCAAGGCGAATGAGCTGTTCGACTTGATCGACAAGTTTGCCGGGTACGGCTTCAACAAATCGCACGCCGCCGCCTATGCCTTGCTGGCCTATCAGACGGCGTGGATGAAGACGCACTATCCGCACGAGTTTTACGCCGCCGCGATGTGCTTCGACATGCACCAGTCGGAAAAGCTGGCGGTGTTTGTGGACGATATGCGCCGCGCGGGCCTCGCGCTGGCCGGGCCGGACATCAACCGGTCGGAGGCGGAATTCACGGTGGAGCGCACCGACGATGGCCACGCGGTGCGTTATGCGCTGGCGGGCATCCGCAACGTCGGCGAAAAGGCGATGGACGCCATTGTCGCGGAGCGTGAGGCGCACGGCTGGTTCACAAGCCTTGAGGACTTGTTCCGCCGCGTGCCGCAAGGCAGCATGAACCGCCGCCAGCTGGAAGGGCTGGCCGCCGCCGGAGCGTTCGACAGCCTGGAGCCGAACCGCGCCAAAGTCATGGCCAATGCCGATATGCTGCTGGCCGTCGCGGACGAGGCGGAGCGCACCCGCAGCAGCGGGCAGGCGGGCCTTTTCGGCGGCGACGATCACGCCGCGCAAGTGCTGCGGCTGGCCGAGACAGAGGCGTGGAGCCGGTCGGAGCAGATGGCGAGGGAACGCGAGAACTTTGGCTTCTACTTCGCCGCGCATCCGGTGGAACAATGGCGCGCGGTCGCATCGGCCAATGGCGCGCGGTCCTATGCCAGCCTGATGGAATCGGGCGTGGCCGGGGGGCGCTCCGCAGCCGTGATGGCGGCGATGGTGGAAAGCGTCAGCAAGGGCAAGACGCGCAAGGGCAACGACTTTGTCCGGGCCGATTTCTCCGACAGTTCCGGCCAGTTCAGCGCTGCCTGTTTCGAGGAATCGCTGGTCGAACCGATGCTGCAATGGGCGCGCGAGGGGACGTGCATCCTGCTCAACGTCGAACTCGATGCGCCCAGCCCTGAGGAACCCCCGCGCGTGACGGTGCGCGGTGCCCGCCCGCTGAGCGAGGTCAAGAGCGCGTCGAGCATGGTCCTGCGGCTGGATATCGCCCGGATCGATGCCTTGCCGGAACTGGCGATGCTGCTGGTGCGCGGGGCCAGCGGGCGCGGCGAAGTGATCGCGCGGCTGATTACCGGGCAGGAGGAACAGCCGACATTTCGGCTGGGGACGGACTTTCAGCTGGATGGCGAGCTGGCAGAGCGCTTGGCAAGCATCGAAGGGATTGCCAATGTGTCATTGACGGCACGGCGCGGGGCAAGCCACTTGCGCCTGGTAGCCTGATCAGTTGAAGCCGGACGGGCGAGAGCGCGGAAGAACCGCGCCGATCCGGCCGGGTAACGTTTTAGGGAGTTGAGAATGCTGGGAGCGATGCAGGATTTCGACCTTCGGGTCACGCACATCATCGATCATGCCGCGCGTGAACACGGGTCGCGGGAAATCGTGACGCGCTGGGCCGATGGCAGCGAAACCCGCACCAACTGGGCCGGTATCCGCCACGATGCGCTGCGCATGACCCAGGCGCTGCGCAAGCTGGGCGTGCAAGTGGGGGACCGGATCGCGACGCTGGCGATGAACCACAGCCGCCACCTGGTATCATGGTACGGCGCGGTGGGCGTGGGCGGGGTGCTGCACACCATCAACCCGCGCCTGTTCGACGATCAGCTGGAATATATCGCCAACCACGCGGAAGATCAGGTTCTGCTCTATGACAAGGCGTTCCAGCCGATCATCGACCGGATGAAGCCGCGCTGGACCACGATTCGTCACTACATCTGCTATGACGATGGCCAGTTCGAGGACTGGATCGGCGCGGAAGATGGTCAGACCGAATGGGCCACCGGGGACGAACGCGATCCGTGCATGCTGTGTTACACCAGCGGCACCACCGGCAACCCCAAGGGCGTGCTCTATCAGCATCGCAGCACGTTCCTGCACGCGATCAGCGGGTTGCAGCCGGCGATCTTCGATTTCGATGCGCGCTCGGTCATGCTGCCGGTCGTGCCGATGTTCCATGCGGCCAGTTGGGGCCTGCCGTGGGGCGGGGCGGCGGCGGGAATCAAGTTCGTGTTCTCCGCCGTCAACGATGCCGCCGTGCTGTGCGAGTTGATGAACCGTGAGAAAGTGACGCATTCCGCCGGGGTGCCGACGGTGTGGCTGTCGATGTTCCAGCACATGGACGCGACCGGCGCGGCCCTGCCGCCGCTGCGCCACGCGCTCATCGGCGGCTCCGCCGCGCCGCGCGTCAAGCGCGCACGGCTGATGAAGGCGGGCGGGAATATCGCGCACGCCTGGGG
>ERZ1645187.811-NODE-811-length-30454-cov-17.725484_pt1 | contig 30454 bp, 30 predicted proteins | sample MGYA00575352_ERZ1645187 | MGnify/ENA primary metagenome ERZ1645187 (study PRJEB40837, sample SAMN11349314) | freshwater sediment metagenome | isolation source: river sediment | host: Sediment | place: India: Wazaribad , New Delhi | collected 2017-02-21 ... | reverse complement strand
GTTCTTCGAATCCGTAGCGAGTCTGCCGCTGCCGATCGAGATCCGAAAGGACCCCGACTTCATCAAGTACCTCGAGCACAGCGCCACGTTCGTGTGATGCAGACAACGCTCGGACCGAGCGAGGCGGCGGCTGGTTCTTCTCGCGTGGACCGCCAAATCTCAGGTGAGGTTCGTCACGTCAAAAGTGCTGCCCAGTGACTGCCGATTGGTGTATTCAGTCAGCGGCATAACCGGGGGCGCACATGTTCCGTTCGATCACGGCGCGACTTATCGTTCTTGCTTTCGCGGCCATTGCGGCTGCGCCCGCTGCAATGGCAAAGCGGGTTGGGCTGGTCATCGGCATCGACAGCTACCACAATGTACCGTCTCTGAAAAAGGCCACGAGCGATGCGCGGGCGGTTGCCGCTGTGTTCTCGCGCATAGGCGTTGAAACGGTGCTGGCCGAGAACGTCGCACGCCGCGACATGGCGTTCAAGCTGTCCCAGTTCTATGGCACGCTGCAAAAAGGGGACGAGGCCTTTTTCTTCTTTGCCGGTCACGGGGTCGCGATCGGGGCTGAGAATTACCTCGTTGCCGCCGACATGCCGGTCCTGTCGTCCGCGGATGCGAGCGTCGTTGCGAGCGAAGCCTTCGCCGTAGACAAGATCATTCGCGAGGTTCAGCAGCGAGGCGCGGCGTCTACCCTGCTGGTCCTCGATGCCTGCCGCGACAATCCGTTTCTGACTTCGGGAACGCGAAATCTGGGTGTCGCGAGAGGCTTGGCACGGATCGATCCGCCGAGTGGCGTTTTCGTGCTGTTCTCTGCGGGCATTGGCCAGATGGCGCTCGACCGGCTGTCGGACGGCGATCCCGATCCCAATTCGATCTTCACGCGCAAGCTGTTGCCGTGGATCGAGCAGCGAGGCCTGACGCACGTGGCGCTCGCCAAGCAGGTTCAGAACGACGTTTCGGCGCTGGCGGCGACGGTGAAACACCAGCAGAACCCGGCGTACTACGACCAGATCATCGGCTTCTGGGTGTTGGTGCCCGACGGGAAGGCCGTTGCTGCGAACGCCGCCGGGCCCACGCCCAAATCTGCTCCGCAGGATGGCGGTAGCGCCAACGCTGGCAAGCCGAACGCCCGAGGTCACGAGTCGAGCGCGATTCCTGCAGCATCGCTCAATCATCCGCTCGTCACTGTGAGCAAGCGAGCGCTCGATTTCTCGAAGTGCGCAGAGGTGCATGAGAGGTCACTTGCACCCGGCGTCAGGTTCTTGGCCGACACGGTATTTCAGAACGATGGTGAGCCGCGACTGGTCTCGAACCAGAACTCCGAAATACTCATCTATCCCGGCGGGGCTGACCTTTCGTGCACCGATCGAACCCAGTGGAGGCGCATCAGCAACGTCCTGCCCGGGGATGGAACATCGGTGGTGACGTTCGCGACCAACTGCACCATCAGCGAGAAGGACAAGGGCAAGACGTTCGAACTGATCTACAAGACGGTCGTCGCCGATATCGGCAGTGACGGCACGCAGAGCTATTCGCTCGTCTACTTCACGCCGGACGATCTCCGCAGCCAGACCGTGAGCGGGGCTATCCCTGTCGAAAAGCTCTCGGCGAAAAAGTTTCGCCCGCTGACCTACTCGTGCATCCGCTACACCGTCGAGCCTTGATGGAACCGGCTTCCGCAAGGTGCGGATGCCGGTTCCGTCAGGTCACACCAGCGCCGGCAAGCCCTTCTGCATCAGGGCGGCTTCGACGGTGTTCTTCAACAGGCAGGCGATGGTCATCGGGCCGACGCCGCCCGGCACCGGCGTAATGGCACCCGCCACCGCCGCACAGCTGTCGTACTCGCAATCGCCGACCAGCCTGGTCTTGCCGTCGCCCTTCGGCACGCGGTTGATGCCGACGTCGATCACGGTTGCGCCCGGCTTGATCCAGTCGCCCTTGACGAACTCGGGGATGCCGACGGCGGCGACCACGAGATCGGCGCGGCGGACGACGCCCGGCAGATCCTTGGTTTTGGAATGCGCCACCGTCACAGTGCAGCTCTGCGCCAGCAGCAGCGAGGCCATCGGCTTGCCGACGATGTTGGAGCGGCCGATCACCACGGCGTCGAGGCCGGCGAGCTTCGGCACCACCGTCTGCGCCAGGATCAGCGAGCCGGTCGGCGTGCAGGGCACGAGGCTGCGCGCGCCGATCCACAGCCGGCCGACGTTGGTCGGGTGGAAGCCGTCGACATCCTTGTCGGGATCGATCGCGTTCAGGACCTTCTCGGAGTTGATGTGCTTCGGCAGAGGCAACTGCACGAGGATGCCGTTCACGGCCGGGTCGTTGTTGAGCTTGTGCACGAGCGCCAGCAGATCGGCCTCGGAGGTCTCGGCGGGAAGCTTGTGCTCCCACGACAGCATGCCCGTCTCAACCGTTTGCTCGGCCTTGTTCTTGACGTAGACCTTGCTCGCCGGGTCTTCGCCGACCAGCACCACCGCGAGCCCCGGCACGAAGCCGTGCGCAGCCTTGATGCTGGCAACATCGGCGGCGACCTTCTTGCGCACGTCCGCGGCGATCGCCTTGCCGTCGATGATCTTTGCCGTCATGGGTCGTTTCTCTCCCTCGTGTTGGGCCGATTTGGCCGTTGTTGTTGTCGTTGAATTCGCGTCGGGCCTCGCCGCCCTCAGCACCCGAGCTTCAGTGCGATGTGGCGCACCAACGCTGCGGCATCGCCGCGTACGGCGAGCGACTTGATCCGGGACTTTCCCCCCGACACCAGCGTCACCGCACTCTTTGGCACATCGAGCCATTCGGCGACGAGTTTCGCAACGGCGCTATTTGCCTCGCCGTCGGACGGTACCGCGCGCACGCGGGCCTTGATCGCGGGTCCCTCGGCGGTCGCCTCGATCCCTTCGACGCCGTCTCGCGAGGCTTTCGGCGTCAGCCGCACGCGCACAACCAGGCCGTCGGCCGTCTGCCGCCAGGGCATGTCGGCCGGCCCGGTCACGCGACCAGTCGATACAGGTTCGGCAGGATCACCGACTGGATGAACTGCAGGCCGAGCAGCAGGATCACCGGCGAGATGTCGATGCCGCCGAAGTCCGGCATCATGCGACGGATCGGTGCCAGCGCCGGCTCGGTCACCGCCTGCAGGAAGTTCCAGACCGTGCGGGCAATTTGATTGTACGGGTTGATGATGCCGAAGCCGATGAGCCAGCTGAAGATGACGCTGGCGAGCACGATGAAGATGTAAGCCGTGATGAGCTGGCTGATGAAGTTGAACAGTTCGAACATGACGCCTCTGGCGGGAATTGGGTCCAGTGACGTGTACCGTCCGCCCCCGTCAGCGGCAAGGGGCGGGTGTCGGGTCCGGCCGGCTCGCGGCGCGGCGCGCTTCCATGCCGCAACGAACAACGGCAGCCGCTGCTGATCGGCTGCCGTGAACGCGAGCACGATTGCCGGAACCGCGGAACAAGGCGGGGACGGCACCGCGAGCGGAGGCGCTTGCCGGTCAGTGCCTGAGGCCAAGCAGCTCGTCGGCGTCGAGGCGGGCGACGTTCCAGGTCCGCGACGCCTGATAGTGGACCATCTCGGCACCGATCTCCATGACGCGGATCTCGTCGCGCCGGCCGACGCCGGGCATGACGGCGTTGGCGATGCCGTCGGCGGTGGCGTTGGAGCGGACCAGCCAGAGGTTCTTGTCGAGGCGCGAATACTCGGCGGCGACGAGGCGCAGGCCCTCGGCAACGAGGCTATAGGTCTGGGTGGCGTCCTTCTGCGTGTGGGTCACGACGTAGGTTTTCATGGCGGCGGTCCTCCGGGGGGGGCAGGGACGGGCGGGCTGCGACGGGGGGCGTGTGGAAACGGGGACGGGTGGAAATCGAACAGGGGCCCCGCCGGTCTTTCAGGAGTGGGGGGCAGGGGGTGGACCGGCGGGGATGGCTTCAGGGCTCAGGGAGGAGAGACGCCGAACACGATGCGGAATGCGACGCCAGGGCGGGGCGCGCGGTACGCAACCAGGGACGCGACCGGGAGAGACGCAACGGGAAACATAGCGGGGGGGCGACAACTCAGGCCGCAGTGGCACCGACAAGGGACGCAGCGGTGGGAACGCAGGGGCGGGTGCTCAACTCGACTTTTCGGAGGGACTACTGACGAAATGGTCCGGCCTGACCGCGCGGACAAGACCTGCGCCGCAAAACGTGACCGGACGTGAAGCGTGTCAGCTCGCCCGGGCGAACGGCAGCTCCGGCTCGTCCTCGCCATCGACGGGCAGGTCGAGCGGCTTGGGCTGCGGGAAGGCGACGACGTTACTCGGCTTCGGTTCGGCGGCGCGGCGCTGGCGGAACCAGCGCAACGACGTGTTGGTCAACATCGCAGAATCGTCGACCGACTGGACCAGCAGGCCGTCGTCGTTGTCGAGCAGGCCACCGAGACGTTCGGCGATGGCTTCCTCGCTCTCCTCCGAGGTGACGTACCAGGTGCTGTCGAGCGGGCGTGCCCAACGCTCACCGAGCGTCATGATGGACTGGGCCACGGCGTGCTTGTTGAGGGCGGGGTTGGCGAGGTCGTAGGCGATGAGAAACGTGCGCATGGGGGGCTCTCTCGGCAACGAATTCGGGGTGCGGGGAGAGAGACGCGGTACGAGGCTCTCGGGGCAGATCGGCTTCCGTCGGCGGTGCGGGTGGCGCGTCGGAACGTAAGTAGAACATGCCACGAGTCAGCGCGGCTGTCCAGCAGTAGTTCGAAGTTTGTTCTTTTTCGGTTCCGCTGCCGGAACATCGCTGGCGCACGACTCAGCGCCGGTCGAACAGCGCCAACTGGCCCGGTTCGGTCGCCCCGCGCGGAATGCGGCGATAGCCGTAGCTGGTGCGGTCCGCGAGCGACGGATGGCGGCTGCGGAACTCGGCTTCGGCCTTTCTGCGGCTCGCGGGGAACCGCTCACCCCACCAGACTTCGTACAGGCGGCGGGAGTCGCAGCCATAGCGCGCCACCAGCGTTTTCAGCGGGATGCGCAGCCAGCGTGCAATCCAGATCTCGACGGCGTCGCCTTCCGACAGCCGCAGGTGCGCGGCGGCTTGCGATGCGGCAGCGGGTTCAGGCATCGCCTGAGTAGCGAGCAGGGCGGTCGAGGGCACGGGCATGGCGGATTGAACTCGTCACTTGACGGCACGAACGAAAGCACGTTTGTCGCCCGGAAAACGAGCGAACTCAAGGCGGCGCGCGCAGCATCAACATCTGGCGCCGTCTCGCGCATGCAACTCCAACATCTCGTGGTGAGCCCGTGATCCTGTTCCCGGCAATCGATCTCAAGGACGGCAAGTGCGTTCGATTGAAGCTCGGCGAGATGAGCGAGGCGACCGTCTTCAACGACGATCCGGCGGCGCAGGCGAAGACGTTCGAGCAACAGGGGTTCGAATACCTGCACATCGTCGACCTCAACGGCGCTTTCGCCGGCCGCCCGGTCAACGGTGCGGCGGTGGAGGCGATCCTGGCTGCCGTCTCTATGCCGGTGCAGCTCGGCGGCGGCATCCGCGATCTCGCCACCATCGAGACCTGGCTGGCGAAGGGCATCCGCCGCGTCATCCTCGGCACGGTCGCGGTGCGCGATCCGGAGCTGGTGCGCGAGGCATGCCGTCTTTATCCGGGGCGGGTGGCGGTCGGCATCGACGCCAAGGGCGGCAAGGTCGCAGTCGAAGGCTGGGCCGAGACCAGCGAGCTGACCGGCATCGATCTGGCGCGTCGCTTCGAGGACGCCGGCGTCGCCGCCATCATCTACACCGACATCGACCGTGACGGTGTGCTGAAGGGGCTCAACCTGCCGGCGACGGCGGAGCTTGCCCGCGCGGTTTCGATCCCGGTGATCGCGTCCGGCGGGCTCGCCTCGATGGAGGACATCCGTGCGCTGTGCCGGCCCGAGTACGCGATGCTCGAAGGGGCCATCTCGGGGCGCGCGCTGTACGACGGTCGCATCGACCCGGCCGAAGCGCTGGCGGTGCTGAAGGGGGCGCGGGGCTGATGCAGACGTGGATGGTGCGCGCGGGGCGGGATGTGCTTTCGCCGCGGTGCCGCCGCTCCTGTCAGAAGCGGTAGCCGTAGCGGATGCCGAGGCGGTCCAGCCCCTCGTTGAAGTCGGCGAGGTTGGCATTCGACGTGTGCTCGAACCAGGCCGAGAGGCTGTTCCTCGCATCGAGGCGAATGCCGATCTCGAACGGAATGTGGAACAGAACGCGCGAGCCGAGCGCCTTCCTGTCGAGGGCGACAGGATCGAGTTCGCCGTCGTGGATCGCGGCGCCGAGGCCGATGCCGAAGAACAGACCGGATGGCCCCTCGATCTGCCAGCGTGCGTCGACATAGACGTGACTGGTGTCACCGCCGGTGTTGATGGAGGCGCCGATCGCCGGGCTGATCGAGCCCCACAGGAACGGCATCGACGGCGACAGGATCACCTCGACGTTGATGTCCGGCGCATCGCTCTCGAGCTGGAAGCCGCTCCACAGGTCGGGGACGTCGTGGGCGAGGATTCCGGCCTTGATCTCGGAGACGAGACCCGCCGCGAGCGCCGGCGGGCAGGTCGGCCAAGCCAATCCGAGCGCCAGCGCGCTGGCGCTGCACGCGGCGGCGAAATGACGGCGGACGTTGCGTGGGTGATGCGGGCGATCGAGCATGCCCGCAAAGTGTGCTTCGCCGCGCGGCTTGGCAATTGCAGCGCGCACGCCGGGGAAAATAGGACAGCATGCGTGCCTGACCCGCCACAGATATGCGCGCAACGGATGGACGCGCTTAGTCTTCTGACGAATGATCCCCCGATGGATGCAGAAGCTTCCACCGGGGGCTTCACGAACTTCTCTGTATGCGGACCGGCCAGGCTGATCGGATCACTCGCCGCAGGCGACCGAGATGGTCAGCCCGGCGGCGGGGATGAAGCGGCGGCAGCCGAGATCGCGGGCTTCGGTCTCGGCCGGTTCGATCGCCGCATCGAGCGCTGCGACCGCCGGCTCGGCGAGCGGAACGGCCTTGTCCGCGACTGCGGCGACGGACGTGGTGACGGGAGCGCCACGGCGCACCTCCTGCTCGGCGGCAGCAACAGCGGTCTTGCGGCTGCTGGACGAGGACGATTGCGCCACAGCGCGTGGCTTGCTGGCGCGCACGCTGTAGGCGCTCTTGGCCGGAGCGGCGCGATAGCTGTAGCCGCTGCTCCTATAGCCACCACCACCGCAGCTTCCGGCCTCGGCGGCGGACGCGAAGGCGCCGGCGGCGAGGACCAGGGTGGTCGAGAGGGTGAGGATGGTCTTGGTCATGGCCGGTGCTCCTTCAGGGCGTTGCTGTGATGCCTGACCATGCCCGGTCCCCGTGCCGCCTGCTGTTCCGGCCGAAACATGCCGAGAATTTCTGTTGTTCGTTGCGGGCGCAGGAGCAAGCTTTATGCGCGCGGGGCGCGGGCGTAAGAACGCTGTGGCGTCCGGTGGCGCCGCAGATGACGGAGGGGCTCGACCATGACGCGCATCCTGTTCTCGACCGGCAACGTGATCGTCTCGCTGGTTCTCGGAGCCCTGTTGTTCGGCTGGCTGTTCCTGCGGTTCCCCGAGACCTTCGCGGCGCTGCTCGACTGGGCGGGCGGCTTCAAGACCTGGCTCATCAGCCGTGGCATCTCGATCGAGTACAACAACTGGATCCGCGTGCTGCTGGAAGAGCGCCAGCTCGTGTTCATGGGCTGCACCATCGTGGCGCGCATCGTGCTCTCGATCCTGACGTATCCGATCGTGCTGTGGCGCGAGCGCAGCTGAATCAGGCACCGGCCGGTTGCGCGCCGCGGCGCGCCTGCGAAACGAGGGGTACGTTGCACCGCCGTCGTGGTTAACCCGGCGTTAGCCTCCGTCCGAGTACAGTGCGTTCAAGTCGCGCGGCAATGAGTGCCGTGTCGTTTCGACGTATGCGTACGGGGGAATGAGAATGGGTCTCTTCAGCCGACCAGAGGGCATGACGCCCGCTGCGGTCGAGCCGGAGCTGCCGTTTCCGGCGACGCCCGCCCCTGCGCCACAACCGGCGCCATCCCAGCCTGCGGCGACGCCATCCGCGACCGCGCCAGCATCCGCCGCCCCGCCCGCCGCCCCGCAATCGACATCGCCGCCAGTCGCCGCCGCTACGGCAGCCGCCGCATCCACACCGCCGGCACCGCCCGCGGTGAAGCGTGTGAAGCGTCGCAGCCTGGTGTCGCGGTTGCCCTGGAAAATCCGTCTCGGCGTCTATGCGGCGACGGCGAGCGCTTGTGCCGCAGGTCTGTGGCTTGCAGCCATGATCGTGCATTACACGACCGAGTTTCCCGATCCGCTCTCGGTGCGCTCCAAGGAGCGCGCGCCGGTGATCCGCGTGCTGGCGCGTGACGGCAGCGTCATTGCCGATCGCGGCGCGGCGCATGACTTCGTGCCGATCGACATGCTGCCGCAGCACGTCATCGACGCGGTGGTGGCGACCGAGGATCGGCGCTTCTTCCGGCATTGGGGCATCGATCCGGCCGGCCTCGTGCGCGCCGCGTTCGCCAACCTGCGCGCCGGGCGTTTCGTGCAGGGCGGTTCGACGCTGACGCAGCAGCTCGCCAAGAACCTGTTCCTGTCGTCCGAGCGCACCATGTCGCGCAAGCTCGACGAGTTCTCGCTGGCGCTGTGGCTCGAAGTGCGTCTCACCAAGCGCGAGATCATCGAACTGTATCTCAATCGCGTCTATTTCGGCGGCGGCGCCTATGGCATCGAGGCCGCGGCGCAGCGTTACTTCGACAAGTCCGCCGGGGCGCTGACATTGGCCGAGGCGGCGCTGATCGCCGGCCTGCTCAAGGCGCCGTCGAAATATTCGCCGACCTCGAGCCCGAAGGCGGCGCGGGCGCGTGGCCACGCCGTGCTCGCCAAGATGCGCGATGCCGGCGCCATCACGGAAAAGCAGCATGCGCAGGCGCTGGGCGAAACGGTCCGCTTCGTCGACTTCAAGGGCCAGCGCACCACCAACGGCTTCGAATACGCCATCGATCTGGTGCTGGAGAAGCTGCCGCCCCTGCTCAGCGAAGGCAACGGCGAGCTGATCGTCGAGACGACCATCGACGCGGCCCTGCAGCGGCGTGCCAACGAATTGGTCACGGCCTCGTTGTCGACGCGCGGCAAGGCGATGGGCGCGAACCAGGCGGCGCTGGTCGCGATCGATACAGACGGCGGCGTCCGCGCGCTGGTCGGCGGTCGGTCGTATGCCGAAAGCCAGTTCAACCGCGTGACCAAGGCGCGCCGTCAGCCGGGCTCGGTGTTCAAGCCGTTCGTCTATCTGACCGCGCTGGAAAAGGGCCTGACACCCGATACCATCACCTACGACCTGCCGCTGACCATCGACGGCTGGGCGCCGCGCAACGACAACGGCGAATACGTCGGCGCGCTGACGCTGCGCCAGGCCATCGCCCAATCGGTCAATACAGTCGCCGTGCGTCTCAACATGGATGTCGGCATCCCGGCGGTGGCAGCAACCGCGCGCCGTCTGGGTGTCGCGTCCGAGCTGCGCCACGACCCGTCGATGGCGCTCGGCACGTCCGAGTTGACGCTGATGGAACTGGCGGGCGCTTACGGCGTGCTGGCGAGCGGCGGCATCACCAACGAGCCGCACGTCATCCGCCGCGTGCGCCTCGCCAACGGCCGCGTGCTCTATGCCCGCCCCGCACCCATGCAGACACGCGTCGTCGCCCTCGACGATGTCGGCGCCATGAACGACATGCTCAACGCGGCGCTGGTCGCCGGCACCGGGCGGCGCGCCGCCCTGCCGCGCCATCCGGCCGCCGGCAAGACCGGCACGACACAGGATTTCCGCGATGCCTGGTTCGTCGGCTACACCGCGCACATGACCGCCGGCGTCTGGCTCGGCAACGACGACTCGAGCCCGATGAAGCGTGTAATGGGCGGCAACCTGCCGGCCGAGATGTGGCACGACCTGATGCTCGACGCTCACAAGAGCCGCGAGCCGCTGCCGCTGCCCGGAACGTCGAGTGCGGCGCAGGTCGCGGGCGCTTCGCATGCGCCGCTGGTGCGCACGGCGCGTCCGGAGTTGCTGCCGTGGCGAGCGGGCCGCCAGACCGGCACCAGCTCTCCGGTGATGCGGGCGCACGACGAGCCGGCGCGACCGGAGTCACAGCAAGAACAACAGCAGGCGGCGGCGAAGCTGACCGGCAGGGTGCAGCAGTCGCGATCGCTGGCGGCCGTGCGCGCGGCGCGCGAAAGATCTGGAACGCCTTCGCAGCAGCAGGCGCCTGCCAGCGTGGTGGCCGGCTCCAGCGGCAGAACCGTCGGCCAGCGCCTCGTCATCGAGCCGCCAGTGGTGGGCGGGGCCGCCGAGCGCAGGCCCGCTGACGTGAAGGCCGCTGCCGCAGCGCACCCGCAGGAGCGCATCAGCGACGACTTCCTCGCCAAGGTGCTGGCACCGCAAGGGCGCACGCCGCCGCCGTCTCCGACCCTGGCGCGCCGCGACGTGCCGCAGCGCGGCCTCGCCTTCGACCCGGCCGATATCCAGCGCCGCATCGAGGCGGCACCTGCCGAGACCGCGCGAGCAGAGCCGGCGGAACGTACCGTGCGTCCGCCGACGACAGCGCCGACCGGCATGATGTCGCTCGGCCTGGGGCTTGCCCGGTAAGGCTGAGCTGCATACCCGGCGAGCGTCAGGCCGGCGGCAGCGGCGGCAGGCCGTGGTGCGCGCGTGCCATGAGGCAGGCGTCGTCACCGATCTCGCACGCCCGACAGACGACGGGCCGCACGGCGTAGATCGAACACGCCACCCTTTCGCCGACCTTGCCGGTGAGCGCCATGCAGCGCGTTCCCTCGCAGCGCATGCCGGACAGGTTCTCGGCGACGAGCGGCTCGGGAATGAGCGCGAGTTCCTCGTCGCTTTCGGTGGAGAAGCGCGGCCAGTCGCTCGCATAGTCGCAGCAGGCGCCGCAGGAAACGCACGGGGACGCGGGCGGGCCGATCTGTTCGACGTCGGCAGCACCTTCGGCGGTGGCGACGGTCGAAACGAGCGCGCGAGATGTGGTCACGTCGCGCACATCGTCAACGGCGCGAGGCGGAGGCCGGACCATAGCGATGCAGGTCCATGCCGTAGATCTGCATCCACTGCCGCGCCTCGTCCATCTGCGGCATGGTGCGCTTGACGAGGGCCCAGAAACGCGGGCCGTGGTTCATCTCGCGCAGATGCGCGACCTCGTGCGCGGCGACGTAGTCGAGGATCAGCGGCGGCGCCAGGATCAGCCGCCAGGAGAACGACAGCGTGCCAGTGGTCGAGCAGGAGCCCCAGCGGCTCGCCTGATCGCGCACCGTGATGCGGCGCGCCGAAAGCCCGAGAGACGCGCAATGATGCTGTACCGCGCGGTCGAGATCGCGGTGTGCCTGATCGAACAGCCAGTCCGTCAGGCGGCGCGGCGCATGCGCCTTCTGTCCGCCGACCAGCAGCCGCGCATATTCGCCACCGATCGCCTCGAGCCGCGCCACGGGGCCATCGACGCCGCGCACGCCGGTGAAGGAGATGCGATGCGGCTCGCCGCGCAGCGGGATTTCGGCGCCGTCGTCGAAGGGCACCGCATCGGGGATGGAGCCGAGCCGTTCGCGCACCCAGGCGATATTGCGGCGAAGGAAAGCACCGGCCTCGAGCAGGTCGCACTGCATCGGCAGAGTCACGATCACCGCGCGGCGCGTGCGCGAGACGCGCAGCGTCAACCGGCGTGCACCGGGATGACGGCGAACCTGCACATCGGCGCCGAGCTCCGCCAGCCCGTGCGTCTCGATGACCTGTGCTTCGAGTTTGGAAGGCACTGAGGCTTTCGCCTTGGCCATGCGTGTCCCCGACAATGCTAAGCGAGATGGTGGCATCGGCACAACGCCAGCACGTGCTGGCACGATCCGAAGCATCTGCATGACGGCACGGTGGAGATGCCGGATGCGCGACTCTCGTTTTGCGAGCCGCCCGAACGCTTGCGTAACAAGCCCGCCCGGTACCCTGCCAGCATCAATTGCCGATGCCGCGTGCGATGGCAAGCACCATGTTGCGGCGGCGCCCCATGCCTGCGTTGGCCACGATGCGATCATGTCAGCATGCGCATCGACGGTGTGATGCATGGCGCGCGAGCAACTCCGAAACGCCTGCGGCGCGCCATCGCTGGCGCGCCGCAGGTCAAGTCGCAAGAGTGATGAGTGAGTTGGCTGCCGCGCCTCACGTGGCTTCGGGCGTGCTTGGTGCGAGTGGCGTGCGCGTCGCCGCACCGGAGCCGGTGCGCGTGTGCATGTGGAAAAGGCTGTCGATCAACAGATGACCTGCCGCTGCCATCATGCGGAACGGCTCCGACTGCGGTACGTGCTGGGCCGCAGCGGCGCGCCGGCGCATGGCAGCGGTGGGGCGCAGATCGCGCGCCGTCGCAGCTTCGCTCGGCTTGACCTCGTAGATGTAGGCATTGCGGGAATCGTAGAGCCGCATGAACTGCGCGATGCGTGGCGCCACGTCGGCGCGGAACCGCGAACCGTTGAAGATGCCGTAATGGCCGACGCCCGGGCATTCGTAGTGCAGCTTCATCTCGGGCGCCAGATTGACGGCGAGATCGAGGGCCGCGCGGCACTGGCCGAGCCCGGTGATGTCGTCCTTCTCGCCCTCGATGGTCATGATGGGCACGCGGGTGATGGCGCCCGGATCGATGCGCTCGCCGCGATGCATCATCTCGCCTTTCGGCAGGGTGTGGCGGACGAAGACATTGTCGATGGTCTGCAGGTAGAACTCGGCCGTCAGGTCCATCACGGCGAGGTATTCGTCGTAGAACTCGCGATGCTTCTCGGCGCTGTCACCATCGCCGTGCACGAGATGCAGGAAGAGGTCCTTGTGCGCGTTCATGTGGCGGTCGAGGTTCATGGTCATGAACCCGGTCAGCTGCAGGAAGCCCGGATAGACGGAACGCCCGTAGCCGATCGCTGGCCACGGCACCGTGGTGATGACGTTGTTGCGGAACCAGTTGGTGCCCTTCTCCTCGGCCAGCTTGTTGACGGCCGTGGGGCTGACGCGCGTATCGACCGGGCCGCCGGCGAGCACCACGCTGCGTGGTACGCACGGATCGCCGGCCGCTTCCATCGCGGCGACGGCGGCGAGCACGGGCACGGAAGGCTGGCAAACGGCGAAGGCGTGCACGTCGCCTTCGAGATGCTGGAAAATGGCGCGGATGTAGTCGATGTAGTCGTCGAGATCGAAGCGGCCGGCGATCAGCGGCACGTCGCGCGGATCGGTCCAGTCGGTGATGTAGACTTCATGGTCGGGCAGCAGCGCTTCGACGGTGCCGCGCAGCAGCGTCGAGAAGTGTCCCGACATCGGCGCGACCAGAAGCACACGCGGATCCCGCGCCCGGCGCGCGTCCGGCAAATCGCGGACGAAATGGATGAGGCGGCAGAACGGCTGTTGCCAGACGACCTCTTCGCGCACGGCGACCGTCGTGCCGCCGGTGCGGGTCTCCGGCAAATGAAACTCGGGCTTGGCGTAGCGGCGCGTGGTTCGCTCGAACACCTCGCAGGCGGCCGCGGCCTGACGTCCGACGGGAGTCATGGAGAGCGGATTGAAGGGGTTCTTGAAAAACATGCGGCATGAATCCGCCGCGAGCCGCGCGGGTTTTACGGCCGCGTGGCCGATCTCGTACCAGTGGTAGAGCACTCGTCGCCCCCTGAGAAATGATCCGCTGCAAGGACGCAATGCGCGACAGGACTGCGACAAACGAATCGCTGCGGAACCGGTCGAATGCCGGAGCAGCGGACGCGACAAATTTTTAACGAACGGGCGTGAGGCTGCACTGATTCGCTGCTATGCGAAAGTTGCAAAGGGCTCACAGGTTTCGCGCAATCCAACCAGCGAAGCTGTTGGGATCGTTCGGGATCACGAGGTGGCCGCGGTAGCGTCCGCCGGCGTCGAGCAGAAATGCGTAGGCAGCCGGTGCCGGGGGCATGCCGCGGCGCACCCGGTCGGCGTCGTCGAGCGGCACGTGATAGCTGCGGGCCAGCGCCGCGATGTCGTCCGTCGGGCCGGTCAGCGCGGTCCAAGGCAGCGACAAAGGTGCGATCAGCGATTCGACATCGGCGCGAGCCTGCTCGCGACTGGTGCCGGGGGCCGCGATCCAGACGACGGCGCGGCCGATGTCACGCGCGCGGGGATCGAGTTGCAGCCCTGCCGTTGCGACTTCCAACGCCGCCGCGGTTCGCTCGCGCGCTGTTGCGGGTGCGAAGACGAGCAACACTGGGCGTCCAGCGAAGTCGTGCTGCGTGACGGTGCGGCCGCGCGAATCGGTGAGCGCGAACGGGGCGCCGATGCTGGCCTCGCCCGTCGGACCGCCATAGAGGGCCAGCGTCCGCGCGCGCTCGTTGAGCACATAGGCCGCGGCGGCAATCGCGACCGTCAGCAGCATCGCGGCGAGCAGTTTCTGGCGAAGGCGGCTTGTGGGCGGCGGCATCGGCGCGTAACCACGGGAATGTTTACCAGGCGCGAGAGGGAGGCGCCGTGCGAACAACGGCTTCCTTCTCCAGCGGCGATCCTTAAGATGGGTGCCCGAGGCTCTCGCCTCCCACTGGCCTCGTCGGCCCCGACCGGGGCCGCAGACCGAACCGATATGCAACCTGCCCCGCCCATGCAAGCACTCCTGCAAGTTATAGGCTCGACCGAGAGCCGCCTCAGGCTGCACACGATCGTGCGGCTGCGCTGGCTTGCCGTGCTCGGCCAGCTGTCGGCGGTCATGATCGTGTGGGCGGTCATGGGATTTCCCATGCCGGTCGGGTACTGCGTCGGTCTTATCGCGCTGTCCGCGTGGATCAACGTCGCGCTGTCGGTGAAATTCCCGGCCCGCCACCGCCTCAGCGTTCGTCTGGCGACCGTGCTGCTCGGCTACGACATCCTGCAACTCGCGGCGTTGCTCTATCTGACGGGCGGCGTGCAAAATCCGTTCTCGCTGCTGCTGCTGGCGCCGGTCACGGTGTCGGCGGCGACGCTGCCGCCGGCCAGCACCTTCCTCCTCGGCGGACTGGCGTTCTCGGCTTCGGCGATGCTGGTGCACAACTACTGGCCGCTGCCCTGGTACGAGGGCATGCGTTTCGACAATCCCCTGCTTTACAAACTCGGGGTGCTGGCCGCGATCGCCGCAGGCATGGTGTTCATCGCGCTCTATGCCTGGCGGCTGGCGCGCGAGGCGGAGCTGATGACGCGGGCCTTGTCCGCGACCGAGCAGGTGCTGGCGCGCGAGCAGCGGTTGCATGCCCTCGACGGGCTCGCGGCGGCGGCGGCGCACGAACTCGGCACGCCACTGTCGACCATCGTCCTGGTGACGAGCGAGCTGGCGCGCGAGGTGCGCGGCACGCCGCTGGCCGAGGACGTGACGCTGCTGCGCGATCAGGCGACCCGTTGCCGCGAGATCCTGCAGAAGTTGACGCGCACACCGGGCGAGCCCGACAGCTGGTATCAGCGCCTCAGCCTGCGTGAGCTGCTCGAGGAGGCATCCCGCCCGTATTCGGAGGGGCGCGTGACCATCGAGGTCAAGGGCGCGCCCGACACGCTGGCGAGTGGCACCGGCGTGATCGAACCCGTGGCCTTCCGCAGGCCGGGCATGATCTACGGGATCGGTAACATCATCGAGAATGCGGTCGATTTCGCCGGCAGCCGGGTCGAGATCGCGGCCCGCTGGTCGTCGAGCACGGTCAATATCGTCATCTCCGACGATGGTCCCGGCTTTCAGGTCGATCTGCTCGAGACGCTCGGCGAGCCCTATGTCTCGACCCGGCGCCAGCAGCCCGGAAAGCGGCCGGGCAGCGCCGGCGGTCTCGGGCTCGGTTTCTTCATCGCCAAGACCTTGCTGGAACGGTCCGGCGCCCAGATCGGCCTCGAAAACCGGGTCGAGCCTGAACATGGCGCCATTGTGACGCTGACCTGGCCGCGGGAAGAGTTCGAGCGCGAACAGAAAGACCAGCCGTGACACCTTCGGCTGGGCTGCACCGCCGCGTTTCCCTTTCCGCTGGAAGAAGTTGGCAGGATTGGGCCGGGCCTTGTATAAGAGGCGTCCGGGAGGAATAAAAAATTGACAGAAGATCTTTCATTTCAGAAGGACGAGCTGCCCGAGGACCGGACGCTGATCATCGTCGATGACGACCGGTCGTTCCTGCAGCGCGTCGCCCGCGCCATGGAGTTGCGCGGCTTCGAGGTGCGCAGTGCCGCATCGGTCAACGAGGGCGTCGAGCTGATACGTCAGCATGCGCCGGCGTTCGCCGTGATCGACATGCGCCTCGAGGACGGCAGTGGCCTCGATGTCATCGCCGAGCTCGGACGACTGCGGCCCAACGCGCGCGCCATCATCCTGACCGGGTACGGCAACATCGCGACGGCGGTGACGGCCGTGAAGCTCGGTGCCGTCGACTATCTGGCGAAGCCCGCCGATGCCGACGAGATCACCGACGCGCTGCTCGCGCCGGCCAACTCGAAGGCGCCGCCGCCGGAGAACCCGATGTCGGCAGACCGGGTGCGGTGGGAGCACATCCAGCGCGTTTACGAGCTGTGCAACCGTAACGTCTCGGAGACGGCGCGCCGGCTCAACATGCATCGCCGCACGCTGCAGCGCATCCTGGCCAAGCGCGCCCCGAAATAGGCGGCTCTCCCCGGGACCGTCTGCTCTCCCGGAGCGCGCGTCTGCGCACCCTTGTCTCATTGACGAGGTGGGGCGGCTGGCGTCCATACGGGCGCATGCGCAATGACGCGCAGGGGGAACGCCATGGCCAAGCTGCCGCCACGCTACAACGCCGTCGCCATGCCGCTCGTGCTGAGCGGCCTCATGACCATCATCGTCTCCGGCATTTCCACACTCAACGCCATCGGCTTCGCGCCGGGCTGGGGTGGCAAATGGTTCAGCGCCTGGCTGCTGTCGTGGGCCGTGGCGTTTCCGGTGATGGTGTTCGTGCTACCGGTCGCGCGGCGCATCGTCGCCAACTTCGTCGAGGCGCCGCCGATGCCGGGCGCGGTGCGCAAGTAGCTTCCGCTTCGGCAAGGCCGCCGCGGCGGGGGAGTGCCGAGCCGGTTCAACCGCCGCCGAGGCGTCCGGCCGCTTCCGGATCGCGGTCGATCGCCGATGCGAGCCGCAGCGCGGCCGCGCGCGCGAACGACAGCAGCAGCGCGCGCCGGCGTGCCGGGGCAAGTTTGTGCTCTGGCGCAGTTCGCACGATCTCGCCGCCATAGCGATCGGCGAGGATCAGCCCCACGTCGTCCGGCAGCACTTCGCAGGGGAAGTCCGCAGCCACAGCGAACAGCAGGCGGTCGCAATAATCGCGGTACTCGTGCCACTTGGAGTCGCTGCGAAAGTCAGCGAGGCACGACTTGATCTCGACGATCCAGATGGTGCCTGCATCGTCCATCCCGATCACGTCGGCGCGGCGGCCGTTGGCGAGTGGCAATTCGTACAGTGGAGCGAGGCCGTGCAGCCGCAACAGCCGTCCGACACCGCGCTGAATGTCGCGCGCGGCGGGGGACTGGCGGCCATCGGGCGTGATCTCGGGCACGTCGTTCGATGGCGCCTCGGTCACGCGGTCGCGGAATTGCGGTGACATCGCTGATCTCGTCATTCAATCGCCATCAGGGGATGAAATCCGGCCGGTTCTGACACTGCAGAAGTGGCGCCGCGTTCCTATACCACGTTCGCTGGCAAGTCTTGCGCGGCGGGGTGGCGTCCGTAACAGACCTGAGATCGGTCGCGACAGCGGCACGCTGCGCTACGACCACGTTGGACAGCTTACCCACACCACGAACGCAGAGCACGATTGGGTCAGATATGCTCAAGAAATGGCTACGTGGCGAAAAGCCGGCGAGCGATGTGACAGCGGACCTGCCGCCCGCGGCGTCCGCCGCAGCGGGCGATCAGCAGGCCGAGACGCCGAAAGCGCCGGACGAGAAATCGGACACGGCGTCGTCGCGACTTATGGCCGAGGCGCTGCGCCGCATCGTCGATCCGGCGCGGCTCGGCTTTGCAACGACTGCGGACATCGATCCCGCGGGCGGACTGATCGGGCAGGACCGGGCCCTCGACGCGATCGCCTTCGGCAGCGAGATGGGCAGTCTCGACTTCAACATCTTCGTGCTCGGACCGCCGGCCGCCGGCAAGACCACGGCGGTGCTCACATATCTTGCGGGTGTCGCGCGGGCGCGGCCGACGCCGCCCGACTGGGTCTACGTCCACAATTTCGAGACCCCGCACGAGCCGCACGCGATGCGTCTGCCGGCCGGGCGTGCCCGTGTGTTCGCCAAGGCCATGCTGGCAGCGATCGACGAACTCACGGCGACGGTGCCGGCGGTGTTCGAGGGTGACGACTACCAGTCGCGCCGCCGCGCCATCGATACCGAATTCCGGGCCTTGCAGGAGGATGCCTTTGCCGCGCTCACTCGCAAGGCCGAGCAGCAGAACATCACGATCCTGCGCACGCCGACCGGCTTCGTCATGGCGCCGATGCACGATGGCGAGGTGGTGAAGCCGGAGACGTTCGCGGCCCTTCCCGTCAGCTATCGCGAGGATGTCGCCACGCGTATCGACACTCTGCAGAAGGAACTCGGCGAACTGATCGAGGCGGCGCCGCGGGCGGAGAAGGAGCGCCGCCTCCGGGTCGGTGCTCTCAACGAGGACGTGGCGCGCGGGCTCGTTTCGAATGCGTTGACGCCGGTACGGGCGGCACATGGTGACCTCGACGAGGTGCTGGCCCATCTCGAAGCCGTCGAAGCGGGGCTCATTGCCGACGTGGCTCTGTTCATCCGGCCGGCAGGCGATGGCGAAAGCCTGCCCGAGCCGCTCGACACCGCGCGCGATCCGCGCCTGCGCCGGTTTCTCGTCAACGTCGCCGTCGCACACGACGACACGAGCGCCGGCGCCCCGGTGCACGAGGAACTGAATCCGATCTATCCCAACATCGTCGGCCGCATCGAGCACAAGGCGCGCATGGGGGCGCTGCTGACCGATTTCATGCTGATCTCGGCCGGCGCGCTGCATCGGGCCAACGGCGGCTTTCTGCTGATCGATGCGCGCAAGCTGCTCACCGCGCCGCTCGCCTGGGAAGCCCTGAAGCGCGCGCTCAAATCCGGCGAGATCCGCATCGAGCAGCCATCCGAGATGATGGGGTTGCTGACCACCGAGACGCTGCAACCCGAGCCCATCCCGCTCGACGTGAAGGTGATCCTGTTCGGTGAGCGTGACCTCTACTACAGCCTGGCGCAGGCGGACCCAGAGTTCGCGCGGCTGTTCAAGGTGCAAGCCGACTTCGACGACGCGATGGCGCGGTCGGAAGAGAACGATCGCGCATTCGCCGGTCTGGTTGCGTCGATCGTCACGCGTCATCGCCTGAAGCCCGTGACCGCAGCAGGTGTCGCGCGCCTGATCGAGGAAGGCGCACGGATGGCCAGCGACCGGGACAAGGTCTCGCTCGAGATCGGCCGCATCGCCGACATCGTGCGTGAGGCCGACCACCTCGCCGGCAAGTCGGATCGCGACACCATCGATGCCGCCGACATCGCCGCCGCGGTGGCTGCACGCCGGCAGCGCGCCGACCGGTTGCGGGAGCGCGCGCAGGAGGCAATCGCGCGCGGGATCGTGCTGATCGATACCGAGGGTGCCAAGGTCGGGCAGATCAACGGTCTGTCTGTGCTGGAGCTTGGCGAGCTGTCGTTCGGGCATCCGGGCCGCATCAGCGCGCGCGTGCGCTTCGGATCGGGCCGCGTCACCGACATCGAGCGAGAGGCGAAGACCGGCGGACCGCTGCATTCCAAGGGCGTGATGATCCTGTGGGGCTTCCTCGCCGGGCGCTACGCTCTCGAGCAGCCGCTGGCGCTCGCCGCGAGCCTCGTGTTCGAGCAGAGTTATGGCGGAGTGGACGGCGACAGCGCCTCGTCGGCCGAGCTTTATGCGCTGTTGTCGGCGCTCTCCGAGGTAGCGATCCGCCAGGGGCTGGCGGTCACCGGCTCGATCAACCAGTGGGGCGAGGTGCAGGCGATCGGCGGGGTCAACGAGAAGATCGAAGGCTTCTTCGATATCTGCGCCGCGCGCGGGCTCGACGGGACGCAGGGTGTGCTCATCCCGGAGGCCAACGTACAGCACCTGATGCTGCGTGATGACGTGGTCGAGGCGGTGCGCGCGGGCCGCTTCTCCATTCACAGTGTGGCGACGGTCGATCAGGGCATCGAACTTTTGACCGGCATGCCGGCGGGCGAGCGCGGCAGTGACGGCGCCTTTCTCGCGGCGAGCATCAATCGGCTCGTCGAGGACAAGCTGCTGGGCTATGCGCGCCAGGCGCGCGAGCTGGCGCGCACGCCGCGCGACGCCGCAACCGACAAGGGAGGCAGCGCGTGACGGCGCACGTCGCGGAGCGCGGAGAGGGCCGCGGCCGGGTCGTTCTCGGTCTCGATTGCTCGGCCGACTGCGACGATGCGGTGATCGCCGCAGCGATCCTCGTCGCAAGATCGTTCGGCGCAGAGATCGAAGGCTTTTTGATCGAGGATCGCCAGATCTTCGACGCCGCCGGCTACACCTTCGCGCGTGAGATTTCTCCGGGCCATGATACGGCCGGGCGTCCGCTGATGGTCGATGAGATGTCGCGGCGCATGGCTCTCTCGGCCCGCGCGGCAGGTCGGCGCATCACCGAGCTTGCTGCGGCGGCCTCGGTGCCGCTCGCGCTGTCGCATGTTCGCGATACGCCGGTCGGAGCACTGGTGCGGGCGTGTCAGGCGGCGGGGCCGTGGAACGTCGTCGCGCTCGGTGAGCCGCTGTCGACCGCGACGCTCGATCGACTCGAAGGCCTGTTCGAGCGCGTCGGCGGCATGACGGGCGTCGTCATCGCAGCGCGCTCCGCCGCAAGATCGCGGAGAGCGGCGACGCCGGGACCGGTGGTCGCCGTCGTCGAACATCCCGACCGTCTCGCCGGCATGGTGCGGACGGCGTCGCGCATCGCGGCGGCGGCTTCCGCGCCGATCGTCGTCGCGGTGTTGGCCGAGAGCCGCGCCGGCATGAGCTGGCTCGCGGCAGAGGTGCGCGCGGCCCTGCCGGAAGACGATCGCCTCGCGCTGCAAGAGCTGGCGCAACCCGGTGGCGGTGTGGCGGTGATCGCCGAGAGCCTGCGCCGCCTGCACGCCGGCTTCGTCATCGCCGAACTCGGCGGTCTGGTGCTGCCGCCGGGCGGCGACATGCGCCCGCTGGCCGCGACCCTTGCGTGCCCGCTGCTGGTCGTGCGCTGAAGCTGCTCACGAACCGAAGAACAGCGCGTCGGTCGATCCGGTCAATTTGGGATCGATGGCGCCGACGGCATCGGCATCCTTGTCGTCGTAGTCGAACGCCGACAGCACGAGGCGTATGCACTCGAGCCGCGCGCGGCGCTGGTCGTTGGCGCGGATCGCGGTCCACGGTGCCGTCGGCGTATGGGTGAAGCGGAACATGTCGTGCTGCGCCTTGGTGTAGGCGTCCCATTTCGTCAGCGCGGCGAGATCGATGTCGGAGAGTTTCCACTGCTTCAAGGGATCGTGGCGGCGCTCGTGGAAGCGCTCGAGCTGCGTTTCGCGTCCGATCGTCAGATAGATCTTGAACAGCTTGATGCCGTCCTGCACGAGCAGGGCTTCGAACTCTGGCGCATCGCGCAGGAAGTCCGCGACCTGCGCCTCCTCGGCGAAGCCCATGACGCGCTCGACGCCGGCGCGATTGTACCAGGAGCGGTCGAACAGCGTGATGTCGCCGGCTGTCGGCAGGTGCGGGACGTAGCGTTGGAAGTACCATTGGCCGCGCTCGGCCTCGGTCGGCTTCGGCAAGGCGACGGAACGCGCGTGACGGGGATTGAGATGCTGCATGAAGCGCGAGATGCAGCCGCCCTTGCCGGCGCTGTCACGGCCTTCGAACAGCACGACGAGGCGGGTGCCGGTCTTGCGGATGTGGGTCTGCAGCTTGACCAGCTCGAACTGCAGTTCGCCGAGCTGCTTTTCATAGGCCTTTCGCTTCAGCTTCTTGTCGTAAGGGTATCCGCCGGCGGTCAGCGCGTTGTCGGCGATGTGATCGGGAAGTTTCGGATCGTCGATGTCGAAGCCGATCTCGGACTTGACGATGGCGGCATTCGAGCGGGTTTTGGCCTCGTCTGCCGGTTGTCGCTGGCCCTTGCCCTTGTCACTGTTCTTCTTCGCGCGCGTTGCCTTGTCGCTGGCCGCCATGCTGCCCTCCCGGTCGCGGACGTTCGTCATGTACCTGTCGTCGAACCATCTTTTACATGCTTTCTGGATCAAGTCCGCCAAACTTGATAGCGCATGGCAGTAGCGAAGCTGCGGAGACCGGGTGGCGGTCGAAGGGATGGTTTCCCGTGAGCGAGAGTGACAGCGGCTGGATCGAGCGGGGCCGCGCCGCAGCACAGAGCCTGTCCGACCGCCTCGGTGGGCGACGTCTCGTCGCGCTGGCTCCCCTGCTCGCTTTGTTGTTCGTCTTGCGCCTCGGGGGGGCGGTATCGACGCCGGTGGCGGTGTTGCTGGCGATCGCCGCGATCGGCGGGGTGGCTGTTATCGCGCGCATGCGCGCCAACGAGCCGGCCGGTTCGGCATCGCCGGGAATCCGCGCCACGAGTGAAGCGTGGCGGCAGGTCGTCGCCGCGATCCCCGATGCGGCCATTGCCCTCGACGACACCGGGCACGTTCTTCACATCAACGGGCTCGCCGGTGAGCTGTTTCCAGGACTGCGGCCCGGCCCCGCTCTGACGCGCACGCTGCGTTATCCGGAGTTGACAGCCGCCGTCGACTCGGCGGCCAGCGTGCTGCAGCCGGCGGCCGTGCAGATCGTCGAGCGCATTCCCGTGGAGCGGCGCTTGACGGCGGTCGTCACGCGGCTTGCGCCGCGCCATGGCGAAGAGCGCGGTGCTCCCTCGCTGCTCGTCACCTTCCGCGATCTTTCCGAGCAGGAGCGGTTGGCGCAGATGCGCGAGGATTTCGTCGCCAACGCCAGCCACGAGCTGCGCACACCGCTCGCCTCGCTCAAGGGCTTCCTGGAAACCCTGCAGGGGCCGGCGCGCAACGATCCGGCCGCGCAGGAGCGCTTCCTCGGATTGATGACCAGCCAGGCGGATCGCATGAGCCGGCTGATCGACGACCTGCTGTCGCTGAGCCGCGTCGAAATGCGAGCTCACGTGCCACCGCGCGGCATCGTCGACCTCAACGAAGCGGCGCGCTACGCCCTCGACACGCTGGCGCCGCTCGCCGCGCAGGCAGGAGCGGAGTTGAAGCTGAAGCCGTCGGACAGGCCCGCAAGGATTCGCGGCGATCGCGACGAGTTGCTGCAGGTCATCACCAACCTCGTGCAGAATGCCATTCTGCATGCCGGCCGCGGCAAGGGGCCGATCGAGGTTCGCGTGACACGTGCGCCCGGCGACGGGAAACGGGCGCCGCGCGCGTCCATCGCGGTGCGCGATCAAGGGCCTGGCATCGCCGCCGAGCATCTGCCGCGCCTGACGGAGCGATTCTATCGTGTCAGCGCCGCCGCCAGCCGCGCCAGGGGCGGCACCGGGCTCGGCCTCGCCATCGTCAAGCACATCGTGGCGCGCCATCGCGGCGAACTCGGGATCGAGTCGCGGCTCGGCGAGGGCTCCACCTTCACGGTTGCCTTCGACGAAATAGCGGACGCATAGTATTCTTTATAGATCAATGGCTTGATCTGTCACGAAACGATTGCGTTGGTTCTTTATCTAAGGGGCACCGGCGAAGCGCCGGCTGATCGGAGACAGGGCGGGTGAGCCGCCTCTCCCGTGAAACATGGAGATCAGCGTGAACAGCAAGCTCGTTGCCCTTTCCGCGGCCGTCGCCGCCCTGGGCACCTTCGCGAATGTCGACGCGGCGTCGGCGCGCGACCAGATCCGCATCGTCGGTTCCTCGACGGTGTATCCGTTCACCACCGCCGTCGCCGAGCAGTTCGGAAAGGCCGGCCTCGGCAAGACCCCGGTGGTCGAGTCGACCGGCACGGGCGGCGGCTTCAAGCTGTTCTGCGGCGGCGTCGGCGTCGATCACCCGGATTTCACCAACGCCTCGCGCGCCATCAAGAAGGGCGAGTTCGAGCTCTGCGAGAAGAACGGCGTCAAGGATATCGTCGAGATCAAGGTCGGCATCGACGGCCTCACCATCGCCCAGTCGAAGGCTGGCGGCAGCATTGCGCTGACGCGCAAGCAGGTGTTCCAGGCGCTCGCCGAGATGGTGCCGGACAAGGACGGCAAGCTCGTCGCCAATCCCTACATGAAGTGGTCCGACATCGACCCGGCGCTGCCGGCCGTGAAGATCGAGGTTCTGTGTCCGCCGCCGACTTCCGGCACGCGCGACTCGTTCCATGAACTGTTCATGGAGAAGGGCGCCGAGGGGTTCGATACCCTGAAGGCACTGAAGAAGGACGACAGCAAGGCCTTCGACAAGGTGTGGAAGTCGATCCGCAAGGACGGCGCCTACGTTGAGGCCGGCGAGAACGACAACGTGATCGTGCAGAAGCTGGAAGCCAACAAGGATGCGTTCGGCATCTTCGGCTACTCGTTCCTCGAGGAGAACACCGCGAAGCTGAAGGGCGTCGCCATCGAGGGCGTCGAGCCCGAGTACGACGCGATCTCGGCCGGCAAGTACAAGGGCGCGCGTCCGCTGTTCGTCTATGCGAAGAAGCAGCACGCTGGCGTCATCCCCGGCATGGACAAGTTCATTGCCGAGTATGTCTCCGACAAGGCCATGTCGAAGGACGGCTACCTTGCCCGCAAGGGTCTGGTCGCTCTCCCCGGTGACGAGGCCAAGAAGGTCGCCGAGGGTGCGATCGCCATGAAGACGATCACCATCGACGCGACGCACTGATCGCGTGACATTGCGGCCGCACGACGCTTCGGCGTCGTGCGGCATCGCAGGCGTGTGACGCACAAGCGCCGCATGCTGGAAACCAGGGGCCCCGCATGTCCGGCATATATTTCACGATCATGGCTGCGCTCGTTCTCGCCGGCTTCTTCCTGGCGCAGAAGCGGGCCTCAGGCGTGCAGAGGGAAGTCGCGGCGGGATCGCTTCATTCGCTGCCCATCTACCACGGCCTCTACACGGCGGCGCTGACGTTCGCGCCGATGCTGCTGGTCTACGCGATCGGCGCCCCGCTGCTCGAGCGCGTCGCCACATCTTCGGCGCTCGCTGCGTTTCCGGCGGACGTGGTTGGCAACGATCTCTATCGCGGCGCCACGCTGCGCGACATCTACAACGTTGCGGCCGGACAGTACTCCGGGACCCCTTCCGCCGAACTGAAGACGGCGGCAGATGCGCTGACGGGCACGCTCTCGCTTGGCCGTTCGGTCATCCTCGGTCTCGGCGTAGCGCTCGGCCTCGCCGGCCTGGCGCTCGGCTTCACGAGCGTCGGTCGTGAGTTCCGTGCCCGCAACCGCTTCGAGCGCTTCGTCAAGGTGGTTCTGCTCGCCTGCGCCACCGTCGCCATCCTGACCACCATCGGCATCGTCTTCTCGGTGCTTTACGAGACCATCCGCTTCTTCTTCGATCCCTCGCTCAAGGGCCGCCCGTCGGTCACCGACTTTCTTTTCGGCACCGAGTGGAATCCGCAGGCCGCGCTGCGCGCCGACCAGGGTGACATCAAGACCGCGTTCGGCTTCGTGCCGCTGCTGACCGGTACGCTGCTCATCACCTTCATCGCCATCCTCGTCGCGGGTCCTCTCGGCCTGTTCTCGGCGATCTATCTGTCCGAGTATGCAACTCCGAGGGTGCGCGCCTGGGCCAAGCCGGTTCTCGAAATCCTCGCCGGCATTCCGACGGTCGTTCTCGGATTCTTCGCGGCACTGACCGTGGCGCCGCTGATCCGCGGCTGGGGCCAGCACGTCGGTCTCGACATCGCGTCGGAGAGCGCGTTGGCGGCTGGCGTGGTCATGGGCATGATGATCATCCCGTTCATCTCGTCGCTTTCCGACGACGTCATCAACGCTGTGCCGCAGTCGCTGCGCGACGGTGCCTATGCGCTCGGCGCCACCAAGTCGGAGACGATCCGCAAAGTGGTGTTGCCGGCGGCGCTGCCGGGCATCGTCTCGGCCTTCATGCTGGCCATCAGCCGCGCCATCGGCGAGACCATGATCGTCGTGATGGCCGCCGGTCTCGCCGCCAATCTCACGTTCAACCCGCTCGAAGCCGTCACTACCATCACCGTGCAGATCAAGACCATCCTCGTCGGCGACCAGGAGTTCGACAGCGCCAAGACGCTGGCGGCCTTCGCGCTCGGCTTCGTGCTCTTCTTCGTCACGCTGACCCTCAACGTCATCGCGCTCGCGATCGTGCGCCGCTACAGAGAGCAATATGACTGACATCTCGATGGAAGGGGCCGGTGCGGGACGGCAGCGCCGCCTCGACGTGACCTCGGATGCCGCGCGTGCCCGCATCCGCCGCCGCTATCGCGCCGAGTCGCGGTTCAAGGCGTATGGCATTGCCGCGCTGACGGTGACGGCAGCGTTCCTCGCACTGCTCATGTTCGACATCCTGCGCAACGGACTGCCGGCCTTCTGGCAGCATTCGCTGGTCCTCGACGTTCCGGTGAAGGCCGATGTGGTCGATCCGGCAGGCAAGCGCGAGACGGACGCCATTCGAAGCGCGGACTACTTTCCGGTGATGAAAGCGGCTCTCGATAACGCGATCCCGGGCATCGAAGGCCGCGCCGCCAGCAAGCAGTTGTCGCGCCTGCTCTCCACGGGCGCTCCGGACGGGCTGCGCCAGATGCTCGTTGCCGATCCGTCGCTGATCGGCACGACCGTCAAGACGTCGCTGATGCTGTCGGACGATGCCGACCTCTACTACAAGGGGACCGGGACGAGGGTCGAGAGCCGTACGTCGCAGAGCGCAGCGACGCCGAGCGGTCTCAAGGGTGAGGTCACGATCCTGGCGTCCTCGAATGAGTTCGCCGGCGAACTCAAGACAATCAAGGATGCCATTCGCGAGCGGGCTGCTGCGCTGACGAACGAGGCTGCGCGCGTAGAGCGGGCCAGCCAGGGCAAGGGGGTCGAGAGGGTCACGCAACTGCGCGATCAGGCGGCGGTGCTCGCAGCGCGCTACCAGCAACCGGGTGCCGCAGAGGCGCTCGACGGCAGGATGGCAAGTGTGCTCGTCGCCATCAACGGCGGCCTCGTCAAGGCGACGAAGATCGAGGCGTCCGGCATCACCGGCGACGTACTGCTGCCGTTGAAGTCGCAAGACGAGGCGAAGCCCGGAACGTGGCAGGTGGTGCGGTACCTGACGCCCGAGGCAGATCGCAAGGTGAGCGATCAGGAGGTCGCCTTCCTGGAACGCCTGCGCGAGATCGGCGCAGTGCGCAACGGCTTCAACTGGAACTTCTTCACCAGCGGCGACAGCCGCGAGCCGGAGCTCGCGGGTGTGCGCGGCGCGCTGATGGGCACGGCGCTGACGCTGCTCGTCACGCTTCTGCTTTGCCTGCCGATCGGCGTGATGGCGGCGATCTACCTCGAGGAGTTCGCGCCGAAGAACCGCCTGACCGATCTCATCGAGGTGAACATCAATAACCTCGCCGCCGTGCCGTCGATCGTGTTCGGTCTGCTCGGTCTCGCGGTGTTCCTCAACTTCTTCAATCTGCCGCGCTCGGCGCCGCTGGTCGGTGGTCTGGTGCTGGCACTGCTGGTGCTGCCGACCATCATCATCGCCGCGCGTGCCGCGCTGAAGGCGGTGCCGCCGTCAATCAAGGAAGCGGCGCTCGGTGTCGGCGCCTCGCACCAGCAGGCGGTGTTCCATCACGTGCTGCCGCTCGCCATGCCGGGCATCATGACCGGCACCATCATCGGCATGGCGCACGCACTCGGCGAGACGGCGCCGCTGCTGATGATCGGCATGGTGGCTTTCATCGTGGATGTGCCGGGCGCCTTCACGGATGCGGCGACCGTGCTGCCGGTGCAGATCTACCTCTGGTCGGATCTGCCGGAGCCGGCCTTCCAGGCCAAGACGGCGGCGGCGATCGTGGTGCTGCTCGGCTTCCTGTTCCTCATGAACGGTGCCGCGATCTGGCTGCGCAAGAAGTTCGAGCGGCGTTGGTAAGTCTCCGATATGAAGGGCTCAGCCACTATGGATATGTCGACCATCGAGCAGGCCAAAGCGATGATGACGCCGCACATCGGATCCGCACCGCAAGCGGACATCAAGGTGACCGCGCGGGATGTCAACGTCTACTACGGTGAAAAGCAGGCGCTGAAGGACGTGTCGGTGGACATTCCGGCACGCAGTGTCACGGCCTTCATCGGGCCCTCCGGTTGCGGCAAGTCGACGTTCCTGCGCTGCATCAATCGCATGAACGACACCATCCCGATCTGCCGCGTCACCGGTAAAATCGAGATCGACGGCCAGGACATCTATGATCCTGTGCTCGACGTGGTGCAGTTGCGCGCCCGCGTCGGCATGGTGTTCCAGAAGCCGAACCCGTTTCCGAAGTCGATCTACGAGAACGTCGCCTACGGGCCGCGCATTCATGGCCTCGCCACGTCGAAGGCGGAGCTCGACGAGATCGTCATGTCGAGCCTCGAGAAGGCAGGACTGCTGAAAGAGGTGAAGGATCGACTCGACGATACCGGCACGGGGCTTTCCGGCGGCCAGCAGCAACGCCTGTGCATTGCTCGCGCCATTGCCGTCAGCCCCGAAGTGATCCTGATGGACGAGCCGTGCTCGGCGCTCGATCCGATCGCCACGGCGAGGGTCGAAGAGTTGATCGACGAGTTGAAGGCCAACTTCACCATCATCATCGTCACGCACTCGATGCAGCAGGCGGCGCGCGTGTCGCAACGGACCGCGTTCTTCCATCTCGGCAACCTGGTCGAGGTCGGCAGCACCAGCGAGATCTTCACCAGCCCCAGGGACCAGCGTACCCAGGATTACATCACCGGACGGTTCGGCTGATGTCGCAGCTCGGTCGCCTGTTCGGCTTCACAGACAAGACGCAGAACCCGGAGAGGTCGCGCATGATCCCGCATACCGTCAAATCCTACGAGGCTGAACTCGAGGTCCTCGACAAGAAGATCGCGCAGATGGGCGGTCTCGCCGAGCACAACCTGGCGCAGGCGTTCGAGGCGCTGCAGAAGCGCGATCCGCGCCTCGCCGACATGGTGATCGCCGCCGACAGCGCCATCGACGCGCTCGAAAAGGACATCGAGCAGCAGGTCATCCTGATGATCGCGCGGCGTCAGCCGATGGCGAGCGATCTGCGCCATGTGGTCGCCGCGTTGCGCATCACCAGCGATCTCGAGCGCATCGGTGATCTCGCCAAGAACATCGCCAAGCGCGCCAATGCGATCGCCGACGAGGCGCACCCGAAGCCCGTCATCACCGGACTCGGCCATATGGTCGAGATGTCGCTGAAGCAGCTCAAGATGGTGCTCGACGCCTATGCCGAGCGTGATGCCGCGCGCGCGCTCGAAGTGTGGCGCAACGACCTGCAGATCGACGCGATGTACAACTCGCTGTTCCGCGAGCTGCTCACGTACATGATGGAAAACCCGCGCAACATCGGCATTTCAACGCACCTGCTGTTCGGCGCCAAGAATCTCGAACGGGTCGGCGATCACACCACCAACATCGCCGAGACGATTCACTACCTCGTGACCGGCCAGACGGTGACCGAGAAGCGCCCGAAGAGCGACGAGACGAGCACCACACTGCACCAGCAGGACGAGTGATGGGCGAGCATATCAAGATGATAGATGCCCGGTCGGACATTCTGCCCCACGCGCTCGGCGCCAAGGTTCTGGTCGTCGAGGACGAGGAGGCGCTGGCCGAAGTGCTGCGCTACAACCTCGAAGCGGCCGGATACGCCGTGGTGCGCGCGGCGACCGGTGACGAAGCCGAACTGCTCGTCGCGGAAGAGCGGCCCGACCTCATCCTGCTGGACTGGATGCTGCCGTCGGTCTCAGGCATCGAGATCTGCCGCCGCCTGCGCAATCGCAGCGACACGCGCGCCGTGCCAATCATCATGCTGACGGCGCGCGGCGAGGAAGCAGACCGCATCCGCGGCCTCGCCACCGGCGCCGACGATTACGTTGTAAAGCCGTTCTCGCTGCCCGAGCTGATGGCGCGCGTCCGGGCCCTGCTGCGCCGATCGTCTCCCGAGCGTGTCGCCGAGGTCCTGACCGCGGCCGAGATCACGCTCGACCGCGCCGCGCATCGCGTCATGCGCGGCAGTCGCGAGGTGCGCCTCGGGCCGACCGAATACCGCCTGCTCGAGTTCCTGATGCAGTCACCGGGTCGGGTGCTGTCGCGCGCGCAATTGCTCGACGGCGTGTGGGGACGCGACGCCTACGTCGACGAGCGTACGGTCGACGTGCATATCGGCCGGCTGCGCAAGGCGCTCGTGCGCGGCCGCGAGAGCGATCCGATCCGCACGGTGCGCGGCGCCGGATACGTATTCGGCGAGCGCACCCCGGCCTGA
>ERZ1645187.810-NODE-810-length-30514-cov-12.659641_pt1 | contig 30514 bp, 25 predicted proteins | sample MGYA00575352_ERZ1645187 | MGnify/ENA primary metagenome ERZ1645187 (study PRJEB40837, sample SAMN11349314) | freshwater sediment metagenome | isolation source: river sediment | host: Sediment | place: India: Wazaribad , New Delhi | collected 2017-02-21 ... | reverse complement strand
GGCGTCGAGGATGAGGTCCAGGCCGTAGTCGAACTCGGCGGCGAAGGAGTAGCCGTTCGCCAGTGCGGGGATGACCGCGGCCAGGTGCGGGTAGTCCTGCAGCAGGGAGGCCACGCCGGCGGCGTAGGCCTCCGCACCCGCGTCCGCCGTGGGGTCGAAGGGCAGGTTCTGCTCGGTGAGGACGAACCCGTAGACGTAGGCGTCGATGACGGAGAACGCGTGGGCGGCGAGGGCGGCGGGGAAGCCGTTGGCGAGCAGGCAGCCGAGTACCGCATCGTGGTGCCGGAGTAGCGCGGGTCCGGGGGTGGCGCGGGACTCGATCAGCCCGAGCGCCCACGGGTGGCTGGCGAGCACGTCCCTGGCCGAGGCGGCGCGCTTCACCATGCCCGCGCGCCACGGCTCGTGCTCGCCCGGCAACTCGATCCTCGCGAAGATCCACTCGGCGAGCGCGTCCAAGAGCGCGTCCTTGTTCGCGACGTGGTGGTAGAGCGACATCGCCTCGACGCCGAGTTCCCGGCCGACGTTGCGCATGCTCACCGCCGCCAGGCCGCCGCTGTCAGCGACCGCCACCGCCGCCTCGACGATGCGGGGCCCGCTCAGCGGCCGCCGTTGGTCCACTCTTCACCCTCCTTGTGCTCTTACAACCGTAAGGCTACGCTGGCGGCACTGACTTACAAGTGTAAGGGGAATGGTCGTGAGAGCAGCCGTCGTCACGGGGTACGGACCGCCCGAGCGGGTGGTCATCGCCGAGAGACCAACGCCCGAGCCTCGGCGCGGTGAGGTGCTCATCCGCGTCGCTGCCGCCGCGGTCACCTCGGCGGACGCGCGCCTGCGTGCCGGCCGGTTCCCGAAGGGCTTCGGAATCCTGGCCCGTCTCGGGGTCGGGCTGCGCGGTCCTCGGCGCGCGGTCCTCGGCGCCGCACTGTCCGGGACGATCGAGCGCGTGGGTCCCGGCGTGGCCGGGTTCGCGATCGGGGACGACGTCGCCGGGATGAGCGGCACGAGGATGGGCGCCCACGCCGAACTGGCGGCGGTGCCTGTCACCTCGCTGGTCCACAAGCCGGCCGCGGTGTCCCACCCCGAGGCGGCGGGCGTGCTCTTCGGCGGCACCACGGCGCTGTACTTCCTGCGGGACCGTGCCGGGATCCGGCAGGGACAGGCTGTCCTGGTCAACGGCGCCTCGGGGGCGGTCGGGTCCAGTGCGGTCCAGCTCGCCACGCTCGCCGGCGCCGAGGTCACGGCCGTCACCAGTTCACGCAACGTTGACCTCGTCACACGGCTGGGAGCCGATCACGTGGTCGACCACACCAGCACACCGGTGACGGCGCTACCCGGCCCCTACGACGTCGTCCTCGATGCGGTGGGCAACGTCTCCCGTACCGATGGGCTTCGGCTGCTGGCCCCCGACGGAGTGCTGATCCTGGCCGTGGCGAGCCTGTTCGACACTCTCCGGGCCCGGGGTCGGGTGATCGCCGGTCCCGCGCCCGAACGGGCCGAGGACATCGCCCACCTGCTCGAACTCACGGCGAGCGGGCGCCTCGAGCCCCTCACCGAGGTCCTCGGTGGGCTGGACTCGCTTCCGGAGGCGTACCGCCGGATCGACACCGGGCACAAGGTCGGCAACATCGTGGTCCTGCCAGGAGTGCCGGACTGACCGCGCCCGGGTGGCGGGCGGCTCCGGTGGCTAGGCTCATACGGTGGTATCCCTGCACTCGCTGTCCCTGGCCCTCGACCATGTCCTCGACCGCACCGTCCTGCCCGGGTTCTCGGCACTCGGCCACGCGGTGCGTCGCCGGCTCCCCAGCTGGCCGGCAGATCCGGCTCCCGATGCTCTCGTGGGCGCGCATGTGGCCGTGACCGGTGCCACCTCGGGCCTCGGTCACGCGGCTGCGCGGCAGCTCAGTGAGCTCGGCGCGCACGTGCACCTCATCGTGCGGGACGCCGGCAAGGCTGAGGCGGTGGCCGCGGACCTGGTGGGACCGTCGTCGACCTGGCTCTGCGACCTGTCCGACCTCGACAGTGTCCGGCGCTGCGCCCACGAGATGATCGAGGCCGCACCGTCACTCGCCGGCCTGGTCCACAACGCCGGCGCCCTGCCGTCCGAGCGCACCGAGTCGGCCCAGGGCCACGAGATCACGATGGCCCTCCATGTCCTCGGGCCGGTGCTGTTGACCGAGCGGCTCCAACCGCTGCTGGCCGAACAACGGGCGCGGGTCGTGTTCGTCACCTCGGGTGGCATGTACGCCCAGCCGCTGCCGGTCAGCGATCCGGACTACACCACCGGGGAGTACTCGGGCGCCACCGCCTACGCCCGGAGCAAGCGGACCCAGGTGGAGCTGCTGGGAATCCTGGCCGAGCGGTGGGCAGGCCTGCGGGTGTACGCGATGCATCCCGGCTGGGCCGCGACTCCTGGAGTGACGCAGTCGATCCCGACGTTCAACAGGCTCATGGGCCCGATCCTGCGGGACCCGGACGTCGGCGCGGACACCACCACCTGGCTCCTCGCGTCAGACCCGCCCCCACCGGGCGGGGGATTGTGGATGGACCGGCGCCAGCGGCACACCACGATCCTCGGACGCAACGCCCCCACCGAGGAGCAACGGCAGCGGATGTGGCAGTGGGTGGCCGAGGCGGCGGGGATCTGAGGCCACCTCGCCACTCAACACGTGCCCAGAGGTCCCAGATCGCCGCGCTCCGGCCCGAATACGCTTCCTCCACCGGCAACGACGTGGAGGTACCCGATGGAGGGTGTACAGCTGCTCGACCTCGAGGGTCGCGAACGCATCACCGTGACCGTGAACGGCCACGAGATGGAGGTGTACGAGGGCCTCACCGTGCTGCAGGCGCTGCTGCAGGAGGGCCTCCACATCCCGCACCTCTGCTACGACATCCGGCTCCCGCGCTCGAACGGCAACTGCGGCCTCTGCATGGTGGAGGTGGGGGACACCAGGCGGGACGTCAAGGCCTGCCAGACCCCCATGCTCCCGGGCATGGTGATCACCACCAACTCGCAGCGCCTGGAGGACTACCGCAAGGTGCGCCTCGAGCAACTCCTGTCCGACCACAACGCCGACTGCGTGGCGCCCTGCGTCCAGACCTGCCCGGCCAACATCGAGATCCAGCGCTACCTCGGCGCCGTGGCGGACGGGAACTACGAGGCCGCGGTGCGGGTCATCAAGGAGCGCAACCCGTTCCCGGTGGTCTGTGGCCGCGTCTGCCCGCATCCCTGTGAGGCGGAGTGCCGGCGCAGCCTCGTGGACGAGCCGATCGCCATCAACGCCGTCAAGCGTTTCGCGGCGGACTGGGACATGGCGCGCGAGCAGCCCTGGATCCCGCGGAAGGCCGCCCCCACCGGGCACCGGGTGGCAGTGGTGGGCGCTGGCCCGTCCGGCCTGTCGGCCGCCTACTACAGCGCCCGCAACGGCCACGACGTCACCGTCTTCGACAAGCAGCCGCACGCCGGGGGCATGATGCGGTACGGGATTCCTGAGTACCGCCTCCCGAAGGCCACCCTCGACGCGGAGATCGACGTGATCCGGGCGCTCGGTGTGCGGATCGTGACGGGCAAGGCGCTCGGCACCCACCTGCACCTGGAGGACCTCCAGCGTGACTTCGACGCCGTCTACCTCGCGATCGGCTCGTGGCGGGCCACGCCGCTGAACCTCGAGGGGGAGAACGACCAGAACGTGCGGCTCGGGATCAAGTACCTCGAGAGCGTCACGAAGGGCGTGGACGCGCCCCTGGGGGACACCGTCGTCGTCATCGGCGGCGGCAACACCGCCATCGACTGCGTTCGTACGGCGGTGCGCAAGGGCGCGAAGAAGGTCCAACTCCTGTACCGCCGCACCCGCGCGGAGATGCCCGCCGAGCCGCACGAGATCGAGGAGGCCATCGAGGAGGGCGTCGAGATGGTGTTCCTCACGGCGCCGACCGCCATCACCGTGGAGGACGGCGTCAAGCACCTCCACTGCATCCGGATGGAACTGGGGGAGCCCGACCGGTCCGGCAGGCGCCGGCCCGTCCCCGTCGACGGCAGCGACTTCACCGTCCAGTGCGACACGATCATCGGGGCCATCGGCCAGAGCACGAACACCCAGTTCCTCTACAACGACCTCCCCGTGAAGCTCAACAAGTGGGGCGACATCGACATCAACGGCCGCACCATGGAGACGTCGGAGGCGAAGATCTTCTCCGGCGGCGACTGCGTCACCGGGCCCAGCACGGTGATCCAGGCGGTCGGTGCCGGCCGGCGTGCGGCCGAGGCCATCGACCAGTACCTGAACCAGGGCTACGTCCGCCCGGAGAACCCCAACTACCAGTGCAGCCGGGGCTCGCTGGAGGACCTGCCCCGTCATGAGTTCGAGAGGATCCCGGAGATCCCGCGGGCAAAGTCCCGGTCCCTCCCGCTCTCCGAGCGACTCGACTTCAGCGAGGTCGAGTTCACCCTCACCGAGGAGGAGGCCCGGCAGGAGGCCCTGCGCTGCCTGAAGTGCGGCTGCGAGGCCCGCTTCGACTGCGACCTCCGCCAGGAGGCTCGCTCCCACAACGTGCGGTTCGAGACCCCCATCCACGTACGTCCGTGGGTCCCGGTGGTCCGCGACCACCCCTTCATCGTCCGCGACCACAACAAGTGCATCTCCTGCGGCCGCTGCGTGGCGGCGTGCGCGGAGATCGAGGGCGTCAACGTGCTCGCGTACCAGTTCCGTCAGGGCACGCTCAGCGTCGGTACCCACGATGGCCGGCCCCTCATCGACACCGACTGCGTCTCCTGCGGCCAGTGCGTGACCGCCTGCCCGTGCGGTGCGCTGGACTACATCCGCGAGCGGGACAAGGTGTTCGACGCCATGTACGACCCGAAGAAGCTGGTGGTCGGATTCATCGCCCCCGCACCCCGGAGCGTGATCGCCGCGCACTACCAGAAGACGGCGGAGGAGGCGTCCCCGTTCATCGCCGGGATGATGCGACGGGTCGGGTTCGATCGCGTCTTCGACTTCTCCTTCGCGGCGGACCTCACGATCATGGAGGAGGCCACCGAGTTCCTCGACCGCGTCGCGACGGGCGGGCCCCTCCCGCAGTTCACCTCGTGCTGCCCGGGGTGGGTCAACCTCGTGGAGCGCCGCTACCCGGCCCTCATCCCGCACCTCTCCAGCTGCAGGTCTCCGCAGCAGATGATGGGGGCCACCGTCCGGAACCACTACGCGAAGTGGGCCGGCGTGGATCCGGAGGACCTGTACATCGTCTCGATCGTGCCGTGCCTCGCCAAGAAGTACGAGGCGGGGAGGCCGGAGTTCGCCCCCGACGGGCGCCGCGACGTGGACGCCGTGCTCACCACCACCGAACTCATCGAGATGGTGAACATGCGCCGCATCTCCCGGACCGAGATCGTCCCCCAGGACTTCGACCAGCCGTACTCCCGCGTCACGGGCGCGGGCGTCATGTTCGCGGCCTCCGGGGGAGTGGCCGAGGCCGCGCTCCGGATGGCGGTGGAGAAGCTGACCGGCGAGCCGCTGGTGGAGCACCTGTACTTCGAGAACGTCGTCGGCCTCGAGGGCTTCAAGGAGGCGCGAATCGAGGCCGCGGGCCGGACCGTGAGCGTCGCCGTCATCAACGGGCTCGGCAACGCGGAGCCGGTCATCAAGCGGATCCTGAGCGGTGAGGACCTCGGCTACGACTTCATCGAGATCATGGCCTGCCCGGGCGGCTGCATCGGCGGTGCCGGTCATCCCGTGCCCGAACGCGCCGGCGAGATGCAGGAGCGCCTCGCCCTCATCAAGTCGGTCGACTCCCAGTCCGAGTTCCGGAAGTCGCAGGAGAACCCGGACATCCTCCGGCTCTACGACGAGTTCTACGGGGAGCCGAACTCGGAGCTCGCCCACCGGTTGCTCCACACGGCGTACGCGCCGTACCCGACGCCGGTGCCCCTCCACCACTGACGACGGCGCCGCCCCCGGGGCGTCGGGGGCGGCGGCGGCGTTGTGGGAAACTGGGGGCATGGCAATGCGCGAAATCCGGGTCATCGGCGACCCCGTCCTCCGCACCCCGTGCAGTGAGATCACGGAGATCGATGCCCGCGTGAAGCATCTCGTGGAGGACCTCCTCGAGACGGTGGACGAGGAGGGCCGGGCCGGACTCGCCGCGCCCCAGATCGGCGTCTCGCTCCGGGCGTTCTCCTGGAACATCGACGGCGACATCGGGTACATCCTGAACCCCCGCCTCACCGCACGGTCCGAGGACGAGTTCCAGGACGGCGAGGAGGGCTGCCTGTCCGTCCCCGGCCTGTGGTACCCGACCGAGCGGGCGTGGTACGCCCGCGCCGAGGGCATCGACCTGGACGGGCGGCCCGTCGTCGTCGAGGGGGAGGAGATCTGGGGGCGCCTCGTGCAGCACGAGTGCGACCACCTGGACGGCATGCTCTACCTGGACCGCCTCGACCGCGCCACCCGGAAGAAGGCGATGCGCGCCGTCCGGGAGATGATGTAGTACCACATTCCGCGGTTTTCTGGTTCAATGATCACAACCGTGTGATTCCAGGTTCTCGAGGTCGTAGGGGAAGACGTACCTCCGAACCAGGAGTCGAAATGAGTGGAACCTTCACCCGCGGTGTTGTCTTCGTGCACTCTGCGCCACGGGCGCTGTGCCCACACATCGAGTGGGCGATGGGCACGATCCTCGATCAGCGCATCGCCATGGAGTGGACCGACCAGCCGGCCGTGGCCGGGCTGGTCCGCGCCGAGTTCTCCTGGGTGTCCCGTGTGGGCACCGGGGCGCGGCTGGCCTCCGCGCTGCGCGGCTGGACGCACCTGCGCTACGAGATCACCGAGGACGCCTCCCCGGGCAGTGACGGGGGCCGCTGGTCCCACACCCCCGAACTGGGCATCTTCCACGCGCAGACCGACGCCCACGGCAACGTCGTGATCCCGGAGAACCGCATCCGTGCCGCCCTCGAGCACGGGAGCGACCCGGTGCGCCTCCGTCGCGAGCTCGACCTGGCCCTCGGCCAGGCGTGGGACGACGAACTGGAGCCCTTCCGGTACGCGGGGGCGGGCGCCCCCATCCGCTGGCTGCACCGCGTCGGCTGACACGGAGAAGGGGCCCGGTCCTGGTGGACCGGGCCCCTTACTTCCGCGCGCCTCGTCAGGCGCTGCGGACCACGAGGGCCACGTTGTGGCCGCCGAACCCGAAGGCGTTGTTGATGGCGTGCACCGGACCGTCCCCGGGGAGCGCGCGAGGCTGGTCCCGGACGAGGTCGACCGGCAGTTCCGGCTCGGGCTCCGTCACGTTGATCGTCGGGGGAGCGAGCCGCTCCCGCACCGCGAGCACGGTGAAGATGGTCTCGACCGCACCGGCGCCGCCGAGGAGGTGACCGGTCATCGACTTGGTGGCGGACACCAGCACGGACTCGCCGCACACGCGCGAGATGGCCTTCGCCTCGACGAGGTCCCCGGCGGGGGTGGCGGTCGCGTGGGCGTTGACGTGGGCGACGTCGTCGCCCACGATCCCGGCGTCGGCGACGGCGAGGCGCATCGCGCGCTCCTGCCCGGCGCCGGACGGGTCGGGAGGGGCGACGTCGTAGGCGTCGGCGCTCATGCCGACCCCGGCGAGCACCGCGTGGATGCGCGCCCCCCGGGCCTCGGCGTGCTCGCGGGACTCCAGCACGACGATGCCGGCGCCCTCCCCCATGACGAAGCCGTCGCGGGTGACGTCGTACGGCCGGCAGGCGCCCTGGGGGTCGTCGCACCGGGTGGACAGGGCCTGCATCTTGGCGAACGCGGCCAGCGGCATGGGGTGGATCGCGGCCTCGGTGCCCCCGGCGATCACGACGTCGGCGCGGCCCGAGCGGATCATCTCGACGGCGTCCCCGATCGCCTCGGCCCCGGACGCGCAGGCGGAGACGGGGGCGTGCGCCCCCGCCTTCCCGCCGAAGCGAACGGAGATGAACGCCGCCGAGGAGTTCGGCATGAGCATCGGCACCGTCATGGGGAGGACACGGCGGGCGCCCTTCTCCTTCACGGTGTCCCAGGCGTTCAGGATGGTCCAGACGCCCCCGATGCCGGAGGACACCACGACGCCGAGGCGCTCGGGGTCCACCTCGGGTGCGCCGGCGTCCGCCCACGCCTCGTCCGCCGCGATCACGGCGAACTGGGTGGACGGGTCCATCCGCTTGGTGTCACGGACGGGCAGCACCTCGCCGGCCGGAACCTTGAGGGTTCCGGCGAAGTCCACCGGGATCTCGTAGCGTTCCGCCCAGTCGTTGTCGAGGGTGCGGATGCCGGAGGTGCCGGAGAGGGCCGCGGCCCACGTGTCCGGGACGTTCCCGCCGATGGGGTTGGTGGTCCCCAGTCCGGTGACGACAACTTCTGGCATGCTCACTCCTCGGGGGTTGGGGGTGTCCTCAGGCCTGGGCCTTGGCGATGAAGTCGACCGCGTCCTGCACGGTCGAGAGGCTGGTGGCGTCCTCGTCGGGGATGCGCACCTCGAACTTCTCCTCGGCGTAGGTCATGATCGTCATCATCGACAGGGAGTCGATGTCGAGGTCGTCGGCGAACGAGGCCTCGGGCGTCACCTGCTCGGCGGGGAGGCCGGTCTCCTCGGCGACGATCTCGGCGAGGCCTGCGAGGATCTCGGATTCGGTCAGTGCCATGTCTTTGTCTCCTGGGTGTTGTTCTGGTTGGGGAGGACGAACACCTGTGCGGCGTACGCCAGACCGGCTCCGAAGCCGATCTGCAGGGCGACCTGCCCTCCGTGGGCCTGGCCCTCACGGAGCAGGCGCTCCGTTGCCAGGGGTATGGATGCCGCCGACGTGTTGCCGGTCTCGGCGATGTCACGGGCCACCACGACGTCGTCGCGCAGCCCGATGGTCTTGACCATCTGGTCGATGATCCGCATGTTGGCCTGGTGGGGGATGAAGACGTCGACGTCCTCCGGGGTCAGCCCGGCGTCCTCGATGGCCTTCCTCGCGGCGGGGGCCAGCGTGAAGCTCGCCCACTTGAACACCGCGGGTCCCTCCTGCCGGAGGGTCGGCCACGAGGTGTCCGAGCCGTCCCGGAAGGTGAGCCAGGAATGGGTCTGGGTGATGAGGTGGGCCTGGTCGCCGTCGGTCCCCCAGACGGTGGGCCCGATCCCCGGGGTCTCCGAAGCACCCACGACGGCGGCCCCTGCACCGTCGCCGAGGATGAAGGAGATGGTCCGGTCGGTCGGGTCGATGACGTCGGACATGCGCTCGGCGCCGATCACCAGGACGTTCCTCGCCGTGCCGGCGCGCACGAGGGCGTCCGCCTGGCCGATGCCGTAGCAGTACCCGGCGCAGGCCGCGGAGATGTCGTACGCCGCGGCGGGGTTGAGCCCCAGACGCGCGGCGACGATGGCGGCGGCGGCGGGGGTCTGTTCGAGGTAGGTGATGGTCCCGAGGATCACGACGTCGATGTCGGCCGGATCCACGCCCGAGGCTGCGATCGCGGCGCGCCCGGCACCCTCGCACATGTCGAGGAGCGAGGTGTCCTCCGCCGCGCGCCGCCGGGTGACGATGCCCGTGCGCTGGCGGATCCACTCGTCGGAGGAGTTGATCGGTCCGGCGATGTCGTCGTTCGTGACCACGCGCTCGCCGCGGACGCCGCCGACGCCGAGCACCCGGCTGTAGGTCACGGGCTGGGTCACCTTCAGGGTGGTCATGCGTGTGTTCCTTCCGCGACCGCGCGGGCCGTCTCGAGGTCGTCGGGGGAGTTCAGGGCGACCGCGGGGACGCCGCGGAGTTCGCGCTTGGCGAGGCCAGTGAGGACCCCGCCGGGGCACAGTTCGACGATCCCGGTGACGCCGTCGGCGGCCAGCCGGGCCGAGCAGAGGTCCCACCGCACGGGTGAGGTCATCTGGCTGACGATGCGGTCGAGGGCGTCCTGCCCGCCCGTCACGGCCTCGCCGTCCCGGTTGGACAGCAGCGGCACCGTGGGGTCGCCGGGCACGATCCTGCCGGCCGCGACGCGGACCATCTCCTGTGCGCGCGCCATGTGGGAGGTGTGGAAGGCGCCGGCCACCTGGAGCGGGATGACCCTGCTGCGGGCGGGGGCGCCGTCGGCGAGCAGGCCGAGCTGCTCGAGGGTGCCGGCGGCCACCACCTGGCTAGCGGAGTTCACGTTGGCGACGACGGCGCCGGACTCGCCGATGGCGGTGAGCACGGCGTCCCGGTCGCCCCCGACGACGGCGCTCATCCCCGTGGGGGAGGCGGCGGCGTCGTCGGCCATCGCGCGGCCCCGGGTGGCAGCGAGGGCGACGGCGTCACTGGGGCGCAGCACCTCGGCGACGGCGAGGGCGGCGAGCTCCCCGACGGAGTGCCCGGCGGTGACGTCGGGGCGGAGCCCGAGGGCCGAGTGGGACAGCAGCGCGGCCGCCACGATGAGGGGCTGGGCGACGGCGGTGTCCCGGATCGTGTCGGCGTCGGCGGTGGTGCCGAGGGCACGGAGGTCGAGCCCGGCGGCCTCGGACAGCTCGCCGAGCAGGTCGGCGAGCGCCGGGTCGTCCAGCCAGGGCAGGAGCATTCCGGGCGTCTGTGATCCCTGTCCGGGACTCAGTACTGCAAGCACGTTCTCAATACTTCCAACCGTCCCGCCGGCCGCGGCAGCTCCGCGCGCGCAAAGATTGCCATCCCATCCTTGGAGGTTTCCGCAAAAGTGTGGTGCCGCTTACGCCGGAGCGCCGGGGCCCGCCGCATCCGCGAGCCTCCCCACCGCGAGCGCGGTCTGGAGCACGTAGCCCTCGCGGGCGTCCGTCGGGTCCCAGCCCACCACCTGGGAGATCCGGCGGAGGCGGTACCGCACCGTGTTGGGGTGGACGAACAATTCGCGTGCCGCGCCCTCCAGCGACCTTCCCTGGGAGATGTACTCGTCGAGGGTGAGGACCAACGGGGTGCCCGCGGCGACGAGCGGACGGTAGATGTCGTTCACCAGGCTGTGCCGGGCGAGGAGATCCCCGTTCAGCATCCTCTCCGGGAGCAGGTCCTCCGCGAGGACCGGGCGGGGGGCCTTCGCCCACGCGGCCACGGCGAGTATCCCCGCCATCGCCGCACGGGCGGAGCGGCCGGCCTCGGCGATCTCGCGGACGGAGGGGCCGACCACCACCGGCCCGGGCTCGAAGTGCTGGGCGAGGGCGGTGGCGACGGGTTCGGGGCGTGGGTCGGCCCCGAGGACGGCGACGATCCGATCTCCCTGGATGCCGATGAGGGCGTCGTGGGTCAGCTTGCGGGCCTGGGCGCGCAGGCCCGCGGTGAAGCGTTCCGCCTGCCGGGCGGGAGCGGCACCGACCATCACGAGGGTCCGGCCCTCGCCGGTCCAGCCGAGGGTGGCCACGCGCGACTTCAGGGTCTCATCGGGGGCCCCACGCACGATGGCGTCGACGGCGAGCGCCTCCAGCCGCGCGTCCCAGGCACCCCGCGACTCTGCGGCGCGGGCATAGACCTCGGCGGCGGAGAAGGCTACCTCCCGCGAGTAGGCGAGGGTGGACTCGCGGAGGAGCGGACGCTGCTCCGGCTCCACGAGGGCCATGCCGTGCTGCTCCACCACCTGCACGAGGAGGCGGATCAGGGCGACGGTCTGCTGCAGCGAGATGGACCGGGCGAGTTCCGGCGGGGCAACCCGGAAGATCTCGCTGGAGTTGGTGGAGGACGGGGACGGGTCCTCGAGCCAGGACACGAACCGGGCGATGGACTCCTGGGCCACCAGGCCGAGCCAGGACCTGTCCTGGGCGGAGAGTTCGCCGAACCAGGGGAGGTCCGACTCCATGCCGCGGGCGGCCGCGGTCGCGAGGGCAGAACTCCCGTTTCGTAGCCTGCTCACAAGATCGGCGAGCGCGTCCGCGGTCGGCTCGGACAGTGCCACGCTGCGGGAATCCACCATGCTCGAAGCATAGGACCCCGGGGCTTTTGGAGGAAGCCCACTATCGGCGTGGTGGAAGGCGCACAGTGTGGCCATCCTCATGGGCGAGCACCTGCCGCCACCGGTGACCAAGGGTTTATTGTCGTGTGCATGGGAATCATTGACCGGCTCAAGGGCAGGCACTCGGACGAGCCCGAGCCGACCACACAGGACCTCGAGCAGGAACTGCGCTCCCGCCTCGAGGAGGACCCGAACGATCGCGAGGCGCTCATCGGCCTCGCCGAGATCCTCGCCGCCCCACAGGAGGAGGAGATCGCCGACCCGCTCACCGCGGCCCACGAGCCGATCTCCGCGGCCGTCAACCGGCAGACCGCGCTCTGGGCGCTCGCGGAGGACTACGCGGGCAATCCCCACGCCTGGGTTCCGCTCATCGAACTCGCCCGCATCCTCGTGGCCGACGACGAGGAGGGCGCCATCAAGCGCCTCGCCACCGCCTGCGATCGTGAGACCACCGGGAAGGCGCTCGCCAACTCGGTCGCCATGCTCCGGGAGAACGGACTGACCAGCCAGGCCCTGTCGCTCGGCGTCGCCAAGTGGGCTCCTGCCACCCAGTCCTTCGAGGCCGGCACGCAACTCGTGCGCGCCGCGATCGAGGCGAGGGACCCGGGTCGCGCCCGTGAACTCGTCTCCCGCCTGGGGGACGCCCACCCCGAGGAGCCGGAGGTCGCCGAGCTCGAGGCGGCGATCAACGACCTGGAGGCCGCGCTCACCGAGGGACGTTCGCCGGCCTGACCGCCCGCCCACCTGACCGCCGTCCCACCGGGACGAGGAGGAGGCCCGCCCCCAACTCGGGGGCGGGCCTCCTCATGTCACGTTCAGGCGTCTCCGCCGGCGGTGCCGGACTGCCCGGCGTTCACGTTGAACAGTTCGTACTTCTCGATCGCCTGCGCCACCGCGCCGCCGTCGTACCTCCCGGCCTCGGCGAGCGCCTGCAGCGCCCGGGTGGCCATCGAGTGCGCGTCGATGAAGTAGTGACGCCGCGCGGCCGCACGCGTGTCGGAGAAGCCGAAGCCGTCCGCGCCCAGCGTGTAGTAGGGCCGGGGGACCCACGGGCGGATGAGGTCCTGGACCATGTGGTCGAAGTCGGACGTCGCGATGACTGGGCCCTCGGTGTCGTTCAGCCGCTGCGTCACGAACGCGACGCGGCGTTCCTCCTGCGGGTGCAGGAAGTTGTGCTGGTCGACCTCGATGCCCTCGCGCCGCAACTCGTTCCACGACGTCACGGACCACACGGCCGCGTCGACGCCCCAGTCGTCCCGCAGCAGTTGCTTGGCGTGGAGCGCCCACGGCACGCCGACGCCGGAGGCGAGGAGCTGCACCCTCTCGCCACCTGCGTTGTCGTGGTCCGCGATGCGGTGCATGCCCTTGATGATGCCCTCGACGTCCACGTCCTCCGGTTCGGCCGGCTGGACCATGGGCTCGTTGTACACCGTGAGGTAGTACATGACGTTCTGCTCGCGGCTCTCGTCCTGCCCGTACATCCGCTGGATGCCGTCGCGCACGATGTGCCGGATCTCGTAGGCGTAGGCGGGGTCGTAGATGATGAAGGCGTGGTTGGTCCCGGCCAGGATCGGGGAGTGCCCGTCCATGTGCTGGGTGCCCTCACCGGCGAGCGTGGTCCGCCCGGCGGTCGCGCCGATCACGAAGCCCTTGGCGAGCTGGTCGCCGGCGGCCCAGAACTGGTCGCCGGTCCGCTGGAACCCGAACATCGAGTAGAAGATGTAGACGGGGACCATCGGCTCGCCGTGGACGGCGTAGGTGGTGCCCACGGCCTGCAGCGCGGCCGCGGAACCGGCCTCGTTGATGCCGAGGTGCAGGATCTGGCCCTGTTCCGACTCCTTGTAGGACAGCATCAGGTCGTGGTCCACGGCCGTGTAGTTCATCCCGGCGGTGTTGAAGATCTTCGCGGTGGGGAAGATCGAGTCGAGCCCGAAGGTCCGTGCCTCGTCCGGGATGATCGGAACGATCCGCCGCCCGAACTCCTTGTCCTTGATGAGCTCCTTCAGCAGCCGGACGAACGCCATCGTGGTGGCGACCTCCTGCTGGCCCGATCCACCCTTCAGGATCTCGAACGGCTTGTCCCCGGGCAGGGTGATCTCGGTCTGCTTCGGCGCCATGCGTTCGGGGAGGAACCCGCCCAGCGCCTTGCGCCGTTCCAGCATGTACTGCAGCGCCGGGTCGTCCTCCGCCGGCCGGTAGTACGGCGGGTTGTACGGGTCGGCCTCGATCTCCTCGTCGGAGATCGGGATGTGCAGCAGGTCGCGCAGGGCCTTGAGGTCCTTGACCTTCATCTTCTTCATCTGGTGCGTCGCGTTGCGGCCGGCGAACGACGGGCCGAGGCTGTAGCCCTTGATCGTGTGGGCGAGGACGACGGTCGGCTGGCCGGTGTGCTCCGTGGCCGCCTTGTAGGCCGCGTACATCTTGCGGTAGTCGTGCCCGCCGCGCCGCAGCGCCCAGATCTGCTCATCCGTCATGTTGGCGACGAGCGCCTTGGTGCGCGGGTCACGGCCGAAGAAGTTCTCCCGCACGTAGGCGCCGTCGTTCGCCTTGAAGGTCTGGTAGTCGCCGTCGAGCGTGTTGTTCATCAGGTTGACGAGCGCCCGATCCTTGTCCGCGTTGAGCAGCGGGTCCCACTCGCGGCCCCAGATGACCTTGATGACGTTCCAGCCGGCACCCCGGAAGAACGCCTCGAGCTCCTGGATGATCTTGCCGTTGCCACGGACGGGGCCGTCGAGGCGCTGCAGGTTGCAGTTGACCACGAAGGTGAGGTTGTCGAGGCCCTGCTGGGCGGCGAGCTGCAGCATGCCGCGCGACTCGGGCTCGTCCATCTCGCCGTCGCCGAGGAACGCCCACACGTTCTGCTGGGAGGTGTCCTTGATACCGCGGGCGTGCAGGTACTTGTTCACCCAGGCCTGGTAGATGGCGTGCGCCGGGCCGAGGCCCATGGAGACCGTGGGGAACTCCCAGAAGTCCTCCATGCGGCGGGGGTGCGGGTAGGAGGGCAGGCCACGACCGCCGGCCGGCCGGGAGTACTCCTGGCGGAAGCCGTCCATGTCGTCCTCGGAGAGGCGCCCCTCGATGAACGCGCGGGCGTAGTTGCCGGGAGCCGCGTGGCCCTGGAAGAACACCTGGTCGCCGCCGCCGGGGTGGTGCTTGCCGCGGAAGAAGTGGTTGAAGCCGACCTCGTACAGGGTGGCGACGGAGGCGTAGGACGAGATGTGCCCGCCCACCCCGACTCCCGGCCGCTGCGCGCGGGTCACCATGACGGCCGCGTTCCAGCGGATCCAGCGGCGGAACTGGCGCTCCATGTGCTCGTCGCCGGGGAAGTAGGGCTCCTCGTGCACCCCGATCGTGTTCACGTAGGGGGTGTTGAGCGAGGTGGGGATCGCGACGTTGCGCTCCCGTGCCCGTTTGAGCATGGAGAGCAGCACGTATCGGGCGCGAGGCCCGCCCTTCTCGTCGATGAGCCCGTCGAGAGAATCCAGCCACTCCCGGGTCTCGTCACTGTCGATGTCAGGAACCGAGCTGAGCAACCCGTTGATGAACGGGGACTTTTCCTGGGCCAAGATGCGTCCTCACTGTCTATTCGTCCACTCTGACGCTCGTCGAGCACGTGCGTGGGCTGAACCTTCACGTGGTGCCAATCGTAATCGAGTGCCCCCATGCTGCCTGCCGGACCGCCGGGCCATTCACGGCGGATCTCGGGGATATTGGACAGTGCCCGCCGTGCGCTAACGTGTGGGGAGCGCAAGCCCACCAGGAAGGCAGGAGATGTCTGGCACAGCAGCGGCCGATCGCACGTTCGGGTTCGGCCCCGGCCTCGTCGTGCAGGAGTACTACGTCGACGACGACGCCGATTCCGCCATCCGGGACCAGATCGAGGAGGCCACCGGCCACGCCCTGGTCGACGAGAACTACGGGGACGTCGTCGACGGCGCGGTGATCTGGTGGCGGGCGGACGACGCCGAGGCCGAGGACCTCACCGACCTCCTCGTCGACGCGGCCGCCAACCTCGACAACGGCGGACTGGTCTGGGTGCTGACACCGAAGCCCGGGCGGCCGGGCCACGTGCGGCCCACGGAGATCGAGGAGGCCGCGAAGACCGCCGGCCTGCACACCACCTCCGCCATCTCCGCCGGCGCCACCTGGTCGGGGATCCGGCTCACCGCCCGGGGTCGCACGTAGCTGCCGGGCACGTCCCCGCTGGCCGGTAGACTCCCCGCAGACGGGGCCTGTAGCTCAGTTGGTCAGAGCGCCGCGTTTACACCGCGGAGGTCGTCGGTTCGAGACCGGCCGGGCCCACCCGGTGGTGCGCCCGCGTGCGGCTAAGGTGGGGCGCAGGCCACGACGACGACAAGGACACGCCATGCTCCGTGCGGCACGCGAGGACCAGCGCCAGCTCCTCGAACTCCAGAACCTCGACTCCCGGCTCGCCCGGCTCGCCCACGAGCGGCGCACCCTGCCGGTCCTCGGCGAGATCCGCTCGCTCCAGACGCAGGTGGCGGACGCCGAGGACGAGCGGATCCGTGCGGCCACGCGGCTCGGGGACCTGCGGCGCGAGCTCACCCGGGTGGAGGACGACGTCGAGCAGATCCGGCAGCGTTCCGCCCGCTACCAGGCCCGCGCGCAGGGGGCGGGGGTGTCCGCCAAGGACGCCGCGGCGATGCAGCAGGAGATCGCGCTCCTCGCGGATCGCACGGCAGTCCTCGAGGACGCCGAGCTGGAGCAGATGGAGCTGGTCGAGGAGGCCGAGGGGCAGGTGGCAGTCCTGCAGGAGCGCATCGCCGGGCTCGAGGCGCGCATCGCGGAACGCGTCGTCGCCCGGGACGCCGAGTTCACCCGCATCGACGGGCTGAGCGCCGAGGTGGCCGAGCGCCGGCAGGGCCTGGCCGCCCGTCTCCCGGCGGACCTCGTCGGCCTGTACGACGACGTGCGCGCCACCACGGGCGGGCTCGGCGCCGTCGCGCTCCACGGCAGCCGCCTGGAGGGGGCGAGTTTCGAGCTGTCCCTCACCGAACTGGCGGACATCAAAGCGGCGCCCGAGGACGCCGTCCTCGTGTCCGAGGACCATGACGTCATCCTGGTGAGGATGGACTGATGCGGTACGTCGTCCACACCGACGGCGGGGCGCGCGGCAACCCGGGGGTCGCCGGTTACGGCTTCGTCGTGCGCGGGGAGGACGGCACCGTCCTCGCCGAGCGTGGCGGGTACCTGGGCCATACCACCAACAACGTCGCGGAGTACACCGCCGTCGCCGCCGCCCTCGAGCTGATCGGCGCAGCGGACCCCGGTGCCACGGTGGAGGTGCGCGCCGATTCCAAGCTCGTCGTGGAGCAGCTCTCCGGGCGCTGGAAGATCAAGCACCCCGCGCTGCAGGAGCTGGCCCTGCGTGCCCGGCGCGCCCTGCCCGGGGGGCGGGTGAGCTACACGTGGGTGCCGCGCGAACGCAACAAGGACGCCGACGCGCTGGCCAACCGGGCGATGGACGAGCGACGTGACGTGGGGCGCGGTGACGTCACGGCCGTGACGAAGGCCTCCGCACCGGTCGACGCCGACGACACCGACGACGGCTCCGTGACGCCCGATCCGGTCGGCGACGTCGCCGAGGAGGTGCCGTGGCCGGCACCGCTGCGCCGGAAGCCCTCGGGTGCGCTCTTCCACTTCGGACACGAGGACCCCGTCACCCTCGTGTTCGTCCGGCACGGCGAGACCGCCATGACGGCGTCCCACGGCTTCTCGGGCGGATCGGAGCCGGGTCCGGACCTGTCAGCCACCGGACGCGCGCAGGCCGGGCGGGTGGCCCGGCTGCTCGACCGGCTCACCGACCTGTGGCCCGACGTCGCCGCACCCACCGTGCTCCTCGCGTCCCCGATGGTCCGGACGCGCCAGACCGCCGCGGCGATCAGCGAACGCCTCGGGCTGGACGCCGTGGTCGAGGAGGACCTCCGGGAGGTCGACTTCGGCCAGTGGCAGGGCATGACGAGCTGGGAGATCGGGGAGACGTTTCCCGGGATGCTGGAGCGGTGGTACACCTCCGCCGAGATCGAGGCGCCCGGTGGGGAGTCGCCCAGCCAGGTGGAGGACCGCGTGGGACGGGTCGCGCGCCGGGCGCTGGCGGAGCACGCGGGCGAGACCGTCGTCCTCGTGTGCCACTCCGCGGTCACCAAGGTGGCACTCGCCTCCCTCGTCGGGCTGCCACCCGAGAGCTGGCAGGTCGTGCGGGTGCCGCCGGCGTCACTGTCCGTGGTGCGCCTCTGGCCGGATGCCGTGGAACTGGTCGTCGCCGGGCTCCCCAGCGAGCTCGCGGAGCAGGCAGAGGCGCCGCTGACGCTGTTCTGAGGCTACGATTGTGGGGCGAATGAGTCGGCCGGGCGGCCGCGTCAGGAAACTGCCGAGGAACGTCCGGGCTCCACAGAGCAGGGTGGTGGGTAACACCCACCCGGGGTGACCCGCGGGAACAGTGCAACAGAGAGCAGACCGCCTGGCGGCGCAGGCCGCCCGGCAAGGGTGAAACGGTGGTGCAAGAGACCACCAGCGGCCCCGGTGACGGGGTCGGCTGGGCAAACCCCGCCCGGAGCAAGACCAAACAGCAGGCGCCCGAGGGTTGCTCGCCCGAGCCTGCGGGTAGGTCGCTGGAGGGCTGCGGCAACGCAGTCCCGAGATGGATGGCCGCCACCCGGGGGAGACCCCGGGGACAGAACCCGGCGTACAGGCCGGCTCATTCGCCCCACCCACGTGACTCCAGGAGACCCGCCGCATGCCCCCCGCCTCCCCGCGCCGCGCTCGCGTCGCGAGCTCCGTCCAGTTCTTCACCAACGGGGTGCTGGTGGCGACCCTGCTGCCGCGGCTGCCGGAGATCAAGCGTGCCTTCGAGCTGAGCGACACGGCCTACGGCTTCGTGGTGATCTCCTTCGCCCTCGGGTCCATCCTCGCCGCCAACCTCGCCGCGCCCCTCATCCGGCGCTTCGGAGCGCTGCAGGTGGCGGTCGGCGGAACCGTCCTGCTGGCGGCCGCCCTCGCGGGCGCCGGCCTCAGCACCTCCGTGGTGCCGTTCGTCGCCCTCATGATGATCGGCGGCGTCTTCGACGCCGTCCTCGACTCCGGCCAGAACGTGCACGGACTGGCGGTCGAGCGGTGGTACGGGCGGTCGATCATCAACTCGCTGCACGCCTCCTGGAGCGTCGGGGCCACGCTCGGCGGCCTCATCGGGGCGGGGGCGGCGGCGGCCGGGGTACCCATCGGCACCCAGATGCTCGTGAGCGGCGTGCTCTGGGCGGCCGTGGCGGTCGCCGCGGGGCGGGCCGGTACTGTCCCGGCCGAGCATCTCCGCCGGGCCGAGGAGCAGACCGATGAGGGGGAGGTGGGCGCGCTCCGCCGCCGCTTCCCGTGGCGCATCCTCCTCCCGGTCGTGGTGCTCGCGATCGCGGGCACGCTCGTGGAGGACGTCGCGAACAACTGGGTGACGCTCTACGTGAACCGGGAGCTCGGCGCTCCCATAGGGCTGGCGGGCCTCGCCTTCGCCGCCACTCTCGGCGCCCAGTTCGTCGGCCGCCTCCTCGGGGATCCGATGACCGACCGCTGGGGCCGCGCGGCCGTGGCCCGGAGCGGGGGCGTCCTCATCGCGCTCGGTGCCCTCCTCGCCGTGCTCGCATCCTCGCCCGTCCTCGCCGTCGCGGGGTTCGCGCTCGCCGGCTTCGGCTCGGCCACCCTGGTCCCGGCCGCCTTCGCGGCAGCCGATGACCTTCCCGGCATCCCGCACGGCTCCGGGGTCGCCATGCTCGGGTGGCTCATGCGGCTCGGGTTCCTGCTCACCTCACCCCTGATCGGTACCCTGGCCGACGGGGTGGGCCTGCGCCTTGCCCTGCTGGTGCCGGTCCTGGCGGGCGTCGTGGCGGCGGTCATCGCCCACCGGCTGGGGCGCCGCACGGCCGAGTCCGCCCGGCACGCCTGACCGGGTCGCCCGCGCTGGTCCTCAGGACTGGTCGAACTGGTCCACGACGTCGACGACGGCGGCCACCGCCGGGCTGTCCTCGCCGGTGGAGGGGAACTCGAGGAGCACCCGGCTCCCGACGGGCACCCCGATGAGGGAGTCGAACTCCCCGCCGTCCCCGACGCCGACGGCCTCCGGGCCGCTGGAGTCCCACGTGGACCCGGTCGAGGAGTTGTCCCACAGGGCGACCGCGTACTGCACGACGATCCCGCCGGCCACGACGGGTTCGCCCGTCCCGGTCGCGAGCACGGTGGTGCGGGTCTCGGCCGGCTCGGGGGTCCCTGCCGGCACCTCCACGGTGGCTGGCCCACCGAGGTCGCCGGCCACGGTGGGCCCGGTCTCCGTGTCTGTCGCGGACGCACCGGGATCACCCGCGTCCTCCGGGCCGTAGCTGCCGAGGAGGTCGACGACGAACACGATGGTGTCGGTGCCGCCGATGCCGGCGGCGGGGTTGCCGGCATCACCGTAGCCGAGGTCCGGCGGGATGGTGAGGAGCACCCGGCTGCCGACGGTCTGGCCCACCAGGCCCGAGTCCCATCCCTGGATGACGGAACCGGTGCCGATGGAGAACGCGGCGGGATCGCCGTCGAAGGATCCGTCGAAGACCTCGCCGCCCCAGACCTGCCCGAGGTAGTCGGCGACGAGCAGGTCCCCGGCCTCGACGACGTCGCCCTCGCCCTCCGTGAGGACCTGGCGCTGGAGCCCGGGACCGGGGTCCCCGTCCGGGAAGGTGAGGGCCGGGTCACCGCCGACCGCGGGTTCCGTGGACGGGAACGGCCCGTCGGCGGCAACGCCCGCTGCGGCCGACGGGGTCGCGGCGGGGGACGTGGTGGCGTCGTCGGAGGTTTCCGCACCGCACGCCGCGAGGCTGAGGGCGGTGGCGAGCAGGAGGATCGTGGTTCGCATGGGGCTTTCCGGGGTCGTGGGCGTGGTGCGGTGAGCGTAACCCGTGAAGCTGGGTGAACGCTGAACCGCCCCCGTGCCGGGTGGCACAGGGGCGGTTCAGCGTGCGGGGGTGGTTACTCCGCGTCGAGGTCCTGCTCGACCAGCGCGGCGATGGCGTCGACGGCCTCGGGGTTGTCGGACTCGACCGTGACGACGGCACCCTTCTCGGCGCCGAGCGTCATGATCATGAGCGAGGAACCGGCGTCGACCGGGTCCTGACCCTCGACGGAGAGGAGCACCTCGTCGTCGTACTCGGCGGCGGCCTCCGCGATGATCGTGGCGGGCCGGGCGTGCAGTCCGACGGCGGAACCGACAACGGCAGTCTTGCTGGGCATGGGGTCTCCTTGGGGATCAGGCGGCTGCGACGGCGGGGGCGCCGGCCTTGCGGACGTGGAGTTCCTTCGCGAACGTGACCGCAAGGGCTGCCACCACCGTACCGGCGACCAGCGCGATGAGGAACCCGAGCACGTTGGTGATCGCGAAGAGGACGAAGATGCCGCCGTGCGGGGCGCGGCTGCCGACCTCGAGGGCCATGATCAGCGCACCGGTGACGGCGCCACCGAGCATCATCGAGGGGACGACGCGCAGGATGTCCGCCGCGGCGAACGGGATCGCACCCTCCGAGATGAAGGAGGCGCCGAGCAGCCAGGCGGCGCGGCCGTTCTCCAGTTCCGGTTCGGTGTAGAGCTTCGGCCGCAGGGTGGTGGACAGCGCCATCGCGAGCGGCGGGACCATGCCGGCCGCCATGACGGCTGCCATGATCTGGAACGCGGCGTCGGTGTTGGCGGAGAGGCCGGCCGTGGCGAACAGGTAGGCCGCCTTGTTGACCGGGCCACCGAGGTCGAAGCACATCATGAGCCCGAGGACGATGCCGAGGAGGATCGCGGAGCCGCCGGAGAGGCCGTTGAGCCACTCGGTGAGGCCCGTGGTCAGCGCGGCGAGCGGGCGGCCGAGGAGCAGGTACATGAGGCCGCCGGTGACCAGGGTGGCCAGCAGCGGGATGATGACCACTGGCATGAGGCCGGCGAGCCAGCGCGGCACCTTGAAGCTGCCGATCCACATGGCGACGAAGCCGGCGATGAGACCGGTGATCAGGCCGCCGATGAATCCGGCGCCGACGGCAACGGCCACCGTGCCACCGACGAATCCGGGGGCGATGCCGGGCCGGCCGGCCAGCGCGTAGGCGATGTAGCCGGAGAGGGCGGGGACGAGGAAGCTGAAGGCCGCCCCGCCGACTGCCATCATCACGGCGCCCAGGTAGTACAGCAGCCCCTGCTCGGGGAGGTCGAACAGGGTGTTGCTCGTGGCGACCGACGGGTCGACGTCGTAGCCGCCGAACAGGAAGGCGAGCGCGATGAGCAGACCACCGGCGGCGACGAACGGGATCATGTACGAGACACCGGTCATGATCGCCTGCTGGATGCGCTTGCCCCAGCCGAGCTTGGCGCCCTCGTCGCCCTGCGCGGCGGTCGCGGTGCCCGAGACGCGCCGGGCGTTCGGGTTCTTCGCGGCCGCGAGGGCCTCCTCGAGCATCTTGGTGGGCTCGTTGATGGCGCGCTTCACGCCGGACTCGATGACGGGCAGGCCCGCGAACCGCTCGCGGTCCTTCACGCCGACGTCGGTCGCGAAGATGACGGCGGCGGCGTTGCGGATGGTGCCTGCGGGCAGCGGGGTGACCGAGCCGGAACCCTGGGTCTCGACCTGGACGTCGACGCCCATCTCCTTGCCCGCGTTGACCAGGTGGTCCGCGGCCATGAAGGTGTGCGCGATGCCCGTCGGGCACGCGGTGATGGCGACGACGACGGGGCGCTCCGCCCCGGCGGCGGCTCCGGCGACGGGGGCGGCGGTGGCCGCGGTGGCCGCTGGGACCGCGGCGGGGACGGCGGCCGGAGCGGGCTCGAGGACCTCGTCCACCAGGGCGACGATCTCCTCCTTGGAGGACGCGGCGCGCAGCGAGGCGAGGAACTCCTTCTTAACGAGCGCGCGGGCGAGCTTGGTGAGGAGCTTGAGGTGGTCCGCGTCGCCCCCCTCGGCGGCGGCGATGAGGAACACCAGGTCGGCGGGGCCGTCCTTGGCGCCGAAGTCAACCGGGTTGGACAGCCGCGCGAAGGCGAGCGAGCTCTGGCTCACGTCGGCCGAGCGGCAGTGGGGGATGGCGAATCCGCCGGGAAGGCCGGTGGCCGCCTTGCCCTCGCGCTCCATGGCGTCACGAGTCAGGCCGGCGGCGTCCGCCCTGCCTGCATCGGCGACTAGGCGCGCGAGCGATTCGATGACATCGGCCTTGGTGGCGCCAAGGTCGGCGTCGAGTGCGACGAGCTCTGTCGTCATCAACTTCATGTCGTCCTCTTCCTGTGTTGGGGATTTCCGTGTCGGGGTCGGGGTTTCGGGGATCGTGGGTTTCGGCGCTGTGTGAGCTGGTGGGGGCGGGTCATTCGATGGGCGTGGCGGTGGCGACCTCCGGGTCGGCGTCGCCGGGCTTGGGGAGGGAGGTGCCGGGGAGGCCGGCAGCGGCGGACCCGTAGGCGACGGCGGTCCTCAGGCGCCGTTCAGGGCTCTCGCCCCTGACCGCCGCGAGGATGTACCCCGCGACGGAGGAGTCGCCGGCTCCCACTGTGCTCCTGACGGGGATGTCGGGTGCCGGGGCGTACCAGGCTCCCTCGGCGGTCACGAGGACGGCACCGGCGGCACCGAGGGTGACGAGGACCGCGGCGATCCCGCGTTCCATGAGGGAGCGGGCGGCCTGGGCCACTGGCCGGGGGTCGCCGCGGCGTGCGGCTGCCTCGAGTTCCTTGGCGTCGCCGCCGGTGAGCTGGGCGATCTCGTCGGAGTTCGGCTTGATGAAGTCGAACCCCGCGTCGGGGAGCGCATCGATCAGGGCCTGCAGCGGGGCGTCGGAGGTGTCGACGGCGACCCGGCACCCGAGCGGTCGCAGCGCGGTGGCGAGGCGCGCGTACCAGTCGACCGGGGCCCCCGGGGGCAGCGAGCCGGAGAGTACTACCCAGTCGGCGCCGCGCGCGGCGCCGAGCACGAGTGCGGTGCACGCCTCGACCTGCTCCGGGGAGAGGGTGGGGCCGGGCTCATTGATCTTGGTGGTGGTCCCGTCCGCCTCGGTCAGCGTGAGGTTGGTGCGCACCGCCTCGCTGATCGGGACCGCCTCGTGGGGCAGGCCGATCGCCGCGAGGGCGGGGAGGATGGGATCGGACGGCCCCGCGGGCAGGAGCGCCCGGACGTCCTGGCCGGCGTCGAACAGGACGCGGGCGACGTTGACGCCCTTGCCGGCACCCTCGACGGTGACGGCCTCCACGCGGTGCACCTCCCCCCGGGTGAGGGGACGGTCGAGGGTCGCCGTCCTGTCGAGGCTGGGGTTTGCCGTGAATGTGACGATCATGCGGTGACCACCTTGACTCCTAGGTTGGTGAGGGCGTTGTTGTCCGAGCGGCTCAGGGCCGTGTCGGTGATGAGGACGTCCACGTCGTCGGGACGCGCGAAGCTGACGAGGTGGTCGGCACCGGCCTTCGAGGAGTCCGCCAGCACGACGACCACGTTCGCGCTCGCGACCATCGCCCGCTTGACGGCGGCCTCGCTCGGGTCGGGGGTGGAGAAGCCGTGGGAGACGCTGAAGCCGTTGGTCCCGAGGAAGGCGACGTCGACGCGGAGGTCGCGCAGCGCCTCCACGGTGGGCGCGCCGACCGTGGCCTGCGTGAGTCCCCGCACCCGGCCTCCCAGGAGCTGGATGTCGGCGACCTGCCGGGTTGCCAGCGCGGAGGCGATCGGGGTGGAGTTGGTGACCACCGTGCTGAGCGCTCCCGGGGCCAGGATCTCGGCGAGGCGCGCCGTGGTGGTCCCGGCGTCGAGCAGGACGGTTCCCCCCGGACGGGAGGGCAGCAGGGACAGTGCGGCGTGCGCGATCCGGCGCTTCTCCGCGGAGCGGGTCTCCTCCCGGACCGGGACGGCCGACTCGGCGAGCCGGACCCGGTCCGCGGGGACGGCGCCTCCGTGCACGCGGGAGAGGAGTCCGAGACCGGCCAGCGCGTCGAGGTCTCGGCGGATGGTCTCGGTGGCGACGTCGAATCGTTGGGCGAGCTCGGCCACGGCGACCCGGCCGTGCTCCTGGGCAAGCAGGACGATGGCGTGCTGTCGCTCCTCCGCGTACACGGCGTCCCTGCCTTTCCCTCGTGAAACAACACAACAACATGTTGTTGTTCATTGTTTTACACCCGAACTCGTTGACTTGGCAAGGGGCTGGTGCCAGAATCGTGGGAACACGTTCGGGACACCCCTCGTGGCCCACTCAATGCGGAGGAACTGCCATGACCGAGACCACCACCTTCACCATCCAGGGCACCGGCGTCGTCCCGGGGTACGCCTACGCACCGGTGATCTGGGCCACTGCACGGCCCACGTTACCGAGCGGAGGGGCCCCGGTACCCGAGGATCGGCGCGAGGACGAGGTCGCGCGCTTCAACGCCGCTGCCGGCGCCGTCGCCGACCGGCTGGCGGCACGCGCGAGCGCCGCCACCGGCGTCGCCGCCGAGGTTCTCGGGGCGACGGCGTCCCTCGCCCGCGACCGTGGCTGGGCGCGCGCCGTCGCGAAGCTCGTGAAGGGCGGGACGAGCGCGGAGGTCGCCACCGTCGGGGCCACGGAGCAGTTCGTGGAGACCTTCCAGAAGATGGGCGGGCTGATGGCGGAGCGCGCCACGGACCTGCGCGACATCCGGGACCGGGTGGTGGCGGAACTCTCCGGCCAGCCCGAGCCGGGCATCCCGCACTCCGAGACGGCGGCCGTCCTCCTCGCCGAGGACCTCGCTCCGGCGGACACCGCGGGCCTGGACCCCGCCACGATCGTCGCCCTCGTCACCCGCCTCGGAGGGCCCACCAGCCACACCGCGATCATCGCCCGGCAGCTCGGCATCCCCTGCATCGTCGCCGCGGCCGGCCTCGACCGGATCGAGGAGGGCACCGCCGTCCTCGTGGACGGCACCCGGGGCCTCGTCGAGATCGGAATCGACCCCGCGGTGGCGGAGGAGCGGGTGACCGAGGACGCCGCACGGCGCGAGGCCATCCGGGTGTGGAGCGGTCCCGCGCAGACCAAGGACGGCGTGCACGTCCAGGTGCTGGCGAACGTGCAGGACGGGGCCTCGGCCCGCAAGTCGGCGGAGACGCAGGCGGAGGGCATCGGTCTGTTCCGCACGGAGCTGTCGTTCCTCTCCGCGCAGACGGAACCGAGCATCGAGGAGCAGGCGGACCTCTACGCCGAGGTCTTCGGAGCGTTCCCGGGCGGCAAGGTCGTCGTCCGCACCCTCGACGCGGGGTCCGACAAGCCGGTGCCGTTCGCGAACCACCAGAAGGAGGAGAACCCCGCTCTCGGCGTACGGGGCATGCGCCTGGACCGCACCAACGAGGGGCTGCTGGCCCGCCAGCTCGACGCGCTCGCCGAGGGTGCGCGCCGCGCCCAGGTGGACAAGCCGTGGGTGATGGCGCCGATGGTCTCCACCGTGGACGAGGCGCGGCTCTTCTCCGCTCTGGCCCGGGAGAGGGGCATCTCGCCCGGCATCATGGTCGAGGTGCCCGCGGTCGCCATCCTCGCCGATGCCTTCATGGCCGAGGTGGACTTCTTCTCGATCGGCACGAACGACCTCACCCAGTACACGCTGGCGGCCGACCGGATGTCCTCCCCCCTCGCCACCCTCACCGACCCGTGGCAGCCCGCCGTCCTGCGCCTCATCGCGATGACCGCGGCCGCGGGTGAGCGCGCCGGCAAGCCGGTGGGCGTGTGCGGCGAGGCCGCCGCCGACCCGCTGCTGGCCTGCGTCCTCCTCGGTCTCGGCGTCACCTCGCTCTCGATGGCGCCGACGGCGATCCCTGCCGTCGGCGTCCAGCTGGCCACCGTCACCCTCGAGCAGTGCCGTGCGGCGGCGCAGGAGGTGCTCGCCACCAGCACCTCGCTGGAGGCGAAGGAGCGGGCTGCCGAACTCCTGTGAGCCCCGGGGCGGGTGGCGCGCGGCGCCACCCGCCCCGTCCAGCACGAGGAACGGTCGGACGGACCGGGGCGTGTTGGCCCTAGAGTGTGCGTCGTGGATGAAATGCAGACCAAGGTCGTTCTCGACGAGTCCCGGATCCCGACGCACTGGTACAACATCGTCGCGGACCTGCCGACCCCGCCCCCTCCGCCGCTGCACCCGGGCACGCGGGAACCGCTGACGCCGGACGACCTGTCCGCGATCTTCCCCATGGGTCTCATCGCGCAGGAGGCCAGCGCCGAGCGGTGGATCGAGATTCCCGAGCCCGTGCGCGAGATCTACAGGCTCTGGCGCCCGTCGCCCCTGTACCGCGCCCACCGGCTGGAGAAGGCGCTGGGCACGCCGGCGCGCATCTACTACAAGTACGAGGGCGTCTCCCCGGTCGGCAGCCACAAGTTGAACAGCTCGGTGCCGCAGGCGTACTACAACATGCTCGAGGGCCGCACCCGGCTCACCACCGAGACGGGCGCCGGCCAGTGGGGCGCAGCCCTCTCGCTCGCCTGCCAGTTCTTCGGGATGTCCTGCGACGTCTGGCAGGTCCAGGGGTCCTACGACTCCAAGCCGTACCGCCGGATGCAGATGGAGACCTACGGTGCGCACGTCGCGGGGAGCCCGTCCGAGCTCACGGAGGCGGGGCGCGCGCTGCGCGAGCGGTTCCCCGGCACGGCCGGATCGCTCGGCATGGCCATCAGCGAGGCGGTCGAGGCGGCGGTGAAGGACCCGAACGCGAGCTACTCGCTCGGGAGCGTCCTCAACCACGTCACCCTGCACCAGAGCATCATCGGCCTGGAGGCCCTCGCCCAGCTCGAGGAGTTCGGGGAGCGCCTGCCCGACGAGCTCTACGGCTGTGCCGGTGGCGGATCGAACCTCGCCGGCATCAGCTTCCCGTTCCTGCGCGAGAACCTCGAGGGCCGGGCGGACACGCGCATCGTGGCGTGCGAGCCCAAGGCGGCGCCGTCACTCACCGAGGGGGAGTACCGGTACGACTTCGGGGACACCGCGGGCCTCACTCCGCTGCTCAAGATGTACACGCTGGGGGCGGACTTCGTCCCCGCCGCCGTACACGCCGGGGGCCTTCGGTACCACGGCATGGCTCCGCTCGTCAGCCACGCGTACCACGAGGGCCTGATCAGCGCGATCTCCGTGAAGCAGCGTGAGGCGTTCGAGGCGGGGGTCATCTTCGCACGCTCCGAGGCGATCATCCCCGCGTCCGAGTCGAACCACGCGATCGCCGGAGCGCTCCGTGCCGCGCGCGAGGCCACCGAGACGGGGGAGGAGAGGGTCATCCTGATCGGGGTCTCCGGCAGCGGCCAGCTCGACCTGCCCGCGTATGCGGACTTCATCGCGGGGACGATGATCGACAGCTGACGCCTAGGTGTGCGCCTGCCACACGCACTCCCCGAGGGAGATCTCCGTGAAGGTCGCGGTGAAGCTGCCGTCCACAGGGCTGCAGGCGTAGACGCCGAGGTCGACCGGCCCTGTCGCCGCCGCCAGGTGGAAGACCCGTGACTGCTGGAACTCGCCCCCCGGGAGCGCCCAGTCGAGGCGGAAGTCGCGTTCCCGGCGCGAGAGCCGCCAGGTGATCGCGTCGGCGTCGGGTGCGAGGGTCGTCGCCCAGTCCGACCAGCCGCCGTTGGTGACCACGCTGCCGAGGAGGCGGACGTCGTCGTTCTCCACGGAGGCCTTGAACCAGTTGTCCGCGTCCTGGTGGACGATGATCCCGCACTGGTCGAACCGGGCGCCGTACCGGAAGGCGGCCGTGGCCGTGAACGTCACGTACTGCTCGTCGACGGCGGTGAGGAGGGCGTGGGCGTCGTTCCTGCGGAAGCCGTAGTACGTGCGCTGCCAGAGGTCGGTCCCGGGCTCGGTCGTGAACCACACGCCGGTCTCGTCCGCGCCGTGCTCGCGCGGTTCGTTGAGCCAGCGGACCGGACGATGCGTGAAGAACATGATGACCTCCCGGCGGCCAGCGTAGCGAGGGTGTGCCTCGCCCGCGCGGCCTAGGGTGGGAGCCATGACCAGCCTGCCCGAGCGTGAGGCGATCGAGATCGCCCAGCGGCTCATCCGGTTCGACACCTCCAACTTCGGCGACGGGTCCGGACCGGGGGAGCGGGGCGCGGCGGAGTACGTCGCCACGTCGCTCGCGGAGGTCGGCTGGGAGCCCACGCTCGTGGAGTCCGAGCCCCGCCGGTCCACCGTGCTGCTCCGCATCCCGGGCCGCGAGCCGGGACGCGGAGCCCTCGTGGTCCACGGCCACAGCGACGTGGTGCCGGCCCACGCCCCGGACTGGAGCGTGGACCCGTTCGGCGGGGTGATCCGCGACGGCATGCTGTGGGGTCGCGGCGCGGTCGACATGAAGCAGATGGTGGGCATGATGCTCGCGGTCGCGCGGGACATGAAGCGGTCCGGGTGGCTGCCGCGCCGGGACATCGCACTCGCGGTATTCGCCGACGAGGAGGCCGGCGGCCGGAAGGGGTCGCACTGGGTGGTGGACCACCACCCCGAGTTCTTCGACGGCGCGACGGAGGCGATCTCCGAGGTCGGCGGGTACTCGGTCACCGTCGAGGGGCGACGGGTGTACCTCGTCCAGACCGCCGAGAAGGGACTCCACTGGCTCCGCCTCCTCGCCCACGGGACGGCGGGCCACGGCTCGCTCGGCAACGACGACAACGCCGTCACCCGGCTCGCGGGGGCGGTTCACCGGATCGGCACCCACGCCTGGCCGCTGCACCTCACCCACACCGTGCGGCGCCTCCTCGACGGTGTCGCGGACCTCACCGGGACCACCTACGACCCGGAGGACCAGGAGTCCATCCTCCGGTTGGTCGACGCGCTGGGACCCTCAGGTGCGTTCGTGCGGGCCACCCTGCGGACGGGAGCGAATCCCACGCAGCTCGACGCCGGCTACAAGGCCAACGTCGTCCCCGGGACCGCCACCGCCGCGCTCGACCTGCGGACCGTTCCCGGCACGGAGGAGGACGCGCTCGCCACCCTCAAGCGGCTCGCCGGCCCTGGGGTGGAGTTCGAGGACATCAATCGGGACATCGGCCTCGAGGTCCCCTTCGAGGGGGAGTTCGTCGACGCCATGGTGGCCGCGGTGCTCTCGGAGGACCCGGATGCGGCGGTCCTGCCGTACATGCTGTCCGCCGGCACGGACAACAAGGCGCTGTCCCGGCTCGGCATCCGCGGCTACGGCTTCACGCCCCTGCGGCTGCCCGCCGACATGGACTTCTCCGCGATGTTCCACGGCGTGGACGAGCGCATCCCCCTCGACGCCGTCGAGTTCGGGGTGCGCACGCTCACCCACCTCCTGCGCAACGGCTAATTCCCTGTCCGCCGTTCCTCGCCGACGTATAGGCTCACAGCATGGAGATCGATCCCCGCGCGGCCCTCGACCGGCTCATCGAGGCGCTGACCGCTCACTATGACGCGGTCACGTCGAACCAGGACCCCGAGGCGCCCGCGGTGATCAGCGCCACCGCCACCCTCGAGGACGCATTCGTCACGTATGACGACGCCCTGATCACCAACTTCGATGTCGACCTGCCGTTCGACGTCTACGACGACGACTTCGAGGACGATGACGACCTCGAGGACTTCGACGACGAGTCCGACGAGGACGACGACGAGGACGACGA
>ERZ1645187.809-NODE-809-length-30531-cov-7.714825_pt1 | contig 30531 bp, 33 predicted proteins | sample MGYA00575352_ERZ1645187 | MGnify/ENA primary metagenome ERZ1645187 (study PRJEB40837, sample SAMN11349314) | freshwater sediment metagenome | isolation source: river sediment | host: Sediment | place: India: Wazaribad , New Delhi | collected 2017-02-21 ... | reverse complement strand
ATCGAGCGCGACGAGCAGGGCCGCGCCATCCGCGTGTGGATATCAGCGATGGCCGGCAGCGGACTGGATCTGCTGCAACAGGCGCTGGACGAACAACTGGCCAGCGAACAGTTCACTGCGCGGCTGGTGCTTGAGCCGTCACAAGCGCGCGTGCGGGCACGCCTGTTTGCGCTCCACGCCATCACCGGCGAACAGATCGACGAGCAGGGCAGGCATCACCTCCAGGTGCGCCTCGCGCACAAGGACTGGCGCCGGCTGCTCGCAGCCGAACAGCTCGACGAAACGCAACTGCTAGAATCGCACCCCGACCTACAACACACTGATTTTCCGGAGACAGCGAATGGCCTGGAATGAACCCGGCAATAAGGGCGGCAACCCGTGGGGTGGCCCGCCACGCGGCAACAGGAATGAGGCACAGGAATTGTTCGACAAGCTGGGCGGCCTGTTTGGCGGCGGCAGCGATGACGAGGCACCGACTGGCAAACTGGCCCTACTGGTGATTGCTGTGCTGCTGGTGCTGTGGGCTGGCCTCGGCTTCTACCAGCTCGACGAACAGAAGCGCGCGGTGGTTTTGCGCCTGGGTGCCTTCCATGAAATCGTCGGCCCGGGCTTCCACTGGAACCCGCCTTTCATCGATACCGTCATCAAGGAGAACGTGACACAGCAGCGCTCCTACACCACCCAGGGCGCGATGCTGACTGAAGACGAGAATATCGTCGAAGTGCAGCTGTCAGTGCAGTACAACATCGGCGACCTGCGCAAGTTCACCCTGCACATCCGCGAACCGGAGCACGCGCTCGCCGAAGCCACTGACAGCGCGCTGCGCCATGCGATCGGCAGCTCGAAGATGGACGATGTGCTGACTACCGGTCGCGACAAGATCGCCGCCGAAGTGCAGTCACGCCTGCAACGCTATCTGGATGCCTACCAGACCGGCATTGTCGTCACCACGGTCAACGTCGAGAGAACCCAGCCACCCAGCGCTGTGCAAGCCGCGTTCGATGACGTGATCAAGGCGCGAGAAGACGAACAACGCGTACAGAACGAAGCGCAGACCTATGCCAATGCCGTCGTGCCTGAAGCGCGCGGCATGGCCAAGCGCGTCCATGAGGAGGCACTGGCCTACCGCGACCGCGCCATTGCACGTGCCCAGGGTGAAGCAACCCGTTTTGAAGCCCTGTTGGCGGAATACCAGAAAGCGCCGGCTGTCACGCGTGAACGCCTCTACCTCGAGACCATGCAGGAAATCTATGCCAGCAACAGCAAGGTGCTGGTGGATGTGCAGAACGGCAACAACATGCTGTACCTGCCGCTGGACCAGCTGCGCCAGCGCACACCCACCCAGCCGGCCGGCAGCACAGCCAGCCCCAACCTGAGCCAGACCGACATGGATACGCTCAGCAAACTGCTGGAAGAGAAATTGCGCACTAACCCGCAAGCAGGTGGACGATCCGACAGCGGACGCCGCCGGGAGGCACGCTGATGAACCGTCTGGGCAATATCCTGTTTTCTGTACTGGCTGCGCTGTGGCTGGCCGGGCAGTTCGTGTTTGTCGTGCGCGAGTTCGAGAAAGTCGTGCTGCTGCAATTCGGCAAGCTGGTACAGGCCGACATACCGCCGGGCCTCCATTTCCGGGTGCCATTCATGCACCAGGTGCGCCGCTTTGACAGCCGCATCCTGACGCTCGACACAACCCCGGAGCGCTACCCTACTGTCGAGAAAAAATCGGTGATGGTCGACCTGTATGCGCACTGGCGCATCATTGATGTCGCCCGCTACTACACCGCTACCGGCGGCGACGAAACCCGTGCCGAGCTGCTGATTTCGCAGCGCATCAACGAGGGCCTGCGCAACCAGTTCGGTATCCGCACACTGCATGAAGTGGTGTCGGGTGAGCGCGATGCACTGATGGTCGACATGACGAAAAAACTGACTGACATCACCCGTACCGAGCTCGGCATCGAGGTCGTGGATGTGCGCGTCAAGCGCATCGACCTGCCGGACGAAGTCAGCGTTGATGTCTACAACCGCATGAATTCGGAACGCGCCCGCGAGGCGCGCAAGCACCGCTCGGAGGGACAGGAAATCGCTGAGGGTATCCGCGCCGATGCCGACCGGCAGAAAATCGTGCTGGAAGCAGAAGCTTATCGCGATGCGGAAAAAATCCGCGGCCAGGGCGATGCCGAGGCTGCCGCGATCTATGCGGCGGCCTATGGCAAGGATCCGGACTTCTACAATTTCACGCGCAGCCTGCAGGCCTACCGCAGCAGTTTCAACGGCAATGGCGACCTGCTGCTGCTCGACCCGAACAGTGACTTCTTCCATTACCTGAAGGGTCCCGATGACAAGGCGCGCTGAATACATTGCAGCCGCCAGCCTGCTGCTACTGCTGTCCGGCGCGGCGCATGCCCTGCCGGACGTCCAGGTCAACGGCCTGCTGCCGAACCAGGCCGTGGTGACCATTGATGGCCAGCAGCGCATACTCAAGGCGGGCAAGCCCAGCCCCGAGGGTGTGACTCTCGTTTCAGCCGACAGCAAGGTGGCCGTGCTCGAATGGCAAGGCGAACGCTTCGAGCGCAGCCTGAGCCGGCAGATCACCAGCAACTTCTCGGCCCCGGCCGAGAAAAAGGAAGTGCGCATCGCGCGCGGCCACAACGACCACTATTTCACCCCCGGCCACATCAACGGCAAGCTGGTCAATTTCATGGTCGATACCGGGGCCTTCACCATCGCCATGAACCACAAGGAAGCTGACCGCCTGGGGCTCGACTGGCGCGGCGGCAGGCGCTTCGAGGCGGGCACCGCCGGCGGCGGCGCCGCCGGTTATGAAGTGATGCTCGACACCGTTAGCGTCGGCGCCATAACCCTGCACAATATCAAGGGTGCCGTCATCGTCGCCGATTCCGATAGCGACATCCTGCTCGGCATGAGCTTCCTCTCGCAGACCGAGATGCGCGAGGAGAACAACACACTCGTCCTGCGCCGGAAATACTGACCCCGGCGCAAACCGTGGCAAATCAGCGTAAAATGCGCGCCCCGAACCGAGGGTCTGTCCCGTGCCATTCCGTTTTGTAGCGTCTTCCCGCCTGCCGACCGCCTGGGGTGAATTCACCATCCACGGCTTCGAGGACAGTGCAACCGGGCAGGAACACGTCGCACTGACCATGGGCGATGTCGCCGATGGCCAGCCGGTGCTGGGCCGCATCCATTCCGAGTGCCTGACCGGTGATGCCCTGCACAGCCTGCGCTGCGACTGTGGCGCCCAGCTGGATGCGGCGATGCGGGCTATCGCAACCGAAGGTCGCGGAGTGCTGCTGTACCTGCGCCAGGAAGGCAGGGGTATCGGCCTGGTGAACAAGATCCGCGCCTACGCGCTGCAGGACCAGGGCGCCGACACGGTCGAGGCCAACGAACAACTGGGCTTCGAGGCCGACCAGCGCCGCTATGACATGCTGGCCACCATGCTGGGCCATCTCGGTATCACGCACCTGCAGCTGATGACGAACAACCCGCGCAAGCTGCAGGCACTGGAAGACCTCGGCATCACCGTCAGCAACCGCATCCCGCTCCAGGCCGGCGCCAACCCCCACAACCTGCAGTACCTCGCCACCAAGGCCGGCAAGCTCGGGCACCTGCTCGACAAGCCCTGACCCAAACCCCATCCGGAGCCCAGCCATGCAGGTTATTCAGCGAGTGGTCGAACTGCGCCAGCACCTTGAGCCGCTGCGCCAGGCCGGCAAGCGCATCGGGTTCGTCCCCACCATGGGCAACCTGCACGAAGGGCACCTCCAGCTCATCCGGCTGGCCAGGCAGCAGGCAGACATCGTGGTGGCCAGCATCTTCGTCAACCCGCTGCAATTCGGCCTCAATGAGGACTGGGAACAGTACCCGCGCACCCTGGAACGCGACTCGGCCATGCTGGTCGCCGAAGGCTGCGATGTTCTGTTCTGCCCCACCGACCGGGAGATGTATCCAAACGGCATGGAGACCCAGACCAAGGTGGAGGTGCCGACGATGACCAACATCCTTTGCGGCGCATCACGCCCCGGTCACTTCCTCGGCGTCACCACCGTCGTCGCCAAGCTGTTCAACATGGTCCAGCCGCACGTGGCCGTGTTTGGCATCAAGGATTACCAGCAGCTGGCGGTGATCCGCCGCATGACCGAGGACTTGTGTATCCCGGTCGGCATCATCGCCGCCCCGATAGCCCGTGCCGACGACGGCCTGGCCCTCAGCTCCCGCAATGGCTACCTCACTGCCGAGGAGCGCCCCCGCGCCGTCGCCCTGTACCAGGCTCTCTGCCGGGCCCGCGAAGCCATTGCCGGGGGCCGGCGCGATTACGCGACCATTGAAAAAGAAGCACGCGAAACCCTTGCAGAATCAGGCATGAGGCCTGATTATTTTTCTGTCAGGCATGCCCGCACCCTGGAAGCGGCCTCCCCGGATGACCGGGATCTGGTACTGCTCGGTGCGGTCTATCTCGGAAAGACACGATTGATCGATAATGTCAGCGTGTCGATTTGACGTTACGATATAAGTTGTAGATATGAATCCCGTTGCACACGCGGAGGTAAAGCGATGCACACCATCATGTTGAAAGGCAAGTTGCACCAGGCGCGCGTGACCCATGCGGAACTGGAATACGACGGCTCCTGCGCAATCGACAGCAACCTGGTCAAGCTGGCCGGCCTGCGCGAATTCGAGCAGATCCAGATCTACAACATCAGCAACGGTGAGCGTTTCACCACCTATGTGATCCTGGCGGAAGCCGGTTCGGGTGTGATTTCCGTGAACGGCGCCGCTGCCCACAAGGCCAAGCCGGGTGATCGCGTCATCATCTGCGCCTATGGCAACTACAGCGAGCAGGAACTGCTGAACCACAACCCGAAACTGGTCTACCTCGACCAGCACAACCAGGTGGTGCGCACCACCAACACCATCCCCGTCCAGGCAGCCTGACCCCCCTGCAGTGGCACAAAGCCGGCCTTCGGGTCGGCTTTTGCATTTCTGCCGCCCACTTTCCGAGAGACCGACATGCTGGAAATCAACCCGCTGCTGAACCAGATCAAGGACCTGCGTGAGCGCTCTGATGCGCTCAGGGGGTATCTTTGACTACGCCAACAAGAAAGACCGCCTGACCGAAGTCGAGCTGGAGCTCGGCGACCCCAAAGTCTGGGACAAGCCCGAGCGCGCCCAGGAACTCGGCCGTGAGCGCGCGGCGCTGGAAGCCGTGGTCATGACACTGGAAGACATGGAAAGTGGCCTCAACGACGTATCCGACTTGCTGGAGATGGCCGCCGCCGAGGATGACACCGACACCGTAGCGGCCGTGGAGAAAGACCTCGACGGGCTACGGCTCAAGCTGGAAAAGCTCGAGTTCCGCCGCATGTTTGCCGGCGAGATGGACCCGTGCAACTGTTACCTCGACATCCAGGCCGGCTCCGGCGGCACCGAAGCACAGGACTGGGCCGAGATGCTGCTGCGCATGTACCTGCGCTGGGGCGATGCCAAGGGTTTCAAGACCGAACTGATGGAGGCCTCCGCCGGTGACGTCGCCGGCATCAAGTCCGCCACTATCCGTTTTGAAGGCGAGTACGCCTACGGCTGGCTGCGCACCGAGACCGGCGTGCACCGCCTCGTGCGCAAGTCACCGTTCGATTCCGGCAACCGCCGCCACACCTCGTTCTCGTCGGTATTCGTGTCACCGGAAATCGACGACAGCATCAAGATCGACATCAACCCGGCCGACCTCAAGGTCGACACCTACCGCTCATCCGGCGCCGGTGGCCAGCACGTCAACAAGACCGAATCGGCCATCCGCATCACCCACGTGCCTAGCGGCATCGTGGTAGCCTGCCAGACCGAGCGCAGCCAGCATTCCAACCGCGACAAGGCCATGAAAATGCTGGCCGCGAAACTGTATGAAATGGAAATGCAGAAGCGGCGCGAGAAAGCGCAGGCCGTCGAGGACAGCAAATCGGATATCGGCTGGGGCAGCCAGATCCGTTCGTATGTGCTCGATGATTCGCGCATCAAGGACCTGCGCACCGGCGTCGAAACCCGCAACACGCAGCCGGTACTCGACGGCGACCTCGACCAATTCATTGTAGCCAGCCTGAAAAGTGGACTGTAAGTGCATGAGTGACGACAAGAACATCTCCCTCGACGAAAACAAGCTGGTTGCTGAAAGGCGAGCAAAACTCCACGCCATCCGCGAAAAGGGCAACGCCTTCCCGAATAACTTCCGCCATGACAGCTACGCTGCCACCCTGCAGGCTGAACTGGGCGACAGGAGCAAGGAAGAACTGGAAGCGCTGGATCGCAAGGCTGCCGTTGCCGGCCGCATCATGGCCAAGCGCGGCCCGTTCCTGGTGCTGCAGGATGTCAGCGGCCGCATCCAGTTCTACATCGACAAAAGCCACCCGCAAGCCGAGGAAATCAAGGGCTGGGACATTGGCGACATCGTCGGCGTGCAGGGGCCGGTGCACAAGTCCGGCAAGGGTGACCTTTATGTGCTGGTCGACAGCGCGCGCCTGCTGACCAAATCGCTGCGCCCGCTGCCTGACAAGTGGCACGGCCTGTCCGACACCGAGACGCGCTATCGCCAGCGCTACGTCGACCTGATCGTCAACGACGAGGTCAAGCGCGTGTTCCGCACCCGCTCTGTCATCATCGATGCCATCCGTGACTACCTGACCGACCGCGACTTCCTTGAAGTCGAAACGCCGATGATGCAGGTCATCCCCGGCGGCGCCACGGCCAAGCCCTTCGTCACCTACCACAACGCGCTGGACCAGCAGATGTACCTGCGCATCGCGCCGGAGCTGTACCTCAAGCGCCTGGTGGTCGGCGGCTTCGACAAGGTGTTCGAGATCAACCGCAATTTCCGCAATGAAGGGTTGTCCACGCGGCACAACCCGGAATTCACCATGCTGGAATTCTACGAGGCGTACGCCGACTACCGCGACCTGATGGATCGCACGGAGGAAATGCTGCGTTACGTGGCGCACCGCGCACTCGGCAGCGCAAGATTTATCAACACGGTGCGTAATGACGCCGGCGAGGTCACCGAAACGCGTGAATACGATTTCGACCAGCCCTTTACCCGCATGAGCGTGTTCGACTCCATCCTGCACTACAACCCGGATGTGAAGGCAGAAGAACTGCAGACGCTCGAAGGCGCGCGTGCCATAGCAACCCGGCTCGGCATCCCGCTGAAAAACTCCTATGGCCTCGGCAAGGTGCAGATCGAGATCTTCGAGAAAACGGTCGAGCACCGCCTGATCCAGCCGACATTCATCACCGAATACCCCACGGAAGTGTCGCCACTGGCTCGCCGCAGCGATAGCAACCCGTTTGTCACCGACCGCTTCGAGTTTTTTGTCGGCGGCCGCGAGATCGCCAACGGCTTCTCCGAGCTGAATGATGCCGAGGACCAGGCCGAACGCTTCCGCAAGCAGGTGGAAGAAAAGGATGCCGGCGACGAGGAGGCAATGCACTACGATGCCGATTACATCACCGCACTCGAATATGGCCTGCCACCGACCGCTGGCGAGGGTATCGGCATCGACCGGCTGGTGATGCTGCTGACAGATTCGCCATCGATCCGCGACGTGGTGCTGTTCCCCCACATGCGCCCGCAGGGATGAGCGGAATCCGGCTCAACGACGAGTGGCTGCAGTGGCTGCAGCCTGAGTTTGCTGCCCCATACATGCAGCAGTTGCGCGAGTTCCTCGCCGCGGAAAAAGCGGCGGGCAAGACCATCTACCCGCCGGGCTCACTATGGTTCAATGCGCTGAACCACACGCCGTTCTCGACAGTGAAAGTGGTAATCCTTGGGCAGGATCCCTACCACGGCCCACACCAGGCGCACGGCCTGTGTTTCTCGGTGTTGGAAGGGGTGCCGCCACCGCCATCGCTGGTCAACATCTTTGCCGAACTGCAACGCGACCTCGGCATCCCGCCGCCGGCTCATGGCAACCTGACCGCCTGGGCAGACCAGGGCGTGCTGCTGTTGAATGCCGTCCTGACGGTGGAACAGGGCAAGGCCGGCTCGCACCAGGGCAAGGGCTGGGAACACTTCACCGATCGCATCGTAGCGTTACTGAACGAGCAACGCGAACACCTGGTGTTCCTGTTGTGGGGCAACTATGCACAGAAGAAAGGCTCGATCATCGACCGGCAGAAACACCTGGTACTGACTTCGCCCCATCCGTCACCGCTCTCTGCGTATCGCGGTTTTATCGGCAACGGGCATTTTTCCCGCACCAATGCCTACCTGCAGCAACAGGGTCTTCCCCCGATTGACTGGCAGTTGCGCTGAACTCAGTCGCCTTTCAATTCGGCCACGCTTGCGATCAGCTCACGGATCATCGCGAAATCATCCTCGGAAATATCGATGATCTGGCAACCGGACCAGTAGGTCGAAGCCGCCACCGACTCGGCCGGGCTGTTCCACAGGCAATCGACACCGAGGCGAATCTCGCCGCCTGGCTGGCCGGGAATGAGACCTTCAGGGATGTTCAGGCAAAGCTGGTAGATACAGTCAGTATGCAAGGGCTTGTTGTTGACCAGCATCATCCCCTCGAGGGACAGGTTCGCAATGGTGCCTACCGGTGCGCCGGTAGCCTGGTCAACCACACTGACAGCATTGCGCAGCGCATGCCGCGGGTGCTTGCGTCGACTGAGAAAATCACCGTTTTCCATTCCCTACTCCCGCTGCATCAATGTCGTTTTTATGGGTCAAGCATGTGCCAGTGCAGCCTTGAACCGCGCCAGGATATTCTCGAGTGCACGCTCGAAAAATGGCTTGCCGGTATGCGCCAGCATGCGCGCCTGGCTGGCGAGGATCATGCGCGCGATATCAAGGCCGCTCTTCATCGCCACCTGTTTGCCGCTGCGGTCGACCAGCATGTAACGGGACGTGGTGGAATTGAACCAGGCAATGCGCGCACGCAGGTTGCGGTGCTGGTCCAGCTGGTCGAATTCAATCCAGGTTCCGAACTCCACATGTTTCAGTTGCTCGAGCATGTCATTTTCTGCGGCAGTCAGCTGTGACGGCTCAAACGTCTCAGGCTCAAGATCCGCACCGGCTTCGGCTTCCAGCTCGGCGCGCTTGTCAGCCGCCATCGGCTCGGCGACGAGATTCTGCAAGGCCAGCATCTGGGCCTTGTTCAGTGCTGCAACCAGTTTGTTGCTCTTGGCCTGGTCGAAAGCAATGGTTTCGAGCCCACCCTGCACGCGAGCCTGTAGCTGTTCCTGGATCAGCATCAGGCGGTTACGCTCGTTGGTGTCCTGCTTGGGCTGGATGCTCCAGATCACATCGTCAATCGTGTCCAGAGCTTCCTGCCACCCGGAGGAATCCTCACCATGCCGCAGCAGTGTGAACGTCAGGTAATCCGACCATGGATGCAGCAGTAGCACGATGATCGCCGACGGTAATTCATGCCCCTGCATGCGTTTGCGCACTTCACGCAGCACGCGCCGCTTCACTTCGCGCAGGCGCTCCTCGCCTTCAGCTTTTTCGCGGGAGCGACGCTCCATCAGCGCAGTACTGTTCTCGACTTTCTGGTTGAATTCCTGCATCTCGGCAAGGAATTCCTCGAATATCGCCGTGTCATTGCTGAATTCCGTCAGCACCCGGCGAACCACCGACTTGATCTTCGGGAAGACCTTGAACTGGCTATCGCCATCGCTATTGACCCAGCGCGTACCGGCCTCGGCCAGGCAGTTCAGCAGCTGCCGAGCCGGATGATCCGGCTTCTCGAACAGGCTGCCATCCATGAAAGCCACCTTGAGATAGGGTGTATGCAGATAGCTCAACACTGCCTTGACCGAATCAGGCAACTGGCGATCCCCCAGCATGTACTCGAACAGCATGCCGACCAGGTCAATCACACGACTGTCGTCATCGCCGATGTGCTTGTCGACGCCGAGCTGCTCACGCAACTGATGGGTGACCGACTGGTATTGCTCGACGGTCATCGCCGGTGGTACGTTTTGCTGTTCGATAACTTCCGCATGCTGGGCGTGCTGCACTGACGACAACGCCATGACAACCTCGCCCTGCGAACACAGGGCCACGGCCGCATTGCCATGCGAGGGCTGATGGTGGGCAGGCTGGCTGAAATATCCCGGCTGGTAACCACTGTCGTTGGCAGGCCCGGGGACATCGCCCCTGGCTGGTGCCGCTGACGGTGGAGGCGGGGCCGAGGCACGCCGCTGCAACTCGCGTATCTCGCTGTAAAGTTGCTGCTGCGCCACAACGCTCGCTTCATCGGCTGCCGGCTTCGCGGCCACCGGGGCAGCTGGCGTTACCGGCTTGTCCCCGGCCACCGGGGGCGCCACTGCGGCTGCCTGTGCGCGTTTCGCCGCCATGCCAACGCCATAGCGCAGGTTCGGCAGGATGCCGGCCTTGACCAGGTATTCGTTGGCGGCCTGGTACAGTTGGCCGAGGCTTTCCAGCAAGGTTTGTTCAAACACCCGGTAAAACAGTACTTTCAGCCGCGTGTCCAGCTGTAATATCGCGAGCTCTTCGTGCAGGGCTTCGGCAAAACGGTAAGGGCCCAGCGGACTGCCATCATCGGGCAACTTGCGCCCGCCTTGCAACACTGCCAGCCGCTGGTTCAGGGCAAACAGCGGCTCGGCAAAACGGGTTTCCGCCCGCCGCGACAGGGAATTTTCCGCCAGGTTCTGTTCCAGCTCGTCGTCGGCCACCAGGGCCAGGTCAGTAGAACTGTCATCTTCCAGCGGCTTGGCCTTGCCACCCAGTTCGCCGTGCTGGAACTGCCGGAATCCCTCGGCCAGGCTTTGCCTGAAACAGGCCTGCAGGTTGGGCCGCTGCCGCTTCAGTTCACGCGTCAACTGCAACAGATTCCACTGCTGCTCGTTGTTGCGGGCCATATCGGCCATCTCCAGCAGGCGCGACTCCACGGCAGGAAAGAACTGCTCGTGCAGGCGGTCACTGAAAGCGAGCGCGAGTTTCTGCAATTCCGCTAGATGCTTGCTGTTAGTCCCTGTATCCATGTGTGCCACACCTGTCCGGCAGCCACCGGCGCTTTACAATTCAATAACCCTATCCGGCCTGATACCGGACATGGCGGTTCCTGATCATAGAAGCCACCTGCCCCGCACCGCAATTAACACCAGCATGCGATCCTGCAGAATGTGAACTGCGTCACACTTTGAGGTAATTCACATCGCCATTGTGAACAGCGTCACAACGCAGCCGATGGATCCCACCCATACCAGGCTGCGCAACGTGGCCTTGTCGAGCACATACATCAGGCCATAGACGAGCCGACAGGCAACGAAGCCAGCCGCCAGGATGTCCACACTGGCCTGCGCCGCCCCAGCGCGCTCGGCCAGCAGCACGGCCGCCACGAACAGTGGGTAGGTTTCATAGCCGTTCTGCACGGCCCAATAGGCCCGCTGACGCGCCCCCTGCAGCGCCGCCATGTAGTCGCGAGGGCGGGCGTTGTCGAAATCCTTGCTGGCCTTGGCATAGACCGTGAATATGAAAGGCACGATCAGCCCGGCGATGAAAACGCACCAGTCAGCAATGGTCATGGTCATGGCAGTGGTCTCCTTGGTGATGGATAGAAACAGTCAGGGGCGGATCAGGCAAAGCGTTGCCACGCCAGCAGCCCCCAGACAACAAGCACCTGTAGCAGGGCAATGAACACTGCGGCAGAACCCATGTCCTTGGCCCGCCCGGCCAACGGGTGAATCTCAGGGCTGGCAAGGTCCACGACGGCTTCAATCGCCGAGTTGAGCAACTCCGTCACCAGCACGGCGAACAGGCTCAGTAGCAGGATTGCACGCTCGACAGCACCTTGGCCCAACCAGAAAGCCGCCGGCAGCAGCGGCACCAGCAGCAGCACTTCCTCACGGAAAGCGGCCTCGCACTGCCAGGCCTGCTTGAGGCCGGACCAGGAGTAGCCGGCAGCGGCCAGCACGCGCGAGAGACCACGGCGACCAGGTTTGTTCGGTGTGGCAGCAGGCGAGGCGTCATGATTCATCCGCGATGTCTCCCAGCTTGTGATCCATGTCCAGAGCGGGTTGTTCCCCCGCCGGCCTGCCGATCACCCGGGCCGGCACGCCTGCGGCCGTGCTGTGGGCGGGCACATCAGCCAGCACGACACTGCCGCCACCGATCTTGGCTCCCTCGCCGATTTCCACCGGACCTAGCACCTTGGCGCCGGTCGACAACAGCACACCGCGCCGTATCAGCGGATGGCGCCGGCAACCGCGCGCCGTGCCACTGCCACCCAGCGTCACCTCGTGCAACATGGATACGTCATCCTCGATGACCGTCGTCTCGCCGATAACCACCCCGGTGGCATGGTCGATCATGATGCCGCCGCCGATCTCGGCCGCCGGATGGATATCCACCGCGAAGACCTCGCTCATGCGGTTCTGGAAATGAAGCGCCAGCATGCGGCGACCCTCGCCCCACAGCCAGTGGGCTACGCGGTAGGCCTGCAAGGCATGGAAGCCTTTGAAATACAGCACGGGCATCAGGTAATGGTCGCAGGCCGCGTCACGCTCATAACTGGCCACGATATCGCGGCACAACCGCTGCAGGATCTGCGGGTCCGCGCGCAAGGCATCGAGGCAGACTTCACGCAACAGCAGGGCCGGCGCTGTGCTGCTGTCGAGCAAGTTGGCCAGGTGAAAACTCATCGCTTCGGCCAGGCTGTGGTGATGCAGTATGACGCTGTGGATGTAACTCGCCAATACGGGCTCCTGCGCGGCGACGGCCTGCGCCTCTTCGCGCAGGGTTTGCCACAGGATTGCGGGATCAGTCATCGTCATCTAGTGCTCCGGCACCCGCCGCCGGCGGGCATGGATGGAGAGGAGTAAGTCGGGCAATTCTGGCATAGCCGTGAAAGCCTGTGCATCCGCGCTTTCACAAAGCCCGCCCGATAGAGGCGGCTGCGCGACAAAGGCACAGACCGCCATGCGTGCAGCGAGCGCAGCCTGCACACCGGGCGGTGAATCCTCGACAACAATGCACTGGCTGGCCGCAAAACCGAGCCTGGCTGCTGCATGCAGGAACAGGTCCGGTGCCGGCTTGCCGCGCGCCACGTCACTGGCGCTGAAAATCCGGCCGGCGAAATAGTCACCGAGACCCGTGATACCGAGCGTGACCGCCATCTTGTCATGCCCGCCGCTGGAAGCCACACAGACATCCCAGCCCCAGTCGCGCAGGCATTCCAGAACCGTCACGATGCCAGGCACCGGCTGCAACATTGCTTCAAAGCGTGCAAACGTATCGCGTTGCAGCGCATCGAAAAAACCGGCAGGCAACGGCTTGCCGGATTCTGCTTCCAGCATTTGCTGGCAACTGTGCAAGGACAAACCGGTGAAACGCTCACGGCACTGCCGGGGCGTGTGGGGCATACCGGCCGCCGTGAGGTGATCGGCCAGTACGGCACTGGCAATCGGCTCACTGTCGACCAGCACACCATCGCAGTCGAAGATCACCAGCGGTTTCATGACACCCCCGCTCACTGCAGCCGCACAAAGCGGTGGAAAATCTCATGCCAGTGCACGCGGATACGATCCTTCAGCGCGATGTCCTGCTGCATCAACCAGTCGAGCATACGCTCTTCATCAAGCAATGCGGCAAAATGATCGGCCACCGGACGGCAGGACAGGTGCCACGGTTCCGGCGCAATGCCGCCGCAGTCTGTCGCATAAGGGCGGTAGAACACCGCATCGGGCCGTTGCAGCTGGTTATCCAGCCAGGCATGTAACGGGGCGAAGGGCCCGCAACCCGTGCATTCATCAGGCACCAGCTGCACACAGTAACCGTCAGGCACGGCATCCCTGTCGTAGATGTCGAGGTCAGTGCCCCAGTGATGGCGCGAGCAACCGGGAATGGCCGACCACCGCAGGATGGCAAACAACAATTCATCGGGCGTCAGGCGCATGGTATCCAATGGCCGGCCGGATGCATCGAGAACAATGCGGGTTCCGCTGGCCTTGGCATTCCAGATAGCCTGCTGCCGCTCGAAACCGCGCCACGCACTGGCAATCGCCAGGCCGAAACCTGCTGCGCGCGCCGCAGCCACCAGTGCCTGCCAGTGCGGCAATACATCAACGTGCAACAGTAAAGGAGCATCCGCGGTTACCGGCCGCAGGACTGATTTGTCCTGCCCCGTCAGCACTGCCCACTGTTTGTCCATCGGTTTGTCCACCCTCCTGCCAGCCATGCGTTGCGTATTGTTGGCTGGGGGATATTATAGGACGAAGGCATGGATGGCGCTGCGCGCTCATGCCAGATACCGGAATTCCCCGGCGCCCAGGATGCGATTGTGACTGCGGACAAGAAACTGATCGAACTGAAAAACCTCGGCGCAGCGTCCGTGAACATCCTCAATGCCATCGGTATCCGCACACATGGCGACCTGGCTGCCATCGGTTCGGTACAGGCCTACCGTCGCATCCGCCAGCGCGGCATCCATGTATCGCGCGCCCTGCTCTACGCCATGGAAGCCGCGTTACTCGATGTGCACTGGAAATCACTGGATCCCGCGCTGAAAGTCCAGCTCGTGCAGCTCGCGGAGCGCATCGACCGGGAAGAAACCGAGGCGGAAGCACAAGCCGCACGGCCGCGCCAGTAGGAGTATCAGTGCGCGTCGGTGCGTGTGGCGCCACAGCGCTTGCAGCGATACTCGGTGACAAGCTTGCCCTGCTTCACATCGAACTGGCGCTCTTTCACCAGCTCCCAGCTGTGGAAACCGCTGCCGCACAGCGTGGATTGCTTGCCTTTTTTCTTCAGCTGCTCACGACGGTGTTTCTGCAGCGACACCACCTCGCTCATGCCGGATGCTTCCTGCTGACACAGGCGCCGCGCCAGCTGAAATCCACCGGCCACAACTTCTGCGGCCGGCTGTACTGGTGCCACAGGTCGGCATAGCAAATGCCAACCTGCGGATGCAGTTGTTGCGGAGCGATATCGGCCAGTGGCAGCAACACGAAGGCGTTGTGCAGGATTTCCTCGCGCGGCAACGTGACGCCGTCAATGTCACCGACACAATCGCCATAGGTCAGGATATCGATATCCAGTGTCCGGCCGGAAAAACGCTGCCCGGTGCGCACCCTTCCGTTGGCGTTCTCGACCTCACGCAGGACATTGGCCAGCTCACCGACCGGCAGGTCTGTGGCAAAGCCGACCACCAGATTGAGGAAGTGATCACCCTCGAAACCGACCGCCTCGCTCTCGTAGACGGGCGATATGGCCAACGCGCCGAAACGGTCGGCCAGTGCATCCAGTGCTGCGGTGACATGGCGTTCGCGCTCGATATTGCTGCCGACGCTCACATAGACCTGCGCCATCTCAGCGCTCCCCGCGCTCGATAACCAGGCCGACATCCTGCGCACCGCGCAACGCACCAGGCTTGCTGATGCGCAGGCGCAGCCAGCGCACGCCGAACTCCTCGCGCACGATTTGTGCCACTGCTTCCGCGAGCGACTCGATGAGCTGGAAATGACTCTGGCCGATGAACTGGATCAGGCGCTTGGAAATCGCCTTGTAGTCGAGCGCGTCGCGGATATCGTCACTGGCTGCCGCAGGGCGGATGTCGGCTGCCATCTCGAGGTCGAGGCTGACGGTCTGTAACACTTCGCGCTCCCACTGGAAGATACCGATGATGGTTTCAATGCGCAGGTCGCGGATGTAGACGATATCCATGGCAAGTTCTCAAGCAGTGATAGCGGGCAGGGTATCGAGCGGCCAGCGGGCGCGCGCGTTGATTTCCAGCGGCTCACACTGGCCGGCCAGCAAGCGCTGGCAGCCGGCGTAGGCGATCATGGCGCCGTTGTCGGTGCAGAACGCCGGCCGGGCGTAGAACACCTTCGCCTTGCCAACCAGGCCTTCCTGCAGCCGCTCACGCAGGCGACGGTTGGCGCTCACGCCGCCGGCAATGACCAGCTGCGGTAAACCGGTCTGCTCGATTGCGCGGCGACACTTGATCGCCAGCGTGTCGACCACGGCCTCCTGGAAAGCATGGGCGATGTCGGCGGATGTCTGCGGATCTGGCAAGCCACCGGGCCCAGTGTGCTGGTTGATAGTGGTGAGGGCAAAGGTCTTCAGGCCACTGAAACTGAAATCCAGCCCGGGCCTGTCGGTCATCGGGCGGGGAAACACGAAGCGGCCCGGCACGCCCTGCTCCGCCAGACGGGCAATCTGCGGCCCCCCCGGATAGGCCAGGTCGAGCAGCTTGGCGGTCTTGTCGAAGGCCTCACCGGCGGCATCATCCAGCGATTCACCGAGCAGGCGGTACTGCCCGATCCCCTGCACCTCGACCAGCTGGGTATGGCCGCCAGAGACGAGCAGTGCCACGAACGGAAAAGCCGGTGCCGGGTCCTCCAGCATCGGCGCGAGCAAATGCCCTTCCATATGGTGCACACCGATAGCCGGTACCTGCCAGGCCCAGGCGAGCGTGCGCCCGAAAGTCGCTCCCACCAGCAGTGCACCCAGCAAACCCGGCCCGGCGGTATAGGCAATACCGCCGACATCACGCGGGGCACACCCGGCTTCTGCCAGCACGCTGCTGACAAGGGGCAGTAGTCGCTGGATATGGTCGCGCGAGGCGAGCTCCGGCACCACACCGCCATACTCGTTGTGCATGGTCACCTGGCTGTGCAGGGCGTGTGCCAGCAGGCCGGCCTCGCTGTCGTAAAGGGCGATACCGGTCTCGTCGCAGGAGGTTTCTATGCCTAGGACGCGCATGCCTGTTCATCATCGGGACAAGGCGGGCATCATAATCCTCCGCCCCCGACGGGTCTATTGCGCGGTTGTCACCGTGGCGGCTATCCCCTAGAATTGCTCGCCCGTTTGTCAGGCTCCGGCCGGCAAACTCCTTGCCTCACCGGCGCGCCGGGAGGCTTAACCCGTAAGGAGTCATCCATGAGACATTACGAAGTCGTATTCCTGGTCCACCCGGACCAGTCCGAACAGGTGCCCGGCATGGTCGAGCGCTACAAGACCGCTATCGAGAATAGTGGCGGCAAGATCCACCGCCTCGAGGACTGGGGCCGCCGCCAGTTGGCCTACCCGATCGACGACATCCACAAGGCCCACTACGTGCTGATGAACATCGAGTGTGGCCAGCAGGCGTTGGATGAACTGACCACCAACTTCCGCTACAACGATGCCGTATTGCGGAATATGGTCATGCGCCGCGATGAGGCGATCACTGCCGAATCGTCCATCATGAAAGCCGAGAACGAAGACCGTCGCCGCAAGGCCGAGCAACCTGCCCGTGCGCCGCGTGAAACCGTTACGGAAGACGCTGCTGAAGAAGACAGCAGCGACGACAACGCCTGATACCGGGGAGCAGAATCATGTCACGTCAACAACAGCAATTCCGTCGCCGCAAGTTCTGCCGCTTCACTGCCGAGAAAGTGGTCGAGATCGATTACAAGGATCTCGATGTGCTGAAAGGCTACATCACCGAAACCGGCAAGATCGTGCCCAGCCGCATCACCGGCACCAGCGCAAAATACCAGCGCCAGCTGGCTACTGCCATCAAGCGTGCCCGCTACCTGGCACTGTTGCCTTACACCGATCAGCATTTCAAATAAGAGGGCGGACTCATGCAAGTCATTCTGCTGGATAAAGTGGGTCGCCTCGGCAACGTAGGCACCCAGGTTAACGTCAAGCCGGGCTTTGCCCGCAACTTCCTGTTCCCGACTGGCAAGGCCGTGCCGGCAACAGAAACCAACATCGCCGAGTTCAACGCGCGTCGCGCAGAGCTGGAAGCTGCCGCTGCTGCCAAGCTGGCCGCTGCACAGCAGCGCGCTGAAGTGCTGGCTGCTGTCAGCATCACCATCGCTGCCAATGCTGGCGACGAAGGCAAGCTGTTCGGCTCTATCGGCACCCGCGATATCGCCGATGCGCTGACCAAGGCCGGCCATGCCATTTCCAAGGCTGAAGTGCGCATGCCGGAAGGCCCGATCCGCGAAATCGGTGAATACGAAATCGACATCCAGCTGCACAGCGATGTGATGCAGGCTGTCAAGGTCGCTGTCATTGCCGAGTAAGGCCGGGTGCCGGAAGACGGCAATTCGGGTATAAAGACAGGCACTCTAGGGTGCCTGTCTTGTTTTGGGGGATAGCATTTCGATGAATGCCGGCGACAGCTCCGCTGCGGTTGATTTCCTTGCCGAAGGTGGCAACCGCCTGCGTGTCCCGCCGCATTCGCTGGAGGCCGAACAGGCCGTGCTGGGCGGCCTGCTGCTGGACCACCAGGCTTTCGACCAGGTACTGGAAGTCATCCAGGCGCGCGACTTCTACAACCCGGACAACCGGCTGGTGTTCGCCGCCATGGCCCGGCTGTCGGAAGCCGGCAAGCCGCTCGACATCATCACGGTGTCGGAAGCACTCGAGAGCGACGGCGACCTTGAGCGCATCGGCGGCCTGGCACACCTCGCTGAACTCGCGCGCCACACACCGGGCACCAGCAACCTGCTGGCCTATGCCCAGATCGTGCGCGAGCGCTCCACCCTGCGCCAGCTTATCCGCACGGCGCATGACATCGCCGACCGCAGCTATACGCCGGAAGGACGCACTAGCGACGAGCTTCTGGCCGACGCAGAGAAACGCTTTGCCGATATCGCCGAGCAGCGGCCGGCAGAATCCGGGCTGGAACCGATCAACCCGCTGCTGCAAGGCGCGCTGAACCGCATCGACGAGCTGTCGCAATCCGACAGCCATATCACCGGGCTCTCCACCGGCTACTACGAGCTGGACGAAAAAACATCCGGCTGGCAGAAGTCCGACCTGATCATCGTGGCCGCACGCCCCTCGATGGGCAAGACGACCTTCGCGATGAACGCTGTCGAACACGCCCTGTTACACCAGGACAAACCGGTGCTGGTGTTCAGCCTGGAAATGCCGGCCGAATCCATCATGTTGCGCCTGCTGTCATCGGTCGGCCGCATCGACCAGACCCATGTGCGCAACGGCCGGCTCGACCAGGACGAGTGGGACAAGCTGACCATCGCCGTGAAAAAACTGAAGGACCGGCCGCTGTTCATCGATGACACGCCGGGCCTGTCACCGGCAGAACTACGCGCCCGTGTGCGGCGGCTGTGGCGCGAACACGGCGAGATCGCAATGATCATGGTCGACTACCTGCAGCTGATGCGCGTCGCCGGCAACAACGAAGGCCGCACTGCAGAGATTTCCGAAATTTCCCGCACGCTGAAGAGCATTGCGCGGGAATTCAATTGTCCGGTCATGGCGCTGTCGCAGCTTAACCGCTCGCTGGAAAACCGTCCCAACAAGCGGCCGATCAATTCCGACCTGAGAGAATCCGGCGCCATCGAGCAGGATGCCGACGTGATCCTGTTCATTTATCGCGACGAGGTCTACAACGAGGACAGCCCCGACAAGGGCACAGCCGAAATCATCATCGGCAAGCAGCGCAACGGCCCTATCGGCACCTGCCGCCTTGCCTTCCAGGGACGTTACACGCGCTTCGACAACCTCGCCCGCGCACCCGGCAGCGACAACAGCTACTGAGCCAGCTCAGAAACTGTACTTGATCTCGGCAAACAGCCGGTCGTTGTTCTCGGCAATCGTGAACGGCGGCAAGTCACCATGGCGGTAGTCGACCACCCCGACAGTCAGCACCAGCGCATCGCGGATATCGTAGGCCGCTTGCAGGCGCAGCAGTGCGCCATCCTGCGCCCTGTCGCCGAGGGCGATGGCGAGTGCCGTGACTTCCAGCCGGTCGTGGATAAACGTGCCGGTGTAGCGCAGCGCTGTTTCCAACGCATCCTGCTGCTGGTAGAGCGGCGCCATCGCCGGTTCGTAATCGACAAAATGCCGGTTGGCAATTTCCAGTGACAGCGTGGTATTGCCGATGCCGAAATACTCGATACCGGCCAGTACATCGATGCGGCTTTTCTGTGTATTGGCCACCGGCAGTTCGAGTACCCCCAGCAGTGGCACTGCGACCGGCGCGGCAAGCGTGACATCAATACCATCCAGCCACGCCACTTCAGCCTTGAATAACCAGCTGCCGCGTATGTAGTTGCCGCCGGCGCCAAACAGTGTATAGCGACTGTGTGCCATCTCCAGCTGTTGCGCCACAGAAGGCAGCGCCAGTGTGTATGGCCCGTTTACCCGCAAGTAAGGCGTGTCACGCCAGAGGTCTGCCGCATGGAAGGAAATGTCCCAGCCGGAAAAAGTCCCGGTGATGGCAGCCGCAAATGCCGTATCAGCCACATGCTCGGGCTCATCTTCGTCCAGCCGCAAGGCAATGTTGCCGGTGGGTGCCAGTGACAACGGCACGGCAAAGTCGCTGCCATAGGGCGGGTTCCTGCTGAAGCGCATCTCGGGCATCGCCATGAAGGAAGCCTGCCAGCGCTGCGCAAAAAACCAGTCGGTTTTCAGCATCGTGACCGGCAAGCGGATATCCTCGATATCCGTCAGTCCCGGCTCGCGATTGTCGAGCGGGTTCAAGACATCGAGTACGCGCAGGCTGTCGGCGCGACCCCAGTTGACCACCTGGCGACCGACCTTCAAGTCGACGTCATCGCGCAACTTGCCACGCAGCCAGACTTCCTGCCATTCGGCTTCGTGCTCGTAGGCATCCAGTACATCAGCACTGTATTCGTCACGCTCACGCAAGCTGTAGGCCGCATCGTAAAAACCGTAGCCAGCCACGCGGAACTGCCACTGCTCCGCCAGGGGCTGCTCGTACTGCAGGTTCAGGCGCGTGCGCAGCTTGGAGAGGCCCTGCCAGTCGGTGCCATTGGCAGAAACATGGTCGCGGTAGTTGTAGCTCGCCGACAGCGCCAGGCTACCGCTCAATTCGCCAGCCGGATCTTCGGCAGCGGGTGTTGCAGGGTTGGCCAGCGTGACAGCCGGCGTTTCACCGAAGCCCTCCAGTGCCTCATCGAGCGATTGCGCGGACGCAGCCAGGCTGCCCGCACCGAGCAGCGCAGCGGCCAGCCAGCGGCGCACGCTTACAGGCCCTGTTCCAGCCGGCGGGTGGTGAAAGTGTCATCCGGCTGCGGCTGGTTGAACTGCACATTGCGCGACGTCATCACCGTCTGGTGCAGGATTTCCTTGTCCTTCTTCGTCGTCATCACCACTTCGGTGCTGACCCAGATGCCGTCAACCTGCTCCAGTTTTTTCACCTCCATGTACTTCAGCCGCTCACCCTTTTCCAGCCAGCTGACGCCACGCACCGGCACGAAATTGTCCTGCCGCACAAAGGTCACTGACTTGGTATATCCCGTTTCTTCCTTTTCCTTGGGATTGGTCGGCACCGCCTCGATGACCCACACCTTGTGACCGCCCACGTCCTCTTCCTTCAGCAGCTTGTAGTCATAGTTGGCAATATTGCGTTTGGTCATGTCGGCATAGGTGAAATCGGTGCCCATGAAACTGGAGCTCTTGTCCGAACTGGCAATGCGCTTGGTTTTCTTCAGCGCCGGCAAGTACAGCCACTGGTCATCATCCTTGCTGACGTCATCGTAGTCGTAGGTCAGGAAAGCTGTGTCCTTCACATCCGCCGGCGAGAGGAAAAACAGGATGGTCTCGGTATCCTTGCCATTGGCACCGGCATCGCGGCGGAAGGATTTGACCGTGCGCTGGCGCTGCTCACCCTGTTTGTCGATCAACACCATTTCCATATCCATGATCGCGTGGTTGCCATCGTCGCGGTCATACACTTTCTGCATGATGTCGCGGGCGGACAGCCCTTCAGCAGACGCAGCAGTCGCCAGCAGCAGCCCCGCTGCGCCGGCCATGTTGATGAATGCTCTTTTCATGCTGTCTCTCCTCAGGTAAATGCCTGTTTCTCGCCCTTGCGGGCCGTTTTCAGCTTGTGCCTGCCATACAGGTACATCAATGAAGGGTTCAGGAACGCGTCGGCGGATGCGGCAATCAGGATACACATACCGGTCAGCAAACCGAAGTTGCGCAGGTTGACCATCGTCGCGAACGCGTACACAAAGAAGGCGCTGCTGAGTATCGCGCAGGTAAAGAACATCGCCTCGCCAGCCGTGGCCATCGTCTTGCGCACAGCCAGTTCCGGATCCTGTGTCTGGTAGAAATAGCGCTGGAAGCTGTTCATGAAATGCGTGGTGTCATCCACCGCGAGGCCGAGACCGATCGAGCCGATCAGTAGCGTGAAGGCATCGAGCGGGAAGCCCGCCACCACCATGATGCCCAGCGTGATGATGATCGGAGATATATTCGGCACCATGCTTAGCAGGCCGATACGGAAACTGCCGACAAACAGGATCATCATCGCAGTGATCGAGAACGTCGAGGTGATATAGCTCATGCCCATGCTGTAGAGCAAGTCGTTCACCGTCTTGCCCATCATCGCCATCAGGCCGGTCACGCGGACCTCGGCCTTGTCACCGATGATCTCCTCGATCTTCGGGTAAAGCTTTTGCGAGAACGGCAGGTAATGAACCGCATCGACAAACTTCAACTTCATCGTCATGCGCGCCTTGCTGAAATTGCCATCCACCAGCTCCTCGAGATCATCAGAGCCACTGTTCTCGAACAGCAGCAATTCCTGCGCTACCAGGGCGCGGTCATCGGGAATACGGTAGTAAGCCGGGTCGTTGTTGTGCAGCGCCTGGTTGATTTCCTTGACGATGTCGACCATGGAAATGACCTTCTCCACCTTCAGGTCGCCCTCCATGTTGAGGGCAAACTCCCGCACACGGTCCATGCGCTTGAGCAGCTCTGGATCTTTCAGACCGTCTTCCTTGCCCGTATCGATCACCACCTCGATAAACATGCCGCCACCGAGTTCGCTGTTGATCAGTTCGGTGACGATGCGGAACGGGTCCTGTTTCGGGAACCAGGTAACCGGGTTGTGGGAAAAGCGCATCTGCACCGCAAAAAACAATGCTACCAGCACCATGCTCATCCAGAGGATGACCATCTTCCAGGGATGCTTGGTGGTCAGGTCGGCGCAGAAAGAGAGGAAACGCTGGCTGATCGCATCGGTATGGTCTTCCACACCGGTATTGCGGATCGGCAACACGGCAATCAAGGCCGGCAACAAGACCAGGGCACACACCAGTGCATTGAACACACCGAGCGGCGTGATGATGCCGAAATCGGATACCGGCTTCACGTCCGAGCCGAAGAACGATACCAGGCCGGCAATGGTGGTGAACGAGGTCATCGCAATCGCCAGACCCGAATGCCCCAGCGCATGGCCAAGCGCATCCCGCTTGCCATCACCCGCCTTGCTGCGCTGGGAGAAAATGACAAACACGTGCACCACATTGGCGACCCCCACCGTCAGCAGGAACGAGGGCATGATCTGCGCCGCGGTGGTCAGCGGGATATTGACCATCGCCATGAAACCCATTGTGCTGAACATCGCCAGCATCGACACCAGCAAGGGAATGATCACCATCACGATACGGCGGAAAATCAGGAACAGGATGGCGGCCACGATCAGCATCGACAGGCCGGTGAACTTCGTCATGTCCTGCAGCAGGATGCGCGTCAGGCGATCGACCATGAACGGCGTGCCGGCGATACGGGTCTGGAAACCGGGTGCATCGTAATCGGCAATCACTTTCTCGACGGCCAGCACGATCTCGGTATTTTCCTCGCCCGTCAGGAATGGCGGGTGGTGTTCCGGTGTGTACGCCTTGACCGGCTCATCGCCGAAACCGGCCAACGCCGCATCGGTATCGGTCTCCTCCTTGCCGACGGAGCTATAGGCATCATTCTCCATCATCAGGATGGCATAGCGGCCATCGGCCGAGAGGAACTGGTTGATGTACAGCTCGTTGCCGAGCGCCTGCTGCTTCAACGTCGCCAATGCCGCTTCGTCATGCCCCCACTCTTCCAGGAAATCGCGCACGATGAGTTCGTCATTTTCCCCGCGGGTGAGGCGCGCATTGGCCAGGCTCTTCACATCCTGCACTTTCGGCACCTTCTCCTCGAGGTCATGGTGCAGCTGCTGCAGTTTTTCGAGGAAGGGCTTGCTGAAGATCGTGTCGCCACTGTCGACCACGACCAGGATGCGTTCGTCGCGCCCGAACTGGAAACGGAAGCGGTTGTAGACCTGGCGGATCGGGTCCTGCTCGTGCAGGAAGCCCTCGGTAGAGGTGTCCACCTTGAGCTGAGGGATCTGGGCGATGAGGCCACCCAGCAGCAGCAGGCAGGACAGCAGCACCACCCAGGGATGGTCATAGACCCAGTAACCCCAGCGCCCGAAGCCGTGCTCGATGCGCAGGCGTGCCTCGGCAAAGCCGGTCTCGAACCGTTGCAGGAAAGATTTGCCCATGACCAGAAAGACTCCCGACTGCCGACCCGGCATACCGGGTGGCACTGATGGTTATGTTTGTAATGATGATAACGCTATGGGCTGGGCACCCGCAGCACAATCGCCCGATTGTCTTAGGTAGCGGGCACCGCTTTCGTCTTGCCGCAAGTGACAGGGGCAAATCCCGATTTGCCAAGCCTGCGGCAGCGTGCTGAAATCGCCGCCAGTATTTTCAACTACCCAAAGGTGACACTCATGAAACTCGGCCTGCATCTCGGCTACTGGAACCGCAACCCCTACCCCGGCATCGACATCGCCAAGGAGGCCGAGCGCCTCGGCTACGATTCGATCTGGACGGCCGAAGCCTACGGCTCGGATTGCGTATCACCACTGGCCTGGCTCGGCTCGCACACCAGCAAGATCAAGCTCGGCACCTCGGTCATGCAGATTTCTGCCCGCACCCCGACCTGCGCCGCGATGACCGCCATGACCATGGACCACCTGTCCGGCGGCCGCTTCCAGCTCGGCATCGGCGTGTCCGGCCCGCAGGTGGTGGAAGGCTGGTACGGCCAGGGCTTCAAGAAGCCGCTGGAGCGCACCAAGGAGTGGATGAACATCTTCCGCCAGGTGACCCGCCGCGAACAGCCGCTCGAGTTCCAGGGCAACCAGTACCAGCTGCCCTACCACGGCCCCAACAGCATGGGCCTCGGCAAGCCGCTGAAGTCGATCACCCACCCGCTGCGCCAGCATATCCCGGTCTTCATGGGTGCCGAGGGCCCGAAAAACATCGAGCTGGCCACCCAGATCGCTGACGGCTGGTTCCCGATCTTCGTATCGCCTTACCGCATGAACATCTTCGACGAGTCACTGAAGAACAAGCCGGACAATTTCGAGATCGCGGCGATGGTGCAGGTCAACGTCAATGACAACCTGAAAGACGCGCTGTTCCCGACCAAGATGATGCTGGCGCTGTACGTGGGCGGCATGGGTGCGAAAGACGAGAACTTCCACAAGAACCTGATGGAGCGCATGGGCTTCGACGTGCAGGAAGTGCAGGACAAATACCTCGCCGGCGACCACATGGGTGCCTTCGAGGCCGTGCCGGATGCCCTGGCGGACGAGATCTCGCTGTCCGGCCCGATCGACCGTATCAAGGAGCGCATCGCCGACTGGAAGAAATCACCGGTCACCACGATCATGATCAGCCGCACCGACGACCCGAACCAGGACATGCATCGCATCCGCCAGTTCGCCGAGATGGTGCTGTAAGCCATGCTCGCCGACCAGTTCTCGCTCAAGGGCAAGGTCGCCATCGTCACCGGTGGCGGCAAGGGCATCGGCAAGGCCATCGGCCTCGCCTTTGCCGAGGCCGGTGCAAACGTGGTGTTTGCCGCCAGGACACAGGCCGACCTCGACGCCGTGGTGGCACAAGCCAGGACGTTCGGCGTGAATGCCTTGGGCGTCAACTGCGATGTGCTGGTCGATGAGCAGCTGCAACAACTGGTCGACACCACCGTGCAGCACTTCGGCCGCATCGACATCCTCGTCAACAACGCCGGCGGCACGATGCCGAAACCGATGGAGAAAATCAGCGCCAACTCTTTCCGCCGCGCGCTGGATTTCAATGTCACCAGCGCCTTCCTGCTCTCGCAGTACGCCCTGCCCCACCTGCGCCAGAGCAAGGGCAACATCATCAATATCGCTTCAGCGGCAGGGCGCCTCGTGCAGCCGCTGTTCACGTCCTATGGCACGGTGAAAGCCGCGCTGATCCACATGACGAAGATGATGGCCGCCGAACTCGCGCCCGATGTGCGCGTCAATGTGATCAGCCCCGGCTCGATCATGACCGAAGCGTTGCAAACATTTATCGATGAGGAAAACCGCGAGAAGATGCGCAAACTCACGCCACTGCAACAGCTGGGCATGCCGCAGGATATCGCCATGGCTGCGCTCTACCTCGCCTCACCGGCAGCGCGCTGGGTCACCGGCAAGGACCTGCAGGTGGACGGCGGCACCGAGAACACCAACCTGGCGCCATGAGTGCGGCCAGCGACCCCGCTTCAGCCGATCTCGTCAAACCCTGAACGGTGCAGGCGGGCGTAATGCCCGTCCAGCGCCAGCAATTCGCCGTGCGTGCCGCGCTCGACGATACGGCCCTTGTCCATCACCAGGATCAGGTCGGCATTCTCGATGGTGGACAGGCGATGCGCAATGACGATCGTGGTGCGGTTTTCCATCACCCGCTCCAGCGCTTGCTGGATCTTCGCTTCGGACTCGTTATCCAATGCTGATGTGGCCTCGTCGAGGATCAGCACCGGCGCATCCCTCAGCAGCGCACGGGCAATGGCGAGGCGCTGGCGCTGGCCGCCCGACAACTGCAGGCCATTCTCGCCGATCACCGTATCGAGGCCCTGTGGCAGCTTGTCGATAAACTCCATCGCATTGGCTGCTTCCGCCGCTGCGAGGATCTGCTCACGCGGCGCACCGGCGAGGTCGCCATAAGCGATGTTGTTGGCCACGGTATCATTGAACAGCACGACATGCTGCGTCACCAGCGCCATCTGCCGGCGCAGGCTGGCCAGCGTGTAATCCTTGACCGGCACACCATCGAGCAGGATCTCGCCGGTATCATAGTCGTAGAAGCGCGGCAGCAGGCTCGCCAGCGTCGACTTGCCACTGCCGGAACGGCCCACCAGCGCCACCGTTTTGCCGGCAGGAATCTCGACGTCGATGTCATGCAGCACGGTATCGGTGGTGTTCGGGTAGCGGAACGCTAGCTGGCGCACCGACACAACACCGGCGGCCCGGTCGCAGGTCAGCGTGCCGGTATCATTTTCCGCCTGCATATCGAGGATCTCGAAAATCTTCTGCGCGCCGGCAATACCTTTCTGGATCGCACCGTTGGTTTCACTGAGCTGGCGGATCGGCTTTGGCAGCATCGCCACGGCGGTGATGTAGGCCACCAGATCGGCCGTGCTGTACTGCGCCAGCATCGCCGGGCTCAGCACCATAAACAGGATCGCCGCGATGGCGAATGACACGATCAACTGCATCGTTGGCGTGTTCAGCGCGGCGATCTTCTGCATTTTCATGTGCAAGACAAAGCTGCGGGCACAGGCGTCGGCAAAACGCTGTTTTTCGTAAGCTTCGCCACCAAAGCTGCGCATGACGCGGTAGCCGCGGATCATTTCACTGGCGACTTGCAGCGTATCGCCGGCCACATCCTGCATCTTGTGGCTGATCTTGTGGAAACGCTTGCCCACATAACGCACTAGCAGGCCGATCGCAGGCGCAATCGCGACAAAGGCCAGCGACAGCTGCCAGTTCTGGTAGAAGACATAAGCGAGCATGCCGATGACGATCGTGCCTTCGCGGATCACCACGACGATCGAGTTGGTAATGGCTGCCGTCACCATCCCGACACTGCTGGTGATGCGGGCAATGCTCTGCCCGGTCGGGGTCGTATCGAAATAGCTCGCCGGCAGCACGGTAAGCTTGTCGAACACTTCCTTCTGCAACGTGCGCACGATGGTGCCGGATACCCGCGCCATGAAATAGTTGCCGATGAACGATGCCACACCCTGCACGGCAAAGATGCCGACCGCCATCCACGGCAAGGTCCAGCGGGCCTCGACATCCTTCTGCTCGATCGCGGTGACGATATGCTTCAGCAATTCCGGCAGCAGCGGCTGCAGGAAACCGAAAGCAATGAAACCCAGGCCGCTGATCGCAAACAGCGGCAGCACCGGCTTCAGGTAACGCAACAGGCGCAAGTAGTCCTGCAGGTTACTTTCCGGATGGGCTGAATCGGTTTTTTTCATGATAATGGCCAGCTGTAACAAGGCGGCGATTATAGCCCGTTCGAGGAAGCCCAACCCCATGCCAGCATTGCGCGGCCTCTATGCCATCACCGACGACACCCTGCTGGCGGGAAGACTGCTGCCGGCCGTTGCAGCGGCCCTGGCCGGTGGTTGCCGGCTCGTGCAATACCGCAGCAAGCAGCCTGATGCCGCACGCCGGCGCGAGGAGGCCGGGGCGCTCGTGGCACTGTGCCATCACCACGGTGCGCAGCTGCTGGTCAACGACGACCCGGTACTGGCGCAAGCGATTGGTGCCGACGGGGTACACCTCGGCCAGGATGACATGCCGCTGGCCGAGGCCCGCGCCCTGCTCGGCCCAGCGGCAATCATCGGCATCACCTGCCACGACTCGCTGGCGCTGGCACAGGTTGCCGTGCAAGGCGGGGCCAGCTATGTCGCCTTCGGCCGATTCTTCCCGTCTGGCACCAAGCCCGTCGCGCCACCCGCGCCACTGGATATCCTCACGGCTGCGCACCGGGCACTGGCTATCCCCGTGGTAGCGATAGGGGGTATTACGCTGGATAATGCGCCCATCGCGCTGGCAGCCGGTGCCGACATGCTGGCCGTGGCCGGCGACCTGTTTGCCGCGCCCGATATCACTGCCCGCGCCCGCACCTACACCGACCTCTTCACTGGAACCCGTTCATGAGCCGCTCCGAACAGCTGTTTGCCCAGGCCGCCAGGGTCATACCCGGCGGCGTCAACTCGCCGGTGCGCGCCTTCCGCGCTGTCGGCGGCACGCCGGTATTTGTCGAGAAAGCGCAGGGCGCTTACCTGTGGGATGCCGATGGCAGGCGCTACATCGATTATGTGCTGAGCTGGGGACCGATGATCGCCGGCCACGCCCACCCGGCCGTGCTCGCCGCCGTGCAGCAAAAAATGCAGCAGGGCCTCAGCTTCGGCGCGCCGACCGAAATCGAGATCACGTTGGCGGAAAAACTGTGCGCGATCATGCCGAACATGGATCTGGTGCGCATGGTCAGCTCGGGTACCGAAGCGACGATGAGTGCGATCCGCCTCGCGCGCGGCCACACCGGCCGCGACAAGATCATCAAGTTTGAAGGCTGCTACCACGGCCATTCCGATTCCCTGCTGGTGAAGGCCGGCAGCGGCGCACTCACGCTCGGCGTGCCCAGCTCACCCGGCGTGCCGGCGGCACTGGCCGACCACACATTGACGCTCACCTACAACGACGCCGATGGCGTGCGTGACGCGTTCGCCAGATTCGGCGAACAGGTCGCCTGCGTGATTGTCGAACCGGTAGCCGGCAACATGAACTGCATCCCGCCAGTGCCCGGTTTCCTGGAAACCATCCGCGAACAATGCACGCGCTACGGCAGCGTGTTCATTATCGACGAGGTGATGACCGGCTTCCGCCTCGGCCTGCAGGGCGCGCAAGGCTACTACGGCATCGAGGCCGACCTGACCTGCCTCGGCAAGGTGATCGGCGGCGGCATGCCGGTCGGTGCTTTCGGCGGCAAGCGCGCCATCATGGAAAAGATCGCGCCGCTGGGGCCCGTGTACCAGGCCGGTACGCTGTCCGGCAACCCGGTGGCGATGGCGGCCGGCCTCGCCACACTCGACATCATTGCGCAGCCAGGCTTCTACGAGCCGCTGTTTGCCAAAACCGATTCACTGGTGCGAGGCTTGCGTGCCGCCGCCGACAACGCGGGCATCCCGATGACCAGCAACCATATCGGCAGTATGTGGGGCTTGTTCTTCACTGACGAAAAAACCGTGACCAATTACCAGCAGGTGATGGCCTGCGATACCGCGCGCTTCAACCGTTTCTTCCACGGCATGCTTGAGCATGGTGTCTACCTGGCTCCGGCCAGTTACGAAGCAGCGTTCCTGTCCAGTGCACACAATGAAGCCGATATTGCTGCGACCATTACTGCTGCCAAACACGTTTTTGCCACACTGTAGGGGCGCGATTGATCGCGCCAAGCGAGGTTACACCCGATGCCTTTCAATTCGTCCCGCGCACCGTTCCCGCACACCAGACTGCGCCGCCTGCGCGCCACCGCCTTTGCGCGCGACCTGGTGCGGGAAAGCAGCTTGTCCGCAAAAGACCTCATCTATCCGATGTTCGTGCTGGAAGGCAAGAACCAGCGCGAGCCGATTGCCTCCATGCCCGGCATCGAACGGCTGTCGATCGACCTGCTGGTGAAAGAAGCGAAACTGCTGCACAAGCTCGGCACTCCTGCCATTGCGCTGTTCCCTGTGACACCCGCCAGTGCCAAATCACTGGATGCGCGTGAAGCATGGAACCCGGATGGTCTGGCACAACGCGCCGTGAAGGCTGTGAAAAATGCCGTGCCGGAACTGGGTGTGATCACCGATGTCGCACTCGATCCATTCACCACACACGGCCAGGACGGCCTGATCGACAGCAA
>ERZ1645187.808-NODE-808-length-30534-cov-9.083369_pt1 | contig 30534 bp, 28 predicted proteins | sample MGYA00575352_ERZ1645187 | MGnify/ENA primary metagenome ERZ1645187 (study PRJEB40837, sample SAMN11349314) | freshwater sediment metagenome | isolation source: river sediment | host: Sediment | place: India: Wazaribad , New Delhi | collected 2017-02-21 ... | reverse complement strand
CCGGCGGTCATGAAGACGTCCCCGCCGCGGTGGTGCAGCGTGACCGGGTTCTTTACGGCCGGGTCCGCCCAGGCCTTCACTACCTTCAGTATGTACAGGTCGTACTTGCCCGCCATCGAGGCGTCCTTGAGCACGCACTCAAGGCTGGCGTAGCATTCCTTTATCAGCGGCGCCTTTACCTTCGCGGCCTTCTCCGGCGTGAGGCCGAACTTCGCGAACTTGTCGGCCTTGGTCCCGGACACGCCGCCGCAGGCCATCACCTTGCCGGCGAGGGCGCGCGTGGGGATGTTCAGGACGCATTCGCGGTTCTTCTTCAGCGCTTTCGCCGTGAAGTTGTCCCGCCCGATAACGCAGCCCACCAGCGGCGGATCGAAGTCCACCATCGTGTGCCACGCGAGCGTCATCACGTCGGGACGCTCCCCGGCCGTGGTCACCAGCGCTACCGGGCCGGTGCCCAGCAGCGTATAAGTCTTCTTCAGCGGAAAGTTCTTCTTCATCTCCCCCTCCTCGCGGACCTGGTCCGCGGGAAAATTGTATCATAGGGAATATGAGGAACGCCATATACGCCGCCTGCCTGCTATCGCTCGCCGCCTGCGCGGGGCCCAAGGTTCTGCCCCCTCCCCCGCCCGCGCCGCCCGCATACGGCGGCGACGTTGGCCGCGGCCTCAACGCCCTCTTCTCCGAGCCTTACGACGATACCCGCGCCGTGGACGTGCTTTACGCCACCAACCGGGTGCCCGGCGGCGATATGACCGCCTGCGACGCCAACGCCTTCGGCAACCAGGTCTCGCCCGGCATGTCCTACGGCGTCTGCCGCGTCAACGTGCCCAAGCGCCACGCGGTGGGCGGCTTCGAGGCCGCGCCTGACCCGCGCGCCGACCCGCACAAGTATTTCCGCGTGATGTCCCAGACCCCGGTATCGTCGGACACCTTCCGTGCCCAGCTCGCCCAGGGCCGCCCCGACGTGCTGGTGTTCATACACGGCTTCAACGTGAAGTTCGACGAGGCGGTGCTGCGCGCGGCCCAGATCGCCTACGACCTGAAGTTCCAGGGCCAGGTGGTGCTGTTCAGCTGGCCCGCCGGGGCGCCGCCCGGCCTGTTCGGAAACACCTTCATCAACCGCACCTACGATTTCAACAAGGCATCGGCCGCCCGCTCGGTGAAGCCGGCCGAGGACTTCTTCCTGCTGCTCTCCGGCCTGGGCAAGACCTCCCACGTCATGGTGCATTCCATGGGCCACCAGGTGGCCGTGCCCGCGCTGGCCGCCTCCGTCGAGGCGTCCACCGTTCCTTATATAGGCGAACTGATACTGAACGCCCCCGACATACCGGTGCGCGACTTCGCCGCGGCCGCTCCGGCCCTCAGGCGGGCCGCCCGCCGGATCACCGTTTACTGCTCGTACAACGACAACGCCATAGCGGCCTCGGAGGTGTACAACAAGGGCCGCCGCATGGGCGGCTGCGAACTGATAGACGGCGTGGACGTGGTTAACGTCGGGGAGATAGACGCCCCGGCGCTGGGCATAGGCGGCCTGGGCCACGGCTATTACGCCTCGCGGCCCATACTCACCGACATATACCAGCTGCTCCTGGGCGCCGACGCCCCGCGGCGCCAGTTCATAAGGCGCAGCGAGGTGAACAGCACGGAGAACTACTACCTGCGGCCCTGACCGCGGCAGCGCGTGCGGGCCGCCTTCGGGCGGCCCTTTTTTTTAGTTGGTCTTTTTCGCCGAAGGGGCGGCGGCGAGCCGCGCCGAGAGATCGTCGAAGCCGTGCTTGCCGGCCACGCCGGCGGCGTCCAGGCCGAAGCGGTTCCTGAGCGCCGTGGAGGCGCCGCGGGCCAGAAGGATATCGGCGGTGGAGCCGTGGCCGCGCCAGGCGGCCAGCATCAGCGGGGTGTTGCCGTCGGAGTCCGCAGCGTTGACGTTGGCCCCGGCGTCCAGCAGCGCGCGGGCCTCCTCGTCCTTGCCGCGCAGCGCCGCCCACATCAGAGGGGTCCAGCCTATGTAGTCGCGCGGTTCGGCGTAGGCGTTCTTCTTAAGCAGGCTTCTGAGGGCGGCGGGCTTGCCCCACCTGGCGGCCAGGTGCACCGGGGTCTGCAGGTCGCGGTTGCGCGCGTTGGGGTCCGCGCCGTTCTCCATCAGCAGTTCCACCATTTCCCCGTCGTCCTGCATCACCGCCAGCATGAGCGGCGTCCAGGCGTAATGCTCCGACGGGTTGACGCGGGCGCCTGCCGCTATCAGCGCGCGGGCGCGGCCTGCCTCGTGGTTGCGTACGGCGGAGTTGAGTTGGGCGGCGGAATCCTGCTCCTGCATGGCGCAGGCGGAGAGCACAAGCGTAAGGGCGAGCAGCATGAGGTGCTTTGTTCTCATATGGCCGGTCAGTTAAATATACCAGCCCTACTGCCGCGTTGTCAACAAGCGGCCCCCCCGTTTTGGTACAATGATGGCAGGGCAGGAGGAACAATGGCCAAATTCATACAGAAACCCATAGTCGTGCAGGCGGCGGGCAACAAGCCTTCCGTGATCGAGGAATACATAGGCCGCGTCAATTCCGGCACCACCACCATAAGCGTGGCCCGCGTGCTCAGCCCCGGCGGCTGGGAAGAGCCCCCGCAGAACCCCCGCTTCACCGAATACACCCTGGTCATACGCGGCCTGCTGAAGGTCGAGACCCAGGACGGCTCTTTCGACGTGCACGCCGGCCAGGCCATCATCATGGAACCCGGCGAGCGGGTGCGCTATTCCTGCCCCTCCCCCGAGGGCGCCGAGTACGTGGCCATCTGCCTGCCTGCCTTCTCGCACGAGACGGTGCGCCGCGAGGACTGACGCCGCGCGGGCATGAAAAAAGGGCCGGGATCTCCCGGCCCTTTTCTTTTCCCCCTTCCGCTCAGGGCTTGAGCATGAAGGCCAGCATCTGTGCCCACCTCGTGGACGAGGCCAGTTTCAGCTCGAGGTAATCCCGGCTGAAGGCGTACGAGGGCAGGTATACGGCCAGGCCGTAGGACTTCGTCGGGTTGTTCTTGCTGACGCCGCTCACCACCACCGGGCCCTTACCCTGCGCCAGCAGGTCGGCCAGCGCCTGCGCGGCGGACTTCAGCGCCCCGTTCTTCGCGTAGCCGGCCGTCAGCATGGCGAAGTGGCGCAGGTCCTTGTTGTCGTCGAACTGGTAATAGGTCGCCTCGTCGCGTGCCTTTACCAGCGCGGCCTTCTCGCCGGAGGCTATCGCCGCCTCGGCGAAGGCGTTCATGGCCGAGGCCAGCGCGCCGGCCTTGGAGACGTCGGTAACCGAGTAGGTCAGGCCGGTGCCGCGGTCCCCGTCAGGGTACGTGTCGAGGTATTTGCGGGCCACCGTCTTGCCGAGGGTCACGGCGTCCATCTTCGGGTTGGCCGCCAGCGGGGCCAGCCACTGGTGATAGGCGTAGCCGGCGCCGGGCTCTATCTCCTCGGACGCGGCCATGTAGGCGACCTTCGTGCCCTTTATCTCGTAGAGCACCTCGGCCATCTGCATCAGGCAGGCGTCGAAGGCCAGCAGGTCCACGCGGCCGCCCTTCGCTTCTATTTCCTTAAGCAGCCAGCCGAGCTGCGGGGTGCTGATGTTGTTCTTGCTTATCCAGTCGTCGGAGAAGCCTTTGCCGGCGGGCTTCACCGGGTTGCCCTTCAGCCAGCCGGAGCCGTGGTCCCAGCCTATAAGCATGTACTTCTTCGCGGGGAACTGTTTCTGCGCCCACAGCACGAAATCCACTATCGACGCCGGGTCGCCCATGTTCACCCCGGTGGCCTTGGCCATGGCCGGCGAGGTCACCTTGGCGGGGTCGGCGTCCTTCCTGATGTAGTAACGGTACATCTTGTTGTCCATGCCGCCCATCTCGACGAGGACGTTCACATCCTTGCCGGAACCCACCTGCTCCATCTCGTTGAGGTCGTTGATCCCGTCGGTCTGGAGGTTGTTCTTGCCGTTCATGAAGACCATGATGGTCCATTCCTTCTGCGGCAGCGGTTTGCCGGCCTGGTCGGTGTCCTGGAAGCCGGTCGAGGGGGCCGAGGCCTTAGGCGGCAGGCCGGCCGAGGGATTGGTCTGTTCCCTGGGGTTGGACAGGGCCTTGTCGAACGAGTCCTGCGCCTGCAGGGACGGCGCGAGGGCCAGCGCCATGGCCGCGGTAATGAGAATTTTCATATAGTACCTCCGTTTACGCAATAGTATAGAACCGCGGCCCTTTTGTCAAGGGAAACCGCGGTGTTGACAACGCAAGGTCAATTGGTATAATTACCGTATTGCGGGCAGGACAAGGATAGGCTTATGATCGAACTCCTCGCTACCCTGTTGTTGTTGCCGGCCGCCGCGCACGCCGCCCCGGCCTTCGACCTGGATTCCCTCACCCCCGCCGCGGTGCGCGCCGCGGCTCCCGACGTGCCCGAAGTGCTGCCCCCTGTCGGGCCCGTCCGCGACAGCTGGGAACTGCGCCACTTCAATCCCTACATACTCAAAGCGGTCGATCACCTGAACAAGAACTACGGGCTGCTGGGCTACGACATACACTCCGTGCTCACCCACGACGTGAACTACCACACCTACGGCGCCGTGAAGGCCACCCACCCCCCGCTGACCATGTGCGTGGCCGCCCAGCTGGAGATCATACTCACCGCCTACGACATCTATTCCCGCGAGACCGGCGACTACTCGGTATACGATTACCTCCCGCTCCGGAGCTACCAGGGCCTCGCTGTCACCGACCTGAAGGGCCATATCTGGGTGAACTCGGCCTTCAACGCCTACGGCACCGCCGACGCGCTGATAAACTTCGGCATGGGCGAGCGCGTGCCTTTCGAGAAGCTGCGCCCGGGCGATTTCGTGAACATTAACCGCACCACGAAGACCGGTCACGCCGTCACCTTCATCGGCTACATCAACAAGACCGGCGCCGTGCAGCAGGCCTACAACGACTCCGTCGTCGGCTTCAAGTACTTCTCGTCGCAGGGCCGCGCCGAGCAGGGCCAGGGCGGCTTCGACTACCGCTACGCCGTGTTCAGCAAGTTCGGCTGCCCGGAGATGCCCGGCAAGCGCGACTGCAACGTCATCTACTCGACCGACCAGAAGATGCTCAACACCGGCTCCATGCTGGTGCCGGCTTTGTGGACGCACGTGATACCGCAGGCCTCGTCGGTCCAGGGCGAGACCGTGCTGAACCGCTTCTATTTCGACGGGGTGACCACGGACGACTGACCCGTCCGCCGGCCGGAAAAAGAACAGCCTCCCTTAGGGAGGCTGTTCTTCTTTATGCCGGCGCGGGTTTACTTCTTGAACTCCTGCAGGGCCTTGTCGACCAGCGTCACGTAGGTCATCACGCTGGAACCGCCCACCAGCACGGCCACCATGCAGGCCTCGAGGATCTCCTCTTTCTTCCAGCCCGCTTCAAGGCAGTGCTTCACGGCCGGGGGTATGCAGATCGGGCATTTCTGCGAGACGCCCGCGACCAGGAGGAGCAGCCACTTGGTCTTCTCGTCTATTTTACCGGCCTTGGTCAGCGCGGCCTTGTTGTCTATGAAGGAGCCGTACTGCTCCGGGATGGACTTGCGTATGTCCACCATCAGCTCATTGAACTCGTCCAAAGTTTTCTTTATGTCGTACTGCATCGTGCCTCCTTTTCTCTAACCCGCTGAAAGTCTAGCAAATTTCACCGCGGTTTTGCGGCCGGCTCCAGCCTGAGCTCGCCGGACGACTCCTCGGCGTAGGCGAACCTGTCCGCCGGCACGTCGTAATAGACCGTTCTTCCGCCGCGGCCGCCCCAGCGTATCTCCAGCTTCTCCGCCCTGGCGGCCTTGCCCAGCCCGAAGTGCAGCGTGAAAGGCCCGGCCTGCGTGCCGGCGCTGCCGGCCGCAAGGACCTCCCGGGTCTGCGTTCTCCCCCCTGCCGTCAATCTTACGCGCGCCCCTATGGCGGAGGCATTGGCCCCGCCGGCGCCCTTCCCCTTAAGCGTTATCTCCAGCCAGTGGTTGCCGCCGCCGGCCTGGTTATGGAACAGGGCGGGCGCCGGCTGTTTCCCGGTCCGCCGGTCCGCCGGCATCCGCATCCAGGACTTGCCGGCCAGTACGTCCAGCCGCCCGTCCCGGTCGTAATCCGCCACGGCCACGCCGGCGGAACTTTCCCAGTCGAAGCCGGCCTGGTCCGTAACGTCCTCGAAGGCGCCGGGCCTCACCTGCCTGAAAAGCCTCAGGTACTGGCCGTCGGGGTAGTCGCCGCTGGAGATCAGCAGGTCAAGGAGCCCGTCGTTGTCGAAGTCCAGCCAGGCCGCGCGCATGTCCCCCTGGTTCCAGGCCTTCGCGGTATGTACGCGCTTTATAAGTTCCGGCCTGCGCTTAAAGGCGTAACCTTTGCGGGGACCCTGGTTCTCCAGCAGCACCGAGAGGTCGGAGGCCTCGCCTGCCCAGTAATGGGTTATATCTCCGAGGAAAACGTCCATGTCCCCGTCGTTGTCGTAGTCGGCGCAGGCCGCGGCGAAGGTGTTGCCGTGCGAGCGCCACTCCGGCTCCGGCTCGCGCTTCAGCGCGGCCGGGTAGCGGCCGTGCCGTATTTCGTCCCCGTCGAAGCCCGTGGCCGGGGCCGCGTCGGCGAAGGTGCCGTCGCCGTTATTGCGCCAGAGCCGGTTGGCCTGCCTGCCGTACGAGGGGACCAGCAGGTCCTCGTCTCCGTCCCCGTCGTAGTCGCAATGGTAGACGCCGTACACCGGGCGGCTGGAATCTGGTTTGCCTTCCGTGGGCAGGGTAAGCAGGCCGGCCTTCTCCGTTACCTCCCCGAAGCGCCCGTCGCCAAGGCCGCGGTAGAGGCGGCTGGGATAGCTGATATATGAAACGCCGTACTCCTTGTACCAGTTGCCTGTGAAAAGGTCCAGCGTGCCGTCGTTGTCGTAGTCCAGGAACTCGGCCGAGGTGGTGGTCTCGGCGTGCGTCCCCACGCCGGAGGCTGCCACGGTCCTGAAACGCGCACGGCAGTCGTTGAGCAGCAGCTCCGAGCGCTGACCGTCGTCGGCCTTCTCGTAGAGCGTCCTGCCGTCGGGGCCCTTCAGGATAGCCCCGGTCTTGGGGTCGGTGCGGGGCTTCTCGAACTCGGAGTACTTGCCGCTGAACAGGTCCGGGCAGCCGTCGTTGTCCGCGTCGCCCACGGCGAAGAAATCCGCGGTGCGCGTACCGGAGGAAGGCGCCGGGGCGTCTATGCCCGACGTGGAAGTGAAATCCGCGAAGACCCGTCCCCCTCCGGGCGCGGGGCGGTTGAGGAGCAGGGCATTGGAGCGCCCCGCCCAGGTATTGCCAAGTATCACGTCGGGATAGCCGTCGCCGTCCAGGTCGGAGAACAGGACGTTCTGCGCGCCGTAGCCGGCCAGGCCGGCCGGCGAGGATATGTCGATGAAATAGGGAGCCTCGGCCGCGGCGGCCGGGGCCGCCGCCAGGACGCAGATCAGGATAGCTTTTCTCATTGCTACAGCATACAAATTGCGGAGAGGCGTGTCCTATTTAGGCTGGTAAAGCGTCCACCAGTAGTTCTCGCGCTGGCGGAACTCCTTGTCGTAATAGGCCTTCTCGCGGCCCAGCGAGTCCAGTTCCGCCTCGAGCGCCGCGGTGTCGCGGCCTTCCTTCTTCGCCAGTTCAAGGGCGGTTCGGGCCTCGTCCTGCAGCACGGATATGGTCTTGTATTTCCCGTCTCTGGCTATGGAGTCCGGGCCCGAGTCGGGGCCGTCCCATACCCAGGAATTGATCTGGGCCGCGGCCTCCTCGTCCCTCACGCCGCCGATCAGGGGCAGGTCGGCGCGGGTGCCGTAAAGTTCGAAGTAGACCTCCGCCATGCAGGAGTTCTCCATGTAGCGCTTCTCGGCGGACTCGGGCATGCCCATGTGTATGAAGCCGGCCGCCTCGCGGGCTATCAGCACGGCGTAGTAGGCGTATGCGTTGCCGTCGCCCTTCGTCGAGGAATTGAGGATTATCACCGGCACCTTGCCGGCGGCGCCGGTATCTATGCGGCGGGAACTTTTGCCGGCTATGTCCGCGCTGAACTCGTAGCGGGCGCGGTGGTCCCTGAGCCAGTCGGTGAGCCAGACGCCGGTGCCGTCGCCGCTGTCGCCCATGAAAGTGACCGCGCCCTCGAGGGCGGCGGCGTCAGAGGCGGGCTGTGCGGCGTTAAGCTGGAACGGGATGAGCAGAAGGGCGAACAATGAAATGGCGCGCATAGGTCTCCTTAATAAGGATATTATACGCGCCTTGCGCCGGCCGCGCGAGGGTTCAAAGTCCCCCCGCGGACCGGGACCAACGGCCTAGACCGCCGGGGACTGGCGGCGCGGTTCCCGCAGTATCTTGATCCAGGAGGCCGCGGAGGTGGCGGTTATGACGCAGGCCAGGACCAGCATGATGACGGTCAGCGCCACGTTGACGTAACCCTGCATGTCGCCGCGCGGCAGGTAGTTCCCGAAGATGTTCATGACGCCCGCGGCGGCGGTGGTGGTCAGCATGAAGACGAAGGGCACGAAGGTGATGAGGCCGTATACCGGCTTCGAGCGCTTCATGATGAACGTGGTGCCGATAGCGAGCGCTATGGCCGACAGGAGCTGGTTGGCCACGCCGAACATCGGCCAGATCGTGGTGACGTTGCCGGCGAGCAGCATGCCGCCCCAGGCCGCGCAGACCAGCGCGCTGGTGATGAACACGCCGGGCCACCAGCCGGTGTCGCCGAAGGGCTTGTACACGGTGCCGAGCACCTCCTGCGTGAGGTAGCGCGCCACGCGGGTTCCGGCGTCTATCGTCGTAAGGATGAACAGCGCCTCGAACATGATGGCGAAGTGGTACCAGTACGACAACAGGTGGCGCAGGCCCGGTATCGACGAGAAGATCTGCGCCATGCCCACGGCCAGCGACACCGCGCCGCCGGCGCGGCCCTCCAGGTGCTCGCCCACGGCGGCTGCCATGTCCGGCAGGTTGCTGACGGTCATGCCGAGCTTCTGGAACACCTCCGGCGGGACGTTTATCGCGAAGTAGTCGCCGGGCAGCAGCACGCAGGCCGCTATCAGCGCCATCAGCGACACGAAGCCCTCGGTCAGCATGGCGCCGTAGCCTATCATGCGTATGTCCTTCTCGCTGGCTATCATCTTGGGCGTGGTGCCGGAGCTTATGAGCGAATGGAAGCCCGAGATGGCGCCGCACGCTATGGTGATGCAGACGTAGGGCCAGACGTGGCCGGGGATTATCGGCCCGCCGCCGTTGACGAAGCTGGTGAACGCCGGGGCGGCCATGTCGGGGCGCACCCAGATGATGCCGAGGAACAGGAGCGCTATCGTGCCTATCTTCATGTACGAGCTGAGGTAGTCGCGCGGCGCCAGCAGCAGCCAGACCGGCAGTATGGAGGCCAGCGCGCCGTAGACGGCGAGTATTATGGAAAGGCTGGTCTTGGAGAAAAGGAAATAATGCGCCCAGGAGCTGCGCGAGAGCGGCTCGCCGAGGACTATGCCCAGCACGACGAGGGTCACGCCTATGACCGAGGCCTCGGTGATCTTGCCGGGGCGCAGGTTGTTCATGTACAGCCCGACGAAGACCGCTATCGGGATGGTTATCGCTATCGAGAAGGTGCCCCAGGCGCTCTCGGCGAGGGCGTTGACGACGACCATCGCGAGGCCGGCGAGGGCGGTGATGATGATGAACAGCACGGCCGCGCCGGTGGCGCCGCCTGTGACGCGGCCCACCTCGCGCTTGGCTATCTCGGTGAGGGACATGCCGTCGTAGCGCACCGACGCGAAGAGTATCACCATGTCGTGCACGGCGCCGGCGAGCACGCTGCCTATCAGTATCCAGAGGAAGCCGGGCATGTAACCGAACTGCGCGGCGAGCACGGGCCCGACGAGCGGGCCGGCGCCGGCTATGGCCGCGAAATGGTGGCCGAACAGCACCCAGCGGTTGGTGGGCTTGTAGTCGTAGCCGTTCTCCTTCGTGTAGGCCGGCGTGGGGCGGTCCTTGTCGAAGGCCAGCACCTTGGCTATGATGAAGCCGGCGTAGAAGCGGTAAGCCAGCGCGTAGACCAGCAAGGCGATTATCAGAAGCGGCAGGGCGTTCATGTTGTCTCCGTGGAACCGATGAGGAATATATAAATCCTAGGAAATAGGAGGGCGCCGGTTCAAACCCAGCCGAGGTAGGCGAGCACCGCGCTGTCGGCGGCCTTGAAGGCGGCCCAGCAGAGCAGGGCGGCGGCGGCGGCGGCCCAGAGCCGGGCTTTGGCCGGCAGCGGCGCCTGCGGCGCGGGCCACCAGTCCTCCTCCCATGAATCCCCCCCGCGCAGGCGGGCCAGCAGGCCGTAAAGCGGGTAGCAGATCAGCGCGAGGGCCGCGGCCGCCGGGAAGCCGGCCGCGGGCAGCCCCGCAAGGGAAGGCCCGGCCCAGGGCGCGTCGAACAGGCGGTGGGCGCCGGCGGCCGAGTTCCAGTTCTGCCAGAGCAGGCCGCAGATCATGCCGGCCAGCGCCAGCCGCAGCGTGCGGCCGGTGCGTCCGGCCTGCCAGTCGCGCAGCAGCGAAGGCAGGCCCAGCCTGAAGGCCAGCGGCTCGGCGAGCAGGGCCAACGCCGGGAAGGCCAGCGGCCAGAAGAGCCGCGGCGCCGCGAAGGCCAGGCCCAGCAGGGAATAGCCGGCTATGTAGAGTCCTTTTGCCAGCTTCGGGGTCAGCGGAAGTTTAGGCGCGGCCGGACCCGCGTCCAGGCGCGCGGCGCGCAGCGTCTCCGACGTGACGGCCACGCAGGGCAGCAGCGCGGCCCAGGCCAGGGCGCGGCAGGTCCAGCGCACCGCGGGCGTGGACGGCATGCTTGAGTAATGCCAGGCCCCGAGGCGCAGGTTAAGCAGTTCGAAGAGGCTGAATATGACGAGGGACCCCGCCGCCAGCGCCGCGAACTCCCCGGTGCGCGACACGAACAGCGAGGCGCCGCGCAGCCGGTAGTTGGCGTTGTCAAGGAAAAGCAGGTAGGACCAGGCGGCGAAGACGAAGAACTGGTTGTGCACCGGCTCCATGCCGAAGTAGCGGCCGCCGTAGCCTATGAACGTCAGGGCCATAGCGGCGTAAAGCCCGGCCTTGACCTTCAGTTCCTCGTCGAACATTCCCCCTCCGTTCCCGTCAGAAATCGAACCGGTAGCCCTTCAGGCCCAGCTCGTCGCGCATCGCTATGACCTCGCGCTGCGTCTCGCGGTTCACCGGCACGCCGCGCTTCTCCCGCGCGAGCCAGGTCAGGTGCTCCTTCTCTCCTGCGGTGTATATGCGTTTCGCGCCGGGCATCTTCTTAGACGCGCGGAGCTGGCGCAGTATGTCGCCGGCGGTGCGCTTGAACGAAGCGAGCGGCGTGAAGGCCTTGATGTCGATGGCTATGAAGAAATGGCCCAGGCGGTACGGCACCTTCTTGCCGTTCTCAACGCCCATCAGCATCTTCATGTAGGCGCCCTGCTGCAGCGCGGCCGAGAGTATCTCCACTACGGTGCAGTAGCCGTAGCCCTTATATCCCCCCAGGTCCTCGCCTATGCCGCCCAGCGGGGTCAGCGCCGCGGTGCCCCTGGTCAGGTCCACCAGCACCTCGGCCGGGTCGGTCTTCGAGCCGCCTTTCTGGTCTATCACCCAGCCGCGCGGCATGTCCTTGCCCAGCTTGGCGTAAACCTCCACCTTGCCGCGCTGCGTTATGGACGTGGCGCAGTCGAGCAGGAAAGGGAAGCTTTCGTCGGTGGGCATCGCGAAGGTGAGCGGGTTGGTGCCCAGCATGTTCTCCACGCCGAACGTCGGGGCCACCGACGGGCGGGCGTTGGTGCCGGTGACGCCTATCATGCCGGCCTTCGCGGCCAGCAGGGCGTGGTAGCCGGCCATGCCGTAATGGGTGGAGTTGCGCACCACTGTCATGGCTATGCCGGTGCGCTTCGCCTTCTTGATCGCCAGTTCCATCGCGCGGCGGGCTATCACGTGGCCCATGCCGTTGCCGCCGTCTATCACGGCGGTGCCGGCGGTCTGGCGCAGCACCTTGTAGGCGGTCTTCGGGAGCTGTATCCCCTGCTTTATGCGGTCGTAGTAGATCGGCTTCAGGCGCGAGACGCCGTGCGAGTCGAAGCCCAGCTTGTCCGCGGTTATCAGCACGTCGGCGCACACCGCCGCGTCCGCCGCCGGCACGCCTATGCCCTTGAAGACGTCGCGCATGAAGCGCTCCATCACGTCGAACTTCACCCACTTCGCGCCTTTCTCTATTTCCATGTTCCCGCCTTTATTTCGTTCCGGCCTCTATAAGGTCCGCCAGGGCCCCGGCGGCCTTCATGCCGTCCGGTATGCCGGCGCCGGCGAAAGCGGCCTGCATGGCTTCCGTCTTCTCCGGCTCGTCCATCATCACGCGCAGCGCCGCGGCCAGGGCCGCGTCGAAATCCTCGCTCTCCTCCAGGCAGACCGCCGCGCCTTTGGCGGAAAGCGCCAGGGCGTTGTATTTCTGGTGGTTCCCCGCCGAGGAGGGCAGCGGCACAAGCACCGCGGGCTTCTTAAGGTGCGCGAGTTCGGCCACGGTGCTGGCTCCCGACCTGGATATCACCACGTCGGCGGCCGCGTACAGGAGCGGCATGTCCTCGCGGTAGTCGAAAACCTTCAGGCCCGGGGCGTCCTCCAGGCCGGCGGCGGCGTAGGCGTCCAGTACGGACTCGTAGTTCTTCCTGCCCGTAACGTGAACGGCCTGTATGTCCCCCTTGAGCGACTTGAAAGCCGAGATGAACGCGCTGTTTAGCCTGCGCGCGCCCTGGCTGCCGCCGAAGACCAGCACCGTGAACGGCTCCCTCTCCAGGCCCAGCGCCCGGCGGGCCTCGTCCCTGCGCACCTCTTCCCTGAAGGCCTCCCTTATGGGCGTGCCGGTGAGCGCCGACTTTGAGGCGAAAGGGTTGCCCGGCACCGGCAGGCCCAGCGCCGCGCGCGCGCAGAAGAAGCCTGCCAGGCGGTTGCCCAGGCCGAACTTGGCGTTGGACTCGTGCAGGTACACCGGCGCGCCGCAGAGCCGCGCCGCGGCCAGCGCCGGGAAGGCCACGTAGCTGCCGGTGCCTATCACGGCGTCGGGCCTGAAATCCTTCATCACGCGGCGCGCCAGCAGCGCCGAGGCCGCGAACTTCCACAGGAAGGCCGCGTGCCTGAACGGGTTCAGGCTGCGCGGCAGCGAGACCATGTCCAGTTCGGCGTAAGGGAAGTCCGCCTCGTCGAGGGCCGGGCGGGCGATGTCGTCCTTCTTGACGAGGAAAAGGGTCTGCCAGCCGCGCGCGCGCAGTTCCTGCGCCAGCGCGAAGCCCGGGTAGAAATGCCCGCCGGTGCCGCCGGAGGCTATGACCGCGCGTTTCTTTACTGCCATTTTTGTCCGCTCCTGTGGGCCGAGACGTTGAGTATTATTCCGACCATGATCATGGAGGCCAGTATCGACGAGCCGCCGTACGAGAAGAACGGCAGCGGTATGCCCTTCGTCGGGATCAGGCCTATGGCCATCGCCAGGTTGAAGTAGGCCTGCAGCACCATCACCAGCGTCAGGCCCAGCGCGGCGAGCGAGGTGTAGAGGCTGGGCGCGTTGCGGGCTATGCGCGCGCCCTTCACCAGCATGGCCGTGAAAAGCCCGGCGATGAACAGGCCCCCGACGAGGCCCAGTTCCTCCGCCACGACGGGGAAGATGAAGTCGGTGTGCGGCTCTGGCAGGTACATCAGTTTGAGCTTTGACGCGCCTATCCCCTTGCCGAACCACCCGCCCGAGCCCACGGCTAAGAGCGACTGCACCAGCTGGTAACCGGTGCCGGAGGCGTCCTGCCACGGCGACAGGAAATTCTTGAGGCGCGCGATGCGGTAGGGCTTCCTTATCAGCTCCTCTATGACGATGGGGATCACCGCGGCCACCGGGGCCAGTATGTAGCGCAGCTTCACGCCGGCCGCGAAGGCGGTCAGCATGGCCACGCCGAACAGCAGCGCCGGCGTGCCGAGGTCGGGTTCGGCCGCGATCAGAGCCAGCATGAGCATCATCGCGCCGAAGGGTTTCAGCAGCTCCTTCCAGTTGGCCTGTATGCGGCTCATGTTGCGGTCGAAGAAATCCGCGAGGTAGAGCACCAGGGCGATCTTGGCGAACTCGCTCATCTGCAGCTTCATGAAGCCGAGCGGTATCCAGCGGCGCACGTGCGCCACCGGCGGCATGGCCAGCGTCACGGCCAGCAGCACCAGCGTGGCGATGAAGGCGGGTTTTATGTAGCGGCGTATCTTTTCCAGGTCCACGCGCGCGGCGACGGCCATCAGCACGAAGCCGAGGGCCATGTAGAAGGCCTGCTTGCGGGCGTAGAACATGGAGTCCTGGCCCTTGTTCACGGCGTAGAGCGCGCTGGCCGAGAACAGCATCACCAGCCCCAGCATCAGCAGTATCACGACGATGAAGAAGAACGGGTAGTCCATGAACTTCAGACTGCGGTTCTGTATGACGTTGTAGGCCGGGCGGGCGCGTCTCGAGGAGAAGTCCATCAGAGTTTCTTCACCAAGGCCTTGAACTTCCTGCCGCGGTCCTCGAAGTCCTTGAACTGGTCGAACGAGGCGCAGGCGGGCGAGAACAGCACTATATCGCCCTTTTCGGCGAGCTGCAGCGCGTTGCGGCAGGCGTTCTCCATCGTCAGGCTGGTGATCACCGGGCAGGACCCGGCCAGCTCGGCCTCTATCTTGGGCGCGGCGGCGCCTATGGTCAGCACGGCCTTCACGTCCCTGCGTATGAACGGCAGGAGCGGGGCGTAGGGATTGCCCTTGTCCAGGCCGCCGAGTATCAGCCAGATGTTGCGGCGGCCGCCCAGGGCCTTCAGCGCTACCAGCGTGGAGTCCACGTTGGTGGCCTTGGAATCGTTGACGAAACGCACGCCGCGCGCCGAGCCGGCGTCCTCTATGCGGTGCTCGACGCCCTTGAACGAGGCGAAGACCCCGGCGAGGTCCGCGCGCGAGGCGCCGCAGTTGAGGGCCATGAGGCCGGCGCACATCGCGTTCTCTAGGTTGTGCGCGCCGGGCAGCGCCGGCGGCTTCACGGAGAAAGCCGCCTTGCCGGCGCGGAAGAACAGTTTCCCGTCCTGCGCCCAGGCGTTCAGCTTCCCCCCGCGCCTGGCGGAGGAGAAGAACAGCGCGCGCGACGGGCAGGTCTTCGCGAGGCTGCGGCAGTACTCGTCCTCGTAATTGAACACGCAGCAGGCGTCGGGGGCCTGGCCGGTGAACACGCGGGCCTTGGCCTCGACGTAGGCGGCCATGCTGCCGTGGTGGTCTATATGGTCCGGGGTTATGTTGAGCAGGCAGGACGCCGCCGCCTTAGGCGGGGCGCTGTCCTCGAGCTGGTAGCTGGAAAGTTCCATCACCACGGCGTCGCCGCGGCGGGCCTTCGGGGCGGCCGCGGCCGCAGGGATGCCGACGTTGCCGCAGACTATGGCGCGGCGGCCGCGCCGCTTCAGCGCGGCGTTCATCAGCTCGCCCAGCAGCACGGTGGTGGTGGTCTTGCCGTTTGTTCCGGTGACCGCCAGCAGCGTGCCGGCGGAGAAGGCGAGCGAAACATCTATCTCGCTGAAGACCGGGATGTTCTTCTGGAGCAGGGCCTTTACGAGCGGCGCGGTGCGCGGCAGGCCGGGGCTCTTCACGGCGAAGGCGCAGCCGAATACGGCCTTGCTGTGGCCGCCGGTCTCGGCCTTCACTTTGCGGGACAGGCCCTTCAGCCTGTCCTTCACCTCGGACGCTTTTTTCTGCTCGGTCAGCAGCACGTCGAAGCCGCGCGAGGCCAGCAGATTGGCGCAGGCCGCGCCCGACTTGCCGGCGCCTATCACCAGCGCCCGGCCGCCTTTGAATTCCTCAGGTTCGAACATATTCCCTCCGGCCTAGCGTATCTTGAGGGCGGCCAGCGCCGTCAGCATCAGCATGATGCCGACTATCCAGAAACGCACCGTGACCTTGCTCTCCGCTATGCCTTTCAGCTCGAAATGGTGGTGTATGGGCGCCATCAGGAACAGGCGCTTCTTGTTCCTGAGCTTGAACGAGCCCATCTGCAGTATCACCGAGAGGGTCTCGACGAGGAAGATGCCGCCGGCCACCGGGAGCAGCAGCTCCTGCTTGGCGCAGATGGCCGCGGTGCCTATGGCGCCGCCGAGGAACAGCGAGCTGGTGTCGCCCATGAAGACCTCGGCCGGGTAGGCGTTGAACCAGAGGAAGCCCAGGCAGGAACCTATCATGCCGGCCAGGAACACGGCCATCTCGCCGGCGCCCTCGACGTAGATGATCTTGAAGTACGAGGCCAGCTTGACGTTGCCCGCCGAGTACGACAGCACGACGAACGTGAAGGCCGCGAAGACTATGGTGCCGGCCGCCAGGCCGTCCAGCCCGTCGGTAAGGTTCACCGCGTTGGACGCGCCGATGACCACTATCATCGCCAGGGCCGCGTAAAGGAAGCCGAGGTTCAGGTAGAGTTCCTTGGTGTAGGGGATCAGCAGCGAGTTGGCGAACTGGGCGTTGGGCGGGTCTATTGCGAGGTAGCCCACCACCACTATGGCGGTGAAGATCTGCAGCGAGAACTTGAACCTGGACGAGGCGCCCTTCGGGTTCTTCTTGACGAGCTTCGTGTAGTCGTCCATCCAGCCGGTGAAGGCCAGCATCACGGTGGTGAACAGCAGCAGCAGTATGAAGCGGTTGTCGAGGCGGGCCCACAGCAGGGTGCTGATGACCAGCGTCAGGAAGATCAGCAGGCCGCCCATCGTGGTGGTGCCCTGCTTGGAGAGGTGGCTCTGCGGGCCGTCGGTGCGCTGCACCTGGCCTATCTTGTACGAGCGCAGCTTGGTTATCAGCCAGGGGCCGATAGCGAGGCTCAGCAGGAAGGACGTCATCACGGCGCCGCCGGTGCGGAACGTGAGGTACTGGAAAACGTTGAGAGGGCTGAAAAATTCGCGCAGGTAATGTACGTAGTAGAGCATTGTCTCCTCTGTGTGACCGCCGTTTGTGCTGCCCCTCTATTTTATTATTTTTTTAAAGGCTTTGCTTTGTTCCCCTATGGCCCCGCGGCACTGGGCCTTTCTGCCCATGCGCGGGCCGGCCCGCGCCTGTATAATATCTTCGCATGAAGACCCTGATCGCTTCCGTCCTGCTCTGCCTCCCCCTTTCGATGGCCGGCGCCACCGCCGCCGGCCAGCTCGGCCTCGGCGCCGCCGACCCGGCCGTGCCGGCCCCGTCGGCGCCTTCCTCCGCCCGCGCCCAGCTGAAGGAATGGACGGTCCTCATCTACGTCAGCGCCCGCAATAACCTCGGCATCGAGGCCCTCAAGGACGTCAACGAGATGGAGGCCGCCGGCTCCACCGGCAGGGTTAACGTGGTGGCCGAGCTGGGCCGCATAAAGTGCGACCCGCCGTTCAACCCGTTCTCGAACGTGCAGGAGCCGACGCAGGCGCAGGCGGACTGGACCGGCTCGCGCCGCTTCCTGATACAGAAGGACTCGGACCCGCTCTCCGTGAATTCCCCGGTCCTCTCCTACGAGCCCGACGCCGACATGGGCGACTGGCGCCACCTCGCCGAGTTCATAAACTGGGGCAAGCGCACGTATCCCGCGAAACGCTATATGCTGATAATCGGCGGCCACGGCTCGGGCTGGCGCGGCGTCAAGGCTCCGGCCGCGCGCGGCATAGGCTACGACGACGTTTCCAACAACCATATCGCCCCGGCCGAGCTGGCCGCGGCCATAAAGGCCGGCGGCGGCGTGAACGTCTACGCCTCCGACGCCTGCCTGATGCAGACCGCCGAGGTGATATACGAACTGAAGGATTCCGCCGAGCTGGTGGTCGGCTCGCAGGAGACCACGCCGGGCAGCGGCTATAACTACGAGGTTTTCCTGAAGGCTCTGGACTCGAACCCCGGCGACGCGCTGGCCGCGGCGCAGGCGGTGATGAAGGGCTTCTCGGAGTTCTACGGCGCCCAGAAGCAGTCGGTTACGATGTCCATAGTGCGCCCTGCGCTGGCGGGCGAACTGGCGGCGAAGCTGGACGTTTTCGCGCGGCTGGTGGCGGCCTCTCCCGCCGACATGAAGCTCTACCACGAGAAGAAATGGGGTCTGCGCGCCTTCGAGGACGAGGACGCGCGCGACCTGTACCAGCTGATGAAGCTTTACTACGACAACTCGCCGACGCCGGCGGTTAAGGCCGCGGCGCAGGACGTGATCTGCCTGCTGGCGCAGAAGCTCGTCGTCCGGAACGACGCGGTGGGCTACAAGTCCAAGGACGCCAACGGCTTGTCCGTCTATTTCCCGGTCTTCGACATGAACTACAAGGCCAAGTACGAGTACCTGAACTTCTCGAAGGCCACCTGGTGGGACGAGATGCTCCGCGCCGTCATGGCCGCGAAGAACTAAAGCCCTTCCACTATGCGCTCGAACTTCATCGAGCGCGAAGCCTTTACCAGGAAAGTGCCGCGGCCGGCCTTTATGAGGTCCCGCGCCTCTGCCAGCCATCCGTCGAGGCTCTCGGCGTAGACCACGGTCTTCCCCCCGGCGTTCAGGCAGGCCTCCAGCGCCGGCTTCATCTCCAGTCCGGCGAGGAAGATGCGTTCCGCCCCGGTATGCGCCAGCGCGGCGCCCAGGTCGCGGTGGTAGCCCGCGGAGTATTCCCCCAGTTCCTTCATATCGCCGAGCATGAAATAAAGCGGCCCGGGGCGCTGCAGGGTCTCTTTTATCGCCGAGCCCATCGACTGCGGGTTGGCGTTGTAGGCGTCCAGTATGACGGTCGCCCCGCCGAAGCGCAGTTCCTGGAGCCGCATGGGCGGCGGGGTGTAATGCTCCAGGCCCTTCTTTATGTCCGCCATCGTCATGCCCGCCGTTATGGCGGCGGCCGCGGCGGCGGCGGCGTTGAGGAAGTTGTGCCCTCCCGCGTAAGGCAGGTCTATGGCCGTTATCGAGCCGTCGTACTCCAGGCGCAGTTTCTCCCCCTCCAGTACGCGCACGTCGGCCTCCGGGTCGCGGCCGAAGGTCAGTTTCCTGAACGCGCGGCCGTTGAGGCGCGAGAGGTACCGGTCGTCGTAGTTGTAGACCAGCGTGCCGCCCGCGGCGAGACAGTCCGCCAGCTCGGTCTTGGTCTCGAATATCGTCTCCATGTCGCCGAAGTGCTGCAGGTGCGACGGGCCGATGTTGGTGATGATGCCGCAGGTGGGGCGGGCCACCTCACCGATCTCCTTTATGTCCCCCTTGTGGGAGGCGCCCAGTTCGAAGACGCCGAAGCGGTGCTGCGGGCCCAGCTCGAGAAGGGAGAGCGGCAGGCCGAACTGGTTGTTGAGGTTCCCGGCGTTGGAGGCGGTCCCTCCGGCCTGCGAGAAGACGCTCCTGAGCATCTCCTTCGTCGTGCTCTTGCCGTTGGAGCCGGTTATGGCCACCAGCGGGATGTCGAAGCGCTTGCGGTGCCAGGCCGCCAGGGCCTGCAGCGCCCTGAGGGTGTCGGGCACGGCCACCACCTCCGGGGGCAGCTCGGCCTGCGCGGCGGCGGCGTCGTCCCTTACCAGCCAGCCGTTCACGCAGGGCAGCGTCTGCGGCAGGAAGTCGTGCGCGTCGAAGGAGGCGCCTTTCAGCGCCCAGAAGAAATCCCCTGCCTTCAGTTTCCTCGTGTCGGTCACGAAGGAATTGAAAGGCGCCGCCTGGCTGCCCTTCAGCAGGCGCCCGTTCACGGCCCTGGCCAGCGTCCCCAGATCGGTATCGAGTTTCATGTTCCTCCTCAGGCCCCGCGGCCCCTTATGGCCGCGGCCGCGGCCTCGGCGTCGCTGAAATGTATCGTGCGGTCCTTCAGTATCTGGTAGGCCTCGTGACCCTTGCCCGCGATGAGTATGATGTCGCCCTTCATCGCCGAGGCTATCGCCTTGCCTATGGCCTCGCCGCGGTCCGGTATCAGCTCGTAGTTCCTGAACTCGTCCTTTATGCCGGCCTCGATGTCGGCGAAGATCCGGGCCGGGTCCTCGGTGCGCGGGTTGTCGCTCGTGACTATCACGGAGTCGCTCATCGAGCAGGAGACCCGGCCCATGGGGCCGCGCTTGGTGCGGTCGCGGTCGCCGCCGCAGCCGAACACCGTGATGATGCGGTTGTGCGGCATCAGCTTCAGGTTGGAGAGCACGTTCTCCAGCGCGGCGTCGGTGTGCGCGTAGTCCACGAAAACGGCGTAGTCCTGCCCGAGGTCAACGCGCTCGAGGCGGCCCGGCACGTTGGCCAGGGCCTCCAGCCCGTCGGCGCAGGCGCGCAGCGAATATCCGCCGGCCAGGGCCGAGGCCGCCGCGGCCAGCGCGTTGCAGACGTTGTGCCGGCCCAGCAGCCGCAGTTTAACGGGCAGCGCCTCGCCGCCGTGCTTCAGCGTGAAGCGGGTGACGTTCTCGAGGATCTCGACGTCCCCGGCGCGCACGTCGGCCTCCTTGTCGATGCCGAACGTGAGGGCGCGCAGTTTCCCCTTCACCATCTTCAGCAGGGCGGGCGCGCGCTCGTCGTCGAGGTTTATCACCGCGCACTTGTCCTTCTTGCACGAGCGTTCCAGCAGCTCGAAGATGCGGGCCTTGGCCCTGAAATAGTTCTCGCGGTCGCCGTGGAAGTCCAGGTGGTCGCGCTGCAGGTTGGTGAAGGCCGCCACGTCGAAGTCCACGTCGTCGGCGCGGCCCAGCGCCAGCGCGTGCGAGGAGACCTCCATCACCGCGGTCAGCGCGTCGGCCGCCGCCATGCGGGCCAGCAGCTCCTGCAGGGTGTGGGCGAAAGGGGTGGTGTTGGCCGCGGCGGCGAGCACCTTGCCGTCCACGCGGTAGTCTATGGTGCCTATCACGCCGGGGCGTCCGCCGGCCTTGCGCAGCACGCTCTCCAGCAGGTAGGCCGAGGTGGTCTTGCCCTTGGTGCCGGTGATGCCGAACATCTTCATCTTCCGCGACGGCCAGCCGTGCAGGTTGGCCGCCGTGCGCGACAGTGCGGGGGCCAGGTCGGGCGCGATGAGGAGAACGGCCTGCGGGAAGCGCGAGCGCAGCCCGGCGGGGATCCCGGAGGCCGAGACCACGGCGGCGGCGCCCTTCTCCAGCGCCTGGCCTATGAAGAGGTTGCCGTCGGTCCTGGCGCCCGGCATGGCGAAGAAGAGCGAGCCGGGCCCGGCCGTCCGGGAGTCGTTGGTGATGGAGGTTATCTCGGGGTCCTGCTCCGGCGGTTTCACGCCGGAGCGCTCCAGTACGAGGGAAAGTTTCATACTACAATGATAGAAAATTTGCCGCCCGGCGGGAACGGTCAGCGGCAGGGGTACTTCTCTATCATCTCCGCGCCCTGCTCCAGCACGGCCTCTTCCTGCGGGGACAGCGCGCGCAGCATCGCGCTGTAGTACCATTCCTTGATCTTGGAATAGTAGAGGTGCTTCAGGTCCTGGTCCTTTATCTCGGCGCCGGGGTTCTTCTTTATGTCCGCCAGCTTCAGCGCGCCGGTCTTGAGCGCGTGTGCGGTCTTGCGGGCCTTAAGCTCCACGCACATCTTCACGAACTGCACGTCGGAAGCGGAGAGCTTGCCGCAGGTATCGTCCTCCATGAAGCCCGGGGGCAGCAGCGCCGACGGGGCGTCCATGTCTATGTCCATGTCGAAGCTGAAATCCCCGCCCCAGCCGGTCTTCTTCTCCTGCCAGTCCTTCTTCACCGTCTTGGAAACGGCCTTGATTATGCGGGCGTTCTGCGTGTCCACCAGCCGGGCGTTTACCTCGACGTTCTTGTCGTCGAGCTCTATCACGGTGCCGGTCACCACGGCGTCGGCGCCGAGTATGTTGCCGATCTTTTTGGCGGTGACGGCGTCCACCACGCCGTTGGCGCCGAGCTTCTGCTCCTTGAGCACCTCGTCGAGCCTGCCGCGCTCTATCACCTCGAGGTTGGCCTTGGAGGCTATCTCCGAGGTGAGCCGCTCCGTGACTATGGCGCTGGCGCGGTTGTTCTCGCCGGTCTCCGAGGAGAAGCCTATGACGGCGACGCGGCGCTTGTGGTCGCGGCCGGCCCCTTCCGAGAGGGAGTCGGCCATGTAGCGGTAGCCTTCCCAGCCGGCCCAGGCCGAGACGCCGAGGCCCAGCGATATCAGTATGATCTTAATATGTTTCATCGCCCATGTTCCCCTGGGGAAATCATAGTAAATTCAGGCGTTTTACGCCAAGCCGGTCAGTCGGATATAGGGCGCTGCGGCCCGGAGTCCGGCGGGGGCAGCTCGGAATCAGGCTTCAGGCCCTTGAGGGTTATGATCTTCTTGGCTATTTCCTTGAAGGCCGGGGCGGCCGTCTCGCCGCCGTAGGTAAGGCCCTTGGGGTTGTCGAGCACCACGAGTATGGTGTACTGCGGGTTGTCGACGGGGAAGAAGCCCGCGAAGGAGGCCACGTTGCGGCCGGTCAGGTACTTGCCGGTGCGGGGGTCTATCTTCTTCGACGTGCCGGTCTTGCCCGCTATGGCGTAGCCGGGGATGGCCGCAGGCTTGCCGGTGCCCTTCTCCACGACGTTCCTGAGTATGGTCTTGACGCGGTCCGACGTGGCCTTGGAGACGGCCTGGCGGATGACCGCCGGCTCGTTCCTGAAAACCTCTTCCCCCTCGAACTCGGTGACGCCGCTGACCAGCCTGGGCTCGTAAAGCTTCCCGCCGTTGGCCAGGGCCGAGTAGGCGTTGACCACCTGCAGCGGCGTGGCCGCCACGCCGTGGCCGTAGGAGCCCACCGCCAGGTCCACCTGCGTGAACCTCTCCAGCGGCCTCAGCAGGCCCGCCGACTCGCCGCTGAAACCCAGTCCGGACTTGGCGCCGAAGCCGAAGGCCTTGGCGTAGAGGTAGAAATCCTTGACGCCGAGCTTCAGGCCTATCTTGCCGGTGCCGATGTTGGACGACCGCTCTATGACGCCGGACAGCGTCAGCGTGCCCTCGGGTTCGTGGTCGTGTATGGTGACCTTGGGGTTCAGATGCCAGGCGCCGCGTTCGCAGTAGAAGGTGTCCTTCTCGCTGACTATGCCGGTCTCCAGCGCCGCCGCCAGCGTTATCGACTTGAACGTCGAGCCGGGCTCGTACACCCATTCCACCGGCTCTATCTTCTGCGCGTCGCGCGGCCAGCTGGCCATCGCCAGTATGCGCCCGGTCTGCGGGTCCTGCACCAGCGCCATGCCCAGCTCGGCGCGGTTCTTCTCGGTGGCGCGCTTCACGGCTTCCTGCGCGAAATACTGTATGTCCTTCTCTATCGTCAGGTGCAGGTCCCTAGGGCGGGCCTCCTTCTGCAGCTTGTCCTGGAAGATAACGCGCCCCGCCGCGTCGCGCACCACCTCGCGGCTGGAGACCTTGCCGCCGAGGACCTTGTCGTAGAGCAGCTCCAGGCCGGTGAGGCCTTTGTCGGCGCGGGTGACGCCTATGACGTTGCGGGCCAGGTCGCCCGACGGGAAATAGCGGTTCTGTACCGGCTCAAGCGTGACGCCCTTCAGGTTAAGGGCTTTCACCGCTTCGTAGGAGGCGCGGTCCAGGTTCTTCTTTATCGGGACGAAGTTCTTGCCGCGGCGGTACTTGTCGCGGAAGGCGTAAGGCAGCTGCAGCGTACGTGTGAGGTCGCGGACCGCGCGCTCGGGCTCGGTGACGTCCTTCTTGAACAGGCCGGCGTCCCAGGCCGTTATGGACGCCGCCAGCACCTCTCCGCCGGCGTCGAAGACGCGGCCGCGCGGACCTATCTCGGAGACGGTGCGCTTGAACTCCTTAGAGGCCGAGGCCGAAAGATTTTCGTGGCGTACCGTCTGCAGCCAGAAGAGCCTGACGCCTATAAGAAGGGCCGGTATCCCCGCCGCAAAGGCGCAGATATTTATGCGTGTTTTTAAGGTTTGGGCGATCATGTACTGCCGCGAAGCCCGTCTCCCCGTAGACGGGGATACGGTAGAACAGCTCTCTCAGGTTCCTGGTTCCCGCCATGCTCCCCCCTTCGGGAGGCCGGCCGTCAGGAGGCCTTGTTAAGCCTGAATATCCTGGCCAGCCAGCCGCGCCCCTGCGCGTTCTGCGACGGCGCCCCGTCCAGCATCACCACGGCGCCGGGTTCCGGATAGACCATGCCGAGCTTGGAGGCCTCGGCCTCCAGTTTCTCGGGCGACAGGGATGCCTGGATCTCTTTCTTGAGATAGGTGTTCGAGCTCTCTAGGTCCTTTATCTCGCGGCGGAGCTTCTCTATGGTGTAGCCCAGTTTGACGGCCTGCACGTTCTCCCAGGCGAACAGGAAGAACACGGCGCAGAGCGCGCCGATAGCGGCCAGTCTCAGGTTCCTTGTCTTCTTGAGCATCTCTTGTTCCTCTGATATTTTACTTATTCCATGCTGAACAGTTCTATACGCTTTATGCCGTGCTTCTCCCACAGGTAGAAGATCTTCGTCGGGAGGGCCGCGGCCTTCAGACCGTTGAACTTGGTGCGTGAGGGTTTGCCGTTGATCAGCCTGCAGAACTTCGCGCCCGTCTTGAGGATGTTCTCGGGATACATATTTGCCTCCTTACAGCTTCTCTATCACCCTTAACTTCGCGCTGCGCGCCCTCTTGTTGGTCTGCACCTCTGTTTCAGTGGGCTTCACCGGCTTCTTCGTCACAAGCTCCCACCCGCCCATCTTCGCCATCATCCTGAACGTCTCTTTGACGATGCGGTCCTCGAGGGAGTGGAAGGTTATTATGCCCATCCTCGCCCCCGGTTTGAGCAGCGGCATCACTTTCTGTATGCCGCGGGTGAGATTGTCGAATTCGTAGTTCACCGCGACGCGCAGGGCCAGGAAGGTCTTGGTCGCCGGGTGTATCTTCTCGCCGCGCGCCGGGGCCACGCGCTCTATCAGCGCGCCCAGCTCGGCGGTGGTCTCCAGCGGCTTCGTGCGGCGGGCGTCCAGTATGGCGCGGGCTATGCGGCCGGAATGCCTCTCGCCGCAGACGCGTATCAGGTGCTCTATCTGCTCGTAGGGCCACTGGTTGATGATCGTGTAGGCGGTCAGAGGGTTGTCCGGGTTGATGCGCATGTCCAGCGGGCCGTCGTGCATGATGCTGAAGCCGCGCGAAGGCTTGTCGAAATGCAGCGAGGAGATGCCCAGGTCGAACAGCGCGCCCGACAGCGAGCGTATCCCCTCGCGGGCGACGATCTCGTCGATGTTGGCGAAATTGCCCTGCGCTATCTTCACGCGGGCGCCGAAAGGCTTGAGATTGTTGGCGGCGACGCCGGCCATCTCCGGGTCCCAGTCTATGCCGAGCACGCTGGCCTCCGGGGGCAGCGCGTTGAGCAGGCGGGCGGTGTGGCCGCCCATGCCGAGCGTGCCGTCCACGTAGACGCCCTTCTTCTCGGTGATCAGGAGGTTCACCACCTCGTCGGCGAGTACCGAAACGTGCGTGTATTCCGTCATAGGTCGAAGATCTTGCTGAACTTTGCGACGGAAGGCTCCATCACGTCTTTTTTGTAGTTCGACCAGGCCTGCGCATCCCATATTTCCGCCTTATTCCCCACGCCGCGTATCAGGATGTCCTTCTTCAAGGAAGCGTACGCTTTCTGATTCTGCGGCACCAAGATCCTCCCCTGTTCGTCCAGCTGGGCGTCGGCGGCGTTGCCGAAGAAGAAGCGTTTGAACGCGCGCTCCTCCTCCTTGTTCTCCGACTTGAAGATCTCCATGTTGTTGGCGATCAGTTCGTCCCACTTGGAAGGAAGGAAAATGTAGAGGCAGCGGTCGAGGCCGATGCTCAGCATGAAGTAGTTCTTGTCTTCCTTGCGCAGCTCCTCGCGGAAACGCGCGGGGATGAAGACGCGGCTCTTCGCGTCCATCACGTAGGAATATTCGCCGTAAAGTGAACTCATGCCCTTTATATATACCGAAAAAATCTTTTAAACAGTTTACAACATTTTTAACCACTAAAAAACATTTTAAACCACTTTCCCCCACCGCAACAAAGTATACAGTTGCTGTTGCTTTTTGTCAATAGCGCACTCAAAAAACGCTTATTTTACGCGCTTTTTTTAGGCGTTAAAAAATGAGGGAAATATGAGGGGACGCGCTTGATATAGGTCAAACGCTATATATAGGAATTATTATTAAGGCTTTTCCCGTCGGGGATCAGCGGTTGACGTTGGAGATCTTGCCGGTCTTCAGGTCGTAGCGCCACGCGTATTCGAGCGCGGAGAACTTGTTGTAAGGCATGCCGTAGGCGCGGTACAGCGCCTGGTTGGCCGGCCTGCCGTCGCGCAGTTCCTTGCAGAACACGTAGAACGCGTCGCCGGCCTTGAGCTTCATCATGAAGCGCACGACGCTGTAGGACTGCGCGTACCACAGCCGCACGTTCTCCTCGTCGGCGCCCTGGAGGTTGTCTATGCGCACCAGGTCGCCCAGCTTGAACCCCTGGCCGCCCTCGAGCTTCTGCAGGTTCTGCGACAGCCATACCGGCGTGGAGAGGCCGCGCTCCGACTGCACGTAGGTGGCGATGCCCTCGCTGAGCCACAGCGGGCTCGGGTTGCCGGCCGGGAAGAAACTGTCGAAATAGATATGGGTCAGCTCGTGCGACAGTATGCCGTAGGCCTCGTCGCTCTTGTAGACGTAGATCTTGCGCTCGCTCAGGCTGGCCGCGCCGCCGGACCAGGCCGGGCGGCCGGTCAGCTTGCGGTAAGTATCGACGCTGTGCGCGAAATAGATGTAGACCTTCTTCTCGCGCGTCCACGGCGAGAAGGCCACCAGGTCCAGCATGATGCTGCCGTGCAGGTTCTCCAGGGTGTCGGCCACCTCGTCGGAGACCTCGGGGCCCTCCTCGTACACGACGAAGTGCCTCGTGGGCCTGGCGGAGAAACCTTCCGGCGGCTTCGGGTATTCCCCCCCGGCGGCCTCGGGGACGGAGGCCGGGGCTTCGGCGGCGGCCGGGCGCTCCGGGGCGGCCGGCGCGGCGGCCACGTCCGTGACGCCGCCGCTCTTGATGAGTGACAGCGACGCTCCCGGCTGCGCCGGCGTCGCCTGGGCCGGCTGGGCCAGCGGCGGGTAAGAGGGCGGCGAGGTCTTCTTGACAACCGACGAGGAGACCGGCTTGCCGGTGAAAGGGTTCTTGTCCAGGCGGAAGCGCTTGAGGGCGGACATGTCCTCGCTCATGTACTGGTACATGAAAAGCCCCCAGAGCCCTATTACCAGGCCCCAGAAGGCTACGCGAAGTTTGGATAATATGTCCACGTTGTTCCGCCCGCCCCCGCGGCGTCAGCGCATCGAGTCCCGCACCTTTACTATCATCTCCGCCATCGCGGCGGCGAACATCGAGAAGAACACTATGAACACCGCCTGCGTCGCGGCCATGCCGATGAGCTGCGTGTTGGAGACCGCGGCGGAGAAGGCCTCGCCGGGCGTCATGCCGGCGGCGTCGCTCATCGCGAAGGCCATGCCCTTGTACAGGTAGATGCCCAGCATCGCCGCGGCCGAGCACAGCGAGACCGCGAAGACCTGCCATTTCTTCATGTACATGGCGCTGGCCGCCGGGGCGGTGAGGAACAATAGCCACATCGGCGCCCAGTAGGAGACCAGCAGGTAGAACAGCGCGGCGCTCACGGCCATGTTGATCCACACGGTCAGCGCGCGTATGTGCCGGCTCCAGCGCAGGAACTTGTACATGTTCCTGCCCAGCCAGAAGTTGGCCGCGAAGGCCGCGGCCAGTATGCCGAACGAGGCGTAGGTCACGCCGGGCTCGGGCTGCGAGAACAGTATGCCGAGCAGTATCAGTATAACGGCGAAAGGCGTGAAGTAATAGTTGAGTATGTGCATATTTCTCCCCCGGTCAGCGCCGGGCTCTCCTGAAGACGACTATGCTCCTGTCCTCGCTCTCGCCGGGCAGCCTGTAGCCGAAGGTCTCGGCTATCTCCCCCCCGCAGGCCTTGAGCGCCGCGTCCACGGCCGGCCTGGCCGCGGCCAGCTGCGCCGCGCTCTGCCACGCCAGGAATACCCCGCCGTCGGACAGTATATTTAAGCATTGGGGCAGTATATTTTCAAGTTGTCCCATCGCGCGCTCTATCACGGCGTCGTAACGCCGCTGCGCCGCCGGGCCGCCCTCGCCGAGCCGCCTGTGGAACACCTCGACGTTGCGGGACTTCATCGCCGCGGCCGCCCAGTTGAGGAAGGCGCAGCGCTTGCCGTTGGAATCCAGCAGGTCGAAGGAGTACTCCCTCAGCTCGGCCGACAGCGCGAGGCCCGGAAATCCCGCCCCGGAGCCGGCGTCGGCTATGGCCGCGCCGGGCTTGAGAAGCCTGCGCAGCAGCGGCGCGCCTGCCAGCGCGTCGAGTATGTGCCGTTCCCAGAGCTGCGGCTCGTCGGCGCGCGAGACCAGGTTCATCACGGCGTTCTTCTCCAGCAGGCAGCCGGCGAAGGCGTCCAGCGCCGCCCCTGTCTCCGGGCCTATCTCCATGCCCCACCCGCTGAGGGCGGTCTTAACGTTCTCGTTCATCGTTTTTCTCCGGCGCGCCGCTCGAGCAGCACCCACAGCAGCTGCATGTCGGCAGGCGTCACGCCCGGTATCCGGGCGGCCTGCGCCAGCGTCATGGGCCTGCGGGCCGCCAGTTTCTGGCGCGCCTCGTTCGGCAGCGACTTCACCGCCGAGTAATCGAAATCGTCCGGTATGCGCATGCCCTCGAACTCCCGCAGCTTCCGCGCCTCCCTGCGGTTGCGCTCGATATAGGAGGCGTAGGACAGTTCTATCTCCGCGGTCTCCCGGGCGGCGGCCAGACGCCAGGGCCCGCGGCCCGGGGCTTTCGGCCGGCGCCCGTCCATGACGGCCTGCACGGCGGCCGCGTAGGCGTCGAAATTCTTCTTCAGGGCCTTCGGCAGCAGGCCCAGCGCGAAGCCCCGCGGCGCCAGCCGCAGGTCGGCGTTGTCCTGGCGCAGCATCAGCCTGTACTCGGCCCTCGACGTGAAGACGCGGTACGGCTCGTCGACGCCCTTGGTCACCAGGTCGTCTATCATCACGCCGATATAGGCCTCGTCGCGGCGCAGCACCAGCGGCTCGCGGCCCAGCGCCTGGTGCGCGGCGTTCACGCCGGCAACCAGGCCCTGCGCGGCGGCCTCCTCGTAGCCCGTCGTGCCGTTCACCTGCCCGGCGGCGAAGAAGCCCTTGAGCGCCCGCGATTCCAGCGTGTAGTCCAGCTGCGTCGGGTCCAGGTAGTCGTATTCTATGGCGTAGCCGGCGCGCAGTATCTCCGCCTTCTCAAGTCCGGGCACCGAGCGCACGATCTCGTACTGGACGGATTCCGGCAGGCTCGTGGAGAGGCCGTTCACGTAGTATTCCGTCGTGCCGAAGCCCTCGGGCTCGAGGAAGAGGTGGTGCTCGCCGTGATGAGGGAACTTCACTATCTTGTCCTCTATCGACGGGCAGTAACGCGGGCCTATCGACTTTATCTTGCCGCTGTAAAGGGGCGAGTAGCGCAGCCCCGCGCGTATGGCCTCCGCGGTGCGGGCCGTGGTGCGGGTGATCCAGCAGGGCAGCAGGGGGTTCTTTATCGCCGCGGTGAAATGCGAGAGCGGCTTCGGCGGGTCGTCGGGGCCCTGCCTCTCGCAGACGGAGAGATCTATCGTGCGGCCGTTGAGGCGCATCGGCGTGCCGGTCTTCAGCCTGCCCAGTTTAAAACCGAGTCCGCAGAGGCTCTTCGATATGGCGCCGGCCGGCGGGTGGTTGTACCTGCCGCCGGGGAAGGAGTCGAGCCCTATGTGTATGAGGCCCCGCATGAAAGTGCCGGCGGTCAGCACGACCGCGCGGCCCCTGTAGACGGTGCCGCGCGCGGTGCGCACGCCGGCGGCCCGCCCCCCTTTCTCGAGCACCTCCGCGGCCTCGTCCTGGACCACGCGCAGGCCGGGCTGCGCCTCCAGCACGGCCTTCATGCCGAACTGGTACATCTTCTTGTCGCACTGCGCGCGCGGCGAGCGCACCGCGGGTCCCCGGCTGGTGTTGAGCATGTGGCAGCTGAGCATGGCCCGGTCGGCCGCCTTCGCCATCTCGCCGCCCAGCGCGTCCAGCTCCCGCACCAGCTGGCCCTTGCCCACGCCGCCTATCGACGGGTTGCAGGGCATCTGCGCCACGGCGTCCAGGTCCTGCGTAAGCAGCAGGGCGCTCGCGCCCAGGCGCGCCGCGGCCAGCGCGGCCTCGCAGCCGGCGTGGCCGCCGCCTATCACTATCACGTCGAAAGTCCCTGGGTAAGCGTATTCTGTCATCACATTAGAAGCGCCGCCTGGAAGAGTTCCGGGCGCAGCAGCCCCGCGGCGAAGAGCAGGAAAGCGAAGGCGGCCGAGCCCAGGAGGGCCAGCAGCACCGCGGCCGTGCCGCGGGCATCGCCGGTGCCGTGCGTCGCGGCGAGCGCCTTCACCAGCCAGACAAGGGATATGAACGAGAAGATGTACTGGCAGGCCGAGAAGGCGGCGGTGGAACCGGCCAGCGCCGCGGCGGCCGCGGCCAGGCCTGAAACTATCTCTATTGCGGAGACGGCCAGCACGGCCTTGAGCAGCGCGGCGTAGGCGCGCCTGTCCCGCAGCGCGGCCCAGGCGGCGAAGC
>ERZ1645187.807-NODE-807-length-30598-cov-26.068199_pt1 | contig 30598 bp, 21 predicted proteins | sample MGYA00575352_ERZ1645187 | MGnify/ENA primary metagenome ERZ1645187 (study PRJEB40837, sample SAMN11349314) | freshwater sediment metagenome | isolation source: river sediment | host: Sediment | place: India: Wazaribad , New Delhi | collected 2017-02-21 ... | reverse complement strand
ATCTCGATTACGCGATGAGCGTGATCGTCGGCCGGGCGCTGCCGGATGCGCGCGATGGCCTGAAACCGGTGCATCGCCGCGTGCTGTTCGCGATGCACGAGCTGAACAATGACTGGAACAAGGCGTACAAGAAGTCCGCGCGTATCGTCGGTGATGTGATCGGTAAGTACCACCCGCATGGCGATACGGCGGTGTATGACACCATCGTGCGCATGGCGCAGGATTTTTCGTTGCGCTACATGCTGGTCGATGGCCAGGGCAACTTCGGTTCGGTCGATGGCGACAATGCGGCGGCGATGCGTTATACCGAAGTCCGGATGGCGAAGATCGGCCATCAATTGCTCGAAGATCTGGACAAGGAAACCGTCGATTTCGGGCCGAACTACGACGGCTCCGAGAACGAGCCGCTGGTCATGCCGGCGCGCATCCCCAATCTGCTGATCAACGGTTCTTCCGGGATTGCGGTCGGTATGGCGACCAATATTCCGCCGCACAATTTGAATGAAGTCATCGCCGGCTGTCTGGCACTGCTGGAAAACCCGGCAATTTCCATCGATGAACTGATTGAGCACATTCCGGCGCCCGATTTTCCGACTGCCGCATTGATCTACGGTGTGATGGGCGTGCGCGAAGGCTACAAGACCGGCCGTGGCCGCGTCGTCATGCGCGCGCGCACCCATTTTGAGGATATGGAGAAGGGTAACGGCCGGCAGGCGCTGATCGTCGACGAGATTCCCTACCAGGTTAATAAAAAGTCGCTGATCGAGAAGATTGCCGAACTGGTCAACGAGAAGAAGATCGACGGCATTTCCGATATTCGCGATGAATCAGACAAGTCTGGGATGCGCATCGTCATCGAGCTGAAGCGCGGCGAGGTTGGCGAGGTCATTCTCAACAACCTGTACAAGCAGACGCAGTTGCAGGACACCTTCGGCATGAACATGGTGGCGCTGGTCGACGGCCAGCCGCGCCTGCTGAACCTGAAGCAGATGCTCGAATGCTTCCTGTCGCATCGCCGCGAAGTGGTTACGCGTCGCACCGTCTACGAACTGCGCAAGGCGCGCGAACGCGGCCATATTCTTGAAGGCTTGGCCGTCGCGCTGTCCAACGTTGATGAAATCATTGCCCTGATCAAGGCAGCGCCGACACCGGCCGACGCCAAGGTTGGCTTGATGGCTCGCCAGTGGCGCAGCCCGGTGGTCGAGGAAATGCTGGTGCGCGCGGCATCCGACGCTTCGCGCCCGGATGGTCTGGCCCCCGAATTTGGCTTGTCTGAACAGGGTTACCGGCTTTCCGACGCTCAGGCCCAGGCCATCCTGGAACTGCGCCTGCAACGCCTGACCGGCCTGGAGCAGGACAAGATCGTCAGCGAATACAAGGATGTGATGGCCAAGATCCTCGATTTGCTGGACATCCTGGCCAAGCCGGAACGCATTACCGAAATCATCGTCGGCGAGTTGACGGCGATCCGCGATCAGTTCGGCGACGAGCGTCGCTCCGAGATCGTGCTGCATACACAGGAACTGGGCATCGAGGACTTCATTACGCCGCAGGACATGGTCGTGACGCTCTCGCACGGCGGCTACATCAAGGCCCAGCCGCTGGCCGACTACCGGGCCCAGCGTCGGGGCGGGCGCGGCAAGCAGGCGGCGGCGATCAAGGAAGAAGATTTCGTCGATCACCTGTTCGTTGCCAATACGCACGACTACATCCTGTGCTTCTCCAACCGTGGCCGCTGCTACTGGCTCAAGGTTTACGAAGCGCCGCAGGGCAGCCGCAATAGCCGTGGCAAGCCGATCGTCAATCTCTTCCCGCTGGAAGAGGGCGAGCGCATCAATGCCGTGCTGCCGGTCAAGGAATTCTCCGATGACCAGTATGTCTTCATGGCGACGGTGATGGGCACGGTCAAAAAGACCCCGCTGTCCGATTATTCCAACCCGCGCAAGGCCGGCATCATCGCCGTCACGCTGGACGAGGGCGATTACCTGATCGGCGTCGAGCTGACCAGTGGCAGCAGTGACATCGTGCTCGTTTCGAACGCCGGCAAGGCAGTCTGGTTCGACGAGGAAGACGTTCGTCCGATGGGCCGTGGCGCCCGTGGCGTGCGCGGCATGAAGCTGATGAAAGACCAGTCGGTCATTTCCCTGTTGGTCGCCGAAAACGATCAGCAGACGGTGCTGGTGGCGACCGAGAATGGCTTCGGCAAGCGCACGGTGCTGGCCGATTTTCGCCACTCCGGGCGCGGTACCCAGGGCGTGCGCGCCATTGCCGACAGCGAGCGCAACGGCATTGTGGTCGGGGCCAAGCTGGTCAATGACGAAGACGAGATCATGCTCATTACCACCGGCGGTGTGCTGATTCGTACCCGTGTCGCCGAGATTCGCGGCATGGGCCGGGCGACGCAGGGCGTGACGCTGATTTCGCTGGATGACGGCGAAAAGCTCGCCGGCCTGGAAAAAGTCGCCGAATCAGTGGTCGAGGTCGATGGCGAAGCGCCTGTTGCGGTCGACGGCGAAAATGAGGCAAATTCCGAATCGGCTGCTGACGAGGGTGGGGAGGCGTGATGACGCGGATCTGGAATTTCAGCGCCGGCCCGGCTGCTTTGCCAGAGGAAGTCCTGCGCCAGGCGCAGGAAGAACTGCTCGACTGGCACGGTGCCGGCTGCAGCGTCATGGAGATGAGCCATCGCGGCAAGGAATTCATGTCCATCATCGCCCAGGCGGAAGCCGATTTACGCGAACTGATGGGCATTCCCGCCGACTACAAGGTGTTGTTCCTGCAGGGTGGCGCGACACAGCAGTTCGCGCAGATTCCAATGAACCTGCTGGCCGGCCGCTCCGCCGATTACATAGTTACCGGTTCGTGGTCAAAGAAGGCACTCAAGGAAGCGCAGCGCATCGGAACCGCGCGCTGCGCCGCGACGACCGAAGCCAGCAGTTTCACGCGTTTACCGGCGGCCGACGAGATCAAGCTCGACCCTTTTGCCGCCTATCTGCACCTGTGCACCAACGAAACCATCCACGGCGTCGAAATTCCCGCCCACCGTATTGCCGAAACCGGCGTGCCGCTGGTCGCTGACATGTCGTCGCACATCCTATCGGCGCCGGTGCCGGTCGAAAAATTCGGTCTGATCTACGCCGGGGCGCAAAAAAACATCGGCCCGTCCGGGGTGACCTTGGTCATCATCAAGCAGGAACTGCTCGGCATGGCACCGCTGACCATCCCCAGCGTGATGGACTACGCAGTGATGGCCGAAAACGGCTCGATGCTCAATACGCCACCCACCTACGGCATCTACATCGCCGGCCTGGTCTTCCAGTGGCTCAAGCGCCAGGGCGGCCTGGAGGGCATTGCTGCGGTCAACGCCGAAAAAGCACGTATTTTGTATTCCTGCATCGACGATTCCGCCGGTTTCTACCGTAACCCGGTCGATCCCGACTGCCGCTCACGGATGAACGTACCCTTCACTCTGGCAAATCCCGAGCTCGATGCCGCTTTCCTCGCCGAATCGAAGGCGGCCGGCCTCGTTTCGCTGAAGGGTCACAAGTCGGTCGGCGGCATGCGGGCTTCCATCTACAACGCCGTTTCGCTGCAAGGCGTGCGGGTGCTGGTGGATTTCATGAACGATTTCGCCAAACGCAACGGTTAAGCACCATGAGCGACGATCTGCACAAGGCCCTGGCTGGCGTACGCGCCGAAATCGACGGTATCGACGGCGAGTTGCTACGCCTGCTTAACCAGCGCGCCCGCTGCGCGCAAAAGGTCGGCGAGATCAAGGCCGAGCATGGCGAAGCCGGGCATATCTACCGCCCAGAGCGCGAGGCGCAGGTGCTGCGCCGTTTGCAGGAAAGCAATCCTGGGCCGCTATCGGGCGAGACCATCACCTTTTTCTTCCGCGAAGTCATGTCGGCCTGCCTGTCGCTCGAAGAACCACTGGGGATTTCCTTCCTCGGCCCACTCGGTTCGTTCACCGGCAGCGCGGCGACCAAGCATTTCGGCCACGCCGCACGGCTGCTGCCGCAGGCCTCGATCGACGATGTTTTCCGCGAAGTTGAGTCCGGCCACGCCCATTACGCCGTGGTGCCGGTTGAAAATTCGACCGAAGGCGCGGTTGGGCGGACGATGGATCTGCTGCTGGCGACGCCGCTGAAAATCTGTGGCGAAGTCGTGCTGCGCATTCATCAGAATCTGCTGACCAACGAATCCGATCTCGGCAAGATCACCAAGGTCTACTCGCATGCCCAGTCGCTGGCCCAGTGTCACGAGTGGCTGAACCGAAATCTGCCGGGTGTGCCGCGCATTTCGGTGGCCAGCAATTCGCTGGCAGCACAGATGGCGGCGGCGGAGTCCGGCGTTGCGGCAATTGCCGGCGAAGCAGCGGCCGAGCGCTTCAAGCTGCCAAAGTTGGTTGCAAACATCGAGGACGAGCCGAACAACACCACGCGCTTCCTGGTGCTCGGCAAGCACGATGCCGGGATCTCCGGCCGCGACAAGACCTCGCTGATCATGTCGGCGCCGAACCGCACCGGCGCCCTGCACGAACTGCTGCTGCCGCTGTCGGAGGCGGGCGTCTCGATGTGCCGCCTGGAATCTCGTCCCGCCCGCAATGCCTTGTGGGAATATTTGTTCTACGTCGATATTGAAGGCCATCGCGACGACCCTGCGCTCAAGGCGGCACTCGCAGAACTGGCCGCACATGCCGCCTATCTGAAAATTCTCGGATCCTACCCGGTCGCTGTTTATTGAGGAACGTGCCATGAGTCTTGTCGAACAAGCCTTGCCCTACGTCCGTGCCATTTCGCCCTATCAGCCGGGCAAGCCGATGACCGAACTGGCGCGCGAGATGGGAATGCCGGTCGAAAAAATCGTCAAGCTGGCCTCCAACGAAAACCCGCTTGGCATGAGTCCGATGGCAAAAAAGGCCGTCGAGGCAGCGATCAGTGGCATTGCGCGCTATCCCGATCAGTTTGACCTGATTGCGAAGCTTGCCGAGCGTTGCGCATTGCCGCCGAATCAGGTTGTGTTGGGCAATGGTTCCAACGATGTACTCGACCTGATTGCCCGCGTATTCCTCGCGCCTGGCCGTTCGGCCGTGTTTGCCCAGCATGCTTTTGCAGTTTATCCGCTGGCGACCTTGTCGACCGGTGCCGAACCGATTTGCGCGCCAGCCAAAAATTACGGGCATGACCTGAACGCCATGCGCGCCGCCATTCGCCCCGACACGCGTATCGTCTGGATCGCCAACCCGAATAACCCGACCGGCAACTTCCTGCCTTACCCGGAAGTGCGGGCCTTTCTCGAAACGGTGCCGGCGGACGTGGTCGTCGTCCTTGACGAGGCTTACAACGAATACCTGCCACCGGCCGAGCGCGTCGATACCGCCACCTGGATCGCAGATTTCCCCAATCTGGTCGTCACCCGTACCTTCTCCAAGATATTCGGACTGGCCGGCCTGCGCGTCGGCTATGCGCTGGCGTCTGCCGAGATTGCCGATCTGATGAACCGCGTTCGCCAGCCTTTCAATGTCAATAACCTGGCAATCGCTGCCGCCGTTGCCGCACTCGACGACCACCTGTTTGTCGCCGAAAGCTACGAGCTCAATCGGCGCGGCATGGAACAACTCGTTGCCGGCCTGAAGCGCCTGGGGCTGGAATACATTCCGTCGCATGGCAATTTCGTCACCTTCAAGGCGGGCGATGGCGCAACGGTCAACCAGAAACTGCTGAAACAAGGCGTCATCGTGCGCCCGATCGGCGGCTACGGCCTGCCTGAATGGCTGCGCGTGACCATTGGCACGGAGCCGGAGAATGCCCGCTTTCTGGAGGCGCTGGAGAAGGCATTCTAGATGGCCGAATTTGGCAAAATCGTCGTTTTCGGTACCGGTCTGATCGGCGGTTCGTTCGCGCTGGCGCTCAAGGAGGCCGAGGCAGTTGAAGAGGTGGTCGGCTTCGGCCGCACGCCATCGACCTTGCGGATCGCGCGGGAACTTGGGGTGATCGACCGCGCCGGCATCAACCCGACGCATGAAATCGAGGATGCCGACATTGTGCTGGTGGCGACGCCGGTGGCACAGATGCCGGAAATCTTCGAGCGCATTGCCCCATATCTCGGCCCAAATACCATCGTCACCGACGGCGGCTCGACCAAGGGCGATGTCATCGCCGCCGCCCGTGCCGCCCTTGGCGAACGGATCAGGCAGTTCGTGCCGGCCCATCCGATTGCCGGTGCCGAAAACAGCGGCCCGTCGGCAGCGCGCTGGGATCTTTATCAGGGCAAGAAGGTCGTCGTTACGCCCTTGCCGGAAAACTCGGACGATGCGCTCGACCACATCAAACGCGCCTGGTCGCTCTGTGGTGCCGACATCTACGAATTGACACCGGACGCGCATGATCGGGTATTCGCTGCCGTCAGCCACCTGCCGCACCTGCTGTCCTTCGCCTTGGTGCACGACCTTGCCGTGCGCGAAGACGCCGACCTGTTCTTTACCTTCGCCGCTTCCGGTTTTCGTGACTTCACCCGTATCGCCGGCAGCCATCCGGAAATGTGGCGCGACATCTGCCTTGCCAATCGCGATGCGCTGCTGATGGAGCTGGACAGCTACCGCGAACAACTCGACGAAATCCGTCTGGCACTGGCGCGCAGCGATGGTGAGCGGCTGGAAGAGATTTTCGGCATCGCCCGCCAGGCACGGCGCACCTGGGCCGGCGACTGATGTCGGGGTTGCTCGGGGCGCTGCTGCTGGGTGTGGCGCTTGCGTTGCCAATGGTTTCCTTTTCTGCAGAGCCACCAGCCATCCTGCTGGCAGAGGTTTACCGCGATCAGGTTGACGTCACCCGCTATCTGGTCAGCGAAAAACTCGATGGCGTGCGTGCCGTCTGGGATGGCTACACCCTGCGTTTCCGTAGCGGCAAGGAAATCAACGCGCCGCGCTGGTTTGTCGATGGGCTGCCGAAGCGCCCGCTGGATGGCGAGCTCTGGATCGCGCGGGGCAAGTTCGAGCGGCTCTCCGGCATCGTCCGCAAGGACGTCCCGGACGACGCCGAATGGCGGCAGGTGCGCTACATGATCTTTGAACTGCCCGGCGCCACCGGCAGCTTTCGCGAACGCGCCGAAGCGATACGCGAAATCGTCCGTCAGGCCAACATTCCCTGGCTACGTGAAATCGAGCAGTTTTCGGTAGTCGACCGCAACAGCCTGAAGAAACGCATGCAGCAAGTCGTCAAAGCCGGTGGCGAAGGCTTGATGCTGCATCGCGCTGATGCCCTCTACGAAACCGGCCGCAGTGACACGCTGCTGAAAATGAAGCCCTGGGAAGACGCCGAGGCAACGGTCATTGATCATTTACCCGGCAAAGGCAAGTACGCAGGCATGCTCGGCGCGTTGCGCGTGCGCACTGCCGACGGCAAGGAATTCTCCCTCGGCACCGGCTTCACCGACGCCCAGCGCCGGGAGCCTCCGGCGCTGGGTGCCACGGTCACCTATCGCTTCCATGATGTGACCAATTCGGGCATGCCACGGTTTGCCAGTTTTTTGCGGGTGCGGCAGGAGCCTTAAGTTGATTTGGATAAACTGATTGCTTAATCAAACACGGGATAAGGCAAGCATGATTTTAGTTACCGGTGGTGCCGGCTTCATCGGCAGTAATTTTGTCCTGGACTGGTTGGGGGAGAGCGACGAGTCAGTAATCAATCTCGATGTACTGACCTACGCGGGCAATCTTGAGAACCTCTCTGGCTTGCAGGGCGATGGACGGCACATTTTTGTCAAGGGCGACATTGGCGATTTCGAACTCGTCGCCAGGCTATTAGCCCAATATCAGCCCCATGCCATCGTCAATTTTGCAGCCGAATCCCACGTCGACCGTAGCATCCACGGCCCGGAAGACTTCATTCAGACCAACATCGTCGGTACCTTCCGCCTGCTCGAAGCTACTCGTGCCTACTGGAATGGGCTAGAACTTGAAGCGAAAGCGAATTTTCGCTTCCTCCATGTTTCTACCGACGAAGTTTACGGCTCGCTCGGAAAGGATGCACCCGCTTTCGCGGAGACCAACCGCTACGAGCCCAACAGTCCGTATTCCGCCAGCAAGGCAGCCAGCGACCACTTGGTGCGCGCCTATCACCACACCTACGGCCTGCCGGTGCTGACTACCAACTGTTCCAACAATTACGGCCCTTACCACTTTCCGGAAAAGCTCATCCCGCTGGTCATCCACAACGCACTGGCCGGCAAGCAGTTACCCATCTACGGTGACGGCCAGCAGATTCGAGACTGGCTCTACGTCAAGGATCATTGCAGCGCCATCCGCCACGTGCTCGAAGCGGGCAAGGCGGGCCAAACCTACAACATCGGCGGCTGTAACGAAAAGCACAACCTGGAAGTCGTTCTAACCCTTTGCGAAATCCTTGATGAACTAAGCCCAAGAGCTGACGGAAAACCCTACCGTGAGCAAATTACCTACGTCAAGGATCGTCCCGGCCACGACCGTCGCTACGCCATCGATGCCAGCAAGATCGAGCGCGAGCTTGGCTGGAAACCCAAGGAAACCTTCGATACCGGCATCCGTAAGACAGTGTGCTGGTATCTCGACAATCAAGCCTGGGTCGCCAACGTAACGAGTGGCGCCTATCGCGAATGGCTCGATAAAAACTACAAGGTACTTACATGATCACCCGCAAAGGCATCATCCTCGCTGGCGGCTCCGGCACCCGGCTTTATCCGGCAACCCTTTCAGTGTCCAAACAACTGTTGCCGATATTCGACAAGCCGATGATCTACTACCCGCTCACCACCCTGATGTTGGCGGGCATCCGGAATATTCTGATCATCTCCACACCACAGGATACCCCGCGCTTCGAGCAGCTTCTCGGAGATGGTAGCCAGTGGGGCCTGAACCTGCAATACGCCGTACAGCCAAGTCCCGATGGCTTGGCTCAGGCGTTCATCCTGGGGGCCGGATTTGTCGGTAACAACCCCTCGGCGCTCATCCTCGGCGACAACATCTTCCATGGCCACGAATTCAGCGAACTGCTCCAGCGCGCCAACGCCACCCATGATGGCGCGACCGTTTTCGCCTACCCCGTGACCGATCCGGAACGCTACGGCGTCGTCGAATTCGATGCCGGCAAACGCGCCATTTCCATCGAAGAAAAGCCCAGCCAGCCAAAATCCCGCTACGCCGTCACTGGCCTATACTTCTACGATACGGACGTCGTCGACATTGCAAGTAATATCAAGCCCAGCGCCCGTGGCGAACTCGAAATTACGGACGTCAACAGCAATTACCTTATGCGTGGCAAGCTCAAGGTGGAAATCATGGGACGTGGCTACGCTTGGCTCGATACTGGCACGCACGATTCACTGCTCGAAGCCGGGCAGTTCATCGCCACAATCGAAAAACGCCAGGGCCTCAAGGTGGCCTGCCCGGAGGAAATCGCTTGGCGACAGGGTTGGGTCAGTGATGAAGAGTTGGAAAAAATTGCCCGTCATTATGCCAAGACAGGGTATGGACAATATCTGCTCACTCTCTTGCGCGAGAAGGTTTTCTGATGAAAGTAACGCCCACGGCTATTCCCGACGTACTCCTGATTGAGCCCAAAGTTTTTGGCGATGCGCGCGGCTTTTTCTTTGAAAGCTTCAACCAGAAAGCCTTCGAGCAAGCGACTGGGCTGAAAGTAGCCTTCGTTCAGGATAACCATTCAAGATCTGTCCGAAATGTCCTGCGTGGCCTGCACTATCAGGTCAGCCAACCGCAAGGCAAGTTACTCCGGGTCGTGCAGGGCGAAGTCTTCGATGTCGCGGTCGACATCCGAAAAGACTCGAAAACCTTCGGCCAGTGGGTCGGCGAAATTCTATCGGCGGAAAACAAGAAACAACTCTGGATACCTCCCGGCTTGGCTCATGGTTTTCTGACCCTGAGCGAGACTGCGGAGTTTCTTTACAAAACCACTGATTATTATGCGCCGGAATACGAGCGTTGCATCGCCTGGAACGATACGAAAATCGGTATCAACTGGCCGTTGACCGCAACACCCCTGTTGTCAGGTAAAGACTTGCAAGGAAAGTTCTGGAACGATGCGCTTGGTTAAGGAAAGAGGTATTACTAAAGGCAGGGTAGGCCGGTATGTTGCATTGCGGTAAAATGATGTTCTTTCGTTTACCGAAAGCCTTATTCCCATGCTGATTCCAGTCATCCTTTCCGGCGGGGCCGGCACGCGGCTTTGGCCTGTCTCCCGTGAAGGTCACCCCAAGCCTTTCATGAAGATGGCTGATGGACAGAGCCTGTTGCTCAAGACCTATCTGCGGGCTGCCAATGTGGCTCAGGGCGGTGAAATACTCACCGTCACCAATCGCGACTATTTCTTCATGAGCAAGGATGAGCTTGCCAAAGCCAAGCTCGGTGAGGGTAACTCAGGTGTTTTCCTGCTTGAACCGGTTGGTCGCAATACGGCGCCGGCCGTCGCGATGGCCGCCTTGCATGTGGCTGAAAAGCACGGGCGAGATGCGCTTCTGCTGGTTCTTGCAGCCGATCACCTGATCAAGGATCAACAAGCATTCGCCAAGGCGGTGGCCGATGCATCAAGCCTGGCGCAGCAGGATTATCTGGTGACATTCGGGATAGTGCCCGATGCGCCTGAGACCGGCTTTGGCTACATTGAGTCGGGTGAGGTGGTCGGTTCCGGCAAGGCAGTGAAACGCTTTGTCGAGAAACCTTCGCTCGAAAAGGCTCGGGAATACCTTGCCGCCGGAAATTTCCTGTGGAATTCCGGCATGTTCTGCTTCAAGGCGGGTGCCGTGCTCGATGAACTCGCAGCCCATGCGCCGGATGTTCTTAAGGCTTCCGAGGCTTGCTGGGCTGGAATGTCGGGAAAAGGCGCGCGTCTCGAAACGATGCTGGAAATTCCGGCTGAAGCATTTGCCGAAGTGCCGGATATTTCCGTTGATTACGCCATAATGGAGCGCTCGGTCAAGGTTGCCGTCGTGCCCGCAGATTTTGGCTGGAGTGATATTGGTTCCTGGAACGCCGTCAGCGAACTTGCCAGGCCCGATGCCAACAACAATCGCGCCGTCGGCGAGGCTATCTTTGTCGATAGCAAAAACACCTTTGTGCAAAGCGAAGATCGCCTGGTTGCAGCTGTCGGGATCGACAACCTGATGATCATAGACACCCCGGATGCCCTGCTGGTGGCGCATCCGGACAAGGCGCAGGATGTCAAAAAGGTGGTTGCCCAACTCAAAAAGCAGAATCACGATGCCTACAAATTGCACCGTACTGTAACCCGTCCTTGGGGAACCTATACCGTGCTTGAGGAAGGGCTGCGCTTCAAGATCAAACGCATCGAAGTCAAGCCAGGCGGCAGTCTCAGCCTGCAAATGCACCACCACCGCAGCGAACACTGGATTGTTGTCAGTGGTATGGCACGTGTAGTAAATGGCGAACAGGAAATCTTTGTCGGCACTAATGAATCCACCTACATTCCGGCAGGCCATCAGCATCGCCTTGAAAACCCGGGTGTTATGGATCTGGTTATGATCGAAGTGCAGAGTGGCGAGTATCTCGGGGAAGACGATATTGTCCGATTCGAGGATGTCTACGGGCGCTGCTGATGCGCACTATTCTTAGGGCACTCTGGGCCTATCGCGGATTCATTATTGGCAGTGTCAAGCGGGAGTTTCAGTCCAAGTACCGCAATTCCCTCTTGGGGGCAGCGTGGACGATCATCAACCCGTTGGCGATGATCATTGTCTATACCGTGATCTTCTCTCAGATCATGCGAGCCAAACTACCTGGGGTCGATACAACTTTTGCGTACAGTATTTACCTTTGTGCAGGGGTACTGACCTGGGGTTTGTTCGCCGAAATCGTCGGGCGCGGGCAAAACGTTTTTCTGGAATACGCAAACCTTCTCAAGAAATTGAGTTTTCCACGCCTGTGCCTGCCCGTTGTTGTGGTCGCTAATGCAGTGCTGAATTTCGCCATTATTTTCGGCCTTTTCCTTGCATTTCTCGTTGTGTCCGGCAACTTTCCCGGCTGGCCTTTCGTTGCCTTGTTCCCGGTACTGGCTGTTCTTGTTGTTTTTTCAATCGGCCTGGGTATCACGCTGGGAGTGTTGAATGTGTTTTTCCGGGATGTCGGTCAGTTCTTCGGTATATTTATTCAGTTCTGGTTCTGGCTCACACCCATTGTTTATCCGGTCAATATCCTGCCGGAGCGTCTACAGACCTTGATGAGGCTGAACCCGATGGCGCGCGTGATCGAAGCCTTTCAGGTCATTCTGGTTAAAGGCCAATGGCCGAACTGGTACAGCCTTTGGCCGGTCGCCGTGCTGGCCATTTTGCTATGCCTGATCGGTTTCGGCCTCTTCCGCCGCCATGCCGGTGAAATGGTGGATGAACTCTGATGGGCACGATTACCGTTACCAACCTCGGCAAGGCCTACAAACAATACCCCACCCGCTGGTCGCGGTTGGCGGAATGGGTTACGCCCGGCCATCGCGCCCGACATACCCTGAAATGGGTGCTACAGGACATTAACTTCACCGTCAGGCCCGGCGAAGCGGTAGGCATCATCGGCATCAATGGTGCCGGCAAGAGCACGCTGCTCAAGATGATTACCGGCACAACGCAACCTACTACCGGAGGAGTGAACATTACTGGTCGCGTGGCCGCCCTGCTCGAACTCGGCATGGGCTTCCACCCCGATTTCACCGGTAGACAGAACGCTTTCATGGCCGGGCAACTGCTCGGCTACAGCGTCGAAGAAATTGCTCGCCTGATGCCAGAGATCGAAGCCTTTGCGGAAATCGGCGACTACATCGACCAACCCGTCCGCGTCTACTCCAGTGGCATGCAGATGCGCTTGGCTTTCAGCGTTGCCACCGCGCATCGGCCGGATGTGCTGATCGTTGATGAGGCACTCTCGGTAGGCGATGCCCACTTCCAGCATAAGAGCTTTGACCGCATCCGCGAGTTTCGTAAGCAGGGAACCACGTTGCTCATCGTCTCCCATGACAAAGGCGCCATCCAGTCCATCTGCGACCGCGCCATCCTGCTCAACGCCGGCAAGGTGGCGATGGAAGGCGAGCCGGAAGCGGTGATGGATTACTACAACGCCATGCTCGCCGACAACCAAAACCAGACGGTGAAGCAGGCAGTTACGGTCGACGGCAAAATCCAGACGATTTCCGGTACCGGGGAAGTCACGTTGTCGGAGGTTGCCCTCCTGGATGCGGCAGCTCAGCCGATCGAAATGGTTGCCGTTGGCCAGGCGGTCTCGCTACGAGTCAGAGCAACCTGCAATGCTCAGGTGGAAGATTTGGTCGTTGGCTACATGATCAAGGATCGCCTCGGTCAACCGGTTTTTGGCACCAATACCTACCATCACAAACGAACGCTGCAAAACCTTCGGGGCGACGAAACTATTGAATTCAATTTTGATTTTCAAGCGAATCTTGGCCCGGGAGCGTATTCAGTCGCTATCGCGATGCATACCGACGATACGCATGTAGGGAAAAACTACGAATGGCGTGATCGCGCGCTGGTCTTCAATATGATCAATATAGACAAGGACGAGTTTGTTGGTGTGGCCTGGATTCCTCCAACGGTGAGGTGCTCTGTATGAGTGATCGCTTCTATCGGGCGTTCGAAGAGCGCTATTACGCACCTCGGGAAGTGATCAAGGCGCTCCGCAGGCAATATTTGCCATTTGCCCAACCGCTAGCGGAGTTATATCCGGGGGCGGCAACTTTTGATGCCGGTTGTGGCCGCGGAGAGTGGCTTGAACTGATGGGCGAACTAGAGCTATCGCCATCGGGGGTCGACTTGGATGAGGGTATGCTGGCGGCGTGTGTTGAACGAGGTTTGCCTGCGCAAAAGGGAGATGCCGTCGACTATATCGCAACTCTACCAAGCGATAGCCAGATTATCGTTTCTGCCTTTCACGTTGTTGAGCACATTACCTTTGAACAGTTACGAACACTGGTTGCGGAGGCTCTGAGGGTGCTAAAACCAGGCGGACTTCTGATTATGGAAACGCCGAATCCAGAGAACATCGTTGTTGCCACTCGAAACTTCTATCTCGACCCGACTCATCAACGGCCAATACCGTCAATGCTGCTGGCCTTCGTTGCGGAGTTCGCGGGCTTTTCCCGAGTCAAGACGCTGCGCCTTCAAGAGTCGAAGAGCCTCGTCAATCGAGGTGAGGTTAGCCTGCAGGATGTGTTCGCGGGGGTGAGCCCGGACTATGCTGTTGTTGCGCAGAAACATGCCTCGGAAGATGTGCTGGCGCTGACAGCCCAACCCTTCAGTCTCGACTACGGCTTGAGCCTTGAAAACCTGTTGAGCCGCTGGGACAGCCGTTTTAATCGCTTGGAGACCAAAGCCCAGCAAGCCGAGACCGCTTCGCAGCATTGGCAGCAGCAAGCCCATCAGTGGCACGAGTACATTCTCGCCCTGCATGCCAGTACCTCTTGGAAGATCACTAAGCCGCTGCGTGCCATTAAGCGCTTGTTGTCAGGTGATTTCGCCGCTATCCGCTCGTTGACCACAACAACCAAACTAAAGGCCAAACAAACCTTCCGGTCGGTAGTTTCTGCCAGTATAGGTTTCGTTTTCAAGCGTCCTGGACTGCGCAAGCCCCTTAGTTCTACTCTTAAATTCTTTCCCAAAGTGCATCGGCGCTTGCTACATGTGGGCGTAAATACTGGGGTGGTAAAGATGGGTGGAATGTATGTCAGCAATTCAACTCGGCCAGTTTTGCCTCCCGAGTTGGATACTATGACGCCGCGAGCCCGCCTGATTTATCAAAAGCTCAAAGCGGCCATAGAAGACAAGAACAAGAGGAGCGCATGATGCGCATCGTTATTGATTTGCAGGCGGCGCAGTCCACCGGTTCGCGTAATCGTGGCATTGGACGGTATTCCCTATCGCTTGCTCAGGCCATGGTTCGTAATTGCGGTGAGCATGAGATCCTAATCGCGTTGAATGGCCTCTTTCCCGAAACCATTGCGTCAATCCGTGCTGTCTTCAATGATATTTTGCCGCAGGAAAATATCCGCGTCTGGGACGCAGTTGGCCCGGTAAGCGATCTTGATAAAAGCAATGACTGGCGGCGTCAATCCAGCGAACTTCTGCGCGAGGCATTCCTGGCCGCTTTGAAGCCAGATATCGTGCATGTAATGAGCGTATTTGAAGGCTTTGTGGATGATGCGGTCACAAGCATAGGTACATTTTGCAATCTTCCGACAGCGGTAACGCTTTATGACCTGATTCCGTTCATTCACCGCCATCCGTATCTGGATAATCCGACAGTTGAAGCTTGGTATCTCAAAAAACTGGATCATTTCCGCCGTGCCGACCTTTGGCTGGCTATTTCAGAGTCGTCGCGGCTTGAAGGCCTTGAATATCTGAGTTTGCCGGACGCTATGGTGGTTAATGTTTCGACTGCAGCCGATCACCATTTCCAGAAATTTGAGCTATCAGAAGATGCGGAACATGGAATCAGGAAGAAGTATGGTCTGCAGCACCCTTTTGTGATGTACACCGGTGGCATTGACCACCGAAAAAATATTGATGGTCTGATTCGCGCTTTCGCTCTGTTGCCGTTGCAAATTCGTTGCAAACATCAACTTGCCATCGTTTGTTCGGCACGGCCAGAGGACAAGCACGAATTGTTATGCTTGGCAGAGAAACTTGGATTGTCGGCAGAGGATGTCATCCTTACCGGCTTCGTGCCTGAGGAGGATCTTGTCGCCCTATACAATCTGTGTAAGCTCTTTGTCTTTCCATCGTGGCACGAAGGCTTTGGCTTGCCGGCGCTGGAAGCCATGCATTGCGGTGCGCCCGTGATCGGTGCAAATACATCAAGCTTGCCTGAAGTCATCGGCTGGGATGATGCATTGTTCGACCCTCGCTCGGATGTGGCGATTGCCACCGCAATGGAAAGGGCCTTGGGCGACGAACTGTTCCGGGCCGAACTTATACGGCATGGCAATTCGCAAGCCAAGAGGTTTTCCTGGGATGAAACTGCAAGGCGGGCCATCGTCGCCTTTGAGCGTTTTCATGCTGAAGGTGAGGTGCTGCGGGATGCAATGCCACCATTGGTTCGTCGGCCAAAATTGGCCTATGTGTCGCCGCTTCCGCCGACGCGAAGTGGTATTGCTGATTACAGCGCCGAACTATTACCTGAACTGGATCGCCTCTACGAAGTCGAGTTGATCCTGGACCAAGCCGAAGTGAGCGATGCATTCGCGGAAGCATCCTGGCCTGTTCGTACGGTGGAGTGGTTCTTGAAGCACGCCGACCGGTACGAACGCGTGCTCTACCACTTCGGAAACTCCGATTTCCATAAGCACATGTTTGACTTGCTACCGGTAGTTCCTGGCGTTGTCGTGCTGCACGATTTTTTCCTTTCAGGCATCGTTGCGCACATGGAAGTGAATGGGTTCAAGCCGGACGCTTGGGTAAATGAGTTGTATCATTCCCATGGTTATCTTGCTGTTCAGGAGCGTTTCCACACCAAAGATACTGCTGATGTTATCTGGAAATTCCCCTGTAACTTGAGCGTCTTACAAAATAGCTTGGGCATCATTGTCCATTCGGAAAACTCCCTTATGCTTGCCCAGCAGTGGTATGGCGCCATCGATCATACCGAGTGGCCCGTGATTCCTCTCATGCGGCAGGCGATTGCTGATTTGGAACGAAGCAAAGTCAGGGCACAGCTCGGCTTCAAGAACGATGACTTCGTGGTGTGTTCATTCGGTATCATGGGACCCACCAAATTGAACCATCGCTTACTCAATGCCTGGTTTAGCACAAAACTGCATACTGACGCTAAATGCCACCTAATATTTGTCGGGGAAAACCATCCGGCCGATTATGGCCAGCAGATGACTACGCAGATCTGCAATGGGAATGAAAATCCAAGGATTCGCATTACTGGCTGGGTGGATATGGAGGAATTCCGGAAATATCTGACTGCGGCAGATATCGGGGTTCAGCTACGCACACTCTCCCGCGGCGAGGCCTCAGCAGCGGTCCTTGATTGCATGAATTACGGCCTTGCCACTATCGTCAATGCCAACGGCAGTATGGCGAATCTGGCTGAGGAAAGCGTCTGGATGTTGCCCGATGAGTTTTCTGACGAACAACTGATGGAGGCTTTGGAAACTCTGTGGAAAGACCATGCGCGACGGTTGAAATTGGGTTCTGTCGCCAGAGAAATAATTCGTGAAGTCCATAGCCCACGCAGATGCGCCGATCTGTATGGCTCGGCCATTGAGCATCATTACCGCGCCGCTGAAACCGGAATTCATGCATTGTCTTCGGCTATTGCTGACATTTCTCCGGTCGCTGCTAAGCCCGATTTAAGGAGATTGGCTGAAGCAGTTGCATTTTCGATGCCCCCTCGGTTGGCGCCTCGGCAATTGCTGGTCGATATTTCGAAACTGGTAAATCACGCTCCCCAAGTTGATACCGGGCAAAAAATCAGGGACCACCTTCAAGAGTTATTGGCCTACCCACCGGAGGGATTCCGTGTTGAGCCTGTCTATGCCACTTATGGCAATGTTTACAGGTATGCGCGATGCTTTACGCTGAGACTCCTCAATTGCCCCGAATTCGCCCTGACTGACGAAGTGGTTGAATTTCGAGCAGGCGACCAGTTCTTGGTATTGGTGCAGCAACAAGCTAAGAATGACAATACCCGAGATATCTTCTTTGAGCAGTTGCGTAACTATGGTGTAGAGATTCAACTTGATGGGCCGGTTGCCGTCAAATGACAATAAATATTTACCTCCGTTAACGATAGGAATACTTATCGCTGATAAATAGAGTTAACTCCGATTGCGCCGCAAAAGTCTGGCTTGCAAGGGCAAGAGTCGAAATAGGCCGGTATTTTCTGTGGGCAATCATAAGGGACTGACCTCAATTGCATATTTCTCTCCTGAGTCTCCGCGAAGCCGCCTTATAAAAACGTTGAGATCGGGATTCTTTTTATAATTGTCGGTGAGATCCGGTTTGCAGTTAAGGCAGGTGCGATCGTTATCCTAGCACTTGGTGAAATCATCAATTTTCAACCTCTTACCGATACGATCAATGTTGTAGTTAAAGAGCCAGGCGCTTTAAACGATAGATTAATTTTTCCCTCGATTGGGGGCCCCGTATTTGAATTTTCTCGGAAATTTTTCTTCCAAGTGTGTTCGTTAACTTCTGGCTTGGATCTGCACGTTATTGTGTGCAGAGTATAAAATATTTGACGTTGAGTCTTGGTATAAATAATTGAAAAGCCCGTAAATTTATAAACTAAATAGCTGAGGAAATATGAAGCGTGCGATTATCACTGGCATTACAGGTCAAGATGGTGCTTATTTGGCTGACTTGTTATTAGGTAATGGATATGTTGTTTACGGTACTTACCGGCGCACTAGTTCTGTTAATTTTTGGCGGATCGAGGAACAGGGGGTTCTCAATCACCCGAACCTGCATCTGGTTGAATACGATCTGACAGACCTGTCATCAAGCATTAGATTGTTGCAAACGACGGGTGCGACCGAGGTGTACAACTTGGCAGCCCAAAGTTTTGTCGGCGTGTCGTTTGACCAGCCAATTACGACTGCGGAGATTACCGGTGTTGGCCCGCTACACTTGCTGGAGGCGATCCGCATCGTCAATCCAAAAATTCGCTTCTATCAAGCGAGCACTTCCGAAATGTTCGGTAAAGTGCAAGCCATTCCGCAGATCGAGTCGACACCCTTTTATCCCCGCAGTCCGTATGGTGTGGCGAAACTCTACGCACACTGGATGACGATTAATTACCGTGAGTCCTACGATATTTTTGGTTGCAGCGGGATACTGTTCAACCATGAATCCCCACTACGTGGGCGCGAGTTCGTTACTCGGAAGATCACCGACTCGGTCGCCAAGATCAAGTTGGGGCAACTCGATACGCTGGAGCTAGGCAACATGGACGCCAAGCGCGACTGGGGTTTTGCCAAAGAATACGTGGAAGGCATGTGGCGTATGTTGCAGGCCGACGAGCCTGATACCTATGTGCTGGCTACCAATCGGACTGAGACGGTACGCGATTTTGTGTCCATGGCATTCAAGGCCGCAGGTGTTACGGTCGACTTCAAGGGTGAGGCAGAAAACGAGGTCGGTATCGACTCGGCGACGGGGAAGACGGTATTGCGGGTGAATCCGAAATTCTATCGTCCGGCCGAGGTTGAGTTGTTGATCGGTAACCCCGAGAAGGCCAAGCAGAAGCTAGGCTGGGAACCGAAGACGACGCTTGAGCAATTGTGCGCGATGATGGTCGAGGCCGATTTGCGGCGTAATGAAAAAGGCTTCTCGTTTTGAGCGATCCAGAAATCCGCTGGGTACAACGTTTCTCCAATTACAGCCTGGCGCTCTCGCGACAGGGGGAAGGGGTAGCGCTTGCACACCTACGTCCATTGTCTGATCTCGAGAAACTGGGCTTGATTCAGGCGTTTGAATTTACGCACGAACTGGCCTGAATTGTGATGAAGGATTGCTTTGCCTGTCGGGGGAATCCTTTGATCACTGGTTCCCGCAATGCCGCGTGTAAGGCGGTCGACAAATCCGCCTTGTGGGTGGCAGAGGTTGGATAGAAATGATTCTGAGCCGGAATAGGACTTTAGATACTTACAATCCAACGATTGCCGATGCCGTTGTTGGTCGTATCATCGGTCGATTATTTTTGCCTTTCGAGGCGTTTTCAACTCGGATGGTGGGCTTGGTGCGATAGGTAGAGGGCATTTCTGTTTTGGATTGCCGAATGATGTCCTTCCAAGGGTGCAGGCCGTTTTGGTGAGTGATCGATAGGTCCAGCAGCAAATCGACAATCCAGACTTGCTTGCCCATATCAAGCGTGTAGGGGTGAAACCTCTTCCGGATGTCTGATTGGCGAGTGCCCTGAGGCTGGAGAATTGACGGAATGACACAGAAAAGAGCATTGATTACCGGTTTAGCCGGATTTACCGGACGCTATCTGGCCAGCGAGCTGGAATCGGCTGGCTATCAGGTGTTTGGCACAGCCCATGTAAACGAACCGCTGGGCAAGGACATGGTTGCGGTCGACCTCTGTAACGGTGCCGAATTGGAGCGCGCCGTTGCCGAGATCAGGCCCGATGTGGTTGCCCATCTGGCCGCCATTTCCTTCGTGGCGCATGGGGATGTCGAGGCAATTTATCGAACCAATGTCATCGGAACGCGCAATCTGCTCGATTCCTTGACCAAGCTTGCCGATAAACCGCGTGCTGTCCTGCTGGCGAGCAGCGCCAATATCTATGGCAATGCCGCTGTCGAGTTGATCGATGAGTCAGTGGCGCCTTCTCCTGCAAACGATTACGCCGTCAGCAAACTGGCGATGGAGTACATGGCCCGATTGTGGATGGATCGTTTGCCGATCGTCATGGCTCGCCCCTTCAACTACACGGGTGTCGGTCAGGCGCCCCAATTTCTGCTACCCAAAATCGTCGGGCATTTTCAGCGAGGCGAGCCGGTCATTGAATTGGGAAATATCGATGTCGAACGCGATTTCTCGGATGTTCGCATGGTGGCCAGTGCTTATGCGGCCTTACTCGCCAAGGCGCCGGCCGGCGAGGTGTTCAACGTCTGTTCCGGCGAAGCGTATTCACTGAAGGAAGTGTTGGCAATGATGGCGGAAATTGCCGGCTACGAGATCGAGGCGCGTGTGAATCCGGCGTTCGTGCGCGCCAACGAGGTGAAACGCCTGCAGGGCGATGCCGGGAAATTGCGGCGGGTGATCGGCGATGCCGAAACGATCCCATTGCGCGACACCCTGCGCTGGATGTACGCCAATGCGTGATGATCTGCTCAGGGTTGGCATTAATGCGACGGCTTTGCTGTCGCCGCGTACGGGCATTGGGCAGTATGTTTATCATCTGGGGCGGGAGTGTCTTGAGGCTGAGGGCATCAGCCCCTCTTTCTTTTATGGAAACTGGAAAACGCAACTCCGTGCGCAACCGTTGCCGAATATCGACACGATCAAGACCTATATCAAGAAAGCGGTTCCGTGGTCTTATGAGATCAAAAGTCTGATTTTTCAGGCGCAGTTTTCACTTGGCTTGTTGAAGAATCGAATCGATGTCTACCACGAGCCGAATTATCTGGCTTTTCGTTTTCCCGGTCCGTCCGTTATTACGGTTCACGACCTTTCCTGGATTCGTCATCCCGAAACGCACCCGAAGCAACGCCTGGCAGCGATGGGCCGCCATTTCCCGCGCTCTCTGGAGCGTGCGTCAGCCATTCTGACCGACTGCAGTTTTGTGAAGCAGGAACTTGTGGAGACGTTCGGGCTGAACCCGGAGCGCGTGACGCCAGTGTTGCTAGGGGTATCTCCTGATTTCTTTCCCCGTACGCCGGCCGAGTGCAACGCATTTCTCGCCGATCACGGGTTGGCGCATGGGCAATATGTGTTGTCGGTCGGTACGCTTGAGCCGCGCAAAAACATTCCGGCCCTGATCGATGCGTATTCAATGTTGCCGGCCGATTTGCAGCAACGTTTTCCGCTGGTTCTGGTTGGTATGCGCGGTTGGCTGACCAGCGGCTTGGAAGCGCGTATGAGGCCGTTGGTAGAGCGCGGTGTGATCAAGCCGCTGGGTTATGTGGCTGACGAGATGATGCCATTGATCTACAGCGGGGCGGCTGCATTTGTTTTTCCTTCGATCTACGAGGGCTTTGGGTTGCCGCCGCTGGAGGCCATGGCTTGCGGAACACCAGTAATTTCGTCCAGATCGAGTTCCTTGCCTGAAGTGGTTGGCGATGCCGGGGTTCTCGTCGACCCGTTGAATGTGGACGCATTGGCGGAATCCTTGCACCGTGTCCTCGAAGACCGGGCATTTGCCGAACTGCTGGCGCAACAGGGGGTGCAACGGGCGGCAGGGTTTTCGTGGAAGAAGACAGCAGCCGAGACAATTGCCGTTTATCGTCGCGCGCTTGCTGCCTAGGGCCGAAGCTTTGTACGCCTTGAGCGGAAATACGATGGATCGGAGCGTTTTGTCGTGTTGAAGCGTCTCCTTGGCGCGCAATGGCTTGCAATTGGCTTTGTTGGCGGGGTGTCATTTGTCCTCAGTGTGTTTATTGCCCGGCGCTTTGGGCCGGAGACGTTCGGGGTCTACGCCCAGGCGGTTTCTCTTGGTGCGTTGATGGGCATATTGATCGATGGCGGTTTCGGCAAGTTATTGATTCGTGAAACGGTGCGTGCTTCACCGGTTCTGGCCAAGCATGGGCCGAATCTGCACGGCTTTGCTTTCGGCCATGCTTTTTTGGCAACGGCCTTCCTGGCGCTGCTGGTCTTGTTCAATCCTTTTCATCTGCACTGGCCAACATTGCTGGCGACGGTCGGCGCATTTGGTGCTGCGATAGTTGCGCAGTTTTCCATGGCGATCCTTCGCGGACAGGGACGTTTGATGCGCGATGCATTGTGGCAAATGGTGAGCCGCACCCTGACTGCAGCCTGCATGGCCTTGGCCTTGTGGTGGGGTGCCAATGCGCCGTGGGAAGTTTTGGCGGCGCAGTTTCTGGGGGCGCTTTTGCTTTTGCTTCTGCTCATGCGCAGGGGCTGGGTACGCCCGGTGTTCAGGATATCTGGGGAAATTTATGCAGTGGTTTTGCCGTTGATCTGGCTCGATCTAGCGACGGTGATTTATTTCCGCTCAGACATTCTTCTATTCAAGTTGATGGGTGTGCAAAAAGCCGATGTTGGGGCCTATGGCGTGGCTTTTCGTCTGATCGAGGCCTGCCTGTTATTGGCAACGCCGGTAAGTCTGATGCTGTTCAGGCGTTTTCGGTTGAATGTGGATGTGGTTGGTCATGAAACCATTGCGAGGGTAGTGCGACTTGCTGCACTCGCTGGTGTGCTCGGTTTGCTGATATTTTTGCTGGCGTTGCCAACCGCCGATATATTCTTCCGGCTGGTTTTTGGTGAGGAATTCGTTTTGGCAGGAGGATTGTTCAAAGTGCTTTCCTTGATGCTGGTTTTTGCCCTTGCCAACGGAGTACTGGGGCAAGGCGTGTTTGCCTTGGGGCTTGATCGCCATTACGTGTGGACGGCGACTTTCGCGGCCGTTTTCAACATTGCAGGAAACTTGTTGCTGATGCCGGCGTATGGCGCCTGGGCGGCGGCATGGATGACGGTTGCTACCGAAGTGGTGCTCGGCCTTGGTTTGTCGGCGGCATTGTTGGGAGCGTGGAAGAAGAAGGGTTATGCGTAACAAGCTGAATGAAATGAAACCATCAGTCTTACATGTCTATCGGACATACTTTCCGGACCCGCAGGGTGGCATGCAGGAGGCGATTCGCCAGCTGTGTCTGGCGACGAAGGCTGCCGGGGTTTCGAACACCATTTTTACCCTTTCCCCAAAGCCGCAGCCGGCGGTGATCGAGCGACCGGAGGGGCGCGTGGTTCGCTCGCGCTCATGGGCCGCACCGGCGTCTTGCGATCTGGGCGGCATCGATGCAGTGTCTCAGTTTCGCAGCCTAGCTAAGCAGTCGGATGTGGTGCATTTTTTGTACCCCTGGCCCTATGCCGACCTGATGCATGCGGCGACAGGGGTGAAGACGCCGGCGGTGCTGACCTATGTTTCGGATGTGGTTCGCCAGCGCTGGCTGGGGCGCGCGTATGCGCCGCTGATGTGGCGCACGCTACGCAATATGCGCGCCATCGTCGCCAACTGTCCTGCCTACGCGCGGACGAGTCCGGTGCTTTCCGACCCGGCAATCCGTGACAAGGTGCGGGTGATCCCCTTGGGGATTGTTGAAGAATCCTATCCGGTGCACGGTGATGACGCAGTGTTTTCCCGACTCGACCTGGCGGCGGATGAGCCGTATTTTCTGTTCATTGGGGTTTTGCGCTATTACAAGGGCTTGCATGTTCTGATCGAGGCGGCGCGGCAGGTGAAAGCGCGCATAGTGATAGCCGGTTCCGGGCCAGAGGGGGAAAAGCTGCGGGCGCTTGTCGAACAGCAGGGGACGGCGAATGTGTTGTTTGCTGGGCAGATTTCCGACGAGGAGAAGGTGGCGTTGCTCAAGCGCTGCCGGGCGCTGGTGCTGCCGTCGCATTTGCGCTCCGAGGCTTACGGGATGGTTCTTGTCGAGACGTCGATCTTCGGCAGGCCGCTGGTTTCCTGCGAAATCGGGACGGGAACCTCGTATGTGAATGCACATGAGGAATCCGGCCTGGTGGTTCCGCCGGAGGATCCGGTTGCGCTGGCTGGTGCGTTGAATGCCTTGCTGAATGATTCCAACCTTGCGGAATCGCTGGGGCGGGGTGCGCGGGCGCGCTACGAGCGTTTGTTTTCCGGGCCAGCGCTGGGCCGGGCGTATGCCGATCTGTTCCGCGAGGTCGCCGCTTGAATCTGGTTTCCGGCGCCACAGGTTTCATCGGGCAACGTGTTCTGCGCTCATTGCGCGAAGCGGGCTTGCCTTGCTTGGGGCTGGCGCGTTCCGGCACGGCAGTTGCCGATATGCGGATGGTGGATTTGGCCGATAAATCGGCGTTGACCGCAACATGCGTCGGAGCGGATCGGGTATTCCACTGCGCCGGGTATGCGCATGCTTTTTCTTCGCTATCTGGAGATGACTCGGCATTGCACTGGCAAGTCAATTTCGAGGGAACGCGTAATCTGGTTGAGGCGGCAGGTGCGGCCGGGGTGCGACGTTTCGTGTTTCTGTCCAGCGTGAAGGCGATGGCCGAGCCTGGGGCGGCCTGTGTGGATGAGAATTTTCCCAGTAGTCCTGAAACGGCGTACGGTCAGGCCAAATTGGCAGCGGAGGTGGCGGTGCTAGAGGCCGGGCAGCGTTACGGCATGCATGTCGTCAATTTGCGCTTGGCCATGGTTTATGGCTCCAGGGGGCGGGGCAATCTGGAGCGCATGGGGCGACTGGTTGGGCGCGGGGTATTTCCGCCGCTGCCAGAGACGGGCAACCATCGATCCCTAGTGCATGTCGACGACGTGGTGACGGCGATGAGACTGGTTGCCGATGATGATCGGGCAAACGGCCGCACATACATCGTGGCTGGGCAGGAGGCACCTTCGGGCAGGCAGTTGTATGATGCGCTCCGCGATGCGTTGGGCATGCCGCCTTGCAGATGGGCGGTCCCTGAAGCAGCGCTTCGCCTGGCGGCAAGAGTCGGCGATGGCCTCGAAACTGTTACACATCGCCGTTTGCCCTTGGATAGCGAGGCGCTTGAGCGATTGCTCGGTTCGGCTTGGTATTCTTCGGCGCTGATAGAGCGGGAATTGGGCTGGCGGGCGAAGGTTTCGCTGGCTGAAGGATTGCGGGAGATGTTTGGACGGTGAAGCGTTTTTTCGATTTGTTGTTGGCATTGATGGCTACCGTCGTTCTGGTTTGGCCAATTCTTTTGGTGGCCTTGGCGGTGAGGCTGACTTCGCCGGGGCCGGCATTGTACTGGTCTGATCGTGTCGGGCGTCATAACCGGATTTTCCGGATGCCGAAGTTCCGCAGCATGCGGGTCGATACGCCGGCCGTCGCCACGCATTTGTTGCAGGACCCAAAGGCTTGGCTGACCCCGATTGGCTCCTTCCTGCGCAAATCCAGCCTGGATGAGTTGCCACAATTGTGGAGCATCCTTGTCGGTGACATGAGTTTCGTTGGCCCGCGTCCTGCATTGTTCAATCAGGATGACCTGATTGCCTTGCGCTCGGCGCAGGGAGTTGATGAACTGGTGCCGGGGCTGACGGGATGGGCGCAGATCAATGGGCGCGATGAGTTGCCGATTCCGGAAAAGGTGGCGCTTGATGTCGAATACTTGCGGCGACGGTCGTTTCTGTTCGATCTTCGCATTCTTTGGCTGACGGCGCTCAAAGTGGTGCGTAGGGATGGCGTATCACATTGAGTGGCAGGCATGAAATCGGGTCGGTGGCATAAAGCGAAGCCGGTGGTAGGGTGAAACGGTTAAAATGCGCGCTGCAAAGACTTGATGCCGTTGTGCGTCCACTCCAGTTTGTCTAAAGCCGTCCTTTCCACATTCGTTTTCCTGTTCGATCTGTCTGCCTTGGTCTTTGCCTGGGCCGGCGGTTTTCTGCTGCGCTTCAATTTCGATGTGCCGGCCAATTTTTCGTTGGCTCTGTGGTGGGGGTTGGTTGTGCTGTTACCGGTGCACGCCCTGGCTTGCCGGTTTGCCGGCTTGTATCGCGGCATCTGGCTCTTTGCCAGCCTGCCTGACCTGAAACGGGTTTTGCGTGCTGTGGGGCTGTCGACCGCAGCTGTCTTCCTGTTCTTCGTGTTTTTCCGCCACGAGCAGCAGCTGGTGCCGCGTTCATTGCTGGTGCTTTATCCGATGTTGCTGGTGCTTTATATGGGGGGCGGCCGCGCCGCGTACCGGATGTGGAAGGAGCACCGTCTCTATGGCGGGCTGATCGCCCAGGGCAAGCCGGTGGTGATCGTCGGCGCCGGGCGCGGTGGGGCGATGCTGGCACGCGAACTGGAGCGTAGTGCCGATTGGCGGGTGGTGGCGCTGGTCGATGACGATCGCAGCAAGTGGGGGCGAGAGCTTTCCGGGAACCGGATTTATGGTGGAATCAACAGCCTGCCCGACGTGCTGGCCTCGGTAAAGGCTTCGCATGTGATCCTGGCAATGCCGTCTGCAGCTGCCGAGGCTTGCCGCAAGGCGACCAACCTGGCAGTCGAAGCTGGCGCTCATGTCTTTACCGTGCCGGGGCTGGAAGATGTGATGTCGGGACGGGTGGCGATTTCGTCGATTCGTCCGGTGGCGATTGAGGATTTGCTGGGGCGCGAGCCGGTGTGGATCGATAGTCGGCATGTGGCGGCGATGATTGCCGGCAAGACGGTGTTGGTGACCGGGGCGGGTGGGTCGATTGGCAGCGAGTTGTGCCGGCAGGTGGCGCGCTTCGGGCCGGCGCGCCTGGTGCTGTTCGAGCAAAGCGAGTTTGCCTTATATACCGTCGAGCAGTGGTTTGGCGTTCATGCGCCAGAAGTCGAACTGATTCCGCTGGCTGGCGATGTCAAGGATGCGGCACGTCTCGATGAAGTCTTTGCGGCGCATCGACCGCAATCGGTGTTCCATGCTGCTGCCTACAAGCACGTGCCGCTGATGGAAGTGGGCAATGCCTGGCAGGCGGTGCGTAACAATGTGATGGGTACCCTGACGGTTGCCGAATGCGCGATCCGCTTCGGTGCCGAGCGTTTCGTCCTGATCTCCACCGACAAGGCGGTGAATCCGACCAATGTCATGGGGGCGACCAAGCGTCTTGCCGAAATGGTCTGTGAAGCCTTGCATCGCCAGGGTGGGGCGACGCAGTTCGAGATGGTGCGTTTCGGCAATGTCCTGGGTAGTACCGGCAGTGTTATTCCAAAATTCCAGGCGCAGATTGCGCGCGGAGGGCCGGTGACGGTGACACATCCCGAGATCACGCGTTATTTCATGTCGATTCCCGAAGCGGCGCAATTGGTGTTGCAGGCAGCGGCAATGGGGCAGGGGGGTGAGATTTTCGTGCTCGACATGGGCGAGCCGGTGCGCATCGTCGATCTGGCACGCAAAATGATCCAGCTTTCCGGCTATGCCGAAGGCGAAATCCGGATCGAGTTTTCCGGCCTGCGCCCAGGTGAAAAACTCTATGAGGAACTGCTGGCCGATGCCGAGGAAACCCGCGAAACGCCGCACCCCAAGTTGCGAATTGCCCGGGCGCGTGCGGTCGACAACGATTTTCTGGCCAATTTGCGGCCCTGGTTTGCCGAAGCCTGCCAGAGCGATGCTCAGGTTCGCGAGGCGTTGATGCGCTGGGTTGCCGAATACCAACCAGCGCCCAATATTTCTTGAATACTCTCTGCGGCATCCGCCGCTCTGTGACGATGGTGATTTCGTGACCCCAGAATATATCGACCTTTCGCAATTGATTTCCGCCAGCGGCACGGTTCGTTTACCGGGTTCGAAAAGCATTTCCAATCGTGTCCTGCTCCTGGCGGCGCTGGCCGAAGGCGACACCGAGGTGCGTGACCTGCTGGCGTCGGACGATACCGAACGCATGCTGGAGGCGCTGAAGACGCTGGGTGTCGGCGTTACTCATCTGGGAGGCGAGAACTGGCTGATCCAGGGCTGTGCCGGGCGAATTCCGGTCAAACAGGCCGAGTTGTTCCTGGGCAATGCGGGGACGGCTTTTCGCCCGTTGACGGCAGCCCTGGCCTTGGCCGGCGGTGATTACATCCTGAAGGGCGTGGCGCGCATGCATGAGCGGCCGATCGGCGATCTGGTCGACGGTTTGCGCCAGTTGGGGGCGAACGTCACCTACCTCGGTAACGAAGGCTTTCCCCCGCTCCACCTCAAGCCGGCAACAATTCAACCCGGCGGTGTCGTCAAAGTGCGCGGCGATGTTTCCAGCCAGTTCCTCACCGGTTTGCTGATGGCTTTGCCGCTGACCGGTGAGTCGGTTGCGGTCGACGTCGTCGGAGAGCTGATTTCCAAACCCTATATCGAGATCACCCTGGCCATCATGGCCCGATTCGGTGTTGTTGTCGAGCGGGACGGCTGGCAGCGCTTTACCATCCGGGCCGGTAGTCGTTACGTGTCGCCGGGGACGATCTATGTCGAAGGCGATGCGTCGTCCGCCTCCTATTTTCTTGCGCTCGGTGCCATCGGCGGTGGGCCGGTGCGTGTCGAGGGGGTTGGATGCGATTCGATCCAGGGCGACGTGAAATTTGCCGAGGCGCTGGGGAAAATGGGTGCCTGTATCGAGATGGGGCCAAACTGGATGGCGGCGCGGGCACCGCAAAACGGCTTGGTTGCGGTCGACCTCGATTGCAACCATATTCCCGACGCGGCAATGACGTTGGCGACGGCGGCGCTTTTCGCCAAGGGCACGACAACCTTGCGCAATATCGCGAGCTGGCGCGTCAAGGAAACCGACCGCATCGCGGCGATGGCGACCGAATTGCGCAAGCTTGGTGCTGTGGTCGAGGAGGGTGAGGATTTCATACGCGTTACGCCGGCCCGCCTGAGGCCGGCTGCCATCGATACCTATGACGACCATCGCATGGCGATGTGCTTCTCGCTGGCTGCCTTCGGCACGCCGTTGCGCATCAACGATCCGAAGTGCGTGGCCAAGACCTTTCCCGACTATTTCGATCGTTTCGCGGCGGTCACCCGGGCTGCGCCCGTCATCGCCATCGATGGCCCGTCGGCTTCCGGCAAGGGCACGGTGGCGGCGCGCGTCGCAGCCGCGCTCGGCTTTGCCTACCTCGATTCCGGTGCTTTATACCGGTTGTCCGCGCTGGCAGCCAAACAGGCGGGTGTCGATTGGGGCGATGAAACCGCTGTCGCAGCCATCGCGGCGGAGTTGGATGTCGAATTTTTCGAGAACGAAATCCGTCTCGACGGTAAAGCGGTCGGTGAGGCTATTCGCAGCGAGGAAATCTCTTCCGGCGCCTCGCAGGTCGCGGCGCTGCCGGCGGTGCGCGAGGCGTTGCTGTTCCGTCAGCGGGCCTTCAATACGGCACCTGGTCTGGTCGGCGACGGGCGCGACATGGGCTCGGTTATCTTCCCGCAGGCGCCGCTCAAGGTCTTCCTTACCGCGACGGCCGAGGCCAGGGCAGAGCGCCGCTATAAGCAGTTGATCAAAAAAGGATTCTCTGCTAATCTCCCGGACCTTCTGCTTGAGCTTCAGCAACGCGATGCACGGGATTCCCAACGCAGCGTAGCGCCGCTCAGGCAGGAGGCAGATGCCAGGTTGCTCGATACGACAGCGCTCACCATCGATCAGGCGGTGAATCAGGTGCTGGCGTGGAGCAAGGAAGCATTGCAGTAAGGCATTGCCGGCCGACGGGTCGGCAATCTGTTTTTTAACCTAACCCGCTGTGGATTTAGCGATCCGTGGCATGAAAGTTCTCTCCGTAATGGAATCTTTTGCTCAACTATTTGAAGAATCCCTGGCTCGCCAGGAAATGCGTCAAGGCGAAGTCATCACTGCTGAAGTGGTGCTCATCGATCACAATTTCGTTGTGGTCAATGCCGGCCTGAAATCGGAATCCTATGTTCCGCTCGAAGAATTCCTGAATGATCAGGGCGAGATCGAAGTCAAGGAAGGCGACTTCGTTCAAGTTGCCATCGAAATGCTGGAAGACGGCTACGGCGCCACGCGCCTGTCGCGCGATCGCGCCAAGCGCATCGCCGCCTGGAACTTCCTGGAAGAAGCCCTGAACAACAACTCCCTCGTTACCGGCACCATCACCGGTAAGGTCAAGGGTGGTCTGACCGTCATGTCCAACGGCGTCCGTGCCTTCCTGCCGGGCTCGCTGGTCGACATGCGTCCGGTCAAGGACACCACCCCGTACGAAGGCAAGACCCTTGAATTCAAGGTCATCAAGCTGGATCGCAAGCGCAACAACGTCGTGATGTCCCGTCGTGCCGTGCTCGAAGCCACCGCTGACAAGGATCGCGAAAAGCTCCTCGAGAACCTCAAGGAAGGTACCGTCGTCAAGGGTATCGTCAAGAACATCACCGACTACGGCGCATTCGTCGACCTCGGTGGCATCGATGGCCTGCTGCACATCACCGACCTGGCCTGGCGCCGTGTCCGTCACC
>ERZ1645187.806-NODE-806-length-30610-cov-27.700867_pt1 | contig 30610 bp, 34 predicted proteins | sample MGYA00575352_ERZ1645187 | MGnify/ENA primary metagenome ERZ1645187 (study PRJEB40837, sample SAMN11349314) | freshwater sediment metagenome | isolation source: river sediment | host: Sediment | place: India: Wazaribad , New Delhi | collected 2017-02-21 ... | reverse complement strand
GTTCCCCACCCGGTGTAGACGCCGTCCACGTCGGTGGCGATCACCAGCAGGTCGGCGGCCAGCTGCTCCGCGAGCAGGGCCGACGCGAGGTCCTTGTCGATGACCGCCTCGACGCCGTGCAGTCGTCCCTCCGCATCGAACATCGTGGGGATGCCCCCGCCGCCGGCGCAGATCACGATGCATCCCTGCTCGAGGAGCGCCCGGATCGGCCGGATCTCGAAGATCTGCTGTGGCACGGGGCTCGGCACTACTCGGCGGAAGTGCTCGCCGTCGGGCGCGATCGACCAGCCGTGTTCCGCCGCCAGCCGCTCCGCGGTCGCGCGGTCGTACACGGGCCCGATCGGCTTGGTGGGGTGGGCGAACGCCGGGTCGTGCCGGTCCACCTCGACCATCGTCAACAGCGTCGCGAGCGGCTGCTCCACCGGCAGCAGGTTGCCCAGCTCCTGCTCGATGACGTAGCCGATCATCGCCTCGGTCTGGGCGCCGAGCACGTCCAGCGGGTACGGGACCGGACCGCCGTCGTGCTCGGCGTACGCCGCGGACTGCAGGGCCAGAAGGCCGACCTGGGGTCCGTTGCCGTGGGCGATCACCACCTCGTTGCCGGGGACGACGGTGGCGATCCGCTCCGAGGCGAGCCGGATGTTGGCGCGCTGGTTGTCCGCGGTCATCGGCTCCCCGCGGCGTAGCAGCGCGTTGCCACCCAGGGCGATCACGACCCGCATCAGACCCTCCTCCGGTGTGACGGACACCCTAGGACACCTCCCGGCCGCCCGTCGGAGGCAGTCCCGCGCCGGTCGAGCCCCTCGACCACCGGCCAGCCACCGTCCATCGAGGTTGCGAGGACGCCTCCTCGACCCTCTGCTCCCACTGCCATTCACCCTGACCGCCATCGTCATGACAGCCGTCGTGGTCACCCTCGTTGCCCATCCACCGCGACAGGAACCAGCAGGGCCAGAACTCACCGCTAGGTCTACAGTCGATCCAAGCTGAGACCTTGGAAGGCGTCATGACGAATCCCACAGCACCCGTGACCTGGCCCGCTCACGACCCGGGCACCCGCCGTCGGCTCCCCGAGACGTCGACCCCGATCGCTGCCGGCAGGGCCGAGCAGCTGATCGCGGCCGAATGGGAGCGGTTCACCTCGACCACCGCCGCCTCAGGCGAGCACAACGTCCGAGCGAGCCAGACACTGCCGCTCGGCGTGACCTCGTCGTTCCAGCACTGGGACCCCTACCCGATCTCGATCCAGTCGGCCAAGGGCGCGTGGCTCACCGACGTCGACGGCCGGCAGCTCCTCGACCTGTCGATGGGCTTCGGTGCGATGTTGGTCGGCCACCTCAACCCCGTCGTGGTCGAGCACGTGGAGCGTGCGCTCCACGAGACCGGCACGCTGTTCGTCACGCCCTCGCCCCAGGCCACCGACATGAGCGAGCGCTTCTGCCGCCGCTTCGGGCTGGACATGATCCGCTTCACCAACTCCGGCACCGAGTCGCTGATGTATGCGATCCGCGCCGCGCGCGCCTACACCAACCGCAAGGCGATCGTGAAGATCGAGGGCGGTTATCACGGTGGGTACGACGCCCTCCAGGTGTCGGTGAAGCCCGCCCTCGCCGACATCGGCCCGGCAGACGCGCCTATCGGCGACGTGCCGTTCGACGTCGAAGCCGGAACCGTCCACGTGGTCGCCTACAACGACCTCGCGATGCTCGAGAAGGTCCTCGCCGAGCACGGCGCCGAGGTCGCCGCGATGGTGGTCGAGCCGGTCATCGAGAACCTCGCGATCGTGCTGCCCGACGAGGGCTACCTAGCCGGGGTACGTGCACTCTGCGACCGCCACGGCGTGGTGCTGGTCTTCGACGAGGTCAAGACCGGCCTCACCGCCGGTGCCGCCGGCGCGGCCCAGCGCCTCGGCGTCCAGCCCGACCTGATCACGCTCGCAAAGTCGATCGGCGGCGGACTGCCGTTGGCCGCGTTCGGCGGCAAGCGCGAGGTGATGCAGGTCGTCGTCGACGGCCGGATGGCCCACTTCGGCACCTACAACGGCAACCCCCTGGTGATGGCCGCCGCCCTGGCCGTCGACGAGATCTGCACGCCGGAGGCCTTAGCCGCGGCCGAGGCCATCAACGATCGCGCGATGAACGCCATCGACGGCGTGATCGCCGAGTACGAGCTCCCCGCTCACACCGTCGGCCTCGGCGTCAAGGGCTGCGTCACGTGGTCGACCACCCCGGTGCGCAACTACCGCGACTACAAGGCCACCGACTTCACCGTGGCCGAGCTCTCGTGGCTGTGGGGGGTCAACCGGCACATCCTGACCCCGCCCGGACTCGACGAGCAATGGCTGGTCTCCCTTGCCCACACCGACGCGGACATGGCCCACCTGGTCGACGACTTCACCGAGCTGGCAAAGGCGCTGCGCGCCTGAGGACGCGGGTGCCGGCCTGCCCGGCCACGATGTCGGCGATGTCGGAGAGCGAGCCGATGACCGCGTCGTGCCCGGTGCTCCGCACGAAGGAGCAGGCCGCCTCGACCTTGGGGCCCATCGAGCCTGCCGGCAGGTCGAGCCCGGCCAGTTCGTCCGGCGTCACCGTGCCCAATCGTGTCTGCTCCGGTGTTCCCCACCCGGTGTAGACGCCGTCCACGTCGGTGGCGATCACCAGCAGGTCGGGGGCCAGCCGCTCCGCGGTCGCGCGGTCGTACACGGGCCCGATCGGCTTGGTGGGGTGGGCGAACGCCGGGTCGTGCCGGTCCACCTCGACCATCGTCAACAGCGTCGCGAGCGGCTGCTCCACCGGCAGCACGTTGCCCAACTCCTGCTCACTGAGCGCCGAGCACGTCCAGCGGGTACGGGACCGGACCGCCGCCGTGTTCGGCGTACGCCGCGGACTGCAGGGCCAGCAGGCCGACCTGGGGTCCGTTGACGTGGGTGATCACCACCTCGTTGCCGGGGACGACGTTGGCGATCCGCTCCGAGGCGAGCCGGATGTTGGCGCGCTGGTTCTCCGCGGTCATGGGCTTCCCGCGCCGTCTTCGGCCCCACTGGCGTCACGTCATCGAACTTGACGATATGGAAAGTGCGGCGCACACTTGCCAACATGGAAAGTAACTCGCCGTCCCGAGAACCCCACGAGGCAATCTCCGAGCTGACTGCGGCAGACCAGGCGCGCGAGCGGCTGGCTACTGGACTGCAACTGCCCCACGGCCTGCACCCGCTCCTGGCCGTCACCGTCGCCGCCCAGGTCGGCACCGCCGCGGTCGGGATCGCTGAGCAGACCACGGTCGGCCTCGGCATCGCGCTGGCCGGTCTGGCGGGGTTCCTCGGAGTCGTGGGCTGGTTGGTCCATCGGTTCCAAGTGATCAACGGCGTCCGGGTGGACGGCCTCACCAGCCAGGTCGTCCTCGGGGCCAGCGCTGCATCGTCTGGGATCTACCTGGTTTCGCTCGGTGCTGCCACCTGGGCGGCCTTCGAGTCGCAGTGGTGGCTGGTCGCGCTGGCGTCAGCGATCGGGGGAGTCGCCTACGCGCTCGGTGCCCGCCGATGGTGGCACGCCTACCGAGACGACCCAGCCGCGCACGTGGGCGGCGCCTCCCCGCGTGTCCTTGCCGCGCTCGCCGCGATCGCTTGCCTCGGGCTCGCAGTACTCGTGGTCGCCCGGTGATGATCGACCTCGACCCCTTGATCCACCACCCCGCCCGACTTCAGCTCCTCACCATGCTGACCGCGGTGTCGGAGGCGGAGTTCTCTACCCTGCGCGATGCTCTCGAAGTGAGCGACTCCGTGCTCTCCAAACACATCTCGGCCCTGGTGAACGCCGGCTACCTGCGCAGCCGCAAAGGAACCCACCAGGGCCGACGTACGACCTGGATCGGACTGACCAGGCTCGGCCGCACCGCACTCCGCAACCACGTCGCCGCCCTGCGTCGACTGATCGACGTGGTTGAGGGCGTGGAATAGCACTTGGCCCGGCACCTGGCGACGATCGTCGGGGCCTCGCGCCTGGAGCGAATTAGTGAAGCAGATTCATAGTGCAGTAACATCAGCACATGGAGGATCTCACCGCGACCCTGGACAAGGTGCTGCATCTAGCCACGTTGGTAGGGGCGGACTTGGCGCGGTTCGAGCGCGAGTCCGAGTTGACCACAGCTCGCACCCACCTGCTTTGGGTCCTTGGTGCTACTGGACCTAGCACGCAGCAGTCACTGGCCAGTGCCTTGGGCGTGTCGGCTCGCAACGTCACCGGTCTCGTGGACGGACTCGTGAGCTCGGGCCACGTGAGCCGTGCGGCGCACCCCACCGACCGTCGCGCCACCCTGGTGACGCCGACAGCAAAGGGCGAAGTGGTAATCCACTCACTCGTCGAGGGCCATGGGCAGCTTGCCCGCCGACTCTTTGAGCGCGTGCCGGCTGAACGGCTGGCCGTGTTCGCAGCCACCCTCGACGACACCATCGCCACCTTCACGCGCCTGATGGAGGAGACGCAGTGACACTGCTGCAGCGATTACCGGAACTCCTCTGGAACGCCCTGCTCTATGAGCTGTCTCTCTACCGCTCGCTGGCCCGTTGGCTCGCCCGGCGGCCCGACGTTCCCGCGGCCGCCACACCGATCGGCTACTCCCAGATCGTGGCCCCCATGCTGTGGCTGTGGATCTTCGGCTCCACGGTGGAGGTGATCGTCGTTGAGGTCGTACTTCGACACCTGGAGCAGCCCTGGGCAGACGCCATCCGAGTCCCACTCCTCGTGCTGGGGATCTGGGGAGTCGTGTGGATGCTGGGGATGCTGGCGTCCTATCGGGTGCGACCGCACTTGCTCACCGATGCCGAGTTGCACGTGCGCAGTGGTGCCCGGACATGGCTCACGGTGCCGCTTGCGGCCGTGGAAGGGACCCGAACGGTCGAGCACGAGGTCCCCGGCGTGATCAGATCGCTGCACGTCGATGGAGCGCTTGCGCTGGTGGGAGCGGGCAGCCGCACCAACCTCGAACTGGTGCTGACGAGGCCGACTACCCTCGCCACTTCGAAGGGCGAGGTCCTGGTCAGCCGGGTGGGGATCTGGGTCGACGACCCACGCGAGATTGCTGCGCAGATCAGACCCCTGCTAAGCGCGCGCCGCTGACGTTCTCATCTTCGGCGCTGGCTGGGGTCATCAGCCTCCTGCGCTGGCTCAGCATCGATGCCCTCGTGCTCGGTCTCGGCCGCCTGCGACAGCACCCCGTTCGGGCTGCGGGGCGTTGGGTACTGATGCGGCATGACCCGCTTCGCCAAGACCAATCTGGCCGGCCAGACCTACAACGCCGCCCACGGCGAAACCACTGTCTAGCCCGACCGCGTCCGCCCGTCGCCGGAGCTCCCGGCCCCGAACGACTCAATCCGGAGGAATCAATGAAGGCAGTGACCTGGCAAGGACCCCGCGACATGAGGGTGGAGGAGGTGCCAGACCCGACGATCCTCGAACCCACGGACGCGATCATCCGGGTGACCACCACGGGGCTGTGCGGTTCAGACCTGCACCTGTACGAGCCGCTCGCACCGTTCATGACCCCCGGTGACGTGGTCGGCCATGAGCCCATGGGTGTCGTGGAGGAGGTCGGTTCGGCGGTCCAGGACCTGAGGGTGGGGGACCGGGTCGTTGTGCCGTTCAACATCAGTTGCGGGTCTTGCTGGATGTGCGGCCAAGGCCTGCACAGCCAATGTGAGACGACCCAGAATCGTGACACCGGCACCGGGGCCAGCCTGCTGGGCTACAGCAAGCTCTACGGCTCGGTACCGGGTGGTCAGGCGGAGTACCTCAGGGTCCAGTTCGCCGACTTCCTTCCGGTCAAGGTGCCCGAGGGGCCCTGTGACGACCGCTTCGTCTACCTCTCCGACGTGCTGCCGACCGCGTACCAGGCCGTCCGGTACGCCGATCTCCCCGACGACGGGGTGCTGTTGGTCATGGGCGCCGGCCCCATCGGTGACATGGCGGCCCGGATCGCGATGCACGAGGGTCACCGCGTCATCGTCGCCGACTGGGTCACCGAGCGGTTGGACCGCGTGCGGGCCAGGGGAGCGGAGACGATCAACGTCGACGAGGTTGACGACTTGGCAGCCGAGGTCCGCGACCGCACGGGCGGGCGCGGGGCCGACTCGGTCATCGACGCCGTGGGGATGGAGGCCCACGGCAACCCGGTCGCTGAGAAGGTCATCAAAGCCGTCGGCCTACTGCCGGATGCGGCCGCAGAGAAGTTGATGATGAACGTCGGCATCGACCGGTTGGCTGCCCTGCACGGCTCGATCGACGCCGTCCGGCGAGGCGGCACCGTCTCCCTGGTCGGCGTGTACGGCGGGCTGACCAGCCCGATGCCGTTGATGCGGATGTTCGACAAGCAGATCCAGTTCCGGATGGGACAGGCCAACGTGCGGCGCTGGACAGACGACATCTTGCCCTTGCTCATCGACGACGACCCGCTCGGCACCGAGTCGTTCGCCACCCACCGGCTCCCGCTCGCGGACGCCCCCGAGGCGTACGCCAAGTTCCGTGCCAAGGAGGACGGGATGATCAAGGTGGTCTTCCAACCGTGAGCCGAACGGAGCGCCCGTGACCACCCACGTGGACGCCGTCATCGTCGGCGGGGGGCCCAACGGGCTGGTGGCAGCCAACGCCCTGGTTGATGCGGGCTGGTCGGTCGTGTTGGTCGAGGCCAACGAGGTGCTTGGCGGCGCGGTCCGCACGGCGGAGGTGACGGCCCCCGGGTTCCGCAACGACCTGTTCAGCGCGTTCTACCCCCTTGCCGCCGCGTCCCCGGTGATCCGGAACCTCGACCTGCACGAGCACGGCCTGGCCTGGACCCAGGCGCCGACCGTGCTGACCCACGTGTTCCCCGACGACCGCAGCGCCTCGCTCGAACGCGCACCGGAGGCCACCGCAGCCGGGCTCGATGCCGCAGCCCCAGGCGACGGTGACGCCTGGCTCGAGCTGGTTCAGCAGTGGCAACGGGTGCGGGACCCACTGTTGGACTCCCTGTTCACGCCGTTCCCACCGGTGCGCTCGGCCACCAGGCTCCTGCGACGCCTCGGCACGACTGGCGTCCTCGACTTCGCCCGCCTGGGCGTGCTGCCGGTACGCCGCCTCGGCGACGAGCTCTTCACCGGCGACGCCGCGCCGGCACTGCTGACCGGCAACGCCATGCACTCCGACATCGGTCCCGACGCCGCCGGCAGCGGCCTGTTCGGGTGGCTGCTGTGCATGCTCGGCCAAGACGTCGGGTTCCCCGTGCCCGTGGGGGGCGCCCAATGCCTGGCCGACGCACTCGCCGCACGGCTGGCCGCGAAGGGTGGAACCGTCAGGGCCGGGTGTCGGGTCGAGACGGTCGAGGTGCACGCGGGTAGGGCTACCGGGGTTCGGCTCACCACCGGTGAGCGCCTGACCGTACGACGGGCCGTTCTGGCCGATGTCGACGCACCCACCCTGTTCGCCGACCTCGTCGGGCTCGACAACCTGCCGCCCCGCTACGCCAGATCGCTGCAGCGGTTCCACTGGGACAACCCCACGCTGAAACTGAACTGGGCCCTGGCGGCACCGACCCCGTGGACCGCCGCCGCGGCAGCCAAGGCCGGCACGGTCCACCTCGGCGTGGACGTTGACGGATTCGTCGACCACGCCGCCGACCTCTCGATCGGCCGCCAACCCGGCCACCCGTTCATCCTCTACGGGCAGATGACCACCGCCGACGCAACTCGGTCGCCCGCCGGCACCGAGAGCGCCTGGGCCTACACCCACCTGCCCCGCAAGGTCGCCGCCGACCCCGCAGCGGTCGAGGAGCTCATCGAGCGGGTCCGCTCAACGATTGAGGACCGTGCACCCGGCTTCGGAGACCTCGTCCTCGCCGAGCACGTGCAGCGACCCGAGGATCTCCAGCGGGTCGACAGCAACCTGGTCAGCGGTGCCCTCAACGCCGGCACCTCAAGCATCCACCAGCAACTGATCTTCCGCCCCACCACAGGGCTCGGGCGGCCCGAGACCCCCGTCGCGGGCCTCTACCTAGCAGGTGCCTCGGCACACCCCGGCGGCGGGGTGCACGGTGCCTGCGGGTGGAACGCCGCCCGCGCCGCCCTCGGAGGCTCAGGCGCGGTACGCAAGCGGCTCCTCAAGACAGCGTGGGGCCGACTCCTCGCCTGAGACACCTTGCTCAGGTCAGCTGGAGCCAGCGGGTGACGACCCCGTTCAGCGCGGCCTGCTTGGTCACCAGGTCGCCGCGATCCTGGAAGGTCACGACACCTCGAGTGTCGGACTGCCAACTGACCAGTCCCGCGTCTTCGGCCAGGATTGGTGGCCGTCCTTTGTCTTCTCGTCGTGTAGACCCCATGTGGAGCACGAGTTGCACCGTTCCCTGCCTGTTCTTCACGTTGATCGTGATGCGGTCGACGCCGTCGAGAACGTAGCTGGGCGAGTTCCATTTGATGTGCTCCTCAAGTTGCGGGCGATCGCGCAGGATCGCGGCGCGCAGCATTTCCACGACTTCGCGTCGCGGCGGGTCGAGGTCGTCGAGGAACGCGGCAACCGTGTCGTAGGCGGCTACCACCGTTCCTCCAAGAGGGACAAGCTCATCTTGTCGAAGGACTCGTTCCACCCAGCGACCGCGTAGACGAAGGTCTGGCCGGTCGGCTGCTCGAACTGGGTCACGGTGAGTAGGGTGACGCGCGCATCGATCGCCTCGAAGGTCACCACGGTGCGCACCTCGTCGGGCATCTCCGGCATGCCGACTTCTGCTGCCGGGAGGATGTTGCCGGCAGCGTCCGCGAAGCTCTGAGTGAACTCGAGACGCTCTCCGACCACGAGCTTCTGGTAGGTCCCAACGCTGTAGTACTCCTGCCCGCCCTGCTCTTGGGGCGCGCGCATGCAGAACAGGTACCGGCCGCCCACCCGCAGGTCGATCTCGCATCGGGGTGCGGAGTAACCCGCGGGACCCCACCAGGTCCGAACGAGTTCGGGGTCGGTCCAGAGCCGCCACACAGCATCGACGGGCGCTTCCAGCACCCGGGAGACCACCAAGTCTTGTCTCGCCATCAGTTCTCTCCTGTGTCGCTTCGAGTTGTCAGGTCTGGTCGATCATGAGCTCGGTTCCGCAGCTGCGCCTCAAGACGGTCGAGGCGCGCGTTCCACACCGTCTCGAACGACGAGGCCCACGCGACCACGTCGTCAAAACGCTCCGGTCGCAGCTCGTAGAGTCTGCGCTGCGCCACCGGTCGCACGCTGACCAACCCGACCTGGCTGAGCACCTTGAGATGGCTTGACACCAACGCCTGCCTCAACGAGAGCTTGTCGGCCACCTCGCCGACTGCGGTGGGGCCATCGCGGAGTGCCTCAACGATGCGAAGTCGATTCGGGTCGGCCAATGCCCTGAAGACCCGTATATCCATAGCGATTAGTATAAACCACGATACGTACTCGCGGCGTAGCCGTCGCCGAACGCGGCGGGCCTCCTCATCGGAGCAGGATGTCTACCTCGGCTGCGATCGTCTCGACCATCGAGGTGAGGCGCTCGATTCGGGAGGGCATGGTGTGCCGATAGTTGGCGATGGTGAGCAGGCCCGGGCCGACAAAGGCCCACGCGCGGGCACGAGTCCAGGTTGCGCCATCGGCCCCGGACGCGGTGCGGAGTCTCTCTCGAGCGGGGGCGTCAAAGATGCTCCACGCGTAGAGCAGGTCTACGGACCGGTCGCCAACGCCCACGCCTCCGAAGTCGATCACCCCGGCCAGTCGCCCGTCGTGATGAACGAGGAGGTTCTCCTCGGACAGGTCGGTGTGCACCCAGCAGGCGGCTTCTGTGGCCACAGGGACGTCGCGCAGACGCTGCCATGCTTCACGAACGCTCGCCGGGTTGTACAGGTCCGCCAACTCCGCGGCCGCGCGATCTGCCCATCGGTCGATCGTCTCGGTGACCGGCTCACCGCAGCGGTAGCCCCAGTGTTCGGACTCGGCCGGCACGTCGACTGTGGTGACAGCGTGGAGGCTCTGAAGGAAGGTGCCCAAGGACTCTGCGAGAAGGGCCTGCTGCGAACCGGCCAGTGCGAGCGGAAGGTCGCCCGGCACCCAGGACACGACGGCCCACGGCCGGGCGAAGGCTCCGCTGGGCTGGCCAACGGCGACGACGTCTGGAACCAAGACCGGCAGATTCGGTGCAAGATGGGGCAGCCAGCGCACTTCATTCACCAGATCCGCGATGTAGTCGTCGGACCTCGGCAAGCGAACGGCCAGGGTGTCTCCAAGGCGGAACACCCAGTTGCTGCTCCCGGAGGCGCTGCTTGCCCGGACGGGCAGGTCGGCCAGATGCGGAGCCTGCTCGCGTAGCAGGCGGGTTACCACCTGGGCGTCCGGGACCACGTCGGCCGGCACGGGCGATGGTGAGTTCACCCGCCCATGATCGTCGACTGCCGGCGACATGCACTCAATCGTCGAGTCGGCGCCCCTCGGCCAGGAACGCGAGGCGGCGCAGCGCCTCCTTGTTGCGCGGGCCGATCGCAAGCTGGCGCAGCGGCTTGGGCACCAACACACCCGGACCCTCGACGGCGTCCTCGCGGATCCGGACCCGGGAGCCGGATTCGTTTGGTTCGACCTCGACCACGACCTCGGCCGCCCCGGCCGGCCAGCCTCGCGCCTTGAGACGCAACAGCCGGGGTGCGTCGACCTCCAGCACCTCGGTGCTGTCGTCGAGCAGGAGCGGCCAGTTGCCGACCGAGTGGTGCAGCTTCGCCCCCACCTGCGGCCAGTGCTCGTCGACGTCACGCATTCGCGCGGCGCCCACCACCCAACTGGGGAAGAGCCACCCGTCACTGAGGACCGCCCAGACAGCGCCCGGGCTCGCCTCGATGTCGCGGGTGATCGTGATGGTGCTCAGCGCGGCGTTCATGCGTACTGCTCGCTCTCTGTCGGGATTGCTGGGGGATCCCCGTCACCGGGTTCGGCGAAGCTGTCGAACAAGTTGCCGGAATGGTCTGGCACCGGTTCGTCGGCCAGAGCGAGCCGCGTCATCAACGGCCCGACGATCCGGTCGTATACCGCCGGAGTCAGCCTGAAACCCAGGGACATCAACGGGTTCAACGCGCCGACCGATCTCTGGCGACGCGGGCGGTCCAGTAGGGCGACCGCAACTCGTGCGACCCTCGCCGGATCGGCAACCGGGGGCGGCGGCTTGCCCTGAACGCCGAGATAGGAGGCGGCCTTCTCGTAGATCGTGGTGTCGACCCCACCGGGCTCGACCAGGCTCACCCGGTGACCGCCCGGTGTCTGCTCGGCCTGCAGGGTCCGCACCAGACCACGCACCGCCCACTTGCTGGCGACGTACGGGGAGAGGTTCGGGGTGCTGATCCTGCCCACCACCGAGCCGAACAACACCAGGTCGCCCGGCATGCCTTGGGCGTCGAACAAGCGGATCGCCGACCGGGCGACGTTGGCGGTGCCCGACACGTTCACCTCCAACACCCGGTCGAACACCTCGGCGGGGATCTCGGCGAAGTGACCGTACGCTGCCACTCCGGCCGCGTGGATGACGCTGTCGAGCGGACCCATCACCTCGGTTGCCAGACGCAGCGCCTTTTCGACGGCCTCGGCGGAGGAGACGTCGCAGGGCAGCACCACCGTGGTGCGGCTGCCGGCCGCACGGCATTCCAACGCGACCTGCTCAAGCTCCCTCGTCCTGCGTGCCAGCAGCGCCAACTCTGCGCCCTGCTCTGCGAGCAGGAGCGCCGTGGCACGGCCGATACCGCTGGAGGCCCCAGTGACCACTACGGTGCGGCGACCGGGTGGACGAACGCGTGTGCGGGTCATGAAGCCTCTTCCGACGGGTGACACTCGGACATCTGTGGGGGAGGGCGTACCCGATCGGCGGGCGGGTAAGCGCCACTACTCACCCGTCCTAGGACGAGCAGATGAGGGCTCAATCCTCTGTGCCGGGTGGGCGACGCAGCGGCTGGGTCGCTGGTCCTTCGAGCACGCTCCCGTCGGGGCGGAAGCGTGACCCGTGTAAAGGGCAGTCCCACGAGCGTTCTGCGTCGTTCCAGTTCAGCGTTCCTCCCAGGTGCGTGCAGACCGCGACGACCGAGCAGCGCTGCCCCTCGACACAGGACTCACCGATGGGCAGCCCACCGCGGCGGCCGACCGTCCCTTCGCCCTCCGCCGGCTCCCGGGCCGTGCGCAGCTCGGCTCGGACCAGGTCACCGACGAGGTGGGCGCCGACCAGAGCGTTGTGCCGGGCGAGTTCGAGTGCGCCACTGGGTCGGGTGATGCGGTGCGAGATCGTTGTCTGCCAGGATGCGCGGTCGCCGTGGATCTGCTTGGTCAACGACAGGGCGGCGGCCACGCCGTTGCTCAGGCCCCACTTGCCGTAGCCGGTGGCCAGGTAGATGTGGCCGCGGCCGCGGGGCAGTGCGCCCACGAACGGCAGGCCGTCGTGGGAGGAGTAGTCCTGGGCCGACCAGGCGTGCGTCTCCTCGGCGCCCGGGAACCACTCGTTCGTCCACTCACGCAGCGCGTCGAGACGCGCTGCGGTGGACAAGACGCGGCCCACCGCGTGCCCCTCCCCTCCGACCAGCAGCAGCGGCCCACCGTTGGTGGGCACATCACGCACCGATCGCGTCGGGCTTCGCGCCGAAAGGAGGAGGAGCTCGGGCGGCGACGGGTGGCGGAAGGCCAAGGCGTAGGAGCGCTGCGGTTCCACCTTCGCGAAGTACAGCCCCCGGTCGAGAATCGGGACGCCGGTGGCCAGCACGACGTTCTCGGCGAGGACCCGTGACCCGTTGTCGAGGTCGACAGCCGCGGGGCTGGTCAGCGGCGCCCCGACCACCCGCCGGCCGCTGACCACGGTGCCGCCCGCACGACGGAGCTCTGTGAGAAGAGCCGCGAGCACGTCCATCGCGTCAAGCTGCGCCTGTTCTTGGAGCACCGTGCCGCCTGCGTGCGGAAACGGTACGTCGAGGCTGTCGCGCCATTCCACGGCAAGGCCCAAACGCTGTGCCGCCTCGTGCTCGTCGCGTGCCGCGCCCAGTGACTGCTGGTCGGCTGCGTAGGTGACGGCAGGGCGTCGTTGGTAGGGCACCCCGTGGTCGTCACAGAACCGCAACAGCCACGCATGCCCCTCCCGGTTCGCCTCCAGGTAGGCGCGCGCGACCCGCTCGCTCTGGCGTGCCAGGACTCGGCTGAGGCGAGTCCCTTGCAACAAGGACACCTTGCCGGTGGTGTTCCCGGTGGTGACAACTCCCACCTCGCGTGCTTCGATGACCGCGACGCTTCGGCCGGAACGGGCGAGCAGGAGGCCGGTCACCAGCCCGGTGAGGCCCGCGCCCACCACCACGTCGTCGTACTGCTCGGCCAGCTGGGAGTCAGTCTCCAAGACAGGACGGTCCAGCCACAGCGATGTCACGGCGCGACCGAGACTGCGTTGGTCGGCTCTGCAGTTGACCAGACCCGCGCGTTCATCGCCCAACTCCCATTCGCGCTCGTACTCGCTGCCTCATCCGCTCTTACCCGGGGGGCGGGTGGGCCATGCGGTCAAGCCTCACGTTTCTCTCCGGCAAGCTCAGTACCCGCGGTCATGGCGGAGGCGTCGGGCGGCCTTGCTTCTCTCCTTCCAGATCCGCTGCTTCTCCCGGGCTGCGGTCGGATCGTCACGCCGCAGTTCGAAGTCGAGCTCTCGACGGAGCTTGTGGTAGTTCGCCAGGCGACGCCCGTCGAGCGTCCCGTCACGCTCCGCGGCGAGCACGGCGCAGTCAGGCTCATGGTCGTGCTGGCAGTCCGCGAACCCCGCGGCGGCCGATGAGCCCGTGGAGACCGGCCACGAACCCGAGCAGCGGCGGCAGGTTCAGCGCCTCCAGGCCGACCGCGATCGCGACCGCGCCGCGGTTCTCCGCGTGGAAGTTGAGCACCTCCTTGATCGGGTCCCCGTAGCCGGGCGCTCCGGCCCAGATCACCACCGCGTTCCCTAACACCAGCGACGCTGACAACGCGAGCGCAGCCGCAGGGCCGTGTTCGTCGGCCGATAGAACGATCTCCAGTTCAGGATTGGAGGACGACCACCTTGCCCAGCGCGCGTCCCTCGCCGACGTACGCCAGCGCCGCCGGCACTTGGTCGAGCGCGAACGTGCGATCCACGAAGGTCTTCACTGACCCGCGGGCGCACAGGTCACCAAGGGGCTGGAAGGCGTCCGGGCCCTGGTTCACCGCGAGCACCCCGATGGAGCGACCGCTTGCCACGCCGAGCAGTGACCCGGCGGTGAGCACCCGCAGCATCGTCCCGACAGAACCACCCACGCAGCGGTACCGGCCGCGGCGGGCAAGCGCGCGCCGGTAGGCGAAGACCGACCGGTGTGCGACCAGGTCCAGGACCAGGTCGTAGGGCTGGGGGGTTCGAGTGAAGTCCTCCCTGGTGTAGTCGAGCACCTCGTCGGCCCCCACGGACCGCATGAAGTCCAGCTTCCCGGCGTTGTCGACCCCCGTGACATGGGCACCGGCCTGCTTCGCAAGCTGGATGGCGAAGGCCCCCGAGCCACCGCCAGCGCCGTTGATCAGTACGCGGTCACCCGCCTTGGCCCACCGTGTGCCCTGCAGGGCGATCGCGCCCGCCTGCGGGATGGTCGAAGCCTCCGCGAACGACAGGCTGGCGGGCTTGAGGGCCAGCGCCGACTCCGGGACCACCGCGTACTCCGCGAAGCCGCCCTTCAGCGCGAGGTTGTCGCCGTACACCTCGTCGCCGACCCGGAATCGGGTCACCCCGCTCCCGACCTCCTCGACCACTCCTGCGATGTCCGACCCGAGTGTCCGACGGGCGGGCGACCGCAGGCCCCCGATGCGCGCGTACGCCGGGGAGCCGAGCAGGCACTCCCAGTCGCTGAGGTTCACCGAGGTCGCCGCGACCCTGATCAACACCTGACGCGCCGCGGGGGAGGGTCTCGGCACGTCCTCGACCCTGAGTACCTCGGGGCCGCCGTACCGGTCGTAGACAACTGCCTTCACGGGCACATCGTTCCCGGCCGGTTCAAACGGCCTCTCGTCGCTCAGCCAGCTTGGGCGAACTCGAGGTCCGCCAGGAACAGCGTCCCGCTGTCGGACTGGTCGAAGACCAGCGCCACCTCGGCGAGATCGTCGAGGTCGACGTCCGAGAACTCCTCGAGTGGCACGCGGATCGTGGTCAGCGGCACCCGACCGGTGAAGTACGGCTCGGGCACGACCTCGTCGGACTTCATCTTCCCCGGCGGGAAGCGCAGCGCGGGCTCGTCGGTGCCGACCGTGACGGTCGCCTCCGCCCCGGAGCCGTCCGTGAGCCGCACCGTGAAGGCCTGCGCGCTGCCCTTCTCGTTCAGCTCGGATGCCGGGCTCACCGCGGCGCGCAGGGTGAGGACGGCGGCTTCGCCGGGGCTCTGCAGGGTCTCGGGCAGGTCGAACCGCAGCTCGCCGCCCGAGGTCTCCCACGACGCCACGGCGTGCGCCGGCTGGCCGGGGACGATCACGTGCTGGCGTTGGCACGGCTCGGTGTCCGGCTTCATGTCGACCGTGTAGAAGGCCTTCGGGCAGAAGGTGGTCGTCACCCCGTCGGCCTCGACCCCGACGTCGGTGGACGTAGTGGTGAGGTCGCCCTCCTCAGCCGGGACGAACAGCACGCTGCGCTCACTCGTCTCGGGGAGGTAGGAGACCAGGGCCTCCACCCCGTAGAGCTCGCTCGGGGCCGGCGTCGTCACGTCGAGACCCATCCGGGCGCGTGCCTGCGCGTCGCCGGCGAACACCGCCGCCAGGAAGTCGGCGCTGTAGCCGACCAGCCACTCGCGCTGGTCCTCGGCGGGGAGCAGCGTCTCGCAGTCGGGACGGTCGGTGGCCGGGAAGAGGTCCTTGCCCAGCTCGGTGTTGAAGCCGTTGTGGGTGCCCCCCTCGAGCCACGCGGAGGCGGCCCAGGTCGAGCCCGCCAGCCGGATGCCCTCGTAGAACGACTGCCCGTCTTGGGAGGAGACGTCGCCGTCGCACGAGGACTGGACCGTGGCCAGCGGCACGGACGACCCGGTCCACGGGTCGACGCTCGTGGCCGCGGCGGCGATCTGCAGCACGCCGGCGACCGGTCCGTAGCCGGCCTCGCCCGCTTGCATGTCCGCTTCGTTGGCCATGCTCAGGGCCTGCTCGCCGCCGCGGGAGTGTCCGACGAGCACCAGTTGGGACAGGTCCGCGGAACCCGCGAGATCGACCCCGAAGTCCTCGCTGCCTCCGGACGACGCTGCGGCGAGGCCCTTGAGGTGCAGGTCGACGAGCTGCTCCAGCCGCTTTCCGGGGATGCCCTCGCCGAAGCCGAACGTGTACTCGGCGTTGATGTTCGGCGCCAGCGCGACGTACCCGCGCCCGGCCAGCTCTGAGACCAAGTACTCGAAGCCGAGGTAGTTGGTCCTCTCGTCCTCGGGCGCGCAGGGCCAGCGGTCGACGCCCCCCTCGTCCTCGGGGCAGCCGGGGTGGGTGCCGTGGAGGATCAGCACCACCGGGTGCGGGCCCTCGATCGTCGGAGCGGCGATCACGCCGTTCAGCCGCACGGGCATCTTCCGGAAGCGGCTGTCCTCGTCGAACCAGTCCTGGTCGATGGTGGCCTTGCCGAGGTCGTACCGGCTTGCCGGGACCGGGACCGGGTCGGCCGTCGGCGTGGAGGCCGCGGGAGTACTCGGCTCAGAGCCGGGGTCGGTGTCAGACGAGCTGCAGCCAGCCATCAGCGCGGCGATCAGCGCCCCACCACACACCAACGAGCCGGTCCGTCGCATCTGCTTCCCCTTCATCGATCGGCGCAAGGTACGCCGGGGTGACGGGGGAGGCGTCCAGATGGACACCCAGGCCGACCAGCGCGTGGGCAGATCAAACCACAGAAGCAGTGCCCTGACCCGGAACGGCGCCTTGGAGGTGACCGACGGTCTTCAGTGACCGACGGCGCCCTTGACGGCCACGACGATGCCGACCATCACGACTAGCCCGCCCACGTACAGGATCGAGCGTCCCGGACCGAAGGACTGTCGAGCAGCGCGATATCCCACGCCCGCGATGAACACCAGCAGCAGCACCTCCGAGAGAACCCTCCCGGTCTCTCCACCGACGAGCAGCGGGGGGAGGGCGGCCACGACGGCGACCGACCCGGCGCCGACCATCTGGGCACCCAGCAGGTGGAGGCTCTCGGCTGTCACGAGTCCCTTGTCCACGAGCCTGGACGAGAGCCGGAACGCCACATGGTGCGCGAGCGCGAGGCCCAACGCCGTGGCCACGATCGTGACCGCTGCCGCCGTGCCGGTCGACGCCCGGTCAGCGGGGAGCGCGACCAGGACCGCGAGCAGCGACAGGCTGATGTACAGCGCCATCGTCATCGCCTCGCGGACCCATTCCCGCTCGCGTCCGCCGTGCCCGGTCATGGCGAGAGTCTAGGGTCACGCCGGCGCCAGGGCTGGGTGCTCAACCGGCTGCGCGACATCCGCGAGCAGACGGCGATCGGCCGCGTCTAGCTGTACCCGGCCATCAGGTTGGTGGCAGCGCGCCTGCTTGAACGAACGAGAACCTCCGAATGGGATGTGGCTTGTCTAAGGCCCACTCCAACCCGGAGGTTCTCGTGTCCCACCGTAACGCCCGCCTGACCGTCCACGGCCGCCTGCTGATCGTCCAGCGCCACCAGGCTGGCTGGAAGCAAGCCCACATCGCTGCCGCGATGGGCGTCTCCCGCAAGTGCGTACGCACCTGGATCGGGCGCTACGCCACCGAGGGCGAGGCCGGGCTGGAAACCCGGTCCTCGCGACCCCACTCGACACCGACCCGCACCAGCGGCGAGGTCGAGCAGAAGGTCCTCGCAGCCCGCGCCGACCACCGCGAAGGGCCCGACGTGCTCGGCCCCAAGATCGGGGTCCCGCCACGGACGGTGTCGCGCATCCTGCGCCGTCATAGCGTGCCCTACTTGCGCGAGTGCGATCCGATGACCGGTGAGGTGATCAGATCCTCCAAGCAGACCGCACAACGCTACGAGCGCGACCGACCGGGCGAGCTGGTGCACATGGACGTCAAGAAGCTCGGCAGGATCCCCGACGGCGGCGGCTGGAAGGCACACGGCCGCCAGATGGGATCAACGGCCGCCCGGAAGCGCGCAAAGATCGGCTACGACTACGTCCACTCCCTCGTCGACGACCACTCCCGGCTGGCCTACTCCGAGATCCTGCCCGACGAGACCGGACCGACCTGTGCCGCGTTCCTCGAACGCGCTGCGGCCTACTTCGCAGCCAAGGGCATCACCCGCATCGAGCGCGTGATGACCGACAACGCGTTCGCGTACCGCTACTCCCACGACATCAAGCGCGTCTGCGCCAACCTCGGCGCGAAGCAGAAGTTCATCAAGCCGCACTGCCCCTGGCAAAACGGCAAGGTCGAGCGCCTCAACCGCACCCTGGCCACCGAGTGGGCCTACCGGCAGCTCTTCACCAGCAACGCCGCTCGAGCAGCCGCGCTTGCGCCATGGCTCGAGCACTACAACACTGAACGCCGCCACAGCTCACTCGGCGGCCGGCCGCCGATCAGCCGCCTGTAACCAACGTGGCGGCCGGGTACATCTAGCACGTCAGCGCCGCACAGTGTGTCCCAGGCTTTGGGCGAAACTCGCGACTGCGTCTTCTGCGGTGGGGGGAGGGCCGAAGACCTGGGCTTGTCTGTTGGTCTGTGCCACGTACTTGCCGGTCTCGAACCACGCGACCATCGCGCCCATGTCCTTGATGCCGGGGACGAAGAGCCCGGCGACGGCCGTGACTACCCGAAGGAGAACGGCTGGCACGGCGCGGACCTTCACGGTCTGACCCGTGAGCCGGCTAGCGATGTCGGCGATCTCCTGCATGCTCACAGGTCGGTCCCAACCGATGTCGATGCGCTCGTTGTTGCCGACCGGGGCGTCTGCAGCGTCGGCGAGGTAGCCGGCCAGGTCGTGGGTGAGCACGAAGGTCAGGGGCCTGGTCTTGGTACCGAACCACATGAGTCGCTCCTTCTCGAAGGGGTCGCCGCCCATCTGGGTCACCTGGTCGAGGAAGGCGCCTGGCCGTAGAGCCACGAACGGCACACCCAGCTCTTCGAGCTTGTCCTCGGCGAGCTTCTTGTGCCAGAAGTGGGTGACGTTCGGGGTCTGGTCTGAGGTCAGGATGCTGGTCAGCACGAATCGACGTATCCGGACCTGGGCGGCCGCCTGGGCGAGGTTCGCGTTCCCGACCGTGTCGATCTCCAGTGCTTGTTTGTTCGGCCGGGTGTAGCCGGCGGCGGTGCTGATGACCGCGTCGGCTCCTGTCATGGCTGCGATGAGGGACGCAAGGTCCAGCATGTCGCCTCGGGCGATCTGGACGCCCTTGGCTTCCAGGTGCTGGCGTCGGTGCCGGGGCGGACCAGCGCACGGACCGTCCTTCCCCGGGCGAGGAGCCGGTCGACGACCTGGCCGCCGAGGTTGCCGGTGGCGCCGACGACGAGGACGGGACCAGTGTTTGGGTCAGACATGGTGCGCCTTTCGTGGGGTGAGTTTCGCCTGCGTGCCGGCGGACCATTCGGCGTCGAGGTTCATCGACCACGACGTGGCCGGGGTGATCTTCATGACCAGCGTCCCGGACCCGACGGGCTTCTCGACCAGCTCGACGGTGCCGTAGACGCGGAGGTAGCGAGGTCGCCATCCTCCTCCCGGGGCGAGGTCGTCGATGACCAGGGCGACCTTTTCATTGCCCGCTTGGATGTTGCGGGTACGGCGGGTGCTGGTCGGGTTGTAGCCGCCGATCCAGAAGTGCGTGCCGTCGAACTGGAAGGTCACCGGCACGACGTCGGGCTGGCCGTCCGATGAGGCCGTCGCGACCCGGGCCAGCCGCTGGGACTCGATGTAGGCGAGCTCGTAGGGGGTGAACGACATTCCTACTCCTGGTCGGCGAGGGTCGGGTAGTCGATGTAGCCGCGGTGGTCGCCCCCGAACGAGGTGGCCCTGTCGGGGGTGTTGAACGGTCCGCCCTGGGCGAGCCGGGCCGGCAGGTCGGGGTTGGCGAGGAACAGGGCGCCGAACGAAAGCAGGTCGGCGGTGCCGTCCTCGATCAGGACCAGGTCTTCCACGCCGGTCGGCCGCGGCCGGGTCGCGGGGTTGAGGATCAATGTGCCGGGCCACTGGGCGCGCAGCGCCTTCGTGAGGGCCCTGTGGCCGTCGGTCTCCATGATGTGCAGGTACGCCGGGTCGAGGTCGACCAGGCCGGCGATCAGGAACTTGTAGGTCTCCTCGAGATCGGCCTCTTCGATGTCATGCAGCGGGTTGCCCGGCGAGATCCGGATGCCGACCCGCTCGGCGCCGATCGCCTCGGCGACCGCAGCCGCGACCTCGATCGGGAACCGGATGCGGCCCTCTGCTGAACCGCCCCACTGATCCTCGCGCACGTTGGCGTTCGAGGAGAGGAACTGGTGGATGAGGTAGCCGTTGGCCCCGTGGAGCTCGACCCCGTCGAATCCGGCCTCGACGGCGTTGGCCGCCGCGTGGGCGAAGTCGGCGCTCGTCCCTGCGATCTCGTCCTCGGTCAGGGCGTGCGGGGTGGAGAACGGCTTCATCCCGGCGTGGGTGTAGATCTGGCCCTGGGCCGCGACAGCCGAAGGCCCCACGACGTTCTGGTTGCTCGGGAGAAGGTCCGGGTCCCCGACTCGCCCGACATGCATCAGCTGGGCGAAGACCACTCCACCGGCCGCGTGCACCGATTCGGTGACCTTGCGCCACGCGGCGACCTGCTCGACCGTGTGGAGCCCAGGGGTGTCGGGATAGCCCTGGCCGACGATGGAGGGCTGGATGCCCTCGGTGACGATCAGTCCGGCCGTGGCGCGCTGGGTGTAGTACGCCGTCATCAGGTCGGTCGGGGTGGCGCCCGCGCCGTACGCGCGACTGCGGGTCATCGGTGCCATCACGATGCGGTTCTTCAGCTCGACATCGCCGAGCCGGTAGGGCTCGAACGCTGTGCTCATGACTGGTCCTCCCGCTTCCACAGCAGGGCCCAGACCCATGCCGCGGCCGTGGCCACGTGCATGAACGCCAGCGACAACCCGGTCGCCAGGTCATGGGCGTTGAGGAGGGCAGCCATGCTGACCAGGCCGAGAGCGAGCCCGCCCCATGCGGCGACGCTGACGAAGCCCGGCCTCCTCCGGGCGACCAGCCACGTCACTCCACCGCCGATGACGAACGCGACCAGCGTGGCGAGTACGACCGCGAAGGCCGTCACCGAGTAAGGCTGCCCCACCTCCCAGGACGCTTCGGCCAGCGCGCCGAGGCCGAAGGCGCCCAGATTGAGGGCCAGTGCCGCGGCGGCCGCGATTGCGAGCCGAGCCGGCCGGACTGGCGAGGGGGATGTCCTTGGCGCGGAGGCCGATGCGACAGTCATTGACTCACTCCATCATTGATTGATTCATGGATATTTGCCGACTGTAGCAGATGCGTGACTGACTCAACGAATGAGCGGATGGCGTAACCTTGGCCCATGACCAGACGAGAGCACCGGTACGCCGAAGCGCGCCGGCTGTCCCAGCTGCTGGTGACGATCGCCGAACAGGCCAAGTCCGACTTCGCAGACACCGTCCTTCCCCTGGGCATACCGGTCCACCTCGCTCGCGCCGTGCTGATGCTCGACCAACCGGCGCCGATGCGGGAGCTGGCGGACCGTCTCGCCTGCGACCGCTCCTACGTCACCAACTTGGCCGACAAGCTCGAAGAGCGCGGCCTGGTCGAGCGGGTGCCGGGTGAGGACCGGCGCGTCAAGCTGCTCGCCCTTACCGACGCGGGGGTCTCCATGAGGGACCAGCTCTCCGATGCCGTCGCCGAGCGCAGCATGGTCCTGCGCCGCCTCACCGACCAGCAGCGTGCCGAGCTGGCGCCGCTGCTGGAGCAGCTCGCAGGCGAACAGTCGAGCCCGGAGCGTTCAGCATCAACGCCCACGTGAGTGACCTCGTCCGAACACTGGTTCGTTCGAGGTACTGCGATCGCGGTACCCGGGAGGCGGGATCGAGCCGGTCAGGTACCGCGCTGGGCCGACGACAGGCCCCCGCGGTGGTTCTACAGTCGCGGGTGTGAGGGGCGTCGAGGGGATGCGTGCGTGGCTGCGAAGCCGACCTGTGGTCGGTGACGTCACGCTGGCGATCCTGCTGGTGGGGCTGGCGGCGGCGGTGCCGCGGGACGCGCCGACCGGTGCCACCGCGGACTCGGTGCAGGCGTGGGCCTTGGTCCTCACCTCCTGTGCGGCGACCGTGTTTCGTCGGCGTTGGCCCTACCCGGTGCTGGCGCTGACCCTGGCGATCGCGGTGCTGGCGATGGTGACCCAGGAGGGGGCGGCCGGCGCGTTGCTGCCCTTGCTGGTGGCGCTGTACACCGCGGCCACCCGGAGCTCGACGCCCGTGGCCCTGGGGGCCGCGCTGATGTGCGCGGGGTCCCTGGTGGTCGCATTCGGGGTCGCCGAGCACGATGGCTGGCGCAGCAACACGTCGTACGTGCTGATCGCGTGGATGCTGCTCGCCGCGGCGATCGGCATCGCGGTCCGCAACCAGCGCCGCGCCGTGAGCGAGGCATGGGAGCGGGCACGGGTCGCGGAGGAGTCGCGCGAGCAGGAGGCCCAGCGCCGGGTCAACGAGGAGCGACTGCGGATCGCGCGAGACCTGCACGACGTCGTCGCGCACCACATCTCCGTGGTCGCGGTGCAGGCCGGGGTCGCCGAGCACCTGCTCGCGAGCGATCCGGCCTTCGCGAAGGAGGCCATTGGCACGGTGCGACGCTCGAGCGCGGAGGCGCTGGAGGAGATGTCGACGGTGCTGGGCCTGTTGCGAGGTGACAGCGACGGCCAGCCGCGCGAGCCCGCCCGGGGCCTGGACGCCCTCGATGACCTCGTGGAGTCGGTACGAGCAGGCGGCCTGGGGGTCGCGGTCAGTGAGTCCGGTGCCCGGGTCCAACTTGCGCCGCTCGTCGACGTGACGGCCTACCGGCTGGTCGAGGAGGCCCTCACCAACGCGCTGAGGCACGGATCTGGGCCGGCGGAGGTCGCGATCCAGTACGGCCCGAGAACGGTGCTGGAGGTCCGCAACCCGGTCAGGTCCGCCGAGACGGTCGGTGAGGGGCATGGACTGGTGGGGATGCGCGAACGGGTGACCGCCGTCGGGGGGATGGTCACCGCCGGCCCCGACGGCCGCGGGCAGTTCGTGGTCCACGCGGAGCTGCCGACCGTGGTGCCGATCCTCGGAAGGGAGCAGCTGTGACGGTGCGGGTGCTGGTGGCGGACGACCAGGCGTTGATCCGGGCCGGGTTCGCCGCGCTGGTCGACAGCGCCGAGGACATGGCCGTGGTCGGTGAGGCGGTCGACGGCGCGGACGCGGTGCAGCAGGCGCGGAGCCTCCTGCCGGACGTGGTCCTGATGGACATCCGGATGCCCGGCACCGACGGGCTCTCGGCCAGTGAGCAGATCACCGGCGACCCCGACCTCGCGTCGGTCAGGGTGTTGGTGCTGACGACCTTCGAGCAGGACGACTACGTGCTCTCCGCGCTTCGGGCCGGGGCCAGTGGCTTCCTCGGTAAGACCGCCGCCCCGGCCGAGCTCCTGGACGCGATCCGGGTCGTGGCGGCCGGTGAGGCGCTGCTCTCGCCCCGCGCCACCCGCGCGGTCATCACGAGCCTGTTGGCCCGGCCGGCCGACGCCGCGACCGACAACGCGCAGCTGGAGATCCTCACCGACCGGGAGCGCGAGATCGTCACGCTGGTCGCCCTCGGGCTCTCCAACGACCAGATCGCCGAGCGGTTGTTCCTCTCCCCGCTCACCGTCAAGACCCACGTGAACCGGGCGATGAGCAAGCTCGCGGCACGCGACCGCGCGCAACTGGTGGTGATCGCCTACCAGGCCGGGCTGGTACGCCGCGACGCGACCTGAGCCGCGGCGTACGACGCCCGCAGTAGGCGCAGGAGCCTGCTCCTGGACGACGACGACTCGCAGGCCCCGGCGGCACTGTGGTGGGTACCGCCCACCAACAGGAGCCGACCATGATCGAGGTCACCGAGCTGACCAAACGCTACGACGACGTCACCGCAGTCGACGGCATCAGCTTCACCGTCCCACCCGGCATCGTCACCGGATTCCTCGGCCCCAACGGGGCCGGAAAGTCCACCACGATGCGGGCGATCATGGGCCTGGACCGGCCCACCTCGGGCACCGCGACCGTCAACGGCCGCTCGTTCCGCGACTCGCCGGCCCCGCTGACCGAGCTCGGCGCCCTCCTGGATGCCACCGCCTTCGACAAGGGCCGATCCGCCCGCAACCACCTGCTCGCGCTCGCCGCAACGATCGGCATCGATGCCACTCGGGTCGACGAGGTCCTCGAGCTCGTCGGGTTGACCGACGTGGCCCGCAAGCGCGCCGGCGGGTTCTCGATGGGCATGAGCCAGCGGCTCGGGATCGCCACCGCCCTCCTCGGCGACCCGCAGGCGGTGATCCTCGACGAGCCGGTCAACGGCCTGGACCCCGACGGGATCCTCTGGATCCGCACCCTGCTCAAGGACCTGGCCGCCGACGGACGCACCGTCTTCGTCTCCTCCCACCTGATGAGTGAGATGGAGCTGACCGCCGACCACCTGATCATCATCGGCCGCGGCCGGATCCTCGCCGACCTCCCCATGAAGGAGTTCATCAGCCAGTCCCGGCACCAACACGTCCAGGTCACCTCCCCGGAGGCGGCCCGACTGCGGGACCTCCTGGTCGGGCCCGGCGCCACCGTCGTCTCGACCGGGGCCGGCCGCCTGCAGGTCGAAGGCGTGGACGCACGGCGCATCGGCGAGATCGCCGCACAGCACCAGATCACGCTCCACCAGCTCGCCGACGTCACCCCGTCACTGGAGGAGGCGTTCATGGAGCTCACCCGCGACTCGGTCAGCTTCCACGGCGCCACCACCAGCACCCACGAAAGGCCCTGACATGACCCAGACCAGCACCCTCGAGGTCACCACCCCGAGCGACGTACGAACACCCAGCCCTCGTATCAGCACCTCACGGGTGCTGCGCTCAGAGTGGATCAAGCTCCGCACCCTGCGCTCGACCTGGATCACCGCTGGGGCCCTGCTCCTGCTGATCGTCGGCTTCGGCGTCATCGCCGCACTCACCGTCAGCGGTGACATGCCCAGCGACCCCAACCAGCCGGGACCGCCGTCCATGGCCACCGACCCGGTCAGCACCGTGCTCGCCGGCGCCAACTTCGCAGTCCTGATCGCCGCGGTGTTCGGTGCCGTGGTCGGCGCCCGCGAGTACAGCACCGGCATGATCCGCAGCAGCTTGAGCGCCGTGCCCCGGCGCCTGCCCGTGCTCTGGGGGAAGCTCGCCAGCTTCGGCGGCGTCCTGGCCGCAACCGTGCTGGCCGGGGTCGTCGTGGCCTTCTTCGCCGGCATGGCCGTCCTGGACGCCAGCGGGGAAGCGACTCTGGGCTGGGGCGACGACGGCGTCGCCCGCGTCGTACTCGGGACCGGCTGGTACGTCGTAGGCCTGGGCATCATGAGCGTGGCCTTCGGCTTCCTGCTCCGCGGCACCGCCGCCGCCATCGGCACCGTCCTGGGCGCCGTCCTCTTCCTGCCGACGCTTGCCTCGGCGCTGCTGCCCGACAGCTGGGACGCCGTCCTGAAGTACCTGCCCTCCAACGCCGCCACCGCGTTCACCTCGTTGACCAGCCAGGCGGACTCGCTCGGCATCGGCGCGGGGTTCTGGGTCTTCACCGCCTGGGTCATCGCCGCCGTCGCTGCCGCCGCTGTCGCGCTCGTGCGGCGGGACGCCTGAACGTCGAACCCCGAGCGGCCAGCCCGCGGGGACGAGCGGGGCTAACGGTCCTCGTCGCCGAGGATCATCAGCCGCTCGGGGTTCGGCATCGGCACGAACCCGATGCGGCCGTAGACCTCGTGCGCGTCGGCCGTCGCGAGGAGGACCCGCTGGAGCCCCATCGGCCGCAGCGTCTGGGTCACGACCGCCAGCAGGCGCTGGCCCACCCCGCGGCCGCGGTGGTCGCGGTCGACGTACACGTCGCATAGCCAGCCGAACGTGGCGTGATCGGTCACGACGCGTGCGTAGCCGACCTGGGAACCGTCACCGGCGAACGCCCCGAAGTTCAGGGAGTGTCGCGCGGCGGTCTCGACCCTCTCGCGGGACCGCCCCAACGCCCAGTAGGCATCAGTGGACAACCACTCGTGGATGCGGTCGAGGTCCATCCGAGCGAGATCTGACTCAATGGAGTAGGCATCAGCCCCGTGGTGTGTCGTCACGACGGCATTCTCTGCCCGGGGCGAGAGTTCCATCCACGAGGATCGCCACGTCGGCCTTGCCCAGGTCGAGGCTGGTTGCGCCCAACCGGCCCGCCAAGAGCCTGGACGTATCCCCCCATTCAAGTACTACGGTGACCCCATGTCTGCCATCGACGACATCGCCGCCAACCTGCCCATCGACCAGCTCGCCGCGCAGCTCGGCGCGGATCCCGCGGTTGTTCAGCGGGGCGTGTACGCCGCCCTGCCAGCGCTGCTCGGCGGCCTGGAGGCCAACGCGCAGGACCCGGCCGGGGAGGCATCACTCCTCGCGGCCCTCGGTCAGCACGACCCGGGGCTGGTCTCCGGGCAGATTGACCTGTCCAACGTGGACCCCGCTGACGGCGAGCGGATCACCCAGCACATCTTCGGCGCCCAGCAGGACCAGGTGGTCTCGCAGCTGGGTGGGGTAGGAGGGGGTACCGGTGGCCTGATGAGCAAGCTGCTCCCCATGCTGGCCCCGATCGTGCTCGCCTACCTCGCGAAGCAGATGAGCGGCGGGCAGGGCGGTACGGCGGCGGGTGGCGCGGCCGCCGGCGGCTCACTGGGCGCGATCCTGTCGCAGATCCTGGCCGGGGCGGCCGAGGGCACCTCCCCCACGGGGTCCACCAGCACCGGCTCGATCCTGAACGACGTCCTCGGCGGACTGCTTGGCGGCGGCCGGCGCTGACGCAGGCTCCTGAGGTCATCTCGGACGGCTGGGCCGTCCGAAAAGGCGACAGTGCGGCCTTTTGAAGCCAGCCAGTGGCTTCAGAAGGCCGCACTGTCGGTTTGCGGGGTTGGTGACGGCTCCAAGACCCACCGGAAGATGCTCAAAGCGCGGCATCACCACCGGGCCGCCGCAATTCGCCACGCGGCTCCGGGCGGGGAACATAGGGTCGCGGCATGTCTGGCACCTTCAATGAGAACCTGGGCGGGTTCTTGTTTCTTGGGGCCGTCCTGGCCCTCATCGCCTGGCTGATCCGACGCATCGTCACCACGGGGCGCGTCGTCGTCGGTGAGGAGATCGCGCTCGGCTGCTCGATAGACGTCGCCGACGCCCGCGTTCGCCAAGCGCTGGAGAGCATCCCGCGCGCGAACTACCTGTTCGTCGGCCCGCTGATGCACCTGCTAGTGCTGAGGAGGATCCCCGAATGGGTGACGCTCGTCTTTTTTGTCGCCTTGCCGGCCGGACTGGTGCTGATGCTCGTCATGCGTGAAAGCATCACGATGCAGATCGACATCTACAACAGGCCCGAGGGTGCGGTGGCCCGGCTCACCGGGAAGAGTGAGAAGCACATCCTCGGTCGGGTGCGCGCGGCTCTTGCCCCGACCGGCGCCTTCTCGCAAGGGCCCGACGCGGTACACCCCGACCCGACGGGTGCCCTGGGCTGACCCGCGGGTCGCCGTACTGGGCTCAGAGGCGCTTGGTCTCGTAGGCCCACATCGCGATCTCCACCCGATTCCGGGCACCTAGCTTGGCCAGGAGGCTCGCGACGTGCGTCTTCACGGTGGTGATGCCGATGAAGAGCTCGGCTCCGATCTCGGCGTTGGTCCGCCCTCGCGCGACGAGGGTCAGCACCTCCTCCTCGCGCTCGGTGAGCGGCTCGATCGGCTGGGTAGCGGCCGTGGGGGAGGCCTGCTGGGCCAGCGTCGCCAGCAGCCGACGGGTCACGTTCGGGGCGATGAGCGCGTCTCCCTGAGCTGCCGCGTGCACGGCCTGCACGAGGAGCTGCGGCCCGGCGTCCTTGAGCAGGAAGCCGCGAGCGCCCGCCTTGAGCGCGCCGTGGACGTACTCGTCGAGGTCGAACGTCGTGATCACGACGACGGCCAATGGGTCCTCGACGCCTGGCCCGGCCAACCGACGGGTGACCTCCACGCCGTCGAAGCCGGGCATCCGGATGTCCACGAGCAGTACGTCGGGTCGCAGGCGCTCGGCGGTGGCGACGGCCGTGGGCCCGTCGACCGCCTGGCCGACCACCTCGATCCCGTCCTGAGCATCGAGGATCATCACGAGCCCGGTGCGCACCAGCTCCTGGTCGTCGGCCACCACCACCCGGATGGTCATCTGGCGGCTCCCATCGGCAGCACCGCGTCGACGGCCCAGCCGCCCCCGGGCCGAGGTCCGGCGTCCAGCGAACCCCCGAGCAGCTCGGCGCGCTCGATCATGCCGAGGAGGCCGAAGCCCGAGTCCGCCGTGCGGCTGCCGTCCCCCTGGCCGTCGTCGGTCACCCGCAGGCGGAGAGTGCTGCCGTCGCAGGCGACGTCGACCACGATGCGCGTGACGTTGCGGGCGTGCCGTACGGCGTTGGTCAGCGACTCCTGTGCCAGCCGATACACCGCGGCGTCCATGGCCTGCGGCACCTGTGCCAACGGGCCGGCGAGGTGGACCTCGACGGCGGGGGAGCCGCCTTCCCGGGCCAGGGCCAGGAGGTCCGAGATGCCCGGCTGTGGGGCGTAGTCCGCAGCCTCCTCGTCACGCAGCACCCGCACCATCGCCCGCATCTCGGCCAGCGTCTGCGAGGCCTCCGCCTCGATGGCCGCCAGCACCGCCACGGCCTTCTCGGGATGGGTGGCGGCGACGACCCCACCCGCCTGCGCCTGGACCGCGATCGCCGAGACGTGGTGGGCCACGGTGTCGTGGAGCTCGCGCGCGAGCCCGACGCGCTCCTGGTTGCGGATCTCGACCCGCCGGCGGGTCCAGAGGTCGGCGCGGTAGCGCAGCGCCGCCGCCGCCGCGACGATCAGGAGCAGGAAGACGAAGGAGGCGAAGACCTCCCCCCAGTCGGTGAAGCTGGCGACCGTCCCCAGGGCCACCGCGACGGACACGAACGCCAGGCCGAGCACGACCTCACGCCCGGAGCCCCACCGCACCAGGGAGTACAGCAGCACCACGACGACGATCATGGAGTAGAGCCCGAGGTCCCCCGAGCCGGTGGCGAGCTGGAGGACCGAGAGCGCCATCGCGGCGCCGAACCCGATCACGACGCAGGTCAGCGGGTGGCTGCGCCGCCACAGCAGCGCGGGCATCAGCGCGAGGGCCATCGCGGTGACGAGCGAACGGAAGGCGACGTCGGGGCGGAAGATCGCCTCGAGCGCCGCGGCGAGCGTGAACCCGCCGACCAGCACCCAGTCGAGCCACTGCAGCGCCGCCGCACTTCCTGACGGGGCGTCGGCGGGCCTCGGCTCGCGCCAGAGCGAGCGCCGGTCGTTGATCACCGCCCCAGCCTAGGGATCGCCGAGCCTCGGCGTACCGGCCGAAAGGACGACCCGTCGCTCGGCCCGAAGGCGGAGGCAACTGCGGCCCCGACGCCGATCCGCCGCGGCATCGCGTCGCGGGACGGTGACGGAGGCGGGCAGACCCGCTCCCACCGAGCCGAGGAGATCGACATGTCACACGTCCTGTATCGCTGGGGCCGCTGGGCCGCCCACCGCCCGTGGGTGGCCATCGGGGCCTGGGTGCTGCTCGCCGTCACGGTCGTCGGGGCCTCGGCCACGCTGGGGCGCTCGCTCGACGACACCATGGCCTCGCCGGGCACCGACTCCCACGCGGCCACGCAGCTGCTGGAGGGGGCCGAGAGCGGGGCCGAGGGCCTGACGGCGTACGTCGCGGCGACACCGCGCACGGACGGCGACACGTTCTTCGCCTCCGAGGAGGCGCGCGCCGACCTGGCCGACCTGGAGCAGGCCCTCGCCGGGCTGCCGCAGCTGGTGGGCGCCAGTGATCCCGCCGCCGCGTTGGCTGCGGGTCGGGAGAGCGCGGTGTCCGGCGAACAGGTCTCGCCCGATGGGCGGGTGGCGATCATCCGGCTCCAGTACCCCACGATCGAGCAGGCCGACAAGACCGCGCTCGTCGCCCTGAAGGACGCCCTCGCCGACGCCGGGCCCGACTCCTCGCTGCGGATCGAGGCCGGGGGCGGCCTCTTCTTCACCTTCGAGGAGCCAGCGATGAACGTGTACGAGATCGTCGGCCTGGTCGCGGCGCTGGTCATCCTGCTGCTGGCGTTCGGCTCCTTGACCGCGGCCGGGCTGCCGCTGGTGGTGGGGCTGTTCGGGCTGATGATCGGGACCAGCGCCCTCTCGCTCGTCGTGTACCTCGTGGACATCCCCGCTTGGGCGCCGGTCGTGGCCTCGATGGTGGGCTTGGGCGCCGGCATCGACTACGCCCTGTTCATCGTGACCCGTCAACGCGAGCACCTCGGCGCCGGTCTGGACGTCCCCGAGGCCGTCGGCCGGACCATGGCCACCGCGGGGCAGTCCGTGGTCTTCGCCGGCGGCACCGTGGTCGTCTCGATCCTCGGCCTGGCCTTCGCCG
>ERZ1645187.804-NODE-804-length-30654-cov-32.572012_pt1 | contig 30654 bp, 29 predicted proteins | sample MGYA00575352_ERZ1645187 | MGnify/ENA primary metagenome ERZ1645187 (study PRJEB40837, sample SAMN11349314) | freshwater sediment metagenome | isolation source: river sediment | host: Sediment | place: India: Wazaribad , New Delhi | collected 2017-02-21 ... | reverse complement strand
AAATCGACGAAGAGCGTCGTCGTATCTCCCTCGGCATGAAGCAGTGCAAGCCGAATCCGTGGGACGACTTCGCGATGAACCACAAGAAGGGCGACAAGGTCCGTGGCGCCATCAAGTCGATCACCGACTTCGGTATCTTCATCGGCCTGCCTGGCGGCATCGACGGTCTGGTGCACCTGTCCGACCTGTCCTGGTCTGCAACTGGCGAAGAAGCGATCCGCAACTTCAAGAAGGGCGACGAAGTCGAGGCGCTGGTACTCGGTATCGACGTCGAGAAGGAACGCATCTCCCTCGGCATCAAGCAGATGGAAGGCGACCCCTACACCAACTTCATCGCTACCCACGAAAAGAACAGCATCGTGAACGCCACCGTCAAAACGGTCGACGCGCGCGGCGCCGTGCTGACGTTGGATGGCGAGAACGAAGGTTACCTGCGTGCTTCCGAGTTCTCCCGCGATCGCATCGACGACCTGTCGCAACACCTTAAGGTGGGTGACGTGGTCGAAGCGATGATCATCAACGTCGATCGCAAGACCCGTGGTATCAACCTGTCGATCAAGGCCAAGGACAATGCCGAGCAGCACGAAGCAATGCAGAAGCTTTCTGCCGAGTCTTCCGCTGCTGCTTCCGGTACGACCAATCTGGGTGCCCTGCTGAAGGCCAAACTCAACCAGCAAGGCTGATAAGGCAAAGCATGACCAAGTCCGAGCTCATCGCCCGGCTGGCGGAGCGTTTTCCCCAGCTGGTGGCGAAAGATGCTGATTTCGCGGTCAAGATGATTCTCGATGCGATGTCCGAAGCGTTGGTGCGCGGGGATCGTATCGAGATTCGCGGATTCGGCAGCTTTGCGCTCAACTACCGGCCGCCGCGCACCGGCCGTAACCCCAAGTCGGGGGAAAAGGTCAGTGTGCCCTCCAAGTGGGTTCCCCACTTCAAGGCCGGGAAGGAACTGCGCGAACGGGTCGACCAGTCGATCTGACGCCGGTTCCAGCGCAATGTGGTAGATTCGGGGGCAGTGAATTTCACTGCCCTTTTTCTTTAATGTCATGACCGCATTGACCTGGGCCATACGGCTCATCATCTTCTCGTTCCTGTTGCTGTTCGCCGTGCGAAATACACAGCCGACGATGTTGCGCTTCGTTCTCGATTACGTTTGGGAGGCGCCGCTGGTCATCGTGCTACTCGCTTTTTTTGCCGGGGGTGTCATTCTCGGCGTGCTATCAGTGCTTGGCGTGATCTACCGTCAGCGTCGAGAAATTACCCGTCTCAAGCGCCTTGCGGCCAAATCGCCGGCAACGCCGACACCTGAATTGCCGCCACCACTGGCATGAACGATCTTTTTGAATATTGGCAGTTGTTGCTCATCCCGCTGTTTTTCGGGCTGGGCTGGGCCGCCGCACGGGTCGATATGCGTCAGGTGGTGCATGAATCGCGCGCATTGCCACGCTCCTATTTTCAGGGCTTGAATTTCCTGCTCAACGAGCAGCCGGACAAGGCCATCGATTCCTTTCTCGAGGTGGCGAAGGTCGATTCGCAGACCGTCGAACTGCATTTCGCACTTGGCAATCTTTTTCGCCGCCGTGGTGAAACCGAGCGGGCCATCCGCATGCACCAGAATCTTATCGATCGGCCGGATCTCGACGATGCTGTTCGTCTGCATGCGCTTTCCGAACTGGGGCAGGATTTCCTGAAATCCGGTCTGCTCGACCGTGCCGAGGAAATCTTCAACAAGCTGGTGGGTACCGGCTTTGAAGATGAAGCCAAGCGCAATCTGCTCGAAATCTATCAGGTCGAAAAGGAGTGGCAGAAGGCAATTGAACTGGCTCGAGAATTGCCGGACGTCGCTTCGCAACAGCAGGTTGCCGAGTTCTATTGCGAATTGGCGGCGGGCGAAATCATGCGCTCACGTCCGGACACTGCCCGTATTCACCTCGAAGCGGCCATGCAACAAAACCGCAAGTGCGTACGTGCCAGCCTCCTGCAGGGTGACCTGTTAATGCAGGAGGGTAATCTGTCGGGGGCCATCGATGCCTGGCAGCGTATCGAACAACAGGATCCGGCCTACCTCGCGCTGGTTGCTCAGCGTTTGCTGGAGACTTATCGAAAAATGTCCCGGCGGGATGAAGGAACCGCGCTGTTGCGCGGGTATCTTGAGCGCTATCCCTCCCTCGATCTGCTCGACGTCGTATACCAACAGATACTCGAAGGCGAGGGCAATGAGGCTGCATACCGTCTGGTACGCGACGAGCTGGCACGCAACCCGACGCTGCTGGGCCTTGAAAAACTGATGAGCGCCCGCCTGCCACTGGCAGCACCGGAAATCAGGCCGGATGTCGAACTCGCGAAGACCATCATTCAGGGCTACACCAAACGACTGTCACGTTATCGGTGCGATAATTGCGGTTTCAAGGCACGCCAGTTCTACTGGCGCTGTCCGGCCTGTGGCGGTTGGGAGTCCTATCCGCCGCGCCGCAGTGAAGAATTCGATCAAACCTTGTAGGAAGCGCTCATGAAAATCACCGTTGTTGGCACCGGCTATGTTGGGCTGGTCAGTGGCACCTGTCTGGCGGAAGTGGGTAACGATGTTCTCTGTCTGGACGTCGATCCCGCCAAGATCAAGATTCTTGAAGATGGCGGCATTCCAATTTACGAACCGGGTTTGCAGGAAATGGTTCGGCGCAATGTTGCCGCCGGTCGCCTGCACTTTACGACCGATATCGAAAGAGCCGTGCGGCACGGCACCATCCAGTTCATCGCCGTCGGTACTCCGCCTGACGAAGACGGTTCTGCCGACCTTCAGTACGTTCTTGCCGCCGCCCGCAACATTGGCCGGCTGATGACCGACTATAAGGTCATCGTCGACAAGAGCACCGTGCCGGTCGGTACCGCAGCCAAGGTTAATGCTGCCGTTGCCGAAGAACTGGCGAAGCGTGCGGTCGACACCCCCTACAGCGTGGTTTCCAATCCTGAATTCCTCAAGGAAGGGGCCGCCGTCGAAGATTTCATGCGTCCTGACCGTATCGTCGTCGGTGCCGAGGACGACCAGGCCATTCATTTGATGCGTGCGCTTTACGCGCCTTTCCAGCGCAACCACGAGCGGCTCATCATTACCGATGTGAAGAGTGCCGAACTAACCAAGTACGCCGCCAATGCCATGCTGGCGACGCGCATCAGTTTCATGAATGAACTCGCCAATCTGGCCGAAGTCCTGGGGGCGGACATCGAGATGGTTCGCCAGGGTATTGGCTCCGACCCCCGCATTGGCTACCACTTTCTTTATCCCGGCTGTGGTTATGGCGGCTCGTGCTTCCCCAAGGACGTCAAGGCGTTGATCAAGACCGCTGCCGACGATGCCAGGATCACTCTCAAGGTACTGACGGCGGTTGAAGAGGCGAACGACCTGCAAAAACATGTTCTCAGCAACAAGATCAAGTCCCGCTTCGGCGATCTCAAGGGGATGCATTTCGCGCTTTGGGGACTGTCATTCAAACCGAATACGGACGACATGCGCGATGCACCCAGCCGCGAGCTGATCAAGGACTTGTTCGACGCTGGCGCTACAGTGACGGCATACGATCCGGTCGCCATGCACGAAACGCAACGTATTTTCGGAGATGAGCCGCGTCTCAAATACGCCGAGAGTCCGATGGGTGCACTCGCCAATGCCGATGCGCTGGTCATTGTCACCGAATGGAAGGAATTCCGCAGTCCGGATTTCGACGAGATCAAGAAGGCGCTGAAAAATCCGCTCATTTTCGATGGGCGCAATCTCTACGATCCGAAACTGGTACGCGGTCTCGGTATTGAATACCTGGCGATCGGGCGCTGAGACGCATGCTGGAAAAGGTCAGGAGTGTGCGCCTGTTGGTGGTCGGCGATGTCATGCTGGATCGCTACTGGTTTGGCGACGTCAGCCGGATATCGCCGGAGGCGCCGGTGCCGGTGGTCAAGGTCGAGCGTATCGAGGAACGTCTGGGCGGCGCTGCCAACGTGGCGCGCAATGCGGTGGCGCTGGGCGCGCAGACAGCCTTGCTTTCGGTCGTTGGCGATGACGAGGCCGGGCGTAGTCTGTCGCGTCTGCTGGCTGACGGTGAAATCGATGCCGGATTGCACGTCGACCGCGACATCGATACTACGGTCAAATTGCGGGTCATCGGTCGCCAGCAGCAGTTGTTGCGTATCGATTTTGAAACCACGCCCTCGCATGAAATCCTGCAGGCCAAGTTTTCGGAATTCGTCAGCCGCGTCGAAGCATGTGACGTGGTCATCCTTTCAGACTATGGCAAGGGTGGCTTGACGCATATTTCAGAGATGATTCGTCTGGCGCGGGCGGCAGGCAAGCCGGTACTGGTCGATCCCAAGGGGGACGAGTGGGGAAAATACGCCGGGGCGACGGTCATTACGCCAAACCGCTCCGAACTGCGGGAAGTGGTTGGCCGCTGGTCATCTGATGCAGATCTGGCGGCCAAGACGCAGAAGTTGCGTGAAGAACTCGGGCTTGAGGCGTTGCTGGTAACCCGTAGCGAAGAGGGTATGACGCTGTTTACCGGTAGCGAGGCACATCATCAGCCGGCACAGGCGCGTGAAGTATTCGACGTTTCCGGTGCTGGCGATACCGTGATTGCCACACTCGCCGTCATGCTGGCAGCAGGTGCTGGCTGGGCCGAAGCCATTCGCATCGCCAACGTCGCTGCCGGCATCGTCGTCGGCAAATTGGGCACCGCCGTCGTCACCCGCGAAGAACTCGCGGCTGCAATGTAAGGAAAAGTCATGTACATCGTCGTTACCGGCGCCGCCGGCTTTATTGGTTCCAACATCGTCAAGGCGCTCAACGAGCGTGGCGTGACGAACATCATCGCCGTCGATAACCTGACCAAAGCCGACAAGTTCAGGAATCTGATCGATTGCGACATCGTCGATTATCTTGACAAGCACGACTTCATCGCCCGTATCCAGGCCGGTCATTTCGACGGCGAGATCGAAGCGATTTTCCACGAAGGCGCCTGCTCGGACACCATGGAGACCGACGGGCACTACATGATGGAAAACAACTATCGCTACTCGATGATCCTGCTCGACTGGTGCCTCGATCAGGACGTGCAGTTTCTCTATGCCTCCAGCGCCGCCACCTATGGCAGTACCAGCGTCTTCAAGGAAGAGCGCCAGTACGAAGGCCCGCTCAACGTTTATGGCTACTCCAAGTTCCTGTTCGACCAGATCGTGCGTCAGCGTCTGGCGCAGAATCTTTCGACGCAGATCGTCGGCTTCCGGTATTTCAACGTTTATGGCCCGCGCGAGACGCACAAGGGGCGCATGGCCTCGGTGGCGTTCCACAACTTCAACCAGTTCCGTGCCGATGGCAAGGTGAAGTTGTTCGAAGGTTCGCATGGCTACCTGGACGGCGGTCAGCAGCGCGACTTCGTGTTCGTTGGCGATGTCGCCAAAGTCAACCTGTTCTTCCTCGACCACCCGGAAAAATCCGGCATCTTCAATCTTGGCTCCGGACGGGCGCAAAGCTTCAACGATGTTGCGGTAGCTGCGGTCAACGGCTGTAGAAGGGCAAAAAACGAAGCGCCGCTGACGCTGGAAGAACTGCGGGCACAAGGCTTGCTGGAGTACGTTGCCTTCCCCGAGGCGCTCAAGGGCAAGTATCAGGCATTCACGCAGGGCGATCTGACCAGGCTGCGTGCGGCTGGCTACGATGCCCCGATGGCCACGGTCGAGGAGGGCGTCTCCCAATATATCGAGTGGCTCCAGCGCAATGTATAAAACCCTGCAGGATTTTGTCGGAAATACGCCTCTGGTTCGTCTAGTGCGCATTCCCGGCGCCGACAACGACAAACGCGGCAATGTGATTCTCGCCAAGCTGGAAGGCAACAATCCGGCCGGTTCGGTGAAGGACAGGCCGGCGTTGTCGATGATCTCCCGTGCCGAAGCACGCGGCGACATCAAGCCGGGCGACACGCTGATCGAGGCAACATCCGGCAATACCGGCATCGCCCTGGCGATGGCGGCGGCGATGAAGGGCTACCGGATGATCCTCGTGATGCCGGAAAACCAGAGCATCGAGCGGCGGCAAACGATGCGTGCCTTTGGCGCCGAACTGGTGTTGACACCCAAGGATGGCGGCATGGAATTGTGCCGCGACGTGGCCGAAAAAATGCGCGACGAAGGCAAGGGCATCATTCTCGACCAGTTTGCCAACCCCGATAACCCGCTCGCCCACTTTGAAGGCACCGGCCCGGAAATCTGGCGCGATACGGATGGCAAGATTACCCACTTCGTCTCCAGCATGGGCACCACCGGTACCATCATGGGTACCTCGGCTTTTCTGAAACAGCAGAATCCGGCGATTCAGATCGTCGGTTGTCAGCCGGACGACGGTAGCCAGATTCCCGGCATCCGCAAATGGCCGGAAGCCTATCTGCCAAAAATTTACGACAAAACCAACGTCGACCGCATCGAATACGTCAGCCAGGCCGATGCCGAGGCGATGACACGTCGGCTGGCCATGGAAGAAGGCATCTTCGCCGGCATTTCTTCTGGCGGTGCGCTGGCTGTCGCAGTGCGGTTGTCGCAGTCGCTGGAAAATGCGGTCATTGTCAGCATCATCTGCGACCGTGGCGACCGCTATCTGTCGACAGGCGTGTTTCCGGCATGAGTTGCTCAGTATGAAACCGGTACTGGTCTTCGATATCGAGACCATTCCCGATGTCGCCGGCCTGCGTCGCCTGAACGAGCTGCCGGCCGAGCTTTCGGACGGTGAGGTTGCCGAACTGGCCTTTCAGCAACGTCGCGCCAAGACCGGCAATGACTTTCTGCAACTGCACCTGCAGCGCGTCGTCACCATTTCCTGCGTGCTACGTACCAGCGAAGGATTGAAAGTCTGGTCGCTCGCCGAGCCGCAGCAGGGCGAAGGCGAAATCATCCAGCGCTTCTTCGACGGCATCGAGAAATTCACCCCGCAGATCGTTTCGTGGAACGGCAGCGGATTCGATCTGCCGGTGCTGCACTATCGCGGCATGCTGCATGGCGTGGCCGCGCCGCGCTACTGGGATCTTGGCGACGGCGACTACGCCGATTCCCGCGATTTCAAGTGGAACAACTACATCAGTCGCTACCACACCCGTCACCTTGACCTGATGGATCTGCTCGCACTCTACAATGCCCGTGCCAATGCCCCGCTCGATGATCTTGCCAAGCTGTTCGGCTTCCCCGGAAAGCTCGGTATGGATGGCGGCAAGGTCTGGGAAGCCTGGCAGGCCGGCAAGTGTGACGAAATCCGCGACTATTGCGAAACCGACGTCATCAATACCTACCTCGTCTACAACCGCTTCCGCCGCCTGCGTGGCGAGCTGACGGCAGACGAAGAGGCGGCAGAAGTCGATTTCGTCAAGACGCAACTCGCCAGGATCGGTGCCTCCCACTGGCAAGAGTTTCTCGCTGCCTGGGGCTGAAACCGGCGCAGGACGGCGTTATAATTCCCAATTCTCAAACCACAAACTGCAGAGAGACAACGATGGCCCTTAACAACGTTCCTTCCGGCAAGTCCCTTCCCGACGATTTCAATGTCATCATCGAAATTTCCGCGCATTCCGAGCCGGTCAAGTATGAAGTCGACAAGGAAAGCGGCGCGATCTTTGTCGATCGCTTCATGTCCACCTCGATGCACTATCCCTGCAACTACGGCTACATCCCGCACACCATCGCTGGCGATGGCGATCCGGTCGACGTGCTGGTTGTCGCGCCGTTCTCCCTGCCGCCGGGCGTCGTCGTCCGCTGCCGCCCGCTCGGCCAGTTGTCGATGACCGACGAAGGCGGCGACGATGCCAAGCTGCTGGCGGTGCCGGTCGACAAGCTGACTCCACTCTACAAGGACGTCAAATCCATCGAAGACATGCCGGAACTGCTGCGCAAGCAGATCGCCCACTTCTTCGAGCACTACAAGGATCTCGAGCCGGGCAAGTGGGTCAAGGTCAATGGCTGGGAAGGCATCGATGCCGCCAGGAATGAAATCCTGAGCGGTATCCAGCGCTTCAACGAGTCGAAAGACAAGCCGAACTACTAAGCCGTTATGTTGCGGATCGCCGTTGCCCAGTTCAATGCCATCGTCGGTGACCTGACGGGCAACGTCGAACGCATTATCGCCTGCGCAGTCGCGGCCAAGGCTCGCGGTGCGCAGGTCATGCTGACGCCGGAACTGGGGTTGTGCGGCTATCCTCCGGAAGACCTGCTGCTGCGCCCGGATTTCTATCGGGCCTGCAGTCGTGCGTTGGATGATCTAGCGGCGCGTCTCGACGAAACCGCACCCGGAATGGCAGTCGTCGTCGGCCATCCCGAAGAACATGGCGGGCGCCGCTTCAATGCGGCAACGGTCATTGAAAATGGCCTCAAAAAGGCGGTCTACCGCAAGATGCGCTTGCCCAATTATGAGGTTTTCGACGAGAAGCGCTATTTCGACGCCGGGAGCGAAGCCTGCGTCGTCACGCTCGGTGGCGTTCGCTGCGGCATCAACATTTGTGCAGATATCTGGGAGGCGGGAAGCTCAGAATTGGCACATGAGGCTGGTGCGGAGCTTCTGCTCGTTCTCAATGCCTCCCCTTGCCATCTGGAAAAACACCAGCAGCGTGCCCAAGTCCTCGGCGAGCGGATTGCCGCCACCGGCATTCCGGCCATTTATGCCAATCTGGTTGGTGGACAGGACGAACTGGTTTTTGACGGTGCTTCGTTTGCGCTCGATGCCAAAGGCAACTGCCGGATGCGCCTTCCTTCCTTCGAAGAGGCGCTGGGAATTGTCGACTACGACCATAATCGCCTGCATTCCGAGCAACTGGCCGACGAGCTTGCCGTCGAGGCCGAGGCTTATCGGGCGCTGGTTCTCGGTGTTCGCGACTATATCGGCAAGAGCGGATTCAAGGGGGCGATCATCGGCCTTTCGGGCGGTATCGACTCGGCCCTGACCCTGTGTGTGGCGGTCGACGCGCTGGGTGCCGATAAAGTCCATGCGGTGATGATGCCGTCACCCTATACCGCGCAGATGAGCCTCGATGATTCGCGAGAGATGATAGCGAAGCTAGGCGTGCGCTATGACGAAATCGCCATCGAACCGGCGATGCGGACTTATGCAGCCATGCTCGATCCGCTGTTTGTCGGGTTGGCTGCGGATACGACTGAAGAGAATATTCAGGCGCGCATCCGTGGCAACATCCTGATGGCGCTTTCCAACAAGACTGGTTCGCTGGTGCTGACTACCGGCAACAAGTCGGAAATGGCGGTCGGCTACTGTACGTTGTACGGTGATATGGCCGGTGGTTTTGCAGTCATCAAGGATGTCTACAAGACGCTGGTTTACCGACTGTCGCGCTACCGCAACACGATTTCGCCGGTGATCCCGGAAAACATCATCGTCCGGCCACCGTCGGCCGAACTGAAGCCCGATCAGACCGACCAGGATTCCTTGCCTCCTTACGAAATCCTCGACGCCATTGTTCGCGCTTACATGGAAGAAGATCGCAGTCCGCGCGAGATCATCGGTACCGGCCTCCCCGAGGAAGCGGTTCGGCGTGTCGTGCGTTTGCTGCGTATCGCCGAGTACAAACGCCGCCAGGCACCGGTTGGTATTCGCATTACGCCGCGTGGATTTGGCAAGGATTGGCGGTATCCTATTACCAATCGTTATCAAGACGAATTTTAAGACATCGAAGCAAGAGGAAAGAGACATGAAGAAAATCGAAGCCATCATCAAGCCGTTCAAACTCGATGAAGTCCGCGAAGCGCTGTCGGAAGTCGGCATCACCGGCCTGACGGTCACCGAAGTCAAGGGTTTTGGACGCCAGAAGGGGCATACCGAGCTTTATCGCGGTGCCGAATACGTGGTCGATTTTCTGCCCAAGATCAAGATCGAGATTGTCGTCAATGCCGACAATACCGAAGCTGCCATCGAAGCCATCATCAAGGCCGCGCGCACAGGCAAGATCGGCGACGGCAAGATTTTCGTGATGCCGGTCGAGCAGGTCGTGCGCATCCGGACTGGCGAGACCAACGAAGCGGCAGTCTGACGCAAAAGACGCCAAGCCATGGAAGGCGGTCAGCAGGAATTCGACATCCCAGCGCTCAGAGCGAGGCTAATGGCCTTTCTTGGGCCGGATGCCAGTGCTTACCCTATCCATCTTGAACAGAGGTTTCCCCGTATTCTCGACAGGATAGTCGCGCTATGGGGGAAGTCCGGTCTTGATGCCTTCCTGCAGGAATTGACTGTCACCCAGCGCCATGATCGTCAGGGGTTTCCGGAGGAAGTGGCAGTGGAATTGTTCCGCCTTTCCGCGCTGCACGGGGAGCTGAAACTGACGCCGGATCGTTCTCAGGGAACCGGTTGGAACTGGATCGAAGACACCGAACTCTTCAAGCGCGAATTTACCAAGGGTATCGAATAGCGGGGCGGTCTGGCAACGATCAGCGCATGCTGGCCGGGCGTTGGGATCGTAACAAGACGACGACCGCGCCCTCACCGCCATCCTGCGGCTTGGCCTGACAATAGGCGAGAATTTCATTTTTCTGCATCAGCCAGCCGCGCACCAGGCGGCGTAGTACGGCCTGCTTGCCTGGCGAACCCAGACCCTTGCCGTGAATGACGCGGACACAACGTACTCCGTGTTTCAATGCGTGGGCGAGAAAAGTGGCGAGAAGCGTGCGCGCCTGTTCCCGGTTCAGGCCGTGCAGGTCGATTTCGTCCTGAATCACCCAGCGTCCGCGACGCAGATCACGCAGTACGCTACTGGCCAGGCCGGCGTGCAGGTAGCTTGGTTCGTCGCCGCCTTCCAGCCTGTCTTGCAGCGTTATCGGCCCGTGCAGACTTTCCATCAGGGCTGCGCGCTCGTCGGCCAAGTGTTGCAGCGGGCGCGGTTTCGGTGCCGGCCTGTCGAAATGAACGCGCCCGGATTTCGGCAGCGGCCGCGCATCGGCCACTGCCGCCCGAAACGCCGCCAGGTCGTCCGGGTCGATCACGGCGCTCAGCCTTCAGATGAGTTTGTCGAGATAGCGCTCGGCATCCAGCGCGGCCATGCATCCGGTGCCGGCCGAGGTGCAGGCCTGGCGATAGATGTGATCCTGCACGTCGCCGGCAGCGAAGATTCCGGGAATGCTCGTTTGCGTTGCATTGCCACCGCGCCCGGCCTGGGTCACGATGTAGCCGTTCTCCAGTTCCAGCTGGCCGGTAAAGATATCGGTGTTGGGCTTGTGGCCGATGGCGATGAAGACGCCGAACACATCAACCGTCTGTGTCGCGCCGGTCTGGGTACTCTTGATGCGCAGCCCGGTAACGCCCGAATCGTCGCCGAGGACTTCGTCCAGTGTGAAATTGCGCAGGATGGTGACCTTGCCGGCCTTTTCCTTCTCGAACAGTTTGTCTTGCAGGATTTTTTCGGACTTGAAGGTTTCGCGGCGATGGATCAGTGTGACATGGCTGGCGATGTTGGCCAGATAGAGGGCCTCCTCGACCGCCGTGTTGCCGCCGCCGACGACGGCAACCGGTTTGTTGCGATAGAAGAAACCGTCGCAGGTGGCGCAGGCGGAGACGCCCTTGCCCATGAAGGCTTCCTCGGAAGGCAGGCCAAGGTACTGCGCCGAGGCGCCGGTGGCGATGATCAGCGCATCGCAGGTATAGGTGCCGGCATCGCCGATCAGGGTAAACGGCTTGCCGGTCAGCTGCGTTGTATGAATATGATCGAACACGATTTCAGTATCGAAGCGGCGGGCGTGGGCCTCGAAACGGGCCATCAGCTCCGGACCTTGGACGCCATCGACATCGGCTGGCCAGTTATCCACTTCGGTGGTCGTCATCAATTGGCCGCCTTGGGCGAGGCCGGTGATCAGCAGCGGCTTGAGATTGGCGCGGGCGGCATACACGGCGGCGGTATAGCCGGCAGGTCCGGAGCCGAGAATGATGAGGCGACTGTGACGGGCAGTTTGAGACATGCTGATCCTCGTTGATGATTGATCGGCAAATTATAGCCTTCAACCGAAGCCAGTTTTTTTGCGAGCCTCCTTGTAATTTGTGAATTAAGTTTATAATCTGCGCGCAACTCCATGAAGGGAAATGCTTTATGTCCTCCTCAAATGTCGGCCTGAGTCTGGTTGTCCTGCGCAACGTGCCGCTGTTTTCGGGCCTGGAAGAAAACGAACTGGAGCGCCTGTCGCGGGTTGCCGTGCGTCGACGCGCCGGGCGGGGCGAGCAGGTGGTTCGCTCGGGTGAAAGTGCGGATGCGCTGCTAATTTTGTTGACCGGTCGCGCCAAGGTAACCAATTTCGACGAAGAAGGCCGTGAGATCATCCTTGCCTGGCTGGGGCCCGGCGAGTTCTTTGGCGAAATGGGGCTAATCGATGGCAGCGAGCGTTCGGCCAGCGTTATCGCTGTGGAAAACTGCGAGTTGCTGACCATAGGCAAGCACGAGTTTCAGCGCTGCATGCAGGAAAACTTCCAGGTAGCGCAAAAGCTGATGCAGATACTGGTGCGTCGGTTGCGCGAGGCGGACCGAAATATCGAAAGCTTGGCTTTGCTTGACGTGTACGGGCGGGTTGCAAGATTGCTACTCGATCTTTCGGAAGAAGAAAACGGCAAGCGCCTGGTCAAGAAGAAAATTTCCAAGCAGGACATGGCACGCATGATCGGCGCATCGCGCGAAATGGTCAGCAAGGTGATGCGCGACCTCGAGATTGGTGGCTATATCGTTACCGAAGGCGACCATATCACGATCACCGGAGCGTGAGCGTGGGTGTCCGAACGGTCGACCGCGCGACTGCCGGCCAGTTGCCGGAGAAAATCGGCAATCTGTTGCACGAATCGCGATGGCTGGCGTTGGGGGCTGTCGCCCTGTTTCTGGCGATGGCTTTCTGGGGCTTCGACAAAAACGATCCGGGTTGGTCGCACGCTGTCGTTTCCAGTCAGCTACATAACCCGACCGGCCACGCCGGTGCCTGGATCGCCGATTTGATGCTCTACCTGTTCGGGCTTTCGGCCTGGTGGTGGATCGTTCTGCTGGTGATGTTCATGTGGTGGGGATTCAGGCGGCTCAATTCGCCGCTCGGCCACGTCGATCGTCGGCCGCTTTACATCGCGCTTTCCGGCTTTATGCTGTTACTGGTTGCGAGTTCGGCGCTTGAAGCGCTGCGCTTCTATTCGCTCAAGGTCGAGTTGCCACTGGCGCCGGGGGGGTTGCTCGGTATCGAGGCGGGCCGACTATTGGAACATCTGCTGGGCTACACCGGCTCGACACTGGTCTTGTTGGCGGCAATCGCGGCGGGCTGGAGCATTTTCTCCGGAATGTCCTGGCTGTGGGCCTTCGAGCGGCTGGGCGACGCCATCGAAACGGTTGGCGGTTTTTTCTACGGGCTGGTGGATGCCTGGCGGGATCGCCGTATCGGGCGTGAGGTCGCGCTGCAACGCGAAGAAGAAGTCGAGGTGGAAAAACGCCGCGTCGAGTTGCACGATCCGATCATCATCGAGACACCGCCGCCCGAAGTGCCGGTTTCCAAAAAAGCGGAAAAGCGCATCGAGCGTGAAAAGCAGGTCGCGTTGTTCCCCGAGGCGATCATCGGCGGGCAGTTGCCGCCACTGCATCTGCTCGATCCGGCGCCACCGGCGACCGAGACGGTGGGCGCCGAAACGCTGGAATACACTTCGCGCCTGATTGAGCGCAAGTTGGCCGATTTCGGCGTTCAGGTCAAGGTGCTGGCGGCGATGCCCGGCCCGGTGATTACCCGCTATGAGATCGAGCCGGCAGTCGGCGTCAAGGGCGCGCAGATCGTCAATCTGGCGCGCGACCTGGCACGTGCGCTGGCCATGGTGTCGATCCGCGTGGTCGAGACGGTGCCCGGCAAGTCGTGCATGGCACTCGAATTGCCGAACCCGAGACGGCAAACGGTCAAGCTGTCCGAGATCATCTCAAGTAAACCGTATAACGACATGACCAGCCCGCTGACTGTCTGCCTCGGCAAGGACATCGGCGGCCAGCCGGTGGTCGCCGACCTGGCCAAGACGCCGCACCTGCTGGTTGCCGGCACGACCGGTTCGGGCAAGTCGGTCGGTGTCAATGCGATGATTTTGTCGATGCTCTACAAGGCCGAGCCGGATCAGGTGCGCCTGATCATGGTCGACCCGAAGATGCTGGAACTGTCGATCTACGAGGGCATCCCGCATTTGCTTGCGCCCGTCGTCACCGACATGAAGCAGGCCGCCAACGCGCTGCACTGGTGCGTCACGGAAATGGAAAAACGCTACAAGCTGATGTCGGCGATGGGCGTGCGCAATATCGCCGGCCTCAATACGAAGATTCGCGATGCCGAAAAGCGCGGCGAACACATCCCTAACCCGCTGACGCTGACGCCGGAAACTCCCGAGCCGCTGAAGACCATGCCTTTCATCGTCGTCATCATCGACGAACTGGCCGATCTGATGATGGTGGTCGGCAAGAAGGTCGAGGAACAAATCGCGCGCCTGGCCCAGAAGGCGCGCGCTTCCGGCATTCACCTCGTGCTGGCGACGCAGCGGCCTTCGGTCGATGTAATCACCGGCCTGATCAAGGCCAATATCCCAACCCGGCTTTCGTTCCAGGTTTCCAGCAAGATCGATTCGCGCACCATTCTCGATCAGATGGGTGCTGAAGCGCTGCTCGGGCAGGGCGACATGCTTTATTTGGCACCGGGCACCGGCTATCCGACCCGTGTTCATGGCGCTTTTGTTTCCGACGATGAAGTGCATCGCGTCGTCGAGCACCTGAAGTCCACCGGTGCGCCGGAATACATCGAGGATATTCTCAGCGGTGCCGGCGGCGACGAAGAGGAAGGCGGCGAGGGTGGCAGTGACGGCAACGATGCCGAGAGCGATCCGCTCTACGATCAGGCTGTCGACATCGTGCTCAAGAACAAGCGCGCGTCGATTTCGCTGGTGCAGCGCCACCTGCGTATCGGCTACAACCGCTCGGCGCGCCTGATCGAAGCAATGGAAAAGGCCGGCCTGGTTTCATCGATGGATGGCCGGGGTGGCCGCGAAGTGCTGGCGCGCCGGGATGCAACGGAATGAAATTTACCCTTAAATTGCTGTCGACCGCAACAGCCCTTTTTTTTCCGCTGCTGGCCGAGGCCGGGGCGGTCGACCAGTTGCATCGTTTCCTGCAGGAAACGCGGACGCTTAAGGCCGACTTCGCGCAGATCGTGATTTCGCGCAGCGGCCGCAAACCGCAGCAATCCGCAGGTACGGTGGCGATTTCTCGGCCCGGAAAACTGCGCTGGGACATCCAGAAACCTTACCCGCAACTGGTCGTCGGCGACGGCGAGAAAATCTGGATCTACGATACCGAATTGAAGCAGGTGACGGTGCGCCCGGCAGGGCAAGCGCTGGGAAGCTCGCCCGCCGCGCTGTTGGCCGGCAAAAATGAGCTGGAAAAGAACTTTGCGTTGGCCGAAGCCGGCGAGTCGGATGGCCTGGAGTGGGTCGAAGCGACGCCCAAGGCAGGCGACAGCGGCTTCGAGAAAATCCGTCTCGGTTTTTCCGGCAGCGATCTGGTGGCAATGGTGCTGATGGACAGTTTTGGCCAGACGACGCAGATTCGTTTTTCGAAACTAGAACGCAACCCGGTCTTGCCGGCATCCACCTTTAAATTCATACCGCCCGCCGGTGTTGACGTAATTGGCGGCTAAGCCCGGCTCGCGCTAGGCAGGCATGCCGGCGCGCCGATGAAAGTCGATGAATGCTTCGGCCGCCAGCGGCTGTGAGAAATGAAACCCCTGGCCGAACTGAACATTGGCTTTTTCGAGTGCCGCGCGTTGTTGCAGCGTCTCTATACCCTCGGCGATCACCGTCATCTGCGACATCATCAGCAAGGCGCCGACTTCCTCCAGCCAGGGCGGGTGGGGGCATTCTGGCTTGATCTCCCAGATCAGCGACCGATCCAGCTTGACGATATGAAAATTGCAGCGCGCCAGCACCGCGAGATTGGCCGGGCCAGAGAGCGTCACGTCGTCGAGTGCCACCCGGATGCCGTGATCCATGGCCGCATTGATTGCCGCTACGCCGAGTGCATCCGGCACACCCCTTTCGGTGATCTCGAAGACCACTTGAGATATCAGGTCCATTATTCCTGCCTTGCCCGCTGCGTATTCAATGCCACCACGGCCGAGAATTTCCGGCGGCACGTTGACGCTGATGTAGGCATCTGGGTTGGCGCGTAGCCATTCCGCCAGTTCGCTTGCCACGGTGTCCACTACCCAATAGGTCAGTACCCCGGAAAGCGGGGTGTTTTCGATGGTCGGAATGAATTCGTCCGGGCCGAGAACACCCGATGGTCTACGCCAGCGGATCAGCGACTCGGCACCGATGCAGCGACCATCGTTCAGGGAAATGATGGGCAGATACTCGAGGAAGAACTCGCCACTGGCCAGGCCGGCGCGCATTGAATCGATACTGATCGGTTCTTCTTGTTCGGGCTGGCTCATGTTCCGGGCATCCATGGAAGAAAAGGTCATCGCGCAAGCGCCATGAATTGGCTAGCATGTTGCGCGCCAACTTGTCGAAGGCATTATTCTCTACCGTGCGTCGCTATGCAAGGATGATGGCCGCGAAGCACCCCGGCGTCGAAAAATCATGCACTGGCTAGCGCCGCAAGACATAGGCCTTTCCGTTCCAGCGGTAGACAGGGAATTTCACGAATCCCGGGCCGCCGACTTCGATATCCGGCCAGCCGGCATGCCCCGTTTTCAGCACACGGGGAATGCCGGTGCTCTCGATCAGAGTGCGCCAGCCGCCTGCATCCTTCGTAACGAGCACGAAAAATTCGGCTGTATTGCCATAGCAGAAGAGGCTGCCTTCGGTTACCCATGCCTCGGGTTGGCCGTCGCGGTTCAAGTCGGTCAACTCGATCCGCCCTGGGGTCGAAGAGGCGCTAGGCGTCTCCTCGATACAGCGCACATAATCGCCACGCGCTCCCTTCTTGAATCCAGCCGCCTTGAAAATCGCCGAGTTTTCAGCCGGTGCCGGCTCGGCAAGCAATGGCGAGTTTGTCGCAATGCTACAAAGCAACGCAGCAGCCAAACCTAAACCTTGAAGTGATGACCTCATCGCTAACTTCCCCATCAATGTCCGACGGATGACGTGCGCGTCGGCATTTCGGCTCCCTGTTCTTGGCTCACTATAGGCCACAATTGCAAACTGCCGCCACGCCAAAGCGCTCGCAATGAAAATGCCCCGGATTTTGCCGTCGACCGCAACTGCCGATTCGTATCCGGGAATGCGCCTGCCGCAATCCGGGTTTTGGTGTGGCCGGTGTCTGAAGGTACACTGAACCCATGTTACGTATGACGACATTCATGCAGGGCAGGGGGGCGTATTGAGCGATCTGTTTTCTCGGAACGCGGTTGATTCGGGTGCCCCGCTCGCGGAGCAACTGCGCCCGCAAACGCCGGACGAAGTGATCGGCCAGCAGCATCTGCTCGGGCCGGGCAAGCCGCTGCGCCTCGCATTCGAGTCCGGGCAGCCGCATTCGATGATCCTGTGGGGGCCGCCGGGCGTCGGCAAGACGACGCTGGCGCGGATGATGGCGACGCAGTTCCAGTGCGAGTTCATCGCGTTGTCTGCGGTGTTTTCCGGCATCAAGGAAGTGCGCGAGGCGGTGGCGCAGGCCGAGATGTGGCGTGGACAGGGGCGGCGCACGATATTGTTCGTCGATGAAATCCACCGCTTCAACAAGGCGCAGCAGGATGGCTTTCTGCCATTCGTCGAATCCGGTTTGCTGACCTTCATCGGTGCGACGACCGAGAACCCGTCGTTCGAAGTCAATTCGGCCTTGTTGTCGCGGGCCTCGGTCTATGTCCTTCATCCGCTCGACGAAGCGGCGATGAGTGAATTGTTCGAACGCGCCTGTGCTCGTGCATTGGCCGATTTGAGTTTCGACACAGGTGCCCGCGAGCGCCTGATTGGGCTGGCTGATGGCGACGCCCGGCGGCTGCTCAATCTGCTGGAACAGGTGCGCACCGCTGCGCATACGGCGGGGCTGGTTGCGGTCGACGGCCAATTTATCGAAGAAACCGTGGCGCAAAACCTGCGCCGTTTCGACAAGGGCGGTGACGCCTTTTACGACCAGATTTCGGCCTTGCACAAATCGGTGCGTGGCTCCGATCCCGATGCCTCGCTCTACTGGCTGTGCCGTATGCTCGATGGCGGCGCCGACCCGCGCTATCTCGCCCGACGCATCGTCCGCATGGCCTGGGAGGACATCGGCCTGGCCGATCCGCGCGCCATGCAGATCGCCAACGACGCAGCTGCGACTTACGAGCGCCTCGGCTCGCCCGAGGGCGAACTGGCGCTGGCCGAGGCGGTCATCTACCTGGCCGTCGCCGCCAAGTCGAATGCCGCCTACATGGCCTACAATGCAGCGCGTGCCTTCGTGAAGCAGGACGGCTCGCGGCCGGTGCCGGTGCATCTGCGCAACGCGCCGACCAAGCTAATGAAGGAGCTCGGCCACGGCAAGGCCTACCGCTACGCGCACGACGAGCCGGAAGCCTACGCGGCCGGCGAAACCTATCTGCCGGAAGGCATCGCCGAGCCCAGCTGGTACAAACCCACCCCGCGCGGGCTGGAAGGCAAGATCGCCGAAAAGCTGGCGCACCTGCGCGATCTGGATCGCAAGGCGAAAAAATAATGGACATGGCGCAGACCATCGCCCTGTCTGCCGGCCTCGCCTGGGCCAGCGGGCTGCGGCTGTATCTCGTGGTGTTCCTGGCCGGCTTACTGGCGCATTTTGGCTATCTACATCTTCCATCCACGCTGGCGGTGTTGCAGAACCCGCTGGTGATCGGCGTCGCTGGCATCATGGCCTTCGCCGAACTGATCGCCGACAAGGTGCCGGCCTTCGATTCGGTGTGGGATGGCTTCCAGACCTTCATCCGCATCCCGGCCGGCGCGCTGCTTGCCGCCTTCGCGCTGGGCGAGGTCGACCCGGCGTGGATGGTCGCCGCCGGTTTGATCGGCGGTACGATCACCGCCGGCACGCACTTCGCCAAAGCCGGTAGCCGGCTGGCGATCAACACCTCGCCCGAGCCGTTCTCGAACTGGATCGCCTCGTTCAGCGAAGAGGGCATGGTGCTTGGTGGGCTGTGGGCGATGCTGGCGTCGCCGGTCGTGTTTCTTGGAATGCTGGCGGTCTTCCTGGTGCTTGCCGGCTTTGTCCTCTACAAGCTTGGCGGCTTTCTGGGGCGCCTGCTGCGTCGCGTATAATTTCGTGTTTTCGGCCGCCTGTTGCGGTCGACGGCGAAAAAACAGGAAAAATCATGCTCGACATCCAACAACTCCGCTCCAATCTCGACGCTGTTGCCGCCGGTCTGGCCAAGCGCGGCAAGCCGATCGACTTTTCCGAATTCACGGCGCTGGAAAACGAGCGCAAGACGCTCCAGACCCGTACGCAGGATTTGCAGGCGCAGCGCAATTCGCTGTCCAAGCAGATCGGTATGCTCAAGGGGCAGGGCAAGGATGCTTCCGAGGTGATGGCCCAGGTGGGTGCGCTGGGCGATGAGTTGAAGGCTTCGGAAGCCCGTCTGGCCGAACTACTGGAGAAGTTCAACGCCATCCTGGCGACGCTGCCGAACATTCCCGATGAATCGGTGCCGGTGGGCAGCGACGAAACCGGCAACGTCGAAATCAAGCGCTGGGGCACGCCGCGTGTTTTTGATTTTCCGGTCAAGGATCACACCGACATCGGTGAGGCCCTGGGGCAGCTCGATTTTGCCACTGCCGCCAAGATTTCCGGCTCGCGCTTCTCGCTGCTCAAGGGCGGCATCGCCCGTCTGCACCGTGCGCTCGCCCAGTTCATGCTTGATACGCATACCGCCGAACATGGCTACACCGAGGTCTATACGCCTTACCTGGTCAATGCCGCCAGCCTGTTCGGCACCGGCCAGTTGCCCAAGTTCGAGGAAGACCTGTTCAAGGTACTGCGCGGCGATCAGGATCCGCTTTACCTGATCCCCACCGCCGAAGTGCCGGTGACCAATATCGTCCGCGACGAAATCCTCGCCGCCGAGTCATTGCCGCTGAAGTTCGTCTGCCACACGCCGTGCTTCCGTTCCGAGGCAGGCTCCGGCGGGCGCGACGTGCGCGGCATGATCCGCCAGCATCAGTTCGACAAGGTGGAATTGGTGCAAATCGTCCATCCCGAGCAGTCGGCTGCAGCCCACGAAGAACTGACGCGCCAGGCCGAAGTGATCCTCGAAAAGCTGGAACTGCCGTACCGCCGCATGGCCTTGTGTTCCGGCGACATGGGTTTTTCCGCCGCCAAGACCTACGACCTTGAAGTCTGGTTGCCGGCACAGAACACTTACCGTGAAATTTCGTCCTGCTCAAACTTCGGCGCCTTCCAAGCCCGTCGCATGCAGACGCGTTTCCGCAACGACAAGAACAAGACCGAACTGGTGCATACGCTGAACGGTTCAGGGCTGGCGGTCGGCCGCACGTTGGTGGCGATTCTCGAAAACTATCAGCGTGCCGACGGTTGTGTCGACGTGCCGGTCGCGTTGCGCCCGTACATGGGCGGCCTGGAACTACTGGAGCCGGCGCGCTGATTGTTTCGGCACAGCTTGACGCCACAGGCACAGACGCGGCGCAATCAATCGCCGCTGGCTTTCGACGATTCGCTTGTCGCAGCGTCTTCACCGATGACTGATGGGGCTTTCAGGCTTGGCCCAACCTGGGATTTCAGTTTGAGGCCGGGTCGGGATTCATTGCGCGCCAGCATGGCCTCGACGGTTCGCCGGCTCGGCTGATATGCAGTTTCGTGTCGAACGAGAATTTCGTAATAACTGCGAATGTTCTCGACCAGGAATACCGCCTCGCCGCCCCGAGCGCGTCCGGACTTTAAACGTTCGTAGTATTTCGGCAGCGCGAGGAGGGGCAGGATGCGCTTCATCTCGTACCAGGCCGCCGGATCGGCGCCTTCCTGTTTGGCCAGGGTACGTGCCACGTTGAAGTGACCGGGGCCGATGTTGTACGAGGCCAGTGCCATCCAGGTTCGATCCGGTTCCATGACGTCATCGGGCTGAAAATCCTTGAGCATGTTCAGGTAGCGCGCCCCGGCAATGATGCTTTCGCGCGGATCAAGACGATTGCTGACGCCGAGCCGGTCGGCAGTTTCGGCAGTCAGCATCATGATGCCGCGAACGCCGGTCGGACTAGTGGCGTCCGCCTCCCATTGGGATTCGTGGTAGGCGACCGCTGCGATCAGGCGCCAGTCAAGGCCGGAAACGATCTGCGCCGCGTGAAAGTGCGGGCGCAATTTGGGCAGTATGGTTTCGACCCGTCCCAGATACTTGACGATGTCGGCCTGCTTCAGTCGTCGTACATGCCCGAAATAGCGATCCTCGAGCCGCGCCAGTGTGCCGTCTCGTTGCACCTTGTCGACAAAGGCGCTTACCCGGGCGGCAAGTTCGGCGTTGGGCCGGGTACCGAGCCACCAGACGACCGGCGCTTCATCGCTTAGTTCCAGTGTGGTTTGCAGGGTTGGAACGATCTGGTTGGCGATCTCGACCAGCGACGAATCGACGGCGGCAAATTCAATCTTGCGGTCTGCGACATCCGAAAGAAGCGCGAATACATCGCCCTCACTGACTTCGACTACGGTCATTTCCGGAATCGATTGCTGTATTGCCCGCAAGGTTTCCAGTTGTCGCGATCCACCCATCACATGAATGGTTTTGCCGATCAGTTCGCTATGTTCTTCGAGTGGCAACGAGGCTTCGTGCTGCACGATTACGTCGCGGGTCTGCAGGATGGGCGGCGTCGTTTTCTGATCCGTTCCGGACGGTTCGTGCAACCAGCCGGCAGCGATGTGTGCCTTGCCGGCGTTGATCGCCGCTTCCATCTCCTCCGGCGGCACAATCTCATATTTGACGCCAACCCCGAGTTCCGCAGCGAACGTTTCGATCAGATCGTGCTCCAATCCGACTACCGCGCCCAAATGATCGACGGTATAGGTCAGCGGCCCCGGCGTGGTCAATACGATCAGATCGTGCTGGGCAGGTGTCGGGAAAGGCAACGCGCGATGAACAACACTACTCTGCTCGCCGCAACCGGCAAGCAGTAAATACAATCCGAAAAGCAGCGTTTTGAAACAGCGCATCGTATTGTTTGTGCTATTATGTCGGCCGCTTCGGAGAGGTGGCAGAGTGGTCGAATGTACCTGACTCGAAATCAGGCGTACTGCAAGGTACCGTGGGTTCGAATCCCACCCTCTCCGCCAGCGACATCATAAGCCCGTGACTTCACGGGCTTTTTTGTTTGTTCGGTGAGTTGGTACATCAATGGTGTTGGGGCGGATTATCGTCGATATTGGCCTGCGATCATCACAATGTACCCAACTTGAAGGACCAAGCAACACGTTCAAAAAATACCTTGCCTGCTTTCCAGTACAGAACATATATGCAGGAACCGAAAAGGCTTTGCCGATCATGAATGCCATGCGGTCGAGGCAGGACGATGATTCAGACTGAAGCCGCCAAATCTGCGATCTAGTGCAGATGCCCTGAGTCAAGCTATCGTAGATGACATTCAGAGTTATTTTCACTGTAGTTTCATGATCCTTCGCACCCGAATTTGGGAATTTCGAAGCCAAGGTGTCGATGAGATCGGCATGTGTCATGAAGGGTGCGAATTCTGCCTTTTGGGCCGGAATCCCGAATTCCAGTTAATTGGGTCACATAATCTGTACCTGAGTCGCTATCAAGGCATTAGGGTTCAACCGATATTTCGATGATTTGTCGAATCGTCCTCGGTTGCGAATTCAAGCAAGCTGTGCTTTTTTTCCTCAGGCAGTCTATTGATCATCATCAGCAACATGCCACCATTGATGAGTGTGATCCTGTGGCAGCCTGCAATAGTTTTTGCCTCTTCCGAGAAATGCCCGCCGGTTACAAAAAATGCTTTGGCAATATTCTCGTGGGTCATGACACCAAGCAGTTCTCGTATTGACCTTGGTTCAATCGGGCCAGTACCACAAGTTGCACATTTGACGATCGCTGTAGGTGTCTCGGTGTCGTTCTGGTACAGCAAGATGTCGATGCCTCTGTCCAAGCCAGGCGCTATCCTTTCGCTGTGAATTCCGCTTTCCTGATAAAACCTCAGGCAGACACCCATGAATTTTTCCAGCTTGATGTTTTTGATTACCTCAATCGACCATTCGGTGGGTTTTATCGGGAGTTCGTAGTCGCCTTCTTCCCCATGTTCGCCGATATTCGGCAACTCACCTGGGGATTCACTGCTAATGGCAGTATCTTGCGTGGCAGTTTTGGCTTTATCAGGCTCCGGCTCAATTTGAGCGCTATGAGCAGTGATCGGAGAGGGTGGCGAATGTTTGGAAGTGGCTGATTCCTTGCCCGAGGCACCGGTTTTGGCGTTCGATTTTTGCTGGTTTGATTGGGATGACAGTGCAGAGGCATAGACCACCAGGGCCAACAGGAAGAACAGGCCGTAAAATACCCATGCCACCGCTGAAATTCCATTTGCGATTGACTCCAGGATCAGGTTGCCCGCCACAATGTTCGGCAAAACCCACTCCAGGGCAAATAGCGCCACCAACCCGAGCAGAACACTCAACTGCCAAGGTGCATCCATTAAGTTGCCCGGAAATGACTTACTCCGTATCTTCTTGCTTTGCACCATGAGCGCCTCAGGGCAGGGTAGGTTTGTAGGATTGTAAGCCATCCCCTTCATTATGCTAAACGGAGCCATGCGCTCGGCATTAATCTTGATAAACAGTCACATCATCGAGAGCTTCTCCCGCCTGGTAGCCTGTTGGAATTGAGCGAACTGACCGAGTCAGGCTGCCTGTGAATTCTGCTTGCGCGTCGTCAGATTCGTGCAGAATCTGCATATGGCTCACTATGGCTTGCTGCCGACGCACGATTTCCTGATCACTACCGGGTGCGCGCCGGATTGCGCTGTCCCGCCGCAAGCCATGTGGTATTTCCGCGATGAGACGATTGCCGTGCCCAAGCCGGGTCTGACGCTTGCCGGTTTTTCGCCCGGGTTGACCATGACGCAGGATCTGGCGGCTTGGGCGGGCGCCAACCGGCCTGGCGGTGGCGCCGCATACCCGCCGTTGGTGTGGATCGCCTCGCCGCAGAGCGAACGCGATGTCGTGCTCGACGCGAGCGGATCGAAGCTCGCGACGCTGCACGGTGAACTGGCTTTGCAACTGGTGCCCAAGCTGCCGCTCAATCGTTCATGGTTCGACGCGAGCAGCCTTGCCTTCTGTTGCGGTCGACGGCTAAAAATACGCGGAAATCAAATGGGCGATTCCTTTGTTGCCCGCACCTTCTGGCCGCAGGATTTTTGCCTGCCCGAGGCGTCGACGACCATCACGATGACTGCCGAACCGGCAGCGATCCGCAATTGGGTAAGGGCAGCGCCGCAGGGCGGGGCGCGTAGCCCGTTTGCCGTCGAATCGATTTGGCGCCGGCCAAATGCCGAACCGATGCGAGCCGGTCAGCCACTCATTGGCCTGATACTCAACGGCGCACAGGGCGACGACGACGAGGCGCACGGCGGCCATTTTGCACTGATGACCGGCCAGGTCGGTCAGGAGGGTGCGCTCGACGATCTGCTGGTGAATAATTTCTACACGCTGGACAGCGAGAGCGAGAAGGGCATCATCGCGGCGCCGGTGCCGCTCGACAACTACCTGGGCGATCTCAACAGCGGTCAGGCCTGGTACCGGCCTTCCTGCATGCTGCTGGTGACACTCAAGGATGCCCGTCTTCCCAACCACCTGCAATCGGCGCTTGGCCGCGTTTACAACCATTTCTACCGTCATCAGTTCGCTTATCAGCACGCGCGTAACAACTGCGCCGGCATCAGCGTGACGACGCTGCGTACGCTGGGCTGGCAGGTGCCGGTGCGCGGGCCGGAAAGCTGGCTGAAAGCGATATTCGCGCTGCCTTTGACGGCGCTCAGGAAACGCAGCCTGAATCAGGGCAAGGCAGTTTTCGACTATCTGACCGAAGACCGGACACGCCTTTACCCGGCCGCCGCCTTCGAGGAAATCGCCGCCGATCTGCTGCGGCTGGCGGGCGGACAAACGGAGCGCGTGCTAACGGAATTCGAGCGCCTGCTGGCCGAGGATGTCGAGGAAATCATGCTGGTTCGCGTGCCGCAATTCCCTTCCAGCCGGGCCTGGGGCGACTGGCCGGTCGAATCGAGCCGCGAATACGCCGCCCGTGTGCCAAGCGATCCGGCGCAGCAGCAAATCATCCCGGTGCCGCCCCGGCCGTTCCCGGCCGAGTTGCGCGATCCCCGGATGCCGGGCGAGCCGCCGCTGCGTTCGGATTACGCGGTTTTTGGCTGGGTGCTGGCGATTGTTGCGCTGTTTGTGTTCATCCTGTGTCGGCTCTTGGCATAATCCGCCTGTGCTCGCCTACATCGTCCGCCGCCTGCTCTACGCCATCCCGATTCTGATCGGGGTGAATCTGCTCACTTTCGCGCTATTTTTCGTCGTTAATACGCCGGACGACATGGCGCGCATGCAGCTGGGCGTCAAGCGCGTGACGCCCGAGGCGATCGAAAAATGGAAGGTCGAACGCGGCTACGACCGGCCGCTATTGATCAATTCTGCTGCTTCCGGGCTGTCGACCGTAACCGACACAATCTTCTTCCAGAAATCGGCGCGCATGTTTGTCGGCGATTTCGGCAGCGCCGAGGACGGCCGCGACATTGCCCGCGAAATCGGCGCCCGGATGGGGCCGTCGCTGGCGATTGCCTTGCCGACTTTCATTCTCGGCCTGTTCGTGACAGTCACCTTCGCGCTGACGCTGGCCTTCTTCCGCGCCACCGCCTTCGATTTCTGGGGCGTTGTGCTGTGCGTGGCGGCGATGTCGATTTCCGGACTGTTCTACATCATCGGTGGCCAGTTCCTGATCAGCAAGGTTTGGCGGCTGGTGCCGATTTCCGGCTTTGCCGACGGCATCGAGGCCTGGCGTTTCCTGATTCTGCCAGTCTTCATCGGCGTGATTTCCGGCATCGGCTCGTCCACGCGCTGGTACCGCACCATTTTCCTCGAAGAAGTGAACAAGGATTACGTGCGCACCGCGCGCGCCAAAGGCTTGCCGGAAACCGTCGTCTTCTTCCGCCACGTATTGCGCAATGCCTTGATCCCGATCCTGACCGGCGTCGTCGTCGTCATCCCGCTGCTCTTCATGGGCTCGCTGCTCACCGAATCCTTCTTCGGCATCCCCGGCCTCGGCAGCTACACCATCGACGCGATCAACGCGCAGGACTTCGCGGTGGTGCGCTCGATGGTCTTCATCGGCTCGGTGCTCTACATCGTCGGCCTGATCCTGACCGACATTTCCTATACCGTGGTCGATCCACGGATCCGTTTCGAATGATGGGCTTCCAGATCGTCGTCCTCTGGTCGGACATGCTGATCTGGCTGCTGGTGGCGGCCGGCATCGGCGTCGGCGTGCTGGTGGCGAAAACGCCGCCGCTGCTCGCCGCCTGGCGGCGGGTCGGCGCCAACCGGGTCGGCATGGCCTCGGCGACCGTGCTGCTCGCCTTCATCGCCGTCGGCCTGCTCGATTCCATGCATTTCCGCCTGCAACTCGACGGCAAGCCGGGGCAAAAGGCCAGCTATGCCATCGAGGTACTTTCCGTGCTCGATGTGCTGGCCGCACCGCTGCGCCAGCGCAACGAAAAAACCTATTCGGAACCCTTCGCAACGCGCCTCTACGCCAAGGAAACCATCGACCTGCCCGGTGGCGAGACGATGCGCGACTACCCGCGTCTGAAACATGGCGGCCGCCATTTGGGCGAGCGCGAGGGCGATGTTCTGGCCGATGCCGGGCTGACGGCTTTCCGGCTCGGCGTGCTGGCCTTGCTCGGCTGGCTGGCCCTGGCTGCCGGCGCGTCGGCACTGGTCGCGCGTGGCGAGTCGGTTGCGGTCGACGCCTCCGGATGGCAAAAAATCTGGCGCGGCGAAACGGCGTTTGCGTGGAACGCCGTTCTGCTGACGCTCGGCCTCATCCTGCTGATCGTCGTGCCGTTGTTCTGGCTCGCCGGCCAATACCACGTTTTCGGCACCGACAAGGTTGGGCAGGACGTGCTCTACCAAGTGCTGAAAAGCGTGCGTACCGGACTCATCATCGGCCTCGTCACGACGCTGGTGATGCTGCCGATGGCAGTCTTGCTCGGCATTGTCGCCGGCTATTTCCGGGGCTGGATCGACGACCTGATCCAGTACATCTACACCGTACTCAACTCCATCCCCGGTGTGCTGCTGATCGCCGCCGCCGTGCTGATGATGCAGGTGGTGATCGACACCCATCCGCAATGGTTTTCGACCGCCGCCGAGCGCGCCGACCTGCGCCTGCTCGCCGTCTGTTTCATTCTCGGCATCACGAGCTGGACAGGATTGTGTCGGCTGCTGCGCGGTGAGACGCTCAAGCTGCGCGAGCTGGAGTACATCCAGGCAGCGCAAGCCTTTGGCGTGTCAAACTGGCGCATCATCGTCCGCCATATCCTGCCCAACCTGATGCATATCGTCATCATCGCGCTGGTCATGGATTTCTCCGGGCTGGTGCTGGCTGAAGCGGTGCTGTCCTACGTCGGTATCGGCGTCGATCCGACCATGATCAGCTTCGGCACGATGATCAACAGCGCGCGCATGGAACTGGGCCGCGAGCCGGTCGTCTGGTGGTCCTTGGCGGCGGCTTTCACCACCATGTTCATCCTCGTGCTGGCCGCCAACCTGTTCGCCGACGCCGTGCGCGACGCATTCGATCCGAGGGCCGCCTGATGCTGGAAGTCACCAATCTGCGCCTCGGCTTCACCGCCGGAAAAAAGATGTTGGTTGCGGTCGACGGCATTTCCTTTGCCATTTCCAAAGGTGAAACCTTCGCCCTGCTTGGTGAATCCGGCTGCGGCAAATCGGCCACCGCGCAAGGCATCATGCGCCTGCTGCCGGCCGCCGGGCGCATCACCGGCGGCAGCATCAAGCTGGAAGGCGAGGAACTGCTGACCCTGGCCGAAGCCGAGATGCGCCAAGTGCGCGGCGCCCGCATCGCGATGATCTTCCAGGAGCCGGCCACCAGCCTCAACCCGGTGCTGACCGTCGGCGTACAGATCGGCGAAGTGCTCGACCGCCATTGCGACCTGCGCGGCGAGCCGGCCCGCCAGCGCATGCTGGAACTGCTGCGCCAGGTCGGCATCGCCGACCCCGAACGGCGGCTCGACGAATATCCCTTCCAGTTTTCCGGTGGCATGAAGCAGCGCGTGATGATTGCCATCGCGCTGGCCGGCGAGCCCGATCTGCTGATCGCCGACGAGCCGACGACCGCGCTCGACGTAACCGTGCAGGCGCAGATACTCGACCTGCTGGCGCAACTCCAGCGCGAGCGCGGCATGGGCATGCTGCTGATTACCCACGATCTCGGCGTTGTCGCCAAAATGGCGCACCGCATCGGCGTTATGTATGGCGGCGAACTGGTTGAAGTCGCCGACCGCGAGGAATTCTTTACCCGCCCACGTCACCCGTACACGCAGGCCCTGTTCGCCGCCTTGCCCGACGTTGCGCGGCGCGGCATGGCGCTGACGACGATTCCCGGCCAGGTGCCGTCGCTGGCCGCGATGCCGGCAGGTTGCCGTTTCGCCGACCGCTGCGCCCACGCGATGCCGGTCTGCCGTGAAATTTCGCCGGACTGGCGCGGCGTGGCCGCCAGCCATACCTTGCGTTGTCACTGGACGGGCAGCGCGACCACCGCTGCCGACCACCCGCAGCGCATGGGCCTGGGCCATCTGATGCCGGAGATGACGCCATTTCTGGACGTGGTCGATCTGAAAGTCCATTTCCCGATCCGCCGTGGCATCCTGCAACGGACGGTCGGCCATGTGCTTGCGGTCGACGGCGTTTCGCTGGCCATTTCCGCTGGCCGCACGCTGGCGCTGGTTGGCGAGTCCGGTTGCGGCAAGACGACAGTCGGCAAGGCGCTGCTGCAACTGGTCAAACCAACGTCTGGCAACGTCCGTCTCGGTGGCAGCGAACTGGTCGGCATACAGGGCAAACGCCTGCGCGCCGCCCGCCGCCACATGCAAATGGTTTTCCAGGACCCCTTCGCCTCGCTCAACCCGCGCCTGCGCGTTGGCGAAATCATTGCCGAAGGCATGTTCGCATTGGGCCTGGAAAGCGACGGTGCCGCACAGGGCAGGGCAGTGGCGGCCCTGCTCAAGCAGGTCGGCCTGCCCGACGAGGCCGCCGGGCGTTACCCGCACGAATTTTCCGGTGGTCAACGCCAGCGCATCGCCATCGCCCGCGCCCTCGCCGTGCAGCCAGAACTGCTGATCTGCGACGAGCCGACTTCCGCGCTCGACGTTTCGGTGCAGGCGCAAATCCTCAACCTGCTCAAGCAGTTACAGGAAGAGCTCGGCGTCGCCTACCTGTTCATCACCCACAACTTTGCGGTCGTCGAATACCTGGCCAACGACGTCGCGGTGATGTACCTCGGGCGCATCGTCGAACGCGGCAGCGCGGAAGAAGTGCTGCGCTCGCCCAAGCATCCCTACACGCAAGCCTTGCTGTCAGCGGTCCCGGTGCCCCGGCTGGATGCCCATGCAGCAGCAATCCGCCTGCCTGGCGAAACCCCGTCGCCGGCCAATCCACCCGCCGGCTGCCATTTCCACCCGCGCTGCCCGCAGGCGATGGATGTTTGCCGGCAGCGCTACCCGGAAAGCACCGGCGTTTCGGCGACGCATACGGTCAATTGCCATCTGGTTGGCTGAGTCAACCACCCAATCCGTAGCTGGCAAAAGGACATGACAGCGCTGCGAAGACCCACATTCTCCCGGTGGCACCCATGGTGCGAACTTTAATCACTCGGCGCAGGTCAGAGTGCTCATTGCCAGCCGAAATCGAGGTATCCTGCCGGCGCGTTTCGGTCTTGAGGACGTTGGTGCGGTTCCATCGTTCGACCCCAACTGTTAGGAGGCTGCCCATGAAGTCCGACCAGGAGCCGTTGGTCGCAAAGCTTCGTCAGGATCACGCGTATTTGATCGAGCTGATGGAGGAGATCAGGGGGCTGTGCGATCGCGGGGAGCCCGACAGAAGTTGCGCCGCCTGCCCGGTCAGCCGGCGCACAATTTGTGGCAGCAATATCGAACAGTCGATCCGGACCTTCATCGAGATCACCTTGCGCCACAATCTGATTGAAGCGGCTTGCATGGATATCAATGTTCCACGCGCCCATCGCATTGCACACAATCTGGCACACATCGAGATGGCCGACCAGATGGAGGCGATCCGCCGGGCTTTCGCAGCCAGTGGCAATGGTGCGGTGGCGGTCGAGGAAATCGGCGCGTTGCTCGATACGCAAGCAAACCATTTCGTCGAATACGACCTGCCGCTCGAAAAATACCTGCTCGCGGCTTAGCGAATCGGAACGCGCACCCGGGTTGCAGCCTTGTTGGCGGGATCGCTCCTTGGCGACCGCGATTTTTGCCCTTTTTTGGCGGTCGACCGCAACAGGCTGGGGTAGGAAACCGGTTTGAGTCCGAAACCCCGGTTTCAGCTCCCCATGAAGCCTGACTGATTAGCTACGGCGGCCGTTGCCCGATTTGGCGACCTTGGTGGTCGT